>Ga0209061_1001961_pt1 | contig 29379 bp, 24 predicted proteins | sample Coa_R1_10_FD_187157 | JGI IMG/M metagenome (GOLD analysis project Ga0209061, IMG submission 187157) | Surface soil microbial communities from Centralia Pennsylvania, which are recovering from an underground coalmine fire - Coalmine... | ecosystem: Environmental > Terrestrial > Soil >... | reverse complement strand
CCATATTCGGCTGCCATCTCCGCCAGTTCCGGCCCTCGCTTGACGCGCCCGGCGTACTGTCCGAGTTCGTCTCCGTACACATAGGTGACGTGCGTGAGGTTGCTCTTGCGGCAGATAGGGCAGCGGGCGTCGGTCTGCTCGCCGTGGTACTTGGCCGCGCGCAGCAGGTACGGGTGCGCGTCGCAGACGTCGGCGATCGTGGTGTGCCCCGCGTACACCGACGCTAGCGTCGCGCGCCGGGCAAGGGCGTAGTCCACAACTGATCGTCGAGCGGCCATGTTCTTCAGGGTACGTCGGCTAACCCGGCCGCGCCGAGTGTCGATCGCCATATGAGCAACGGGTTGCCTGGCAGGCGACGGTTGCATATGCTGTTCCCGGTGTGCTCGATATATCGAACCGAGATATCGGTTTGAGATATCGTCCTGATACATGCAAACCCTACCCACCGGGGGGATGACGTGGGTCGCAACCGGACTGCCGTGCTGGAGTTCGCCGTACTAGGGCTGCTGCACCGGACGCCCATGCATGGCTACGAGCTCAGCAAGCAGCTGAACATGCTGCTCGGCACGTTCCGCGCGCTGTCCTACGGCACTCTCTACCCCTGCCTGAACAAGCTGTACGCCGAGGGGCTGATCGCCAAGGAGGGCGACGAGCCCGCGGCGGACGCCAGGCAGGGCGCCCGGCAGGGGCCGTCCGCGCGGACCGGGCGTGCGGGACGATCGAAGATCGTCTACCGGCTGACAGCCGAGGGGAAGGAGCGGCTACAGGACCTGCTCGCCGAATCCGGTCCCCCCGCCTGGGAAGACGACGAATTCGGCGTCCACTTCGCGTTCTTCGGCCAGACCAGGGCGGATATCCGGCTGCGGATCCTGGAGGGCAGGCGGAGCCGGCTCGAAGACCGGATGGAAGGGGTACGGGCGGCGCTCGCGCGCACCCGGGAGCGGGTGGACAGCTACACCCTCGAACTCCAGCGGCACGGCCTTGAGTCGGTGGAGCGCGAGGTGCGGTGGCTCAACGAGCTGATCGCCTCGGAACGGCAGTCAGAAGCCAGCGGCGCCGCGGGCGGACCCTACCCGCCGGCGGCCCATACCGATATAGATCGCGGAAGCGAAAAGGAGTCATCCTGATGGGTGCTGTGCCATCCAGCAAGGCGCGAGTCGCCATCGTGGGGGTCGGCAACTGCGCGAGTTCGCTCGTCCAGGGCCTTGAGTACTACAAAGACGCGGACGACGCGGCCCGTGTGCCGGGCCTCATGCACGTGCGGTTCGGCGACTATCACGTGTCCGACGTCGAGGTGGTCGCCGCCTTCGACGTGGACGCCAAGAAGGTTGGCTCCGACCTCGCCGAGGCCATCTTCGCGAGCGAGAACAACACGATCAAGTTCGCCGAGGTGCCGCCCACCGGCGTGACCGTGCAGCGCGGCCCGACGCTGGACGGCCTTGGCGAGTACTACCGCGACATCATCACCGAGTCCGACGAGCCGGCCGTCGACGTCGTGGCGGCGCTGCGCGAGTCGGGCGCCGACGTGCTGGTGTCCTACCTGCCGGTGGGCTCGGAGCAGGCGGACCGGTTCTACGCGCAGTGCGCCATCGACGCCAAGGTCGCGTTCGTCAACGCGCTGCCGGTGTTCATCGCCTCCGACCCGGTGTGGGCGGCGAAGTTCGCCGAGGCCGGCGTCCCGATCGTCGGTGACGACATCAAGTCGCAGGTCGGCGCGACGATCACGCACCGGGTGCTGGCCAAGCTGTTCGAGGACCGCGGCGTCGAACTGCTGCGCACCTACCAGCTGAACTTCGGCGGCAACATGGACTTCATGAACATGCTGGAGCGCAGCCGCCTCCAGTCCAAGAAGATCTCCAAGACCCGGGCGGTCACCTCCCAGGTGCCGCACGAGATGGAGAAGGCCGCCGTGCACATCGGGCCGTCCGACCACGTGCCGTGGCTCGACGACCGCAAGTTCGCCTACGTGCGCCTGGAGGGCAAGTCCTTCGGCGACGTGCCGCTGAACCTGGAGTACAAGCTTGAGGTGTGGGACTCGCCGAACTCGGCGGGCGTCATCATCGACGCGATCCGCGCGGCGAAGATCGCCAGGGACCGCGGCATCGGCGGCCCTGTCATCTCGGCAAGCTCCTACTTCATGAAGTCCCCGCCCGAGCAGTTCGGCGACGACGTCTGCCGGGACCTGGTGGAGAAGTTCATCCGCGGCGAGGTCGAACGCTAGCCGGCGCGAGCATGCGGTCGCGGGCCGGACGGTCCGTCCGGCCCGCGACCGCATGTCAGCATGTTCCGGTCGCGGTTTCCTGGTGCCACGAAAGCCGCTTACGTCACAGCCGTACCCGTTCCGCGGCCGACGGCCTGTCATGTTCAGCCACTCGAATAGAAAAAACATTCACCATGAACGATTTCTACGGTATAGGTGTAAGAAACTTACGCGATCATGAATCTGCGGCGGTCCGCGGCGCATCTGCGGCGGTCCCCCGGCGGGCGGATACCGCGAATCGGCGCGGATAACCCCGCGCCCGGCCGCGCTAAGCCGCGCCGGGCCGCACTAAGCTGGACAAGTGTCCGTAGGGCCGGAACCCGGGAGCCTGGCACCGAGCGGTGCCGGACAGCCGGACGATACCGGGGGAACGCGCGCCGAGGCGGCGTCCGCGCCGGATGACGGCCGGCGCTCGTCGTTCGTCAGCGACCTGCGGGTCGTCCTGGCCGAACGGGACTTTCGCAAGCTGTTCACCAGCCGCCTGGTCTCGCAGACGGGGGACGGCGTGTTCAACGCCGGGTTCGCCGCCTACGCGTTCTTCAGCGCGCAGACGTTCCCCGACCCGGTCGCCGCCGTGTACGCGTTCACGGTGCTCTACCTGCCGTACTCGCTGATCGGGCCGTTCGCGGGGGTCTTCATCGACCACTGGTCACGGCGCCAGATCATCGTCTGGGGGGCGCTGATCCGTGCCGCGATGGTAGCCGTCGCCGGGCTCGTCGTGCTGGCCGGCCAGACCGGGATTCCGCTGTACGTCAGCGCCCTGGCCGTGCTCGGCGTGAACCGGTTCTTCCTGTCGGCGATCAGCGCGGGCACGCCGCACGTGGTGCAAAGCGACAAGCTGGTGACGGCGAACGCCGTCGCGCCCACGTCCGGCACGATCGTCGGGTTCGTCGGCGGCGTGGTCGGCCTCGGCGTCCACCTCGTCACGGGCGGCGGTCTGGCCGGCTCCGCCGCCACGCTGTGGTTCGGCGGCGCCTGCTACGTGGCCGCCGGGCTGCTTGCCCTGCGGATGGCGCGCGACCTGCTCGGGCCGGACCGCGCCGGCCTGGAGCAGGGACGGCGGCCGGCCTGGAGCGTCGCCTCCGACCTCAGGGATGTCCTCCGCGGGCTGACCGACGGCCTGAAGCACCTTGGCCAGCGCAGGAAGGCAGCCTACGCGCTCGGCGCGGTCGGCCTGCACCACGCGCTGTACGGCACGCTGCTCGTCGCCGCGTTGCTGCTGTACCGGAACTACTTCTACCACGGCGGCAACGGCAATAGGGCGCTCGGCCACGCGACGCTGCTGGTGGTCACCTCCGCGATCGGCTACGGGCTGGCGGCGGTGGTAACGCCGCCGGGCGTCAAGCGGACATCCAAGGACATCTGGATCACCGCCTGGCTCGTCATCGGCGGGGTCGCCACCGTCACCCTGGGACCGACGTTCAACCAGATCGCCTTTCTCGCGCTCGGCTTCGTGATGGGCCTGTCCGCGCAGTGCGTGAAGATCTGCGTGGACACCACCGTGCAGCAGGAGGTGGACGACCGCTACATGGGGCGGGTCTTCTCGCTGTACGACATGCTGTACAACGTCGCCTACGTCGCCGGCCCGGCGATCGCCGTCCCGTTCATGCCGGACACCGGCAAGTCCTACCCGCTGCTGCTTGTCGTCGGCGCGCTCTACCTGGCCGCCGGGCTGGGCTATGCCGCGCTCACGGTCCGGACGGCGACGGGGGGCGGATCCCCTCGCGCTCTGCCCACCGCAGCAGCTCGGCAGTGACCCGCTCCCGGCCGAGCTCGCCCTGTTCGAGGCGCAGCTCGAGGAGGTAGTTCCAGGCCTTCCCGACCAGCGGCCCCGGCTTGAGGCCGAGCAGGGACATGATCTGCGTCCCGTCGAGCTCCGGGCGGATCTTGTCCAGCTCCTCCTGCTCGCGCAGCACGTCGATGCGGGCTTCGAGCGCGTCGTAGGCGGCCGCCAGCCGCGCGGCCTTGCGCGCGTTCCGCGTCGTGCAGTCCGCCCGCGTCAGCGCGTGCAGCCTGGTCAGCAGCGGCCCCGCGTCGCGGACGTATCGCCGCACCGCCGAGTCGGTCCACTCGCCCGCGCCGTACCCGTGGAACCGCAGGTGCAGCTCGATGAGCCGGGAGACGTCGGCGATGACCTCCTTGCCGAACCGCAGCTCGGTCAGCCGCCTGCGCGCCATCTTGGCGCCGACCACCTCGTGGTGATGGAACGCGACCTTCCCGCCGGGCAGCAGGGTCCGGGTCTTCGGCTTGCCGATGTCGTGCAGGATGGCGGCCAGCCGCAGCACGAGGTCGCCGGAGAGCCCGTACCTCGGCTCCAGGCCGATCGCCTGCTTCAGCACCGTCAGGCTGTGCGTGTAGACGTCCTTGTGCCGGTGATGCTCGTCGACCTCCATGCGCAGCGCGGGCACCTCGGGCAGTACCCGGTCCGCCACTCCCGTGCGCACCAGCAGGTCGATGCCGTAGCCCGGGTCCGGTGTCAGCATGAGCTTGGTCAGCTCGTCGGCGATCCGCTCGGCGGAGACGATCTCCAGGCGCGAGGCCTGCGTGCCCATCGCCGCCAGCACGTCGTCGGCGACGGCGAACCCGAGCCGGGCGGCGAACCGGGCGGCGCGCAGGATGCGCAGGGGGTCGTCGGAGAACGAGTCCTCCGGCCGCGCCGGCGTGCGGATCACACGCTCCCGCAGCGCGGCCAGGCCGCCGAACGGGTCGACCAGCTCGTAGGAGGGCAGCCGCGCGGCCATCGCGTTGATCGTGAAGTCGCGCCGGACGAGGTCCTCCTCCAGCGACCTGCCGTACCGCACGTCGGGCTTGCGTGAGCGCGGGCCGTACTGCTCGCTGCGGTAGGTGGTGATCTCGAAGACGACCTCGCCCTTGCGCAGGCCGACCGTGCCGAACTCGATCCCCACCGTCCAGGTCTTGTCGGCCCACTTCCTGGTAATCGCCAGCACCTGTTCGGGCACCGCGTCGGTGGTCAGGTCGAGGTCGCCGGGGCGGCTGCCGAGGAACGCGTCCCGCACAGATCCGCCGACGAGCGCCAGCTCATGCCCGGCCTTCGCGAACAGCTTGCCGAGCTCGCCCGCGGACGGCGTCAGCCTGCGCAGCAGCTCCGCGGCTGCCTTACGCTGATCGAGATTAGGCTGAAGGGTGGATTCTGACACGGGCATCGAGGGTATCTAGCCCATTCCTTTCCAGCGAACGGCCATAGCATGCAAAGCGTGCGCACCGTCGTTCGTACCCTGATCGCTGTCTTCCTCGCCACCGCCGGGGCGGTTCTCGCCGCGCCGGCGGTGCGGGCGCATGCCCAGGGAATCCAGCAATCATCCCGAACGGACGCGGCATCCTCACACCGGCTCGCCATCGCTATCGATGGGATGAGCCCCGACTTCGCGACTCCGGCCTCGACCGTCACGGTGCGCGGGACGCTCACTAACCATACAGGCTCCGCCATAGCGGGCCTCATCGTCCAGCTGCTGACCTCGCCGAGCCCGTTCAGCACCCGGTCAGGCATGGACAGCTTCGCGGCCTCGGGCAGCTACTTCAACCTTCTCGCGCAGGGCACGCCGTACACGGCGAGCGGAGCGCTGGCAGAGGGCGCGACCGTGCACTGGACGGTCTCGTTCAGCCCCGCCCAGGCCCAGTACAGCGTGTTCGGCGTCTACCCGCTGGAGGTGGAGGCCTCTTCGGCGGCGTCCAGCTACCTGGCGACCGACCATACCTTCCTGCCGTTCTGGCCCGATAACGGCAGGCCCAGGCCGCTGAACACGGCGTGGGTCTGGCCGCTGATCGACCAGCCGCAGCAGGGCGCGTGCGACCAGACGCTGGCCACGAACTCCCTGGCCGGCAGCCTCAGCCCCGGCGGCCGGCTCGCCGCGCTGCTCGCCGCGGGGGTGCGGTGGACCCGGCAGGACCATCTGACCTGGGCGATCGATCCCGCGCTGCTTTCCGACGCGAACGTGATGACGCGCAGGTACAAGGTGGGCGGGTGCACCGGCGCGGCCCGACTGCCGCCCAGCGCCGCGGCCGGCGCCTGGCTGTCCTCGCTGCGCACCGGGACGGCGGGCGAGGAGGTGTTCCTCACGCCCTACGCCGACGCCGACGTCTCCGCGCTGGCCCATGCCGGCCTGGACGCGAACCTGAAGGCGGCCTACCAGCTCGGGGAGTCGGTGGCCGAGAAGATACTGCCGGGTACGTTCGGGAAAAACGGGGCGGGAGGCGGCGGCGACCGTCCAGCTCCGGTGGCCTGGCCGGCCGACGGCACCGCGGACGCGAGCGTGCTGACCAGCCTCGCGAGCGACGGCGGGATCAGCACCGTCATCCTCAACAGCGGGGAGCTGCCCTCCACCGACGGCCGTTACGACAACGCCCTTGGCAAGGTCACCACCGGCATCGGCAGCACGATGAGGGTGCTGCTCGCCGACTCCGGGCTGACCGCGATCCTCGGGTCGGCGTCCGCCGCCTCGCCGACCGCGGCCCAGTTCGACGCCGAGCAGGACTTCCTCGCCCAGACCGCGATGATCGCCGCCGAGGCGCCATCCGTGCAGCGCTCGATCGTCATCGCCCCGCCGCGGCGCTGGGACCCGTCGGCGGCGGAAGCCGCGAAGCTCCTCTCGCTGACCTACGAGGCGCCGTGGCTGCGCGAGGTGGGCCTGTCCAGCCTCGCCGCGGCCGCCGGCCAGCTGAAGGTGCGGGAGTCCCTGCCGGGGAAGCAGATCAGCGGCGCCGAACTGGGCGACAGGTACCTGGACCAGGTCAGCGCGGCCGACGCCGGCGTCGCGCTGTACAAGGACCTGCTCTACCAGCCGGGCGCGGGGCTGCTCGCGTCGCTCGACGCGGCGGTCGCCGCCACCACGTCCGCCGCCTGGCGCACCGATCCGGCGGGCGGCGAGCAGGCGCTGGCCCGGCTCACCGACTACCTGAGCGACGCCGAGCAGAAAGTGACGATCATCGCGGGCAAGAAGGTGCTGCTTGGCGGGGCCTCGGGGTATACCCCGGTGTCGGTGACGAACCTCGGCCAGCAGGCGGTCCAGGTCAAGGTGCTGGCAACGCCGATAGGCAACGCGCTGTCGGTGGGCAACTCCGGTCAGCTCCTCACGGTCCAGGCGAGGAAAACCGGCACCGTGCGGATACAGCTGCACTCCGCCGCCATCGGGACCACGCTGGTGCAGCTACAGTTGGCAACTAAGGACGGGTCGCCGCTGACCTGGAAGGGAGCCACGGAGTCGCTGAGCGTCCAGGCAACGCGGTACGGACAGGCGCTGCTCGTGCTCATCGGCGCGGCGCTCGGGGTGCTGGTGCTGACGTCCGTGGCGCGGTGGATCCGCCAGTGGCTGAACGACGGTAAGGGCGAGAGCAGACCTGGAGGGACCGGATGACCAGGCCGACACGGCCCCCGGGCCCGCCCTTCCCGGACGACGATCCGCCGCCGCCATCTCCGCCGCGGCCGACGTTCACGCCCCGGCAGCCCGCCGCACCGCAGCAGCCCGCTCCCCGGCAGCCCGCCGCACCGCAGCAGCCCGCACCGCGGCCGGAACCGGGCCCCTACGGGCAGCCGCCGCAGGCGCCCCCCGCGGGGCGGCCGCGGCCCACCTTCACGCCGCGCCAGGGCGGCGAGCGGCAGCGCGGCGGGCGCCACGGCGCGGCACGCCGGGGCGATGGCCGGCCTCGCCCGACGTTCACGCCACGGGAGGGGTACCTCCCGCCGCCGGACATCAGGCAGCGCGTGGCTTACCCGCCGCCGGCGACGACGTTCCTGCCGCCGGTGGGATACCCGCAGACCTTCGGCTACCAGGAGGCGCCGCCACGGCCCGCGCCGCCGAGGCGCGGGGCACCCGGCGCACGGCGGCCGCCGGAACCGGCGGACGGGGAGAACCGCACCCGCATCCTGGAGGCCCCGGGGGTTCCGGAGGTCCCGGGCACCGGGCCGCAGCCGGCCGCCGACACCCAGCCGAACCTGGCGCGGTCCAGCCAGGTGATGGCGCTCGGCACGCTCGCGTCCCGGGCCACCGGGTTCCTGCGCACGTTCGTGTTCGTGTACGCGCTCGGCACGGTGGACCTCGCGAACGCCTACAACAACTCCAACACGCTGCCCAACACCGTCTACTACCTGATGCTCGGCGGCATCTTCACCAGCGTGGTGGTGCCGCTCCTGGTGAGGGCGGCCAAGGAGGACCCGGACCGGGGTGAGGCGTATGCCGAGCGGATCTTCACGCTCGGCGTGATCGCGCTCCTCGCCGTCACGGTCGTCGCGACGATCCTGGCCGTTCCCCTGGTGGACCTGTACGCGGGGAACATCAACGGCCCGCCCGGCAGCCCGGGCGCCGCCGAGTACCACGTGATGGTGGTCTTCGCGTACTTCTTCATCCCGCAGATCTTCTTCTACGGGATGGACTCCCTGCTCGGCGCGATCTTGAACACGCGCGGGCGGTTCGGCCCCAACATGTGGACGCCGGTGATCAACAACGTCGTGGTGATCGCCGTCGGCGGCATCTTCGTCGCCACCGAAGGGCTGGGCCGGACGCCGCAGGACATCTCGCCCGCCGGGATCCGGCTGCTCGGCCTGGGCACCACGCTCGGCATCGTGATCCAGTCGATCGCGCTGTTCCCCATCATGCGCCGCGCCGGGTTCAGCATGCGGCTGCGGTGGGACCTGCGGCGGTCGGAGATCAGCGAGATCGGCCGGATGTCCGGCTGGATGCTAGGCTACGTCGTCTCCCAGTGGGCGGGCAACCTGGTGGTGCAGCGGGTCGCGAACGCCGCCGCGCACGCGGGCGGGAACGGGTACTCGCCCTACTCCTACGCGTGGCAGCTGTTCCAGCTCCCGTACGCGGTCGTGGGCCTCTCCGTGATCAGCGCGCTGCTGCCACGGATGAGCGGCCATGCCAGCGACCGCCGGTACTCACTGGTCCGGGATGACTTCTCGACCGGGGTCAGGCTCGCGTCGGTCATCGTGGTGCCCGCGGCGGTCTTCCTCGCCGTGCTCGGCGCTCCGCTGTGCGAGTTCCTCTTCGGGCACGGCAGCACCACACCGCAGCAGGCCCGGCTCATCGGCGAGGTGTTCGGGGTGTTCTCGCTCGGCTTGGTGCCGTTCATGCTCACCCAGCTGCAATTGCGCGTGTTCTACTCGTTCCACGAGAACCGGACGCCGGCCATCATCGGCATGGTGATGCTCGTGGTCGGCGTCATCGGCAACCTGGTCGCGCTGAAAATCCTGCCGCCACGGCAGGTGGTGATCGGGCTGGCCGCCGCCTACGATATCGTCACGCTGACCGGCGCCGCGCTCGCCTGGCCGCTGCTGCTGCGCCGGGTGGGCAGCCTGGACGGGTGGCGGATCACCCGCAGCCTGGTCCGGATGTTCCTGGCCACGCTGCCAGGGCTCGTGTTCGCGTTCGTGGCGATGGCGGTCATCGGCTCGGTGCTGCACGCCCCCGGCCCCCTCTACGGCCTGGTGAGCACGGTCGTCGGCGGCGGCGGCGCGCTGCTGCTTTACGCCTTCTGTGCCAGGGTGCTCGGTATTGAGGAGTTCCGAGTCCTGATACGCTCCGTAGTTGGCCGCTTCGTGCGGTTATGTAACGAAATAGCGGCAAAATCATCACAGGGAGGTTGGCGGGGAGTGACGGGTGTGTGACCGGTTCTGGAACAACTGCGACAGTACGTGGCGTCGTGGCGCACACTCGGCGTGCCGGTGTGAGACATTGGCAGTATTCGCGTATAACGGTGGGGCGGCCTTTCCCGGACCACCCGTAGGCCGCCGATTCCCGGCTAGCGCCGGACATTAGCATGAGAGGTACCCGCGGCGGGACCCGCACGGTGATCGTGGACACCCGGGGCTGGAAGGAGGCCGAGAGCGGCCCCACTCTTGGCGCTGACGTATGAGCACGTACACCTCTGAACCCGGAACCCGGCTCGCCGGGCGGTACCGGCTCGTGGACCAGGCGACCGCCGGCAGCGGCTGGACCATGTGGAAGGCCATGGACGAGACGCTCGCGCGCCTTGTCTCCGTGCTGACGTTCGCGCCGGGATTCCCGCGGATACCGCAGGTGGTGACCGCAGCCCGGGCCGCGAGCAGACTCACCGACCCGAGGCTGGCCCAGGTCTTCGACGTCGAGGACGGCGGCGACCAGGCCTACGTGGTGCTCGAGTGGGTGGGCGGCGAGACGCTGACCGAACTGCTCACGGACGGCCCGCTGGACCCGGCACGGGCATGCGCCCTGGTGGCCGACGCGGCCCGGGCGCTGGCCGGGGCGCACGCCGCCGGGCAAGTCCACCTGCGGCTGACACCGCAAGCCCTCCGCTGGACGCGCAGCAGCGGGGTGAAGATCACCGGGCTGGGCATCGACGCGGCACTGGCCGGCGACGGCCTCACCGCCCCGGCCGCGAGCGACCCCGCCGCCGCCGACACGCGGGACCTGGCCGCGCTGCTGTACGCGGCGCTGACCGGCTACTGGCCCGGCGAGTCGCAGACCGGGCTGCCGCCCGCGCCGACGGCCTCCGACGGCACGGTATGCACGCCCCGGCAGGTCACCGCGGACGTGTCGCCGGCCATCGACGGCGTGGTCTGCCGGGCGCTATTGCAGCGCCCGAACCGGCAGGGACCGCCGATCGCGGACCCCGCCACGTTCGCCGACGAGCTGACCAGCGTGGCGCCCCCGATACCGCTCCCGGACCCCGCCCCGCCGGCGGGGCGGGGCGCCTTCGACGCGCCCCAGCGGTACGACTACGGCTACCCGCCCAGTCCGGACGACCCGGGCACCTGGGCGGTGCCGGACAACGGTCCCAGCGGCACCGCTCCGTACCGGCGGCACTATCCGGCCGCCCAGCGCGGCTCCGGCAGCCGCGCCGCGGTCATCGTGGTGCTCGTGCTCGTGCTCGCGGCGGCCGCCGCGGCGGCGTGGGCCATCAGCGGCGGCCTGCACGCGTCCGGCCATCAGGCGGGCGGCACGCCGCGGACAAAGGTCAGCTCCGCGCCGCCGGCGTCGGCGGCGGTGCTCAAGCCGGTCGGCGACAGCACGTTCAACATCTACGGCTCGCCGCCCGGTAACACCGAGGACCCCTCGACCGCGGGGCAGGCCATCGACAACAACCCCAGTACCTACTGGGCCACGAGTTACTACTTGCAGCCCGATTTCGGCGGCCTCAAGCCGGGCACCGGCCTCCTCATCGACATGGGCCAGGAGGTGCGGCTGAGCCAGGTAGAGGTGCAGTTCGGCACGTCGGGCAGCACGACCGCGGAGATCTACCTCGGTAACTCCAGCGCCATGTCCAGGACCGCGCTGGGCAACTTCACCAAGGTGGCGCCTGCCGCGACGGCATCCGGAGACCACGTCTACACGATCGACTCCCCGGCCACCGGCCGCTATGTGCTGATCTGGCTCACCGGCAACCTGCCGCCCATGCCCGGGCAACCGGGGCGGTACCAGGCACGGATATACAACGTGGTCATCCGCGGGTCCGCCGCGTCCAGAACCGGCTGACAGCCGCGTCGCGCCGATGATAGGGCGGCGGAAGCCGGCGGGCGGCATGGGCCCTGGCACAGCGGGTGAGGAGCGACCAGCGGGCGGCGAGCGGGGTTCCGGCGAGCCGTCTGACGCCGAGTTGCTGCGCCGCCACGTCGCGGGGGACGCCGAAGCCTTCGGCACGCTGTTCAGCAGGCACAAGGACCGGCTGTGGGCGGTAGCGCTGCGCACCGCGTGCGACCCAGAGGACGCGGCCGACGCGCTTCAGGAAGCGATGGTCTCGGCCTTCCGGCGAGCCGGGGACTTCCGGGGCGACTCGGCCGTCACCACCTGGCTGCACCGGATCGTGGTGAATGCCGCCGTCGACCGGCTGCGCCGCCGCTCGACGCGGAGCATCAGCTGGCCGGGCGACCCTGGCACGCTCGAGACACTCGCCATGCAGGCCGGCAGCGGCGGGCCTCCCCCCGCCGCGCCGGCGGCGGTGGGGGGCGGGCCGGCCGCCGGCCCGGCCGACGCCGCGGACGCCATCGAGACCAGGCTGGACGTCGACGCGGCGCTGCGCATGCTGCCCGTGCAGCAGCGGACGGCACTGGTGCTCGTCGACATGCTGGGTTATCCGGTAGCCGAGGCGGCCGGGATCCTGGGGGTGTCCACCGGGACCGTGAAGAGCCGGTGCGCGCGGGGCAGGGCCCGGCTGCTCCCCTATCTTTCGCATCTGCGCGGCGATTACTCCCTGGAAGGGAACCGGCCGGCCATCGGCGGCGTCTCACCTGAGCAGGGAGGAGGCGGATGAGCGCGCAGTGGCACCCTGATGCGGAAGCACTCGCGAGGTACCGGGCCGGGCTCGCGGGGGGCTTCCGTGGCAGGCGGCTCGCGGCGCACATCGCGGGCTGCGCCCGCTGCACGTCGGTCAGCGAGCAACTGGCCGCGGTGAGTTCGCTCCTGGCGTCGGTGCCCGCCCCCTCCATGCCCGATGCCGCCGAGCGGCGGATAACGGCCGCCCTGGCCGCGGAAGCCGCGGCCAGGGCGGGCGCGGCGAGGGCGGGCGCGGCGGACTCGGCGAGGGCGGGCGCGGCGGACTCGGCGAGGGCGGGCACGCGCCATGCCCGCCGCTTCCGCCTGGCCATGACGGCCGTCCCCGTGACCGCGTGTCTGCTGCTGGCCGGCCTCGGCTACCTGCTGAGCCAGCTGGGCGGCGCGCCGGAGTCGGCTTCGAGCGCGTCGGGCGCGGCCGCCCCTGCGGGCCGCCCGGCGGCTGCCTCCGCCGGGGGCGCCGCGGCCGGCGGCGCCGGAGCCGGGGGCGCCGGAGCCGGGGGGCGGGCGGTCGTGCCGGGCACTACCCGGCAGCCGGCGCACCAACAGCCGGCGGCGTTCGTCGTCGTCGCGAGCGGCACCAGTTACCGCAAGGCGACGCTGGGCGCGCAGGTACGCGGTGAGCTTGAGGGCAACGCCGGCGGTTCGCGGGGCATCTCCCCTGGCACGGCGAGAGAACAGCCGGGCGCCGGCTCCGCTCCGCCGCAGGCACTCGTCGGATGCGTGCTGCACCTGACCCGGGACGTGCCGCCCCGGCTCGTAGACAAAGCCACGTATCAGGGTGAGCCCGTCTACGTGATCGCGGTGTCCGGCCGGGCCTGGGTGGTCGGCCGTACCTGCACCGCCAGCCATCCAGCGCTGATCACGTCGGTGGTCCTGCCCCGGTGATCCTTGCGTCCACCTTCGGCGCGCCAGTAACAAGGGTGACCCATCTTCACTGTGGAACCCGACAAAGGGGCAAGCCCGCGCGCGGAACGCGGGTTCGGGGAATCTCTGCGCCCTAGGATCGGTTGAGCGGGTTGCAAGTCTTGAGAAGGGCGCATGCAGTGACCGACGTACGTGACGTCATCATCATCGGCTCTGGTCCGGCAGGCTACACCGCTGCCGTGTACGCTGCCAGGGCCAAGCTGAACCCCCTCGTTTTCGAGGGATCCGTGACCGCGGGCGGTGCGCTGATGCAGACCACCGACGTGGAGAACTTCCCCGGCTTCCCCGACGGGATCCTAGGACCGGATCTGATGGACGCGATGCGCAAGCAGGCAGAGCGGTTCGGCGCCGAGCTCGTGTCCGATGACGTGGTGGCGGCCGACCTCACCGTCCAGCCGAAGGTCGTCCGGACGGAGACCGAGACTTACCGGGCCAAGGCCGTCATCATCGCCACCGGCTCTAAGTACAAGGAGCTCGGGGTGCCCGGCGAGAAGGAGCTTTCCGGGCATGGCGTGTCCTGGTGCGCGACCTGTGACGGGTTCTTCTTCCGGGAGCAGGACATCGCGGTGGTCGGCGGCGGCGACTCGGCGATCGAGGAGGCGACGTTCCTCACGCGGTTCGCCAAATCGGTTACGGTCGTGCACCGGCGCAACGCGCTGCGCGCCTCCAAGATCATGCAGGACCGGGCAATGGCGAATCCCAAGATCAAGTTCCTGTGGGACAGCGAGGTCGTGGAGATGCTCGGCGACCAGAAGCTGACCGGGCTGCGGGTGAGGAACGTACACAGCGGCGAGGAGCAGGTCCTCCCCGTAGGCGGCGTGTTCATCGCCATCGGCCACAGTCCGCGCAGCGAGCTTTTCGCCGGGCAGCTCGCCACGGACCCGGACGGCTACCTGCTCGTCGAGCAGCCCACGACACGCACCGCGATCGAGGGCGTGTTCGCCTGCGGTGACGTGGTGGACCGCATCTACCGGCAGGCCGTCACCGCGGCGGGCAGCGGCTGTGCGGCCGCGATCGACGCCGAGCGGTGGCTGGCGGAACACGAGTCTTGATTCTCCTGGGCCGACGGGGCTCAGCGAGGCATAGCGGCAGATACGACACGGAAGGTGTGATCAGGATGGGCGCGACCAAGGTTGTGACCGACGAGACCTTCGAGACGGAGGTATTGCGCAGCAGCAAGCCCGTCATCGTCGACTACTGGGCCGAATGGTGCGGGCCCTGCCGCATGGTCGCGCCGGTTCTCGAGGAGATCGCCAGCGAGCACGGCGACAAGATCGACGTTGTGAAGCTGAACATCGATGAGAACCCCACGGTCTCGCAGCGGTACCAGATCATGGCCATCCCGACCATGAGCGTTTTCCAGAACGGCCAGGTCGTCAAGCAGATCGTCGGCGCGAAGCCGAAGGCCGCGCTGCTGCGTGAGCTCGCCGAGTTCATCTGAGGCGACAGCGGTCCCGCGGTCTCCACAGGGCGGCGGGCGAGCCAGGCGGCTCGCCCGCCGCTTTGCCCTGGCACGAATCCCGGCCAGCCAAATATATCGGCAAAAAGGGTATCCAGGATGCCAGCGGCATTTATTCGCTATAGAATTTGAGTGCGTGCAGTACGAAATCCGGCTGGACGGAACGGCGGGTGGGTTTATGTCGTGCCCGCCGGCCTCCGGGCACGGGACGTCCGCCGGCGGGTCCGGCACCCGTCTGCCCCGCCCTCCCTCCGCCCTCCCGGCGGCCGGCGCCCCGGAGGTGGCTTCAGGTGCCGCTCACCACGGCGGGGCTGACCACGGCGGGACGCAGCACACGTTCGGGTGTCATGGAACCGAGGAGCCGCTCAAGCGCCACCTCGACGTCCTCGCGCCACGTGAGCGCCGTTCGCAGCTCCATCCGGAGCCTCGGGTGCCGGCGATGCGGCCGTACCGTCTTGAAGCCGACCGCGAGCAGGTAGTCGACCGGCAGCACGCAGGCGGGTGCGCTCCACTGCTTGTCACCGAAGGCCTCGATCGCCCTGACGCCCCGGCGGGTGAGGTCCTTGGCCATCCCCTGGATGAGCATCCGTCCCAGCCCGCCGCCGGAGAACTCGCTGAGCACCCGGGCGGTCATCAGCAGCACGGCATCGGCGCTCACCGGACTGGTCGGAAACGCTACCGACCGCGGTACGTATTGCGGCGGGGCAAAAAGCACATAAGCGGCGGGCACGCCGTCGACATAGAGAATCTTCCCGCAGCTTCCCCACTCAAGCAGCACCGATGAGATCCAGGACTCCTTTTCCAGCGCCGGATCCGACGCTTCGGCCCTGGCCTTGCTTACCGGATCGAGTTCCCAGAAGACGCAGGAACGGCAGCTCGGCGGAAGGTCGCCCACATTATCGAGCGTAATGTTGACAAGACGGCGTGACATCCCTTTCCGTTCCCCGATCAGGTTGAGCCGTGTGCCCGCGATGCACCCCTTATTCTGGCATGCTACCCCGCCGACGGACGAGAATGCTGTGACCTCTGATCTGCCGCGGACATCGCGATCTGGCACCGGATCGCGAATTGGCCCATATGCGGGACAGTATGCGAGCCGGGCTCGCGGGATGGTCACGGCTGAAATTCACGCGCTATTCACGGTGCCCTCCCGGCCGCAGGCCCCGCCGCTGGCGGCCGGGCAAGCCGGGCGGCCGGGCAAGCCGGGCGGCCGGGCAAGCCGGGCGGCCGGGCAAGCCGGGCGGCCGTTTGCCCTGGCACCATCGCCGGACGCGGTAACCGCTGGGCGCGGCAGGGGACATGGCCGGCAGGCGGCCCCGCGCGCCGCTGGCATCGGCCCTGGCGCCCGCCGCGGGGCACTGCCGGGACGAGCGGTACAGCGCGGGAACTGATATCGGTCCGGCGCAGGGCCTGAAATAGGCTCACCCGTATGAACATCACTGCACCCCTTCGCCTGTCATATGCCCGGAACGCCGGATGACGGCCGCTATGACACGAAAGAGCTTCGGCAGCGACAACCACTCCCGCGCGCACCCCGCCGTCATGCGCGCTATCGCGGCGGCCAACGACGGTGACGCCGTCGCGTACGGAGCCGACCCGTGGACTCAGCGCGCTACCAGCGAACTGCGGCGGCTTGCCGGCGCGGAGGGCGAGGTATACCTGGTCCTGAACGGCAGCGGCGCGAACGTGCTCGGGCTCGGGCTTCTGCTCGGCAGGCACGAGGCGGTCATCTGCGCGGAATCCGCCCACATCAACACCGACGAGTGCGGGGCGGCCGAGCGCATCCTCGGGACCAAGCTGCTGACCGTGCCCGCACCGGACGGCAAGCTCACACCCGAACTGATCGCCAGCCGCCTGGCCGGCCGCGGCGACGAGCACTTCGCCCAGCCGGGAGTCGTGGCGATCACCCAGTCGACCGAGCTCGGCACCTGCTATTCACTGGCGGAATTGCGGAAGATCCGCGACTTCTGCGCGGACAACGGCCTGCGCGTATACCTAGACGGCGCCCGCCTCGCCAACGCCGCGGCACACCTGGGCTGCACGCTCGCCGAACTGGCCGAGCACGCCGACGTGCTCAGCTTCGGCGGCACGAAGAACGGTGCGATGGGCGTGGAAGCCGTCATCGTCATGCGTGCCAGGGATGCCGTCAACGCGCCATACCTGCGCAAGCAGCACATGCAGCTGTCCTCCAAGATGCGCTACCTCGCCGCGCAGTTCATAGCCCTGCTCGAGGACGACCTGTGGCTGAGGAACGCCGCACACGCCAACGCCATGGCCTCCCGGCTCGCCGCGGGGCTCGCCGGCATGACCGGTGTGGACGTGGTCTATCCCGTGGAGTCGGATGCCGTCTTCGCCCGCCTCGACCGGCAGCACATCGCGAGGCTGCAACGCGAGTGGACCTTCCACGTCTGGGACGAGGCCGCGTCGGTCGTCCGCTGGATGACCGCCTTCGACACCCAGGACAGCGATGTGGACGGGTTTCTCGCCAGCATCGCCGCCGTAACGGGCTCCGCGGTGGCGTGAGGCGCCGTGCCCGGCATCGCCGTTTCACGTGAAACCGGCGCCGCCGGCCACGGCTATGCGCCGTTTCACGTGAAACATGGCGCGCCGGTACCGTTTAATTGACCTGTCGGCCCGAGGCATGGCGGGGCCCCGCGGAAAACAGACCTCAGCTCGTGCCCGCGGGCAGTACCACATTCGATCAGGGAGATGTAGTGGCGCAGCAACGGCGAGGTCTCGGCAAGGGTCTCGGAGCACTCATACCGGAAGCTCCCCGTCCTGGCTCGCCGACCGGCGCCGGCGCGACCGCTGGCGCCGCGGCGCCCGCGCCGTTTGGTTCATCCACGGCGGCAGCGGGCTCTCCCGGCGTCGCCGGTGACGGCTACGGCCCCGGATCCCGTGACCCGGTGCCGGACGGCTCCGGCGACGTCGCCCTGCGCCAGGTGACGGGGGCCTACTTCGAGGAAGTCGCCGTGGACTCCATTACGCCGAACCCACGGCAGCCGCGGCGCACATTCGACGATGACACCCTCGATGAACTGGCGGCATCCATCGCGGAGGTGGGCCTGTTGCAGCCGGTCGTCGTGCGCAGCCTCGGAGCCGGACGGTTCGAGCTTGTGATGGGCGAGCGTCGCTGGCGCGCCTGCCAGCGGGCAGGGCTGGAACGCATTCCGGCCATCGTCCGGGAGACTCACGACGATGACATGCTCCGGGACGCGCTCATTGAGAACCTGCACCGCCAGCAGCTCGACCCCTTGGAGGAGGCAGCGGCGTACCAGCAGCTGCTCGACGACTTCGGTGCGACGCACGAGCAGCTAGCCAGGAAGATCGGCCGGTCCCGGCCGCACATCAGCAACACCCTCCGGCTGCTCAGCCTGCCGCCAGCCGTGCAGAAGCGTGTCGCCGCCGGGTTGATCAGCGCCGGCCACGCCCGCGCGCTGCTCTCGCTCGATGATCCGCAAGCGCAGGAGCGGCTGGCGCAGCGCATCATCGCCGAGGGACTGTCCGTCCGTGCGGTCGAGGAGATCGTCGCCGTCGGTGACGACACACCAGCCAAGACGCCGCGCAGGCCGGCCGCGAGCAAGCCGGTCGCGCCGGCCCTCCGCCACCTGGCGGACCGGCTTTCCGATCTGTTCGAGACTCGTGTCAAGGTCGAGCTCGGCCGCAACAAGGGCAAGATCGTCGTTGAGTTCGCGTCCATCGACGACCTGGAGCGGATCGTCAAGGCCATGTCCCCGGAAGGCTTCTCGGCGGACCGCAGCGCCGCCGGCTGACTTAGCCGGCTCCCCGGCCGGCCGCGACACAGCGCCAGCACCGGAGCGACCTGGGGGTGTGTCCCCTTGCCCCGATCTATCTGGGGCGGCGGGCCACAGCCCCGGAACGGCTGTCACGGAGCCAACCACACGGCGGCGCGCCAGAATCAGAAACCCGCGCCAGAATCAGAAACCACAGCGATCGCTGTCAGATGTTTGCGGTACGGCCACGGGCCGTCGCGGGTTCCGCTCGTTGTCGCGCATTGTGCGAAGGTTCGCCGTCCTCCGGCCTGCCGATGGCGCCACCGGCATGCTCTATCCAGGCCGAAGGCGCCATCGGCAGCGCGGCCCGCGCCGCCCCCGCATCCGGGCGCATGAGATGGTGCCCGCATCCGGTGAGATGGTGCCCGCATCCGGCAACAGGCCCCAGCGGGACGTCCGGCAATCCAGCGGGACGTCCGGCAATCAGGTCGCCACCGGGGAAGCCTAGCGATCGTGGTTCCTAGCTTCTGGCGAGACAGAAGGGGTCAGGCGGGAACCGCCCGGTACGCCAGTTCGCGGGCCGCCTCAGCGTACGCCACGGCACCGGTTGAGGCCGGATCGTAGGTAATGACCGACTGTCCGTAACTCGGCGCCTCGGAGACCCGCACGCTGCGCGGGATGATCGTCTTCAGCACGATGTCCCCGAAGTGCGACCGGACATCCTCCGCCACCTGGGTCGCCAGGCGGGTCCGTCCGTCGTACATGGTGAGCAGGATAGTGGAGATGCGCAGCCGCCCGTTCAGGTGGCCGCGGACCAGTTCCACGGTCCGCAGCAGCTGCTCCAAGCCCTCCAGCGCGTAGTACTCACACTGGATGGGGATCAGCACCTCTTCCGCGGCCACCAGGGCGTTGACCGTCAGCAGGCCGAGGGATGGCGGGCAGTCGATCAGCACGTAGTCCAGGCTGGACACGTCCAGCTGCTCGATAGCCCGCGCCAGACGGGACTCCCTGGCGACCATGGGCACCAGTTCGATCTCGGCGCCGGCCAGGTCGATCGTGGCAGGCGCGCAGAACAGCCCGGGCATCCCCGCCACCTCGGTGACGACCTCGGACAGGGGGCGTTCCTCGACCAGCGCGTTGTACACGGAGTCGCGGCCGACGCGGTGGTCGACGTCCAGGGCGGTCGACGCGTTGCCCTGCGGGTCAAGGTCCACGACGAGCACGCGCAGGCCGTGCTGTGACAGGCTCGCCGCCAAGTTGACCGCGGTCGTGGTCTTGCCCACGCCGCCTTTCTGGTTCGCGATCGTCATAATCCGGCAGCGCTGCGGACGGGGCCACGGCTGCCGTTCCGCAGCGCCACGGGCGCGGGTGGCGGCCTCGGCCGCGATGGCGATCGGAGTGTCCGTCGGGTTCACTGGCACCTCCGGTACGATTACCCGCGGATCGGACGCCACCGCCCGGGGGGACACCTGCTCTCCTCTGCTCCCGACGGCGCTGTCGCTCCCGGCCGCACCCTCGCCGGAGGGAGCACGGGACGTTCCACGTGAAACCGCCGCCGACAGCGCATGCCGGCTCCGGCCCGCGCCGGGAAGGGCCTGCTCCTCATGACCGTTCAACAGCGCACCTCTCGAGACCTGCTCTGGCCGGGAAGACAATCGTTCCGGCTGCTCTACGGGCCACCCCAGCCCGGTCGCGCCCAGGAACGGTCCCGGTGGCCCCCCGTCAGGCCATCCCACGCCGGCTGCGGTGAGCACTAGCCCGCTCCTCTCGGCCGTGTCCTCCGATGACGACACGGACTACCGTGGTCGCCGGTATGACCCTACCGTGGCCGACCCGCAAAACCTCGGCTCTCCGTGCCCTGAGTCGCGACAACACCGGGCGCGCGGCCGCCAGCTCCTCCTCGGCGGCCTGCCCTTTGATCGCCAGAAGCTGTCCGCAGGGCCGCAGCAGCCCCGCCGCCCATCCGGCGAGCCGGTCCAGCGGTGCGACTGCCCGCGCCGTGGCCACGTCCGCCTTGATGACCCCGGCCATCTCCTCAGCACGGGCGCGGACCACAGCCGCGTTCGGCAAGCCTAGCTGTGCCAGGCACTCCTCGAGAAAAACCGACCGGCGAAGCAGCGGCTCCAGCAGGATCACGTGGACCTCGGGCCGGAGCATGGCCAGCACTATCCCGGGCAGGCCCGCGCCAGATCCGATATCGACCAGTTCACCGCGGTCCGGCAGCAGTTCGGCCAGCACGGCGCAGTTCAGCAGGTGCCGGTCCCAGAGCCGGGACGTTTCCCGTGGTCCGATCAGGCCGCGTGTCACGCCATCGGTAGCGAGCAGGCCAGCGAAGCGCAGCGCCTTGGGAAGGGAAGCGCCGAACACTTCGCTGGCCTCCCGGGGAGGACGCGGCACCCCCTCGGGGAGACGCGGCACCCCCTCGGGGAAAGGTGCCGCCCCCTCGGGGAGACGCGGCACCCCCTCGGGGGAAGGTGCCGCCCCCTCGGGGAGAGGATGCGCCCCTTCGGGAGCGTGCGAGACCGCTGCCGTCGGCGGGGACGCCGGGCCTTCCGCCGCCACTGGCTCCTCGCCTAATCTGCCGGGAAGACCACCACGCGCCGGTTCGGCTCCTCGCCCTCCGACTCGCTGCGCAGTCCGGCCATGGCAACCGCGTCGTGGATGATCTTCCGCTCGAACGGCGACATCGCGCGGAGTTTCCTGGGCTCGCCGGTGCGCTCCACTTCCGCGGCCACCGAGCGTCCCAGCTCGGCGAGTTCCGCCCGGCGCCGGGCACGGAAGCCGCCCACGTCGAGCATCAGCCGGGCGCGCATGCCTGTCTTCCGGTGCACGGCGAGCCTGGTCAGCTCCTGCAAGGCCTCAAGGACCTCGCCGTCCTCGCCGACGAGCTCGTTGAGCGTGGCGCCGACCACCGAGACGACCGCGCGGTCGCCCTCCACGTCCATATCGATATCGCCGTCCAGGTCGGCGATGTCCAGCAGGCCCTCGATGTAGTCGGCGGCGATCTCGCCTTCCTCTTCGAGGGAGCTCAGGTCAGCGTCGCCGTCCTCGCCGTCCTCGCCGAGGTCGTCCTCGTCGAGGTCGTCCTCGTCCTCGTCGAGGTCGTCGTCAAGCATGTCGTCCTCGTTGACCACGCCGTCCAACTCTCGCTCCTCCACGCCCGCGGCAGGCGCCACCGCGTCCCTGGGACCTACCACCGTGCCGAAACCCTCACCGCGATCATCCCTCACAGTCGCTCACCTCTTGCCCGAACGCTTACTGCGTGTCTGCCGGACCGGCTGCTGCCGGACGACCTTGGTCTGCGGAGCAGCCGGCACCGATTCGGGCTCCGGCTTATTCTTGCCGGGCCGCAGCCGTCCAAGCGCCGAGCTAGCTAGCCGCGGGGAAGCCGGCGCGGTGGACCCGGTCACACCCGAGCCATTCGCGGCGACCTTCGAGGCGTCCGGCTTCGCCGCGTCACCCGGCTTGCCGGAGACGGCTTTCCCCTGCGTCGCGGCTTTCCCCGGCGTCGGGGGCTTGCCTGAGCCGCCGGCCTTCGCGGCGGCGCCGCTCTTGGCGGCCCCGCCGGCCTTAACCGGCGCGCCCGGGTTCCCTGACGCCGCGGGCGCCGCCGACGCACCAACCGTAGCGCTCCCCACCACCGGAAGGTTGCGGAACAGGAAGTGCTGCTGCCCCAGGGTCCACAGGTTGGTGGTCACCCAGTAGATCACCAGGCCGAACTGCCAGTACAGACCGGTCAGCGCGAAGAACGGCGCGATGTACATCATGTACTTCTGCATGTTCGCGGCCGGGTTGTCCGGGTCCACCGGGCCCTGCTGCATCATGCCGCGCTTGGCGCTCTGCCGCATGGTGAGGAACGTCGTGGTGGCACTCACCAGCACGAACACCAAGATCACGATCCTCGACGACCACGACTCGCCCGCGATGGGGAACAAAAACTTGTCCGCGAGCGAGGCCCCGAAGATGTGCGCGTCGCGCGCGCTCTTCACGACCGGGATCGTCAGCCCGTACGCGGGGGTGTGCCCCGGGGTCCAGTCGGCGATGGCGCGCAGCACGTTGAACAGGGCCCAGAAGAGCGGCAGCTGCGCCACCAGCGGGAGACAGCCGCCCAGCGGGTTGATGCCGTTCTCCCGGTAGAACTTCATCGTCTCTTCCTGGAGACGCTGCTTGTCGTTCTTGTAGCGCTTGCGGATCTCCTGCAGCTGCGGCATATGCGCCTGCATCTTCCGCTGCGCCTTCACCTGCTTGACGAAGAGCGGCACCATGATGAGCCGCATCAGCATCACGAGGATGACGATGGACAGGCCCCACGCCCAGCCGCTCGATGCGCCGAACGGCACGGCGAGCACCGCATGGATGCGCATGATCACCCATGCGACCGCGTCGAACAGCGGGTTGAGAATGCTCACCTGACAACTCCTTGGGGCCTAGCCGGCACGGGGTCGTATCCGCCTGGGTTGAAGGGATGGCAACGGGCGAGGCGGGCAATGGCCAGCCACAGTCCGCGCACAGCGCCATGGACGCGCAGCGCCTGCACCGCGTACTGGCTGCAAGAGGGCGCGAACCTGCATCGCGCGCCCAGCAGCGGGCTGATGAGGCGCTGGTACCAGACAATGGGGACGATGAGTACCCGCGCCGCCAGTGTCGGCACGGCCACGTTCTCCGACTTCATCTCCGACGCGCTCATTCCTGGCGCAGCGCCCCAACCTGCCGCCTCAGCAGTCGTCCGATTACCAGGTCGAGATCGGCGGCCAGATCCGCCTGGCGTGCGCCAGCGGCTGCCGGACGGACGCGCAACACGAGCAGGCTGCCCTCGGGGAGCGAGGCGACACGTTTGCGCATCAGTTCCCGGAGCCGTCGCTTCACCCGGTTGCGAACCACCGCCGAGCCAACCGCACGGCTGACAATAAAGCCTACCTTCGCCGGGTCACCGGAGCGTACCCGTCCGGAGGAGTCAGCAGGGCCAGCCAGCAGCAAATGGCCCGTGAGCACGGAGCCGCCTGCCCGGCGGCCCGCCCGCAGCACCTGCCGGAACTCTTCTGACCGTCTCATCCTCGACCGCTGCGGCAGCATGACACCTCCTGCGCAGCCCGGCGGCCAGCTCAGCGAAGGCGCGGCCCGTCAGCCGCCCTTGCCGGCCGGTCCTCAGGCGCTCAGCCGGGCGCGCCCCTTATGACGCCGCGCGGCGATGACGGCCCGGCCGGCGCGAGTGCGCATGCGTAGCCGGAAGCCATGGACCTTCGCCCGCCGACGGTTGTTCGGCTGGAACGTACGCTTGCTCACGGGAGCTCCAGATGCTGTTCTGATCAGTAACGGATATGGGCGATTGCCATGCGCCGCGACGCAAGGTCAGCCTGTTAACGGTAAAGGCGATGCCCGCACAGGTCAAACCGGCCCCGGCTGGCCGCAGCCAGCGCCTCGTTCCCGGTCTACCATCGTGAACACCGCGGTTTGGCGAGCGCGCCCCGCTCCGGCGACTTAGGCTGTGGAAAACTACGTCCACGGACCGGTCCGCTGGTCACGCCGCCGCCACGGGGAGGGAAAAACCGCGGCACAGCGACGGTGCGCGTGACGTGCCACGTGCACATCATGTGGACCGCCCTGTGGACAACGAGCGCGGTCACTGGCCGCGCTCCGCATGACAGCGACGCGAGGGGAGCGCATCGGTGAGTGACACAGATCTGGCAGATGTGTGGGCACGATCGCTGGACGCGCTCGCTGAGCTGCCCGTCCAGCCCAGCCAGCTCGCCTGGCTCAAGCTGACCCGGCCGCTCGGGCTCGTCGAGAACACCGCCCTGATCGCGACGCCTAACGCGTTCGTCAAGGAACAGCTTGAGACGCGGCTGCGCCCGCTGGTGACGCACGCGCTCTCCCGCGAGCTCGGCCGCCCGATCCAGCTCGCGGTCACCGTGGATCCGGGCTCGGCGGCACCGCCGGAGCCGCCGCCCGCACCGCCGAGCTCGCCGCTGTCGGCGGGGTCCCCGGCGCGCGCCGCCGCCCCGCCGGCCGCCGTCCCGCCGCGGCACGCCGTGCCCGCGGCGCACGAGGCGTACGCACCCGCGGCGCCGCCGCCCGCGGCAGCACGCGGCATCCCCCAGCACGGCATCCCCCAGCACGGGGGCCCGCAGCCGCCGGCGTACTCCTACCAGCCGGCCGCATACCCGCCGGGGGCGGCCGGGCCCGGCCTCGACCAGCAGCCCGGGCTCGCGCAATCCCCGCGGCACCAAGAGCCCGGGACGATGGGCCAGGAGCCGCCGGACGGCCAGCCGCAGCTTTCCCGGCACGTGGCCCGCGAGCCCGCCCGCCAGCCCGGCGAGCCGCTCCGGCCCGACCGCCCTCACCAGCAACACCAGCAGCACCAGCAAGAACAGGGCGCGCCGCGGCCCGCGTCGGCCCGGCTCAACTCCAAGTACACGTTCGAGACGTTCGTCATCGGGTCGAGCAACCGGTTCGCGCACGCGGCGGCCGTCGCCGTCGCCGAGGCGCCCGCCAAGGCGTACAACCCTCTGTTCATCTACGGGGACTCCGGGCTGGGCAAGACCCACCTGCTGCACGCGATCGGGCACTACGCGCAGACGCTGTACCCGGGGCTCAAGGTCAGGTACGTGAGCTCGGAGGAGTTCACCAACGACTTCATCAACATGATCCGGGACGGCAAGCAGGACGGGTTCCGCCGAAGGTACCGCGACGTCGACGTGCTGCTGGTGGACGACATCCAGTTCCTGGAGAACAAGGAAGGAACCCAGGAGGAGTTCTTCCACACGTTCAACACGCTGCACAACGCCAGCAAGCAGATCGTGATCTCCAGCGACCGGGCTCCCAAGCGCCTCGTCACGCTGGAGGACCGGCTGCGCAGCCGGTTCGAGTGGGGGCTGCTGACCGACGTCCAGCCGCCGGAGCTGGAGACCCGCATCGCGATCCTGCGGAAGAAGGCGATCCAGGAGGGGCTGAACGCGCCCGCGGACGTCCTGGAGTACATCGCCAGCCGCATCTCCACGAACATCAGGGAGCTGGAAGGCGCCCTGATCCGGGTCACCGCCTTCGCGAGCCTCAACCGGCAGGGGGTGGACCTCCAGCTCGCCGAGATCGTGCTCAAGGACCTCATCCCCGAAGCCCAGGGCCCGCAGATCAACGCGGCGACGATCATGGGGCAGACCGCCGCGTACTTCGGGCTGTCGATCGAGGACCTCTGCGGCACGAGCCGGTCGCGGGTGCTCGTGACGGCCCGGCATATCGCCATGTACCTGTGCCGCGAGCTGACCGACATGTCGCTGCCCAAGATCGGCCAGCAGTTCGGCGGCCGGGACCACACCACGGTCATCAACGCGGACCGCAAGATCCGCTCCCTTATGGCCGAGCGCCGGTCCATCTACACCCAGGTGACCGAGCTCACCAACCGCATCAAGCAGCAAGCGCGCACCGGATGACCGATGGGCCGCCCCGCACGCCGCTGCCATGCGCAACGCACAGCCAATCCAAACGCACAGCCAATCCACAAGAGTTATCCAGGGCTGTGCACACAGCATGTGGATAACTCTGTGGAAGGGCTAGGGAGAACCAGGGGAAAATACGTGGGTAACGGGGGGAGAACGAGGAAGCATGCACAGGGGCCGGTCGGCCATCCCCGTGTCCAGCACAGCGGCTGTGTGCAACTTTGGGTCGATGAGCTGGGAAGACGATGATTTCCCCAGTTTCCACGGCCCCTATGACTACGACGTTCTGCTAACTGAAGGAAAACAAGAACAAGTAGGTTCCGGGCCGACTGGGGAATCCGGGACCAGCCCGCCAGGCATATACCCCGTCCAGGGGACAGGACAAACACCGCCCGTACCGGCAGGAGGAAACCCGTGAAGCTCCAGGTTGAGCGCGACCCACTCGCCGATGCCGTCGCATGGACCGCCCGCGCGCTCCCAGCGCGGCCCACGGCTCCCGTGCTGGCCGGCATGCGCCTGCACGCGGGCAGCGAGCTGACGCTGTCCACCTTCGACTACGAGGTTTCCGCGCAGGCCACGATCCCGGTGACCGCTGACGAGCCGGGGATGGTGCTGGTGTCCGGCAGGCTGCTCGCGGAGATCGTCCGCTCGCTGCCCGCCAAGCCGGTGGAACTCGCCACCGAGGGCAGCAGGATGACCGTCAGGTGCGGCAGTGCCACGTTCACCCTCATGCTGCTTCCCGCCGAGGAGTACCCGACGCTGCCGGACATGCCCCAGACCACGGGAACCGTGGGGGCGGACATGTTCGCCAGCGCCATCGGCCAGGTCGCGATCGCGGCGGGGAAAGACGACACGCTGCCCGCGCTGACCGGCATCCGGGTCGAGATCGCCGAGGATACGCTGACGCTCGTCGCCACCGACCGGTACCGGCTGGCCGTCAGGGAACTGCGGTGGACCCCGGTGCGGCCCGGGCTGAACACCGCGGTGCTCGTGCCGGCCCGCGTGCTGAGCGATACCGCCCGCGCACTGACCAGCGGCGCCGAGGTCGCCGTCGCCCTCGCGGCCGCCGAGGGCAGCGCCGGCGACGGCATCATCGGGTTCGAGGGCTCGGGGCGCCGCACCACCACCCGGCTGCTTTCCGGCGAGTACCCGCGCTACCAGACGCTGCTGCCCAGCGAGTTCTCCGCGGTCGCCGAACTGCCCGCCGCGCCGTTCGCGGACGCGGTCAAGCGGGTCGCCCTGGTCGCCGAGCGGAACACCCCGGTGCGCCTGTCCTTCAGCGCCGAGGAGGTCCTGCTCGAGGCGGGCACCGGCGACGAGGCCCGGGCCAGCGAGGCCATCGGCGCCTCCTTCGACGGCGAGGACATGCAGATCGCGTTCAACCCGCAGTACCTGCTCGACGGCGTCGGCGCGATCGACTCCGACGTCGCGCGGATGTCGTTCACCACGCCCACCAGGCCGGCGGTGATCACCGGCAAGGGCGACGGGCAGCCCGACTACCGCTACGTGCTGATGCCGATCCGGTCCGCGGGATAATTGACACGTGCACATCACCCGGCTCGCCCTGGCGGACTTCCGCTCGTACCCGAGTGTGGACGTCACGCTGCGGCCGGGCGTGACGATCTTCAGCGGGCCGAACGGCGAGGGCAAGACCAACCTGGTCGAGGCGGTGGGCTACGTGGCGACGCTGGCCAGCCACCGCACGGCGCACGACGCCCCGCTGGTCCGCCGGGGCGCCGAGCGCGCGATCATCCGCGCGAACGTACACGGCGCGACGGGCGACGCCCTCGTCGAGATCGAGGTGAACCCGGGACGCGCCAACCGGGTCCGGCTCAACCGGGCCCCGCTGGCCAAGCCGCGCGAGGTGCTCGGCGTGCTCCGCACGGTGCTGTTCGCGCCGGAGGACCTCGCCCTGGTCAAGGGCGACCCTGACGGACGGCGGCGGTTCCTCGACGACCTGCTGGTGGCCATGGCGCCCCGGTACGCGGCGGTCCGCGCCGACTACGACCGCGTGCTCAGGCAGCGCACCGCCCTGCTGAAGTCCGCCGGGCCGAAAGGCGGCCACCGGCGGAATGCGCAGTCCCGCGAGGCCGTCATGAACACGCTCGACGTCTGGGACGCGCACCTGGCCCGGGCCGGCGCGGAACTGCTCGTGGCCAGGGAACGCCTGGTCGGCGCGCTCCGGCCGCACGTGGAGCGCGCGTACGCGGCGGTGTCCGGCGACCGCGGGTCAGCAGCGATCGCGTACAAGCGCTCGTTCAGCGTGCCCGCCGAGTTCAGCGCGCCTGCCGAGCTGATAACAGCAAGTGAGGGCGCCGGGTCTGAGGGCGCCGGGTCTGAGGGCGCTGCGTCCCAGGGGGCGGCGTCCGAGCGGGCTGCGTCCGGGCGGGCGGGGCACGGGCGGGCGGGGCACGGAGAGCGGGTCCGCGCCGCGGAGCAGGTGCTCCGCGCGGCCCTCGCCGAGGTCCGGGAGAGCGAACTCGACCGCGGCGTGTGCCTGGCCGGCCCGCACCGCGATGAGCTGGAGCTCCAGGTCCGCGGGCTGCCCGCCCGCGGCTACGCCAGCCACGGCGAGTCCTGGTCGCTGGCGCTGGCGCTGCGGCTGGCCAGCTTCGACCTGCTGCGGGCCGGCCGCGAGGACCCGGTGCTGATCCTGGACGACGTGTTCGCCGAGCTGGATGCGGGCCGCAGGAACCGGCTCGCCGCCCTGGTCGCCGGCGCGGAACAGGTCCTCGTCACGGCCGCGGTCCCCGCCGACGTGCCGCCGGCGCTGGACGGCGCGCGCTTCAGCCTCGCCGACGGCACGCTGACCGCGGAGCCGGGCCATGCGCCCTGACCCGGACCGCGTCCGGCTGGCCGCCGAGGCGCTGGCGCGGGCACGAGCGGACGCGTGGGCGCGCGGGGACCGCCCCCTCGCCTCCGGCCGTCAGCCCCAGCCCGCTTCCGATTCACCCGAACGGAAGGGGGTGGCTGCGGACAGCTCGCTGGCTCCTATTCCCGGCTGGTCCGCGCGGCCGCGGCGGGAGGATCCGCAGCCGCTCCACGCGGCTCTCGGCGGGCTGCTGTCCGCGCGCGGATGGCGGCAGCGGGCGGCGGTGGGCGCGGTGTTCGGGGGCTGGCCGGAGATCGTCGGCCCGCAGCTGGCGGCGCACACCCGCCCGGAGTCGTTCGGCGACGGCGAGCTCGTGGTGCTCGCGGACTCCGACGCCTGGGCCGCCCAGGTACGGCTGCTGGCTCCGCAGCTGCTGCGCCGCCTGGCGGCCGAACTCGGTGCCGGGACGGTCCGCAAGGTCCGCGTCCG
>Ga0209061_1001960_pt1 | contig 29381 bp, 30 predicted proteins | sample Coa_R1_10_FD_187157 | JGI IMG/M metagenome (GOLD analysis project Ga0209061, IMG submission 187157) | Surface soil microbial communities from Centralia Pennsylvania, which are recovering from an underground coalmine fire - Coalmine... | ecosystem: Environmental > Terrestrial > Soil >... | reverse complement strand
CGCCGAACCACTGGTTGATCAGCGTCACCACGTACGGGACGAAGCCGGTGTCGACAGAGGCGACCGTGATCACCAGCGCCCAGGCGTAGAACCAGCCGGTCCACCATCCATAACCGTTGCCCACCAGCCGCCGCGTCCACTGAAACAGCGCCCCCGCAAGCGGGATGCTCGAGCCGAGCTCGGCGAAGATCAGCGCCACCAGCAGCTGGCCTGCGACGACGAAGAAGATCGTCCAGATGTACTCCGGGCCGCCGGTGCCCAGCCCGAGCACGTACAGCGAGTAGATGCCGACGACGGGGGAGAGGTAGGAGAAGGCCACACCGAAGTTGGAGAAGAAGCTCAGCACCCTGCCGAGCTCTTGCCTGTAGCCGTAGGCGGCGAGCTCCTGGCTCTCGTCGGCGGTGCCCACGTGGCTCCCCGGACTGGGCATTGATGACAATCTACCTTGACCACCGGCAGACGCGACCGACTTGAGGACCGGGGAGCGGGGACCGATTGAGGCTGGCGGCCGGGGGGCAGCCGCCGCGCGCACCGGCGATGCGTCAGGATTGCCGGCCATGCCACGAGCCCATCCAGCGGTTGCGATCCACGCCGGCGCCGGCGCGCTGAGCGCCGAGCTGCGCGAGCATGAGGGCGAGGTGCGCGGGGCCCTGTTGAGCGCGCTCGGGGACGCGCGCCAGCTGCTCGAACGCGGCGAGCGCGCCGAGCAGGCCGCCGTCGCCGCCGTCCAGGCGATGGAGCGATTTGCGCTCTTCAACGCGGGGTTGGGCTCGGTGCTGTGTGCCGACGGCACCGTGCAGATGAGCGCGGCGGTGATGCGCGGTCACGACCGCGCGGCCGGCGCGGTCGCGGGCCTGCGCTCGATCGTGCACCCGATCTTGGGAGCTCGCGAAGTGCTCGACCTGCCCGAGGTGCTGCTGATCGGCGCAGACGCTGAGCGGTGGCTGGCTGAACGCGGCCTCCAGCGCCAGCCGAACGAGGCGTTCGTGACCGAGCGCCAGCGCCGGCGCCTGCGTGCGCAGTTGGCGCCCCAGCTGGCGGACCCCGCTGGTGGTGGCCGCTCTGGCGCCGAGCCACACAGCGACCGCGGAGAGCCGCCCGCCGGTGATGGCGGCGGCGATCGTGGCACGGTCGGCGCCGTCTGCCTGGACCGGGAGGGTCGCCTGGCGGCAGCCACCTCCACCGGTGGCATCAGTGGACAGCCGCCGGGACGGGTCGGCGACTCGCCCTTGGTCGGCGCCGGCACGTGGGCCGATCGCCGCGTTGCGACCTCGTGCACCGGCGATGGCGAGGCGTTCATTCGCGCGGGCGCGGCCCGGCTGCTGGCAGCGCGGGTCGAGTGCGGCGCGAAGCTGCGCGAGGCCTGCGAGCGGACGCTCGTCGAGGTGGCCGCGCTTGGGGGCGGGGGTGGGCTGATCGCGCTCGATTCGGCGGGCAATCACGCACTGGTCTTCAACACCGGGGCGATGCCGCGGGCGGTCTGGAGCGCCGGCGGCGAGCCGGCGGTGTTCATCACAACCTGACCCAGGTCGCCTCGGCGATGAAGGCATCGCCGTCCGGGGGGCTCAGGTGGTCGTGGGCAGCAGCGGGCTTGAGAGCGTGACGGCGATCCCGCGCGCGGCGGCGAGGCGTTGGAGCATCACCGCGGTGTCGGCGATCGCCACGCCTGTCAGGTGCTGATCGCGCCCTTCGAAGTCGCGGACGATCGCGCGCACCGCTTCGGCGTAGGCGGAGGGCTCGCGGCGGGCGAGCGCCGCGATCGCCCGCGCCGTGCGCGCGAGCGCCTCCGAGTTGCCCTCACGCATCCGCTCCGCCCAGTGCGCGGCCATGGTCTCATCGTCCTCAATCAGGGCGGCGAGCGCGAGCGCGTACGCGGCCACCGCCGAGCGCTCCGCCTCCTGCGGCGAGAGCGCCGCGCGCGCGTACGCCGCCGCCTCATCCGGGCTGCCCGCGAGGAGCGCCGACTTCAGCATCCCGACAAGCCGGCCGTAGCTTGCGGGCGGCGCCTGCTCCCAGGAGCGCCGGTACAGCGCAGCCGCCTTTGCAAACGCGGCGCGAGCAGCCCGCTGATCGCCCGCGAGCAGCGCGCGCTGGCCCGCGCCGTCGGCCTCGATCGCCTGGCGCATCAGCTCCCGGTGCTCCGGCGGGGGCTGCGGCCCCTCCGCCTTTGGTTCGGAGGGCGGGCTGCTCATCCGGGCGCTGCGCTTGCGGCTACCACTACCCCATCAGCGAGCTCGGATCGGCCGGGACGTCGACCGCGTAGCGCTGCAGCACCTCGAGCGGCACGATCTCAAGCGCCCGCTCGTGCGTCGCCGCAAGCACCACGAACGCCGCCGCGCCGTCCTCGTGCGCCCGCAACCAGTTGGAAGCGCACACGCACCAGCGGTCGCCGGGGCGAAGCCCGGGGAAGCCGTACTCGGGGACCGGAGTGATCAGATCGTTGCCGATGCCCCGCTGGTGCGCGAGAAACTCGGCGCTGACCACGGCGCAGATCGTGTGGCTGCCAAGGTCCTCGGGACCGGTGCGACAGCAACCGTCGCGGTAGAAGCCTGTCAGCGGCTCCGTGCCGCAGCTCTCAAGCGGCCCGCCGAGCACGTTGCGCTCCGCCATCTCCCCTCCAGTATCGCCGATTCGCCCTGGCTCGGCTGGCGAAGCGGCCACCGCGGAAGCCCCCGCCTGCGTAGGGACGGGCAGCGCGGCTCACGGCGCCCACCATTGGCCGCGGGGGCCGGACGACGCCGCCTACCGCTCAGTTCTGATCAAGCTGGAAGCGCTCGAACGGCGTCTCGAACGGCTCGAGCGGGCGGCTGTTCCGCAGCAGCGCCTCGCGCTCCTCCTCGGTCATCTCCTCGGCGAACACCCAGCCGGGCGGCGGCTCGTCGATCTGGATGATCACCATCTGCCGCTCCTCGCGCCAGAGCAGCCTGATGCATGTGTGCCCGTACTCGACCTCGTCGGGCTGGGGGAGGCCGCCGCTGGCGAGCATCTGACGCGCTGCCTGCTCGGCGGCGATCTTCTGTGCAAGCGTTGCCATGGGGGCACGATCGCCCAAGGGCCTGCGGCAAAGCAAGGCCAGTTCGTGCCAGCTCCGTGGCGCTCAGGTCAATTCTCTGCGGTTTGGCTCTGGCCCCGAGCGCGGCCCTGCCCGCCCGCGCCACTGCAGCCACGGCCGGAGCCGGCGGAGGTTGCAGCCGAGGTCCGAGTTCGCGGGCTCAAGCGTCACGATGCGCGCATGTCGACCGCGTAGACGTTCACGGGCTCGATCGTGACGATCACGCGCGAGTCCTCCGGCCGATCGTGAACGCTCAGGTCGGCCCCGTACTTGGCGCCGACGCGTCTTGCAAACTCGCGATCCGCGTCGGGAGCGATCCGCGCCTCGCCACGCACCTCCAGGTAGCGATACGGGTTTCGCAGATCGAGCAGCAGCAGGCTGCAGCGCGGTCGGCGCATCAGGTTTCGCGTCTTCAGCCGGCTTGTGTTGAGCGAGAGCTTGAGCTGGCCGTCCTCGTAGAGAAACCAAACCTCGGTCAGCTGGGGATAGCCGCGACCATTGATCGTCGCAAGCGTCGCCACCTGCGCCTCGAGCAGGTCACGGTGGGAGTCTGGGAACGTCGTAGTGGTGGTCATGGCCCGATTCTGCGCGACGACGCACTCGCGTGCCGGCAGACCGGCCAGGGTGCCACGCTGCTTGGCAGGGTGGCGGTCGCTCCCACCTGGGTGGCGTGTGCTTCCAGGCAGGATCGCGCCCGCTCCCACGTAGGGCGGCGGCGCCACGGGCAAAGAGCGCCTCTCACGGCGCGCGTTGCTACATCACGGCGGCAGGCGCTGCGCGCAGGTCGCCCGCGCTGGGGCTGGCAGCGCGTGGCAGCACGACGCTGCGGTTGCCCTCACGTCGCACCTCAAGCCCATCGCCGATCCGCGCGGCGACCTCGGGCACGTGGCTGATCACCCCGACGAGGAGCTCCTGCGCCCGCAACCGCTCGAGCGCGTCGATCACCTCTTCGAGCGACTCCGGGTCGAGCGCGCCGAAGCCCTCGTCGATGAACACCGTCTCCAAGCGCACGCCCAACCCCTCCGCGGCGAAGTCGCTCAGATGGCGGGAGAGCGCGAGCGCCATCGCCAACGCGGCGATGAACGTCTCACCGCCCGAGAGAGTCTTGACAGAGCGCTGCTCGTCGGCGTTGTCGTGGTCGACCACGGAGAACTCTCCGCTCGAGGAGACGAGGCTGTAGCGGCCGGCTGAGATTTGTCGCAGCTCCTCGGAGGCGCGCTCCGCCAGCAGGCTCAGCGTCTCCTGGATGACGAACTCGATGAAGTTGTCGGCGCGCAGCTCGTCCGCAAGCCTCTTGAACACCGCGGCTTGAGCACGCTTCTGGTCGATTTCCTGCTCAAGCCGTCGCCGCTCGCCGAGCCTTTCCTTGAGCGCTTCGGCGTCCTTGCGGAGGGCACCGAGCTTGGTGTGGGCATCCTCGGACGCGCTGCGGAGCGCGGTGAGCGGGTCTGCCGTCCCGTCGACTTGAACCTCCTGGGCGCGCGCGATCTGAACGATGCGCGTGCGCGCGTCCGCGGCCTGCTCGTCGAAGCGTCCCGCGCTCGCAGCGAGCCCCTCGCTTCCCATTCGACCGCTGGCGGCCAGGGAGGCGGCGTGCTCGGCGCGGTCCGGCCCCCGCTCGGGTATTGCGGGGAGGGTGAGCCCGGGATCGAGCGCAGCGAGCTCGGCAAGCGCTTTCTGGGCCGCTCCTCCCTCCGAATCGAGCCGCGCCTCGAGCTTGCCAAGCTGACCCTTCACGTCCGCAAGCTCGCGCTCGGCGCTGCGCTGGCGCTCCGTGGCGTCCCTTTCAGCGTCATACGCCCGCTGCAGCGCGGCCTGCGCCTCCTTCAGCGTCGTCAGGTCCTGCTCCAGGCGCCGCGCCGCGTCATCGGGGATCGTGCTGCCAAAGCGCTCACTCAGCGAGGCCTTCGCTTTCTCGAGCTGCTCGTGCGCGTTTTCGTGCGTCCGACGGGCGTCGTTCAAGCGGTCCTCAAGGCCGCGAGCAGTTGCACGGGCGGCGGCGAGCCGCTCCCTCAGCTCCGCGCAGGCCGCCTGCGCCCGCTCAAGCGCATCCTTCGCCGCGCTCTTGCCTTGCCCGGCTTCCTCCACCTCCTGCCTTGCCCGTACGAGCAGCGCTTCGACCTGGGCGAGCTCGCCGTGGCCGGCCAGCGCGCGGCGCCATTGCTCCTGCGCCTCCGCGTGGACGTGTTGCAGGTGCACCAGCACGGCCTGCGCTTGCGCCAACTCCGAGGAGGCGCGCTCGTGCCTCTGTTTGGCCGTCTCCACCGCCGCCTGCGCCTCCTCCAGCTTGCGCTTGGAGTGGGCGTGGCGGCGCGGCTCGGCCTCGAGCGGCCGCGCGCACACCGGGCAGGGATCGCCGGCGGCAAGGCCTGCGGTGAGCGTCGTGACCACGTCGGCCCGCTCCAGCTCGCGAACCCTTTGCGTCGCCGCCTCAAGCTCTGCCTCCGCCCGCCTCGCCGCAGGCTCCAGCTGCTCGACGAGCCGCCTCTGCTGATCGCACTGCCTCTCGGTGCTTTGCAGCTTCGCCTCGGCCTCGCGCAGCTCATCCAGCTCACGCTCGCACCGCTCACGCCGCTCGCCGGCGACCCGCAGGCGCTCCTCGGCCTGCTCCGCCTGCCTGACGGCGGCTTCCAAGGCTTCCCGGGCGCGCTCGCTCTGCTGCTCGAGCGCCTCGAGCTGAGCGTGGCAGGCAACCTGCTCCTGTTCGACCTTGTCGCGCCTCGCCTGGGATTCCCTCAGCGCGCGCGCGTGCGTGGGCAGCTTCTCGGCGTCCGCGAGCAGGCGGCTCACCCGTTCAACCGTGCCGAGCCGCTCGGTCAGCTCGGCCATCTCCCTCGCCAGCTGCTGACGATGTTCTGAGGCTCGCGCCGCTTCCTGCTCGGCTTGCTCATGGGCGCGACGGGCTTCCCGCTCGCGCTCCGACGCTGTGCGACAGTCCTGCGCAAGGCGCTCGAGTCGCCCGGCGAGCTCGGTCAGCTGCGCGCTGCGCTTGCGCGCCTCCTGCGCCTTCGCGGTCAGCTCGCCAATGCGGCGCTCCTGCTGCGCGGCCTGCTGGAGCGCCTGCGAGAGCGCCCGCGCGCGTCGCTCCTGCTCTCCGGCCCGCGCTTCGGCTGCCGCCACCGCCTCCTCACTCGCCTCGCTGTACTCGGGCCCGGCAAGGATCTCCCGCATCTGCTCGACGCGTTCGCCCAGCCCCCTCGCGCGCTGACCGGCGAGCTCGCGCATTCGCGCATACACGCCAAGCCCGAGCAGCGCTTCGAGGGCGGTGCGCCGCTCCCTCGGATCGCCTTTCAGAAACCGCGCGAACTCCCCCTGGGGAAGCATCACGGCCTTGCAGAAGCTCTCGAAGTCGAGCTTGAGCAGACCCTGGATGGCGTGGTTGACGGACTTCACGCCGCCTTCGGCCACGTTCTCCCAGCGGCCGCCGTCAACGCGCCGCTCGAGCGTCACCTGCTGGGCCGCCCTCCGGCTCAGGCGGCGAGCGACCCGGTAGTCGGCGCCGTCGGCGGAGAACTCAAGCTCGATCCGGGCCTGCGCCTCGCCGTGGCTGATCAGCTCGGCGACCCCATGCTTGCCCGTGCGCGGCACCTCGCCGTAGAGCGCCAGGGCGATTGCGTCCAGCAGGCTGCTCTTGCCCGCGCCGGTCGGTCCGGTGATCACGAACAGCCCAAGCTCGCTGAAGTCGACCTCCTGCAAGGCGCGGAAGGAGGTGAACCCCTGTACGCGCAGCCTAAGCGGCCGCACCCGTGACCTCCTCGTAGAGCTCGTCGAACGCGCGGGCGAGCTCCTCGTCAAGCGGCGCGCCGTGTCCCTCCCGCCAGTAGCGCTCGAACAGCTGTCGCGGCGTCAGCTGCCGCAGCTCCTGAGCCCCCGCCGCCTGGTCCTGACGTGGGTAGTCGAGGTGCACGACCAGCGCGCCGGGCAGAATCTCCCGCACCCGCTCGGCGAGCCCGGGCGCCGGCCCCTCGCAGCGAAGCCTCACGCGCAGCCACGCGTCGCCGACGCTCTCCCGCTGCGCCGCGAGCTCCTCGAGCGTCCCCGCGATTTCCCGCAAGCGTCGGCCGCTCTGCAGCGGAAGCTCGCGCGCGCGCGCCGGCTGGCCGGGCTCGAGCTCGACCAGGGTCACCGACTTCTGCTGCGCCGCCTCGCCGAAGTCGAGCGCCAGGAGCGACCCGGCATAGCGGGCCGGGAGCGCTGCTCCGGGCACCGCCTGCGCGCGATGGACGTGCCCAAGCGCGACGTACTGGACGTGCGCCGGCAGGGTGGCGGCGCTGATCGCGAACAGCTGGCCGCTGGTCAGCTCGCGCTCACCGCCGCCGAGCTTTGCGCCGGAGATGAACAGGTGCGCGGCGAGCACCGTGAGCGCGTCGGGATCGAGCTGCTCGCACAGCGCCTCGATCAGGCGCGGCAGCTGCTCGGCGTAGGCCTGGTAGGGCGCGGGCTCAAGCCCCATCATCTCCTCAGCTCCAAACAGCGCCCGCTCGGGCACCCAGGGCAGGCATGCGACCTGCAGCCGCTCGCCGCTGCGCGGGCGCAGCTCCAGCACGCCGCCTCGCTCAGGGCGACGTGGCTCGGCGATGACGTGGACGCCGGCGGCGGCGAACAGCTCCTCGACCGCTGCGAGCCGCTTGGCGTTGTCGTGGTTGCCCGCGATCACGACCACCTCGGCGCCGGTTCGCCGCAGGCCGAGCAGGGCTTGATAGGCGATCCGCTCCGCCTCCGCCGAGGGGGCATACTGCTCGAAGACATCGCCGCAGACCAGCACCAGGTCGACTTGCTCCCGCGCGGCGAGCGCTACCACCTCCTCCAGCGCCGCGCGCACCTCGTCCAGTCGTTGGCGGCGGTAGAGCGTGCAGCCGACATGCCAGTCCGCGGTATGCAGGATCCTCACAGCCCGAGCCTCGCGAACGGATCCTCCTCGCCTGCCCGCTCAGCCTCGGCCGGACGCGTCGCCCAGGCTGGGAACGGGAAGCGGATCTGTAGCGGCAGCGGGATCTGAGGCTGCGAGAGCAGCATCGAGCCCGGCTTGAGGATCGCCGCGCGCTGCCGCGCGGCGGCGGGTAGAAAGCCGTACTCCGCCCGCTCGGCCTCGGCGGTGTCGAGGCGGCCGGCGACCCTGATCGCCGAGTTCGAGACCACGCGCCGCTCGACCTCGGAGGCGGTCTGTTGGGCGCCGATCAAGATCACGCCAAGGCTGCGCCCGCGCTCGGCGATATCGAGCAGCACCTCCTTGATTGGGCTCCAGCCCTCCCGTGGCGCGTACTTGTTGAGCTCGTCGAGCACCAGGAACACGAGCGGGCGCGGCTGGCCGGAGCGCTCCTTGGCCTCGAACAGCTTCTTCACGACGACCCCGACCACGAAGCGCTTCGCTCGGTCGTGCAGGTTGTGGATGTCGATCACCGACACTTGGCGCTGGGCCCAGTCGATCCGGTGGGCCTCGATGTCGGCCGCGTCGCGCCCGCGGATCAGGTGCCCGAGATGGAAGCGGGCGGCCTCGAGACGGCGCAGGAACGCCTGCGCGGTGCCGGCCGCGATCGGTCCGCGCCAGGACCGCGGCGAGTCGTCCTCGAGGTGCGCGCGAATCAGCTCGCAGAGCGCCTCGAAGGAGTGCACGTCGACTCGCTGCCCGAGGGGGTCGGGGAGCCGCACGGAGGCGGGGAAGTCCGGGATCGGCTCGTGGTGGTGGGCGAGGAGCGACTCGAGGCGCACCACGAGGTCGGCGATCTGGCTGCGCTCGTCCCCCTCCTCGGCGAACATGAAGCGCAAAAGCCCGTCGCGGACCACCTCGAGCACCGTCCAGAAGTAGGCGCGGACGCCCTCCTGGCGGCTGCCGGTGTCGGGCATCGCGACGCTGCCGCGGCGACTGACCGGAGCCCACAGGCCAACCGACTCGAACGCGCCGGCCGGCAGGCCGAGCCGGCGGTAGTCCTCCTGCGCCTCGCTGGGAAGGCGCGCATTGGGCCGGTCGAGGAAGAGCAGGTCCTCCCCTTTGACGTTGAAGATGAGCGCCTTGGTGTTGGCGCGCTCGCCCCCCAGCGCCGGCGAGTGGAAGAGGCTGTAGAGCAGAAAGCAGGCGTAGCTCGTCTTGGTCGCTACGCCGGATACGCCGGAGATGTTGACGTGAGCTCCGCGTCGTCCGTCGAGGAATGCAAGGTCGACGAAGATCGGCTCGCCGTCACGCGCGAGCCCGGCAGCCAGGCGCTGCTCCATCGTGTCGAAGAAGAGCGCCTCGTCGCGCTCGGCCCCGGCGACCCGTACGACCGTGTCGCCGGGCACGGGGGGGACGTAGAGCTCGGGCTCGAAGCGGGTGGAGACGACATGGGCAGCGCGGGCGGTCTGAACCGGCAGCACCCCGCGCTCGGCGAGGAACACGTCGGAGTCGAAGCGGCTGCCCTCATGACGAGCACGGACCATGTCGACCACGCCGGAGATGCGCAGCGGACCTGCGCCCGGCACCTCGGTGTGAACGGCGACGACGTCGTCGAGCTGGAGGTAGCTGTTGTCCGCGATCGCCACCCAGAAGTCGAGCGGCGTCGCATCCTGCGTGCCGAGCACCATCCCCACCGCTCCAGTGTGAGGCTCAACCTGAGGGTCAGCCATCGCCCTCCTCCCAGAGCCTGGCCTCAATCGCGCGTCTGATCAGGTGGGAATCGCCCAGACGGTGGCGCAGCAGCCCCTCGAGCGCGGCGATGGGGTAGAGGTTCTGGGGAGCGCGTGCGTCGCGGCCCGGCTCGCTTGCGAGCCGTGGCAGCGCTGCGGCGGCGAGCTCGGCAAGGCTCTGGGCGCTTGTCAGTCCGCCCGCCGCTGCCACTTCAAGGCGCACGAGCCCGGTCATCGTGCCATCGATCGCTCGCCCATCGCTCAACCGCAGATACCAGGAGTACCGTTCGAGCCGCTGCTCGCCGAGCTTGAAGATCGGCGTGCGCTCGCCGATCTTGAGACGCGCGAGCAGGCGCGCGCGCTCCCCGTCGAGGTAAGAGCGCGTCTGGCGCTTGACCATCCCAAGCAACGGCCCCTCATACACATAGGCGAGCGGGCCGTCAGCGACCACCAGCTCCGCCTCGCCGTCTGCGAGCAGGCCGCGCGCGAGCTCGGCCTCGCCCTCCCGCATCGCGTTCTGGAGCCCTCGCAACGGGTCGAGGGGTGCCGAGCCGGCTACCGCTGAGGGGCGAAAGCGCACCGGCATCGTGCCGATCATCGCGTGCAGCGGGTTCGCCGTCAGCCCCCCGCCGACGACCAGCTCACGCCCAACCCGGACCTCGGTGATCTGCGGCTTTTGCCCAGCCCAGGCGCAGCCGACCGCCCACGAGCCCGCCAGCGCAGGCGCCTGGACGGCGCCCTCCTCGGCGAACAGCCGCACCTCGACTCGCCGCACGCCGTCCACGAACGCGCAGCGCAAAGCCGGCTTGCGCGCGGGTGGGGGGACCGGCTCCCAGCGGCTGCGCTCGACCTCGAGGTCAAGGCCAACCGCTGGCGCAAGCTCATCATCCAGCTCCACCGAGGCTCCAAACTCGGGCTCCCATGGATCGACTCGCAGCCTCATGCCTGCCACAGTCGTCGCGGGCCAACGATGGCTGACACCCACCCCTTGGTCAGATCACGGCATGTAGCCGGCGCCCCATCGCGGCGCCGGAGGCGCCGAACAGCTTGCACAAACGGGGGAAGTCGCCACCGCAGAGACGGTACTGCTCGCGCAGCAGCCGCGCTGGCATCAGGAGCGCGGCGGCGAAGCCGTTGGCCTCCTCCTCGGCGGGGGGAAGTGGCGCGCGCTGCGCGCTCGGACCGTCCTCGACTGAGCCCGAGCGGCAGAACACGCCACGCTCGACACCGCGGTGAAGGCGCCAATGCCCAAGCTCGTGGGCGATCGTGAAGCGTCGACGGGGCGGCCAGATGCGCGCCTCCTCGGCATTGACCCAGATCTCGCCCACGGCCGGCAGCAACAGGCCGGAGAGGGTCTGACCTGGTTCGAGCGCCGGCGCCCCCGGGGCGGCGCGCAAATCCTCGACATCGCGCACGAGCAGGCCGGCATAGCTGTCGGCGATCTCCTCGACGGGCACGGGAAGCGTGCGACCGTCCCAGATGTAGCCGGGCACAGCGGCGAGGAAGGCCTCGGCAAGCTGCTCGATCTCCTCCACGGCCACGATCGTAGATCTTTGCGCTCGAATCCGAGTCGGATCTCGCCGATGGCCGGCGCAGCCCGCACGCTCCCTCAGCGGGCATGCTCATCCCGCTCGGCAAGCAGGCCGAGCCTCACGCAGAGGACCGCGTACGCGCGCCGCGCTCCCGCCGGGAGCGGTCCCCCCCGACGGGGGCTCGACTCTGGGCTGTCGGCGAGCGTGCGCGCGATCAGCCGCTCAAGCCGCCGGTCGCCCGCCTCGCGGGCGTGGCGCCGGAGCGCCGCGGGATGGTAGCTGGCAGGCATGACGGGCTGCCTTATTGGTCGCGAGCGGCCGGTGGTGTCTGACGCGCCCTGCTAGGGACGAGGAGCGGCGCCAGCGAACAGCTCGTCCACCTCATCCCACTCGCCCTGCGCCGGCGGGCTGGGCGCGCCCCCGGGGGGAGGCGGCTCTCCTGCGCCCCGCCGCGCGAAGGCCGGTCCGACCGCCGGCGCTCTGCCCGCGGCCGGCCCCGACGCCGGTCGCAGTGCCCGCCCCGCCTCCCGCAGCGCCTCGGCGCTCTCGCCGAGGATCGCCGCAAGCGCCTCGAGCACCCGCTCGGAGACGCCCTGGGCTGGCAGGAGCCCCTGCTCCATCCGGTGGTAGTACTCGGCGACCTTGCGTTCGCGCCCGCTGACGCCAAGCGCGCGCGCCAGCCGCTCGACCAGCTGGGAGCGTCGCAGCCCGGCGCGGTGACGGAGCTGGGGTAGGAGCGCGGGCCACAGGCCGGCCTCGCCGCTGAGCGCCCGCTCAAGCACGTCGACCGTGCGCTCGACGCCTGAGCTGTGGGCGCGCTCCTCATCGAACGGCGCGCGCGGCGCACGGGCCAGATACGCGTCGATTAGTGCCGCCAGCTGCTGGCGCTCGCCGGCTGGCGCACGGTCCAGGTATGGCCGTGGGTCCGCCGCGCCGCCGGAGCGATGCTCGGCGATGTAGGCGGCGAGTAGTTGCTCGAGCTCGCTCATCGCGTGCGTTGATTGCTCGCCTCGAGCGCTGCGGCGAGCCTGCGGCGGAAGCGGGAGGCGATTTGGGCAACGTTGTCCTCGCGCATCCCCTCGATCATCCGGCAAACTTCGCGGGCCGGTCGGCCTTCGAGCACGTGCAGCTCGATCACGCGCCGCTGCTTCTCGCCGAAGCTGGCCAGCACCTCCTCGACGACGATCCGCAGCTCCACGGCCCCCGCTTCGCCGTCGACGGCCGGTTCCTGGCCCCAGGCCCGCTCGTCTCCGCCCTGCTCGCTTGGCAGCGGCGCCTCCGCCGGCCGGCGCTGGGCGCGGCGGTAATGGTCGGCAGCTGTGCGCTCGACGATCGTGTGCAGCCAGCTTCGGAACTCTCCGACCGAGCTGCCGGCGAAGGCGGCGGCGATCGCCTTCACCAGCACCTCCTGGGTGAGGTCCTCGAGCACGTGCGCGGGCACGCGCAGCGACAGCCTGCGTCTGACGTTGTCCGCATGACCGTAGATGAGGAGCATCAGCGCGCGGCGGGCGGCGGCCATCGCACCTGCATCACGGGACGCGCGAATGTAGCTGATCAGCTGGTCGTCGCCGAGGCGCTCAAGTTCGCTGTCCGAAAGGGTGCGAAAGTCGCCGGAGTGCTCCGCTTCACCTCTCGCCTCGCCCCGCGCGCCAGCCGGATCGCCCACGACCTTGAGCGTACCCCCGCAGGTCGCAGCCTGTCGCCGGAGCGCGCTGTCAGGTTGCGCGACGCGAGCGCGACCGGAGCAGCATGCGCCTGTATCCCCAGCAGCCGATCGGCATCCTCGCCCCGCGCTCGAGCGGATCCGAGGCCACGCTCGTGGTGCTGGGGATCGTCTGCGGGGTCGCCTCCGCCGATCGGTGGGCTGGGGTGGGTGCGTCGTCGGGCTGCGAGTACCTCGCCTCCTGGCATGGGCGGGCGGGAGCTTTGCCAAGCGTGGGGGCGCGCGCGGGGGTGCGGGCCTGGGAGCCGCGCAGGGAGGCGCGGCGCAGGTCCGGCCCCCGCGAACCGCCGCTGGGTGCCGCTTGTCGGCGGCCGTCACGCCGGCGTGCTCGCCCCCTGCCACGACTGCGGGTTGCGCCAAGTTACGGTGCGGCGGCGTGTCCCCGTCAGCGGCCCACGCGGGATTGGACGGGTCGGTGCGCTGCCGCCACGTGGCCTGCGACGGCCTCAACGGAGCCTTTCAAGCTGAGCGATTGCGGATGCGTTGTCGGTGAAGGTGATCGCGTGCATGCCGAGCTCACGCGCAGCCCGAACGTACGCTGGGACATCGTCAACAAAAGCTGCCTCGGTGGGCTCGATGCGCAGGCGCTCGCAGGCGAGCAGGTAGATCCGCGGGTCAGGTTTCATCCAGCCGGCCTCATGCGAGTAGATGATCAGATCGCAGATCTCCTCAAGACCGTAGGCGGCTTGCTCGCGCTCGCGCGCTCCGACGAAGCTGTTGCTGATGATCCCGGTCCGAAAGCGCGGCTGGAGCGCGGCAAAGTAGGCGGCAAGCTCTCCATTGAGCGTGCCGAGATACTCGCTCCAGGCGTCCTCTGTCAACTCGCGCAGCTGATCGGGGGTGAGGTTGAGGGAGGCCGCAACCCGCCGTTTGACCTCCTCGAGCGTGATCGCTCCAACCGAGCCGGCCGCCCGAATCGCCGCCAGACGTCGGTCGAGCTCGCCGCGCGGAAGGCCGAGGCGATGCTCCCAGCGCGCCTGCCAGCCCGTGCGGGACGTGAGCTTCAGCACGCCACCGAGGTCGAAGAACACGGCGCGGATCGCGTCAGGCCCGTCGCCCACCGCTCCAGGCGGTCTCGGGCCGCTGCTGGAGCTCGCCGTCGAGCTCAAGGTCGACGCGTTCGTTGAAGAAGCAGAGCAGGCCCCTGACCGCTAACCCATCGCGCAACGGTTCCGGGTAGGTCCAGACGAGGTCGGGGATGCGCTCACCGCTGGCCAGCTCGACCGCGTAGTAGCGCGCCCGGCCCTTGTAGGCGCATGTCGTGACCGTGTCGGTGGGCATCAAGCGAACGCGGATGTCCTCACGGGGCAGATACCAACGGGCGGGTAGGTTCGACTCGAACAGCGCAACTGCGCGGCGACTCTCCGCGAGCACCTCGCCGCCAAGCGACACCCGCACAAGGCGGGAGCTTGGATAAGCGTCGATCCGGTGGTAGGGGTCCTTGGCGTGGCCAAAGACCTCCTCATCCTCCTCGAACCAGTGGTCGATGCGCTCGAAGTAGAAGGCGATATGGGCGCTGATCGAGCGTGCTGCCTCGAGCGGCTGGGGATACGACCAGGCGGCTGCCTCCTCGACGCGCCCGCCGGCCCGGACGGTGTAGTAGATCGCCTCGCCCTTCTTCGGGCAGTGGCTGCGGCGGTCGTTCGGCTCGAGCAGATCCGAGCGCACATCCTCGGGGGGGAAGTAGTAGACGGGCTGATGCCCTGATTCGGACAGCAGCAGCGCATGGGTGCTGTCCGCGACCGTCTCGCCGCCAAGGACCGCGCGGATTCGCTTGGGTGTTGGCTCAATGTAGACAGCCCAACCGGGAGGCGGCGGCTCAAAGTTCCAAGTGCCGGTCGGATGGCGGCTCAGCGGGCCGGTGCCGGTCATCATGCCCACCTGATCCAGGCTACCAGGGGGACTCGGATCCGTGGTCGCGACTCCCTTGCGCCGGGCGGCTTGCGCCCCTCTGCCTCACTCAAGCAGCGCGGTCGTCCAGTTGTGCCGCTGCAGCGCTGTCTCAAGCTCGCGGCGGGAGCGCTCCAGCGTCTCGAGGCGATCTTGCAGCGCAGCCACGTTCACGAGCCGGACCAGCCTTATCTCCGAGCGGCGACGGCGGCCGAAGGGCGCGTGGGCGGTGGCGGCGTGGATGGCAAAGCGCACCGCCGCTGAGCGCGCCGCCAGCACATCTCGACGCGCCAGTGCCTCGGTTACCGTGATCCCATCGGGCAGGCGCGAAGTGGCGTTGGTGAGGTTGATCTGCGCGATCAGCCGCTCGAGCTCCCGTGCCAGGTCATCGAGCTCGGCGAGCAGCATCTCCACCCGCTCCGGTGGCTCATCTCCCTCCTGCACGAGCGCGCTTGCGCCAAGGCGCTGCGGCAGCTCCGCTAGGCGCTTGCGGAGGTCAGCGCGGCGGTTGAGCGCTTCGCCGACAAGGGTCATCGCCCCAAATCCTTGCACACTATAAGTAGCGCAGTCAAGTGGTGGTTCGCGGCTTTGCGCGCCGCGCGGGCGGGCGCAATCCGGCTACGATCCGCGCCTTGAAGCCGGTTTCCCCCGACCATGTGGCGCTCGGCCGTGCGATCAGAGATCTCCGGGTCGCGGCCGGGATATCGCAGGAGGCGCTCGCCGAGCGCTGCGGGTTGCACCGGACGTACGTGGGCGGCATCGAGCGCGGTGAGCGCAACGTCAGCTTCTCCAACCTGCTGAAGGTCGCCCGCGCGCTGGGCGCGCGCCCGTCGGCCCTCCTGGCGCTGGCGGAAGCAACCCAGCCCGCTACGGCTCAGGCAGAGCCCGACCGGGAGCTCGCCTAGGCGCGCTTCGCCGTAATCTGCCGCGTGCGAGGTGAGCGGCGAGCCGTGCGAGCGCGTCCGCAAGGTGCTCGATCGCGCGCCAATCCTGCTCCGCGCGCGTGACTTCGTCGAGGATGCGCTCAGCCAGCTCGATCGCGTCAACGAGCGCCTGCTCGTCGTTGGGCGCGCGCATGGTGACTCACCTGCTCTTCCGAACGTGTGTTCGCATGGGCTGAGCGTAAGGCGCGCATCGGCGGCAAACCGCCCAAAGCGACCGGTTTGCGAGCTCTTGGCACACCTCAGATGGAGCTTCGCCACATTGCCGCGCCCCGCCTGCCGAGTCGTGCGCGATCCGCAGACGCTGGCACGTTCGCGCCTTGTGATCCGCCAGGCGCGTCGCGGCGTCGCCACTCGCGCCAAGTTGCTCGACCTGCTCAGCGCGAAGGCGCGGGTGGCGTGCCGCCCGCAGCGCTGGCGGGGGTGCGAAAGCCGACGTTGAGACGGTTCCAGCCGTTGATGGCGACGATCGCCAGCGTCAGCGCGACCGTCTGCGGCTCGTCGAAGTGTCGGCGCAACTCCTCGTAGGCCTCATCAGGAGCCCCGCTGCTCGGCAGCAGCGTCAACGCCTCACACCATTCGAGGGCGGCCCGCTCGGCGTCGCTGAAGCAGTCCGCCTCGCGCCACACGGCGATCATCTCAAGCCGGTCCTCGGTCTCGCCCGACTCGCGCGCCTCGCGGGCGTGCAAGCGCACGCAATACGCGCAGCCGTTGATCTGCGAGGCGCGGATCTTGATCAGGTTCAGCAGGCGTGGATCGCCGCTGGCCGTGTTGGCTGCCTGCTCGAGGCTGAGCATCGCCGCGAGCGCGCCCGGCAGCGTCCGACGCCAGTTCAAACGCATTGCGCCTGCGGCTCCATCAGCCTTGAGAGCTACCCCGAGGAGCTGCCGGCCTAACGCGCGGGCCGGCGCGCACGGCTTGTGCGCGCCGGCCCGAGGGGATGACAGCGGGGTCCGAGTGCCCTACCTGCCAACCATTGCGGCGTCCGCTTCGTCCACCTTCACCACCGCCGGCGGCAGCGGAGCGAAGTCGAGCTTTGGCCCGTAGGACTGTCCCGCGGTTACAGCCCAGTCGACAAAGCGCCTGAGCGCGGCCGCCCTTGCCGGCGGGGTGCTCTTCGGGATCAAGATGTAGGTGAAGGTCGAGATGGGGTAGGCGTCGGGTGCCGCAGGGGGCGGGTCGGTGATCGAGATGCCCTGCGTTCCGCCTGAGGGAACGCTGCGGAGCGATGCGGCGGCCGCCTTGATGCTGGCGATGCCAGGGATGGGGAACCTGCCGGCCGCATTCTCAACGAGGCCGTAGTCGAAGTGGTTCTCGAGCACGTAGGCAATCGCGATGTAGGCGATCGAGCCGTTCGTGGCGGCGAGCACGCCGCCGACACCCGAATTCCCCTTGGCGCCGAGCCCCCCGGGCCAGGAAACGCTGACCGCGTTGCCGATCTTTGCACGGAACTCGGGGCTGACCTTCGAGAGGTAGTTGGTGAACGCGAACGTATCGCCGCTGCCGTCGGTTCGGTGGATCGGCTGGATCGGCGTGTCGGGCAGCTTGACGCCAGGGTTGAGCTTCTGAATCGCGGGGTCGTTCCAGCGCTTGATCTTGCCCATCCAGATGTCTGCCAGCAGCGGACCGGTGAAGTGAAGCTGGTTCGGCACGCCGTTCACGTGATATGCGATCACGGTTGCCGCAAGGGCCCACGGAATCTCAAGGCATTGGCGACAGGCCGCCTCCTGGGCTGCGGTCAGGGGCGCGTCCGATGCGCCGAAGTCGACGGTTCGCGCGGTGATCTGCTCGATCCCCCCGCCTGAGCCGATCGCCCCGTAGGTGATCGCCACGCCGTACTGCTTGTCGTAGACGGGCTGCCAAACCGAGATCAGCGGCGCAACAAGGGTGCTGCCAGCGCCGGTGAGCGCCCGCACGGAGGCGCCGGTCGTGGCCGAGGCCTCCGTGCCGGCGGGAGCGCGCGTAGTGCTCGAGTGGTGGCTGCCGCTGCCACTTGAGCCGCATGCGGCGATTCCCAGGGCTGCCGCACTCGCGAGCGCCGTGATACCGATACGCGTGAACCTCACGTGTTCTCCTTCCTGCGTCCCCAGAGCCGTTCGTCAACTCCGCTTGCTGTCGTTGCGCTGACCCCAGATGGGGCCGGCGATGACGACCAGGTCGCCGTGCATCGCAGCGGGGATGCTCGTTGGGCCTCGGCCGGGGCCGGTTATCAGGCTGTGAGCGCGTCGTGAAAGGGTTGTGATCGAGCGCGTGGCGCCGCAGCGCGGCGCTGGGCGAAAGCTCCCTTTGCGCGCGGCGAAGCGCAGCTGCCGCGTACTCGAGTCCGCCCCGCCCTGCCCGGTCTACAACCGGGCTGTCGGTGCGTCAGGTTCGCCGACGCCTATGCGACTGAGGTGTTATGCGAGCATCGATCGCAGGACGCAGCGGGGGAAGACGAACGATCGCGACCCGAGGAACCCCCTCTGGCAGGCGCGCTCCAGAGCGCCGCCGGGGGGCGCGGAGGGAAGTCGCTCCGGCTTTGTGGCGGGCACCGTCGAGGTGATGTCGTGATCCCAGGGCAACAGCCGATCCGCGTCATCATCGAGCAGCGGAAGCGCGGCGGGTGCGCGACCGTGATCGGCGCGATGCTGCTGCTCGGACTCGCCATCAAGTACTGGTACGTCGCGCTCTCGTTGCTCCTGCTGGCGCTGGCGATCGGCGCCATCGTCGGCCACCGCCGGCGCCAAAAGGAGCTCGAAAGAGAGCGCCACCGCCCCGGTCCGCGCGATCCGTGGTTGAACGAGATTGCGGTAGCGCTGGGCGAGCTGGGCTTCACCGAGGTGGCGCGCAACACGAGCGCCCAGCTCGGAGGAGCGCCGCTCGAAGGTGACATCGCGCTGCAGGAGGAGAGGACGCTGATCTACGTGAACCTGTTTGAGAGCCCAGAGCTCGCGCGTCAGGCGGAGATCGGGCTGCGTGCTCAAACGACCGTCCGGGAGGCGATCGCGAACGGGCGCACGGTGCTGCAAAGGCTCGGCCCGGTGCTACTGGTGGCGCATGGCGGCAGAGTGGTGGACGAGTACCGCGTCAATGAGGTCGCGCGCGCCGTCGCCCGGGTGCCGCTGCCGCCCACGTGGAGCAGTCCCGCCGCGACCCCGCTCGTGGCCTCCGCCCATAGCGCGGCGGGCCTTGCCGATGGCGCAAGGTCGGGTGGCGCTGATCCGCTGGGGCAGATCAGCAAGCTCGCCGAGCTTCGAGATGCCGGGTTACTGACGGACGCCGAGTTCGACGCAAAGAAGGCCGAGTTGCTGCGACGGCTCTGAAGCGCATCAGCTCCGCTGACGAGCGCCCTCGATCACGATGCCGGATGGCCGTAGGCGCTGCTGGGACGGCGCCTGCCGAGGCGGTGTGGTCCAGGAGCGCGGTTGCCTTCATTAGCGTTGGCGTAAAGGTCTGGCGATCGCCGCGCGCTCTTGCGGATTTCCCCCGGTAGCCGCGGACATCGAACCTGTCGCGACCTGTGACACCAGTGACACACTGCGAGTTGCCGAGCAGTGACCCGTCGCGAGGCACGGCGCCCGCTGCCCCCGCATCGCTAACCAGCCCGAAACGTTGAGCGCCCTGCCGGGCGACGAGAAGCACATCGACTGGATCTGCCTCGGGGTGATCAACGCCCCGGCGACGGGTTGCCTCGCGCGCAGCAGCGCGACCGTCAGATTAGGAGGAGCACTCCGTATCGTAGCCCAACGCGGGGACTAAGCCCTGCTACGCCTGACAAGGCGCCGCAGCGATCCTCCGAGCACCACTCGACAAACCGCATCAGGCCTAGTCGATTTTGACGACCATCGGGCGGCGCCGCTCCTCCCAGGTCGGTGACTGACCGGCAGTCGCATGCTCCAGCCCCTACGGACTGGCTGGCTTTCTGCGTCGGCGCGCGCCTACCCGCGTTCGTTCGGAAGGGCCTGTCGGCGCGCTAGCCAACGTGCCGGCTGACGGACCAATGGCCGGAGTGATCCGCAGGCAGAGCTGCTGCGTAGAGAAACAGCAGATTCGCCAGCTTTTGGCGAGTTTGGAGCGATCGTTGTCCACCGAGGAGGGTTCAAATGCCGGATAGCCTTGAGCGATTTCATCACGCGGTCGAGAAGCAGGTAGCCGATCGTCCGACGTCGACCCGGCGCCAGTTCGTTGCCGCGTCGGGCGCCACGCTGGGTGGCATGGGGCTACTGGCGCTTCCCGGCGTTGCGTCCGCGAAAGCCAACAGCCAGAGCAACAACAGCCCGCAGACGATCCTCAACGTGGCCGCCACCGCCGAGGTTCTGGCGACGATCGTCAACACGGTCGGATTCGAGCGGGTCAACCTGGATCCGGTCACCCGCCGCAATGTCAAGGCTGCCGCGCGCGAGGAGCTCATCCACTACCAGTTTCTAAGCGCTAACGGCGGCAAGACGGCGACCAAGCGCATCTGGGTGCCAGATGCGGTGTTTGCGAGCGCCTCGGGTCTCCTGAACACGCTCCAGGTCGGCGACCAGATCTTCGTCAATGCGTACCTTATCGGCGTGATCACGTTCGGCAACGCCGGGCACGGCGATCTGGCGACTTATGCGGCGGAGATCATGGGGGTCGAGGCCGTGCACCGGGCACTGGCCCGACAGTCGCTCGGCCTGCTGGGCAACGACCGGGTGTTCTGCAAATACGACGAGCGTGAGGAGGCGCCCGGTGCGCCAAATTTTGGCCAGTACGGGTTCATGGACATCCTCGGTGCTGTGACCCAATTGGAGGCGGCCGGCTTCGGGTTCGGCAAGCGGGGCGCAACGCCGGGAGCCTTCTATGACTTCGACGTGGTCAGCCGTCGCACTCCCACCGATCCTGATCTGAACACCTTTAGTCCCGACGCCACCTAACGCCCGATAGGGCCAACACCGCAAACCAAACTTTAAGCTCCGAGCAAGGGATGGTGTCGGCGGCTGGGGTGGCGGTTTGGCCAGTTGCGTGCTTCGGTGAGTCCGGCGTCGTGCATAACGCGGCGGATCGCGTAGTGGGTGCAGAGGCAGCCATAGGCTGCGCGCGAAGTTGCCAACCGTGGTACTTGGGGGGGCGGAGGGCAGCTGCTGGTACCGTGTAGGCGATGTTCGGACGTAGCACGCGCACCCGGGGGATGGCGTGGCCCTGAGCGCTTTGCTGCGGAGGATCCCGTTTGCGGTCGGGCGGGCAGCTGCGGGTAAAGGCATTTAGCGCAATGTTCGGTAGCGCGCTGGTTCGCAGACGCCGCGTGGCGGCTCTGCTTCCTGCAGATCAGCTTGAGGACCACATGGAGGCCCGCTTGCGCGGCGCCGTGAGGCTCCTGTGGTGAGCGGTGGCATGCTCCCCCGCGATCCGGAGGAGCTCGAAGCGACCGGGGCTCCCGGGAGCGCGACGCTGCCCCCGTCAACCACGGTCGGCGAGGTGCACTTGACCGTTGCAGATCTCGACCGCTCGCTTGGTTTCTACCGACGCGCGCTCGGCCTGAAGGTCCTGGACCATGTCGGCGGCACCGCGACTCTCGGCGTCGATGGGCGCGTGCTGCTGGTCCTCGTCGAAGAGCGGGGAGCACGGCCGGCGCGGGGGCACACCGGCCTCTACCACTTTGCGCTGCTTCTGCCCGAGCGCGTCGATCTGGCGCGGTGGCTTGCGCATGCTGCCCGCGAGCGGGTTGCGCTCGTCGGCCTCTCCGATCACTTTGTCAGCGAGGCGCTTTACCTGAGCGACCCCGACGGTCACGGGATCGAGATCTACTGGGATCGCCCGCGCGAGATCTGGGAGGGCCGAGTGGCGGAGCGGATGACGACCTTGCCGCTCGACGTCGACAGCCTCCTCGGCGAGCTACGCGATCACGCATCGATGAGGTTCGATGGCCTGCCGGCGGGCACCGTGATGGGGCACGTGCATCTCAAGGTGGCGCAAATACCGGAGACGGTCGCGTTCTACCGCGACGTACTTGGGTTTGGGCTGATGGCGCAGCTCGGTCCCTACGCCGCGTTCCTCAGCGCCGGCGGCTACCACCACCACCTTGGCGCGAACACCTGGGAGAGCGCCGGTGCCACCCCGCCTCCGCCGGGCAGCGCGTCGCTGCGCCATGCAACGATCGTCCTTCCCAACGAGGCCGCCCGGGCGGGCGTCCTCGAGAGGCTGCGGGCAGCCGGGCGAGGGGTGGAGGAGAGCGGCGGCGGGCCCCTGACGCGAGATCCCTCCGGAAACGCGCTGGTGCTAGCGCTCGCCTGACTCCTGAGCGCTCCACTCCGCCGCTGCGGCTGAGCCCGATCACGTCGAGCCCCCGCATGCGCCGAGCGACTCGCTCGCGCGCCGCCTGCCGGCGCGATGATCCAGGGTCCTGCGCTCGACTCGAATACGCTACCGCCCCAGTGAAAGGGTGTGCGGTCAGCGCCTCGATGCGGAAGCGGCCCACGCGCGGGAGAGGCGGCTGAGAGGGGACGCTCTGGGAGTGATGGATGTGGAGCTGCTGCTTGGGGTGGACATCGGAACCACGAGCACCAAGGCGGTGGCGTTCGACGCCGAGGGGAGAAGTCACCCCTCGTCTGCCAGGAGCTATCCGCTGCTCGAGCCGAGCCCGGGTCAGGAGGTCCAGGATCCCGCACAGGTAATCGACGCGGTTGTTCACGCGATCCGCGAAGCCCTGTCGGGGAGCCTGCCGGTGCGCGGCGTCGCCTTCAGCTCGGCGATGCATTCGCTGATCGGCATCGGCGACGACGATCGACCCGTAACGCAGCTGCTCACCTGGGCTGACGATCGCGCGGTCGAGCAGGCAGCGCGACTGCGGCGCGAGCACCCGCGACTGCACGCGCGCACCGGGACGCCCCTCCATCCGATGGCGCCGCTGGTCAAGCTTGTGTGGTTCAGAGAAAAGGACCCCGTGACGTTCGCAAATGTCCGACGGTGGGTGGGAATCAAGGAGCTGATCGTCCACCGGCTGAGCGGCGAGTGGGTGATCGACGTCTCATGTGCGAGTGGCACCGGCCTGATGTCGCTGCGCACCCTGGACTGGGATCCGGAGGCGCTCGCCGTGGCCGGGGTCGCCGCCGAGCAGCTCTCCAAGATCGTGCCGTCTGCGCAGATACTGCCGCTGACGTCCGACAGCTTGGGGCTTCCTGCAGGCACGCCGGTTGTGGTCGGCGCCGGTGATGGACCGCTTGCGAACCTCGGCGTAGGTGCTGTCGCCCCCGGGGTCGCGGCCTGCTCAATCGGCACCAGCGGCGCCCTGCGGCTGATCGCTGCGCGGCCCGGGATCGATCCCGCCGGCCGGCTGTTCTGCTACGCGCTCACGCCGGACCGCTGGGTGATCGGCGGGGCGATCAACAACGGTGGCTCGGTGCTCGAGTGGGCTGGGCGGGCGCTTGCGCCCGAGCTCGGCCCCCATTCGGAGCAGGAGCTGCTGGAGCTTGCCGCCGGGGTCCCGCCGGGAAGCGAGGGGCTGGTGATGCTGCCCTACCTGCTCAGCGAGCGCGCTCCCCACTGGGATGGCCTCGCGGGCGGCGCCTACGTCGGGCTGCGTCACTACCACAAGCGCGCGCACCTGCTCCGAGCGGCGATCGAGGGGGTCTGCCAGCAGCTCGCACTCGTGCTGGCCTCGCTCCGGCAGGGCGGCAACGAGGTTCACGAGATCCGCGCCACTGGCGGCTTTGCCCGCAGCCAGATCTGGCGGCAGATGCTCGCTGACGCGCTCGGGATGCCGGTGGGCTTTCCGAGGGCCCACGAGGGCTCGGCGTTCGGGGCGGCGCTGCTCGGAATGGAAGCGCTCGGGATCGTCGAGTCGATGGACCGCGCCGCTGAGGTCGTCCGCGTGGAGCAGGTGGTCGAGCCCGACCCGGCGGCGGCGGCGGTGTACGCGAAGACGCTGCCGCTGTTTGCCGAGCTCTACGATGAGCTCACGCCGGCGTTCCGCGCCCTGGCGTCGATTGGCCTGGGCGTCGGGGCGAGCCACCGGGGTGGCGAAGCTGAAGACCGACGGTGAACCGACGATCAATCACTGGGGCGCCGCGTGCCGACGGGTGTGCGGTCATCCCTTTGCCGGTGCAGAGCGTGCACCGGTTGATGGTGGAGCTGTTGGGGGGCTGGTCAGGGCGCCCGATGTCGTCCTCTTCCCGCGCGCAGCCTCGGCCCTCGGCGGGGGATGCCGCTCAGCGCGACGCGGTCAGCCGGAGGAAGTCCGATGCCGTAGTGCAGTCCGGCCATGCGCATCCAGAAGCAGACGAGGGCGCCGAGGATCGGGAAGGTGACGGTGTGGTCGCCGGCGTGGTAGGCGCCGACGACGATGCCCGCTCCGACCAGCGCGGGGATGGCGTACAGTCCGCCGCGCAGGACGGTGGGGATCTCGCGCACGAGGATGTCGCGGACGATGCCGCCACCGATGCCGGTGATCGCGCCGAGGATCACTGACTCCGCAGCGCCGAGGCGATGGGCCAGCGCGGTGGCCGCGCCGGTCACGCAGAACAGGGCGAGCCCGCCGGCATCGAGTGCCAGGATCGGACGCTGGAGGCGGTTGAGCGCGGGATGGGCAAGGGTTGTCACCAGACCCGCGCCTCCGGCGACCGCCAGGTAGCGCCAGTCGCGAAATGTCGCCGGCGCGACGCCGATCAAAAGATCGCGGATGGTGCCGCCGGCGATCCCCACGACCACGGCGAGCACGATCGCGCCGAACACGTCGAGCCTCACGCGCACCCCGGTCATGCCGCCGCTGAGGCCGAACACGAACGTGCCCGCGAGGTTGAGGATGAGCAGCAGCGTCGGATCGAATCCGCGAAGCAGGGGCGGAGCGGCCATCGGTGATTCAGGCTAGGCGGCGAGCCAGGCACATGCGGCCGCAACGAGTGCCTCAACCCCGGTCTCGAGCGTGGGGTGGATGACAGGCGCGAACTTTGGGTTGTGGTTTGTCGGTAGCTCGCTCAGTCGCCCCTCGCGCTCGGCTGTGGCGTAGGTGTTGGGGTCGACCCCCCCGACGAACCAGAACACCGACGGCACCCGCCATCCGGCCCCGAACGAGCCAAAGTCCTCGCTCGCCGACGCAGGACCGGTGTGAATCACGCGCTGATCGCCGAAGCGCTCCCTGAACGCCTCGCGCACCCGCTCGGTTGCGTGCCCGTCATTGAGCACCAGGTCGTAGCGGTCAAGCGGAGTGATCTCAGGCGCCCGCGGCGCTCCCGAGGCTTCCGACTCGGCGTTGACAATCCGCTTGATCGCGTCGAGCACCCGTCGGCGGACGCTCTCGTCGAACGTCCGCACATTGAGCTTGATCACCGCATCATCGGGGATCACGTTCTCCTTGGTGCCGGCCTGCAGCGCGCCGACCGTGATCACCACCGCGTCCGTCGGTGCCACCTCACGAGAGGCGATCGTCTGCAGCCGCAGGACTGTCGAGGCGGCCATCACCACCGGGTCGATGCTGGCCTGAGGCATCGAGCCATGCGCCCCCCGGCCAAACATTCGAATATGAAAGCTGTCCCCAGCCGAGGTCACCACCCCAGGCCGGATCGCGATGATCCCGGCAGGGATCGGCATGACATGCTGGCCGAGAATCACCTCGGGTTTCGGAAAGCGCTCGAACAGCCCGTCGTCGATCATTGCCCGGGCGCCCGCGGCAACTTCCTCGGCAGGCTGGAATACAACCAGCAAGGTCCCATGCCAGGTATCTCTCGCCTGGGCAAGCAACGCGCTCGCGCCGGCCAGCCAGGTGACGTGCATATCGTGCCCGCAAGCATGCATCACCGGCGTCTCGTTCCCATCGGGGTCGGTCGCGGTCACCTTGCTGGCGTACGGCAGCCCCGTGGCCTCCTTGATCGGCAGGGCGTCCATGTCGGCCCGCAGCATCACCGTAGGCCCGTCGCCGCTCTTTAGTACTCCTACGACCCCCGTTCCACCAACCGCCTCGCTCACCTCAAACCCTGCTTGCTTCAGGTGCGTCGCGGCCAGGGCGGCGGTTCGCCTCTCCTGCAGCGAGAGCTCAGGATGGCTGTGGATATCCCTGTAGAGCGCCTCCAACCGCCCCATCGCGTCGGGAAGCCCGCGGAGGACGAGCTCCATTGCCGATTCGGCACGCATGGTTACTCCTTCGTTCGCGATTGCGCTCAGATGCCTGATCGAGATCTCGGCGTGCGACAGTACTACCCGTCGCAGGACCATGGGATCTGCAGCTCGGCCGACTTGGCTGCGACGCCGCAAAGTTCAGGCGGGGAGATCCTCCCTCTTTGCGCCCAACTTCTGCGAGCATCCTCCGAGAGCGGGGCCGCCGGGGACATCGCCTTCATCAGGATCCTCGGCCCGGTGCAGGCCATCACCGCTCTCGGTGGTGGATCCAGTGCGCCTACCCTGCAAGGTCAAGGTTAGTGCGACAGGCAATCTCCCTCGCGCGCTATGGACTCCGAACCATCGACGCCAGGCGCGCCCTGGCGCATCCTATGCGCCCGACGGGCGGGCTCCACCGACCGCCGGGGTCGGCGCTCTCGCCTATCAGCCTTCGGCGTAGTGCTCCATGCCGGCGAAGTCGAGGACTACGCACGGCTCATCGCCGACCACTTCGCCGTCGTGTCCGGGCGGGATCGCGATCACGTCACCGGGACCGAATTCGAGCTCGCTGCCATCATCCATAATCACCCTCTGATGCCCTGAGAGGACATAGCCGAGGTGCGCTGCCTGGCAGCTGTCGGTACCGGCAATGGGCTTGACGTGCTCCGACCAGCGCCACCCCGGCTCGAACGTTGCCTTGCCAACCACACCGCCGCCGACGTTCAAGATCTCGACCCGTCCCTTGCCGCTCATCGGCCGCACCTCGTCAGGCGCGGAAAAGCTTCTCTTCTCGAGCTCCACTAGCTCCTCCAATTCTTAGCTCTTCGGGCACCATTGCCCGAGCGGTAGGAGCGGAGCCTAACAGCAGCCGACGGCTGGGCGGCGAAATCTTTCCCCGATGATCTCTCGAGCATGGTTGGCGGGCTTGTGCGGAGCTGATCTAGATGAAGGTGGAAGCCGCTGCGCGGGCCGCGCCGGGCAAGCAGCGCAGGAGCTCCCGGATGGTGGTACCGATCGAACAACTGGCGCAGCAGGGGCTCATCCGGCGAATCAGCAATTCCCGCGGGCCTGCGCGTCCGCGCTCGCCTGCCGCCGCGGACTGGCTGCTGTCAGCGCCCGGCCGCTGTTCTTGCGCTCGGGTTCCGGTCACCGGCGTGCTTGGCGGCGCATCCGCCATGCGACCAGGCGCTGCATGAAGACACCGATCCTCTCGCCGAGGGTCAGCGGCTTTGGGACCAGGCCGATTTGGCGCGCAACCTCCGTGGTGTCAAAGTACTCGGTGACGCGTGAGAGACGCTCGCCCGAAAGCTCCCAGACGGAGACTCCACGCATTTCAACCGGCTGGTTGGTGGGAGCGTAGCCGGGCGGCTCAGCCCACCCGGTGAGCGTGCCGCGCCCCTCCCACCGCTGCACTGCGCGCGTACCGTCGAGCGAGACGAACAGGTCGAGCGTGCGGAAGCGAAGGTCGGGCAGCGCTGCCCAAGCGCGCTCGCACTCCACGCGGATCGCGTGGTGGCCGCGGGCGATGCCGTCCGGATAGATAAGCGGCATCTCCCACACGCAGTCCTCGGTGTGACAGGCGAGAAACGCGTCTGCGTCGTGCGCGTGCCATGCCGCCTCGTAGCGCTCGACGAGATCTCGTAGGAACTCGCCATCCAGCGTGCGCGTGCCTTCACCTGCTGTCATTGCGCTGCCTCCTGTCAGTAACTCAGGGTTGTAGGCTGGCAAGTCTTCGTCAAAGCCCGCTGTCTTTGACGCTCCCCTCGGACTGAAGTATGAGCCAAAGTCAGGCAAGCGACCTCGAGCTGGAGAGCTCCTCGGCCGCATCGATGAAGATGAGCGACGACGGAAGGGGTCTGCATGGCATACGAGGTAAGTGGTCATACTCATGCTCCCGGAAGCGCTCTGACTTCAGCTCGTTCTACGGGGCCCTGCGCCCCGCCTCCTCCTCGCCCTCCTCGCCACGGCGGCGCAGGGTGCCGATCCTCGAGCGCGTCACGACGTCGGGATCTGGCCGCTGGGTGCCAACGTCTTGTTGACGAGCTTCGGGCTGCCGTCGATCTGCGCCAGCGTGAGGAAGTTAGTGAGCGAGACGCAGACCAAACAGCCCTCTTCCTCAGGCGTTGGGCGTCGCCGCCGACGCGGTGCGCTCCGCCTCGGCAAGCGCCTCGAAGTTCTCGCCGAGGCGGGGCTCGCCGAACTGCTCGCGGCTGCCGAGCACGAATCCCTTCAGCCGCCTCCAGACGAGAGTGACCGCGTAGGTGTCGAACAGCAGCTCCTCGTTCAGGAGGCCATGCTTCCAGAGAGACCCGATCAGCTCGTAGTGCGCGGCGATCCGCACTGCCGTCCGGTAGCCCTCGCTGCCGGGTGGGTTCGAGGCGACGAATGTCGCGTAGTCGGGGTCGAACCGCTCGCTGTGCAGCCAGTCGATCGCGTCGATCCCGCGCAGAGCGGCAAGGTGGGCGAGCTGGACGAGCAGCGTCGCGTCCTCGTGCGTCGCTTTCATCGCTCACTTTCTCCTTCCATCACGGTCAGTAGAAGATCGAGGGCAGGTAGGCACCCTGAGGGTGGTTGTAGAGGCCAATCGTCATCAGGGTCGTGACCATCCGGATCCGCAGGCCGCGGGCGAGGCACCAGCGGACGAGCGGCGTGTTGCGCGCGGGCAGGAGGAAGCCCGGCCCTCCGAACTCGGTCGCGGCGGCAATCAGCGCCTTCAGGCTCTCGTTCGACTCGGCGACCGAGTGGGCAAAGAAGGCGATCCCGGTCGTGTAGCCGGTGATCCTGCCCTCGTGCTCGACGACGCGGGCGCTCCCCTCGCGGACGGCGTCGGCGAGCTCGGCGGCGCGGTCGTGCCCGTGGACGGCGCGGCAGAGCCGGTTGCAGGCCTCGAGATCGTCTTTGCTCGCGGCCCGGACGTCATAGCCGGCGACGGTCTCGCCGAGCGGGTCGCCGTGCATGTTCAGGACCGGCTCGCGGACCTCGAAGCCGAGCTTCGCGTAGAGGCTGAGCGAGCGGTTATGGTAGGCGGCCTGGAGCAGCCGCACGGCGGGGAAGCCGCGCTCACCGGCCCGCTCGAGCACCGCGAGCATCAGGCGGCGGCCGATCCCTGAGTCCTGGACCTCGGGATCGACGGTGATCGGCCCCACGCCGGCGATCGGCGAGCGCTCGTCGAGGAAGTTGCTACCCACGATCTGGCCCTCGCGCTCGGCGACGACCGCGTAGAAGCCCCGGTGGGCGAGCAGCATCGAGAGCAGGCCGGTGGCGGCCTCGGGCGAGGGAAAGTCGGGCGGGAAGCCGTGGCGCTCGCCGAGCCGGGCGAAGGCCTCGTAGCAGACGCGGCCGCAGTCTTCGGCGTCCTCGGGGCGCCCCGGGCGCAGCAGCACTGCGCCTCCGTGCTGCTTGGCGGGAGCCGACGTAGTCTCCATCGTCATCCTCCTTCGCTCACGGCTTGCGCGCCCTGAGCAGCGAGTAGTAGGCGGTTGTCCGGAGCTTGAGCTGCGTGTGGCCAGCCTCCTCGAGCAGCGCGGCAAGCTCGCGTGCCACGAACTGTTTGGCCCCAGCGGCGCGCACAAGCGTCTGGATGCCAAGCGTCTGGATGGTCTCCGATGTGT
>Ga0209061_1001959_pt1 | contig 29399 bp, 23 predicted proteins | sample Coa_R1_10_FD_187157 | JGI IMG/M metagenome (GOLD analysis project Ga0209061, IMG submission 187157) | Surface soil microbial communities from Centralia Pennsylvania, which are recovering from an underground coalmine fire - Coalmine... | ecosystem: Environmental > Terrestrial > Soil >... | reverse complement strand
GCCAAGCAGAGGGGAGCATCCTTGAGCTCCTCACCCCCATCAGCCACACTCAGAGTCAGGAAGTGCAGAGCTAGGCCGTCGCGAGTTTCGGTGATCAGAAAGCGCGAAGTTCGGGTGATCGCCCACAATCAGGGACGCCCTAAGGTCTTACGGCCTTACGACGTACCCAGCGTTCGAAGAAGCCTGGATAGACGACCATGTGAAGCTGGTGCACCTTCAGCCTGATGATGAGCACAAGGGCCCACGGGCCGGGACTGGGTTGCCGTTGCCGGCCAACGTGCAGCCCGCTGCTGGCCTCAGGGTGCGCCACTTGCAGTCTGCGAACCGCGAGGTGTCCTGCGTCAACCCGAACGACACACTTGCCCGGGCCCAGGCGCTGATGCTGAAGGACGACTACTCCCAGCTCGCCGTCATGTCGTCCGTGCGTGAGCTGCGTGGTGCCGTGAGCTGGAAGTCCATAGCTCAGGCGCAACTGAGGGGCCCCCAGTGCTCGCTCCGTGACGCAGTGGTCCCGGCCGTGCCGGTGTCGCTCGAGGATGAGCTGGTACCGCTCATACCTACGATCGTCGAAAAGGAGTTCTTGTTCGTGGTCAGACCGGACAAGACGCTCAGCGGCATCGTCACGGTGGCTGACCTCGCCTTGGAGTACAACCGTCTGGCAAGGCCATTTTTCCTTATCGGAGAGATCGAGCGACGGCTACGGCGCGCCATAGACGAGGTGTTCACCGCCGAGCTGCTCCAGGCTGCCAGCGACCCTAGCGACAGCGGCCGCGTTGTACAGTCTGCTACGGATCTTGCTTTTGGTGAGTACATTAGGCTCTTGGAACGGCCGGAGCACTGGGAGAAGCTGGGCTGGGCCATAGACAGGCCTGTGTTCATCAAAAGCCTGGACGACGTCAGGGTGATCCGCAACGACGTGATGCACTTCAGCCCGGACCCTATTGACGAAGAACAGCTCGGCACCTTGTCCAACTTCATCGGGATGCTGAAAGTCCTGGATCCTCGGCCATGACCTGGGGCCGGGGTGGTGGCCCGGCAGCGGTGGCAAGTGCCGCCCGTTTGCTAGGCCCTCACAGCTGGTGCCGAACGGCACACCCCGGACACGTCGCACCGGGAGCAGGGCTTGGACCACCGGGCGAGCTTGTTGAGCCGGTTGGCCTGGAGGGCCTGGGCGGCTAGCCGGACCTGGGCACGCGTCCTGTCCTCCAGGTCTTGGTCCACCGGTTCGGGTGGGGCGAGCTCGCCCCGGTCGAGGTTGTAGACCTGCACCAGGTCGGCTGGCTGGCCCGTCAGCTCCCGGTAGCCGAGCGCGTAGGTGTGCAACTGCAAGCGCGACACGTCTTCTGCCTGAGCGCGCTCAGTTGACTTGAAGTCGATGACCACGACCTCCCGGCGGTCGGTGCGACGGACCAGGTCAACCCGCCCGTTGACCACCAAGCCTCCGCCCAAGCCTATCTCGACCATCTGCTCGGCATGCTCGGTCTTGGGGAGGGCCTCGGCGTTGTCCCGAAGGTAGCGGGTCACGGCGTCAACGGCCGAAGCCCGGAGTGCTTCGCGCAAGGCCGGGTAGGCAAAGGGCAGGTGCAAGTGGCGGTCTACGATCTCTGCGGCTTCGCTGGCAGAGGGCACCTCGCCCGCGAGGGCCCGCTTGTGCACCTCGGCCAGGGCGTTGTGGAGCGACTTGCCGTAACCCAGCGCCGGGTCCAAAGGCGGGTTGAAGCCGTACAGCGACCGGAGCTTGAGCTCGTAAGGGCACTCGAAGAAGTACTTGAGGTCGCTGAAACTGAGCGCCATGTTGGTGACGGCTCGCTTGGGAGCGGGCGAGAGGCGCGCCACGGGTTGCAGGGCAGGGTCGGTTGTCATCACTCCTGGTCCTTGCTCCAGCTCGGGCACGAACTCGGAGGGGCGCCGGTAGAGCTGGTTGGACGGGTCAGGTGCCCAGGAGCAAAAGAGGTACTTCTTGCTCCTGGTCAAGGCTACGTACAGCAGCCGCCGCTCGTCCGCCACCGTCCCGTCGTACCTGTCGGCGCCCCGGACCGCCTCCCTCGGGATGACGTGCCACTTGCCTTTGCCACCGGGCTTTTTCGGGGGGAAACGGTTGGCCTGGAGGCAGGGCAGGAAGACGACTGGCCACTCCAGCCCCTTGGCCTGGTGGACGGTCATGACCTGCACCGCGTCGGGCTTGACATAGCCCGTGTCCTGCCAGCCCTCTGGGTAGTAGCCAGGTGCCTGGTACCGGAGGAAGCTGGCGAAGCCCTCGAGCTTCTGTCGCGCCTCGCTGTGGAAGTGGACCTGTTCATAGTCCGAGATGACCTGGCTGAACTTGCCCAGGTTGTAGTAGACGACCTCCCCGCGCCCGCCCGGCACGTGCTCCTCGCGCAGCTGGGCCATCTCCAAGAAGGTGAGGAAGGCCCGCTGCAGGCTGTAGGTGGCCTGCCGGGCAGTGCCGTTGGCCACTGAGGGCGGGGTGGCGGTGAGCGCCTTGGCTTGGCGCCCGGCCAGCAAGACCGCTGACCTCAAGGCGGCAGGCTCGAGGCCGAGGTCGGCTTGCTCCCAAGCGCTCTGTAGCTCGCGCTCGGTCGCCGTCCCCGCCAGGAACTGGAACAAGGCTGCTGCTGCTTGGGCCTCGAGGGTGTCGAACAAAGTGTTCATGCCGACGACCACGACTGGGAGCCCCTCGCGCCGGAGGGCGTCGACGATGGGTGCCGCAGAGCCCTTCACGGACCGCAGCAGTACGGCCATGTCGGACGGGGCGAGGCCACGGGGGGCAGCACCGGGGGCGTCGCCGAACGGCACCCCCAGCATGGACTTGGCTTTCCTGGCTACCCAGGCCGCTTCAGCCACGGGGTCGGCGAAAGCCTGGCAGAGCAGGTCGCCTGGGCCGACGGGTACGCTCCCAGCGCTCACCATACGCTTGGGCAGCCGTGAGCCCGGGGCCAACCTGTCTATGACGGCGCCGGCGAGGTCGACGACACCCTGGGAACTGCGGAAGTTCTCGACGATAGGTACCTGCACGACGGGGTGGTAACGCTGTGCGAACGTGACGATGTTGGCCACGTCGCTGCCGCGCCATTGGTAGATGGCCTGGTCGTCGTCGCCTACCACGCACACGTTGGCACCGAGGTCGTGGACTACGCGTACCAGGCGCTCCTGGAGGGGGTTGAGATCCTGGTACTCGTCCACCAGCAGGTACTTGACCTGCTCGGCCACGTCGCGGCGCAGGCCTGGGTCACGCTCGAGGTGCTGGACGGCTTGGGCCAGTATCTCGGTATAGTCCAGGTAGCGCCTCTCGTCGAGGTAGGCACGGTACTTGGCGAGCGCTTCGAGCACCGGGTGCCCTTCCAGGGCTCGCTCGTCGACGTCGGCTTCGCGCACTACCCCTAGGACGTCGAGGTAGAGCTTCGACTCCACCCAACGCCGAAGGCCCAGCAGCTTCATGCCGGACTTGTCGTAGCCACGGTCCACCAGCAGGCGGGCCTGCACTTCTGTGAGCACGGAGTACTTGAAGTACTGGGGCAACCGGGACTGGAGCAGCTGCAGGCAGTAGCCGTGCATGGTGCCCACGTACATGTCCGCCATGCCGGTCGTGCGGCCGACGGTCTGGTATATACGGTCCTTCAGTTCGGCCGCGGCCCGTTGAGTGAACGTGAAGGCCACGATGTTGCAAGGCCTAATACCCTCGTCGCCTTTGTCATGGAGGATATGAGCCACTCTTTGGGCGACGACGGCAGTCTTGCCCGAGCCGGCGCATGCTATGACTTGAAGGTTGGTGCCGATCGTGCTGATCGCCGCAAGTTGGGCCGCGCTGAGGTCGGGCATGGTCAGCCAAGGGCACGGCCCTCGGGCACGGCATTGTCAGCTGGGCCGGCCAACCCCATGGGCCATGCATCGGCGCGGTTGGTGCCGGGCTTGAACACCTGCGGGCCCTGCTCAGCCAGGCCCGCCGCGCTTGTAGCTGGCCCTCATGGCCACGAGGGCCCTTCACCCCAGCCCGGCCCGTCCGAGCACGTGGCGCAGTGCCCCCTCCAGGTCCGGGTAGCGGAAGCGGTGCCCGGCGGCCAGCAGCTTGGCCGGGAGCACCTTCTGGCTGGCCAGGGCCAGCTCGGTGGCACCCTCGGGGCCGAGCAGCAGCCGGGGCGCCCAGGCGGGCACGGCCAGGGCCGCCGGCCTCCGCAGCACCCGGGCCAGCACCCGGGTGAGCTCGGCGTTGCGGGCCGGCTCGGGGGCAGTGGCGTTGACCGGGCCCTGCAGGCCCGGGCTCACCAGGGCGCTCAGGTATATGTCGGCCAGGTCGTCGATGCCGACCCAGGGCACCCAGGCGTCCCCGCCGGCCAATGGCCCCCCCAGGCCCGCCATGAACAGGAGCCTCTGCAGCCGGAGGACGCCGCCCTGGGGCGACTGGACGATCCCGGTGCGCACGGTCACCACCCGCGCCCCATTTGCTGCCGCGTGCTGGGCGGCTTCTTCCCAGTCGGCCACCACCTCGGCCAGGAAGCCACGGCCGCGGGGGCTGTCCTCGGTGAGCGGCTCGTCGCCTCGGTCGGGGCCGTAGAAGCCGACGGCGGAGGCGCTGACGAAGGTGCGGACGCCGGACTTGGCCGCCAGCTCGGCCAGCTGGCGGGTCGGCCCGACCCGGCTGGAACGCACGGCCTGCTTGTGGGCCGGCGTGAACGGCCCGGCGATGGGCTGGCCGGCCAGGTGGACGACGGCGTCCACCCCTTCCAGGAGGTCGGGAGCGGGCCGCTCGGGTTGCCACAGCCGGTGCGGTCCCGAGGCTGGCTGGCGCCCCGGCCGCCCCGGGCGCACCAGGCGGGCCACCCGGTGGCCACCCGAGGTCAAAAGGGCGGTGACGGCTCGGCCGACCAGGCCGGACGACCCCGTCACGGCCACCGTCAAGGCCCGGCCGTCCTCGGGGTGCCAGCGGCGGTGGGCGTCGAGGTCGTAGCGTAGCTGGCGCTCCCGGTAGGCGAACATCTGGCTCAGGAGCCGGGCCGGTAGGCGCGTCTCGACGGTGTCCGTCACCTGGGCCCGGCCGTCGGGCAGCGGGGTGAAGTCGTGGGTGTGGCGCCAGGGGGCCAGCTGGGCCAGCACCGGGGTGGCCAGGAAGTCGGTGAACCGCCGGCCTTCCTCGTAGCCGGCCGGGTCGTGGCGGGCCAGCCAGGTGAGCCCGCAGGGCAGGGCCAGGGCTGCTTCCCCGTCGCGCAACGAGGTCGCCTCCCTAAGCGGCCTCACCGGTTGCCAGGGAGGCATGAGCCTGGCCAGGGCCCCAGGCCGCGTGTGCCACTCGAAGACCTCCTCCACGGGGTGGTCGAAGGTGGCGCTGTGCCGGTAGGGCATGCTCTAAGGCCTCCTTGGGTACCCTCGCCCCAAGCTACGCACTTGGGGGCCCGAACGGGCGCCACCCCGCCGTGCGCCGACGGCTGGCCGCGCCGTCCCGTCGGAGCTACGGTCTAGGCGAGGCCTGAGCCGGCCCGAGCTCGTCCGAGCGGGCCTGGGCGAGGGCCTGAGCGAGGGTTCCCATGAGCACTGCCAGCATGAGCACTGCCAGCTCCAGGGGGCCGGGGGCCGCCGAGGCGCTCGAGTGGTTCGAGGTCCGCCGGCCCACCCCACAGAGCGTGTACGACTTGGCCGACCTCGAAGCCGCCCTGGGCCCGGTGGTCAGGGAAAGGGTGCCCGCCGGTGCCCGTGCCGGTGTCGCGGTGGGCAGCCGGGGGATCTCCCGCCTGGCCGAGGTGGTCGAGGTGGTGGTGAGAACCCTGCGCTCGGCGGGGGCACAGCCGGTCCTGGTGCCGGCTATGGGGTCGCACGGTGGTGCCACGCCTGAGGGCCAGGCTGCCGTCCTCGAGCACCTGGGGGTTTCGCCCGCCCGCCTGGGGGTGCCCCTCGACGCCTCCATGGAGGTCGTCGAGGTGGGCCGGCTGAGCTGCGGCAAGCCCTTCTACCTGAGCAAGAGCGCCCTCGCCTGCGACGTGGTGGTGCCGGTCAACCGGGTCAAGCCCCACACCGACTTCCGTGCCCCGGTGGAGAGCGGGCTGACCAAGATGCTCACCATCGGCCTGGGCAAGGAGCTGGGGGCGTCGAGCCTGCACAGCGCCGGGTTCAGCTCCTTCGCCCAGGTGCTGCCCGAGGCGATGGCCATGGCCAGCCAAGCCCTCGAGGTCCCCTTTGGCGTCGCCCTGCTGGAGGACGCCTGGCACCGGCTGCGGCGGGCCGAGGTCGTCCCGGGAGAGCGCATCTTGGAGCGCGACGAGCAGCTGCTGGCTGAGGCCTGGCAGCACTTCGGCGCCCTGCCGTTCGACGAAGTGGACCTCTTGGTGCTGAGGGAAATGGGCAAGACCATCTCCGGTGCGGGCATGGACCCCAACGTGACCGGTCGTTTCCCCGGCAGCCCGCTCCCTGCCCGGACTTCGGTGGCCCGCCTGGTGGCACTGGACCTCACCGATGGGTCGGGTGGCAATGCCATAGGCGTGGGGATGGCCGACGTCATCCCCCAACGCCTGCGGGACAAGGTCGATTGGGCGGCCACCTACGCCAACGCCCTGGCATCGAAGTCGCTGGCTGGGGCCAGGCTGCCCATGGTCGTGGGCACCGATGCCGAGGCCATCGAGGTCGCCTTGAGCAGCTTGGTCGGCGTCGAGCAAAAGGCCCCGGCTGTGGTGGCGATGGCCAGCACATTGGAGGTGGGCCACCTGGCCGTCTCCGGCCCGCTGCTGGGACAGGCCAAAGCGGCTGGCTACGAGCAGCTCGGCCCGGCGCGCAGAGCGGAGTTCTCCCCCCGAGGCTCCCTGGTGAGGATCGGCTCGCTGGAGTTCTTCCCCAGCCCCTGACCGCTGGCCCAGCCCCTGGCCGCTGGCCCAGCCCCTGGCCGCTGGCCCAGCCCCTGGCCCGCTGGCCCGGGTCCCGACCCGGGCTCCCGGTGCGTGCCTCAGGGCTGGCTCGAGGCACCCACCAGCGCGCCTTGGCGGTCGTCCCAGGACCAGCTGGGCGCGTCCCCCCACAGGTGCTCCAGGTCGTAGAACTGGCGGGCTTCGTCCAAAAAGATGTGGACCACGAAGTCCCCGTAGTCCATGAGCACCCAGCGGGCGTCGTCGCGCCCCTCCACCGATATCGGGCTGCCCGCGCCGGCCTGCTTCAACTGGCGCTCGACCTCGTCGCTGATCGTGAGGACCTGGCGGCGGTTGGCGCCGCTCGTTATGACGAAGGCGTCGGTGAGCCCTATCAGTTGCTCCACGTGCAGGACCATGGTGCCCCGTCCCAACTTGGACGAGGCGGCCCGGGCGGCCACGGCACAGTGCTGCTGCGTGGTTGGCTCCTCTGGGTTCTCCCCGGGCCTGGTCGGGGGGCTCAATGCACCTGCACCGTGGCTGCCGGCCGCGTCGGAGGGGCGGAGCCCTCGTGCTGGGCGCCACCCAACCACTGGAGGGCAAGCAGCACGACGGTGGCCGCGAAAGCAGCCACCAGGACCAGCACCGACAGGGCCTTTTCTCGACGCCGCCGGGCCGCGTACCGCTGGGCAGGCCTACCGGCCACCCTGTTGCGCTCGGCCGGGACCAGCTCCGGGACGGGCGAGGCGGTGCTCATCTACCCACAGAGTACAGGCCGCGCGCCCGGATCACATCTACCGCGCCCGGGGGGACCAGGTAGTCGAGCGGGCGGCCGCTGGCGGCCCGGGCCCGGAGGTCCGTGCTGGAGATCTCCAAGTTGGGGACGGCCACCTCCGCCAGCCGCCAGCCGTCTTGGACCAGGCCCTCGGGAGGCAGCGCCCCCGGCCGGTTGACGACCACCAAGGTGGCGAGGTCCTTTACCTCCTCCAGGCGTTCCCAGGTGCCCAGCTCCAGGCTCACGTCCCAGCCGACGATCAAGAACAGCTCAGCTGCCGGCTCCAGCTGGTGGAGCTGGGCAATGGTGTCGGCCGTGTACGAGGGCCCTCCCCGGTCGATCTCCAGCCGGCTGGCTTCCAGGCCGGCGACCCCGCTCACGGCCGCTTCCACCATCGCGTAGCGGTCCTCAGCCGGTGTCACAGCCCGGTCCGCCTTCTGCCAGGGGAGGTTGGCCACGACGAGCAGCACGCGCTCGAGCCCCAGGTCGTGGCGGGCATTGACCGCGGCCACCAGGTGCCCCACGTGGACCGGGTCGAAGGTGCCCCCGAAGACCCCCAGGCGCTGTCCCATCCCGCCAGTACGTTAGGCGCGCGGAGGTCTTGGGGCTGGCCCCTGGCCGCCACCGCCCCGTGACTTGCCCTCCCCGCCCGAGCCTGCCAGGTTGGTAACCATGAGCGAATGGACGCCGAGCACCTGGCGCGCCCTGCCGGCCGAGCAGCAGCCCGAGTGGCCCGACGAGCACGCTCTGGAGCAGGCCTTGAAGACCCTTTCCACCCTGCCGCCCCTCGTGTTCGCCGGTGAGGCGCGAGCGTTGCGGGCCGCACTGGCCCAGGTGGCAGCCGGCAAGGCGTTCTTGTTGCAAGCCGGGGACTGTTCTGAGTCTTTCAACGACTTCACGGCCGACAGCATCCGGGACAAGCTGAAGGTCATCTTGCAGATGGCGGTCGTGCTCACCTACGGGACGGGGACCCCGGTGGTCAAGCTGGGGCGGATCGCCGGGCAGTTCGCCAAGCCTCGCTCGGCCCCCTACGAGGTGGTGAACGGGGTGCAGATCCCGTCGTTCCGCGGCCACATGGTCCACGACGACGCCCCCACGCCCGAAGCCCGTAGGCCCGACCCGTCCCGGCTCATAGCCGCCTACCACCAGTCCGCGTCGACGCTCAACCTGCTCAGGGCCTTCACCAAGGGCGGGTTTGCCGACCTGTCCCAGGTCCACATGTGGAACCAGCAGTTCGTGGCCTCCAGCCGCCAGGGCCAGCGCTACGAGGCCATAGCCGGTGAGATCGACCGGGCCTTGCGGTTCATGGCTGCCTGCGGCATCGACCTGCGGGCCGAGGAGTCCCTCCACCAGGTGGACTTCTACACCAGCCACGAGGCCTTGGTCCTCGGTTACGAAGAAGCCCTCACCCGGCGGGACTCGCTGACTGGGGCGTGGTACGACACCTCGGCCCACCTGCTGTGGGTGGGGGACCGCACCCGCCAGCCGGAGGGGGCGCACGTCAATTTCCTGTCCGGGGTCGGCAACCCGGTGGCCGCCAAGTTGGGGCCGGAGGCCACCGCCGAAGATGTGCTGGCCCTGTGCCGGATCTTGGACCCGGGGCGGGAGCCCGGCCGTTTGACGCTCATCGCCCGGTTGGGCGCCGGCCGGGTAGAGCGGCTCCTGCCGCCCCTCCAGGAGGCGGTCAGGGCGGCGGGCCACCCGGTGGTCTGGGTGTGCGACCCCATGCACGCCAACACCTTCATGTCCGACGGCGGCCGCAAGACCCGGCGCCTGGACGACGTGCTGGCTGAGATCTCGGGGTTCTTCTCAGCCTGCCGGGTGACCGGTAGCTGGCCCGGTGGGGTCCATGTGGAACTGACCGGCGACAGCGTGACCGAGTGCCTCGGCGGCGCGGAGGAGATCGTGGAAGACGACCTGGAGCTGCGGTACACCACTACCTGCGACCCCAGGCTCAACGCCCGCCAGTCGCTCGACCTGGCCTTCCAGGTAGCCGAGCTGTTGCGCGCCGGGTGAGGGACCGCCGCCGCGCCCTGCCGCGGCCGTGGCTCACCCGGGCGGTGGCCATTGGCGCGTTCCTGGCCGCCTGCAGTGGCGGCCTGCCTCTCAGCGCGCCCGGCGGGGCCTTGGCCGGGGCCAGCGCCCTGGGTAGCCCGCTGTCCAGCGCCAGCTTCGTCCAGCGCTGGGCGGTCGGCCCCCTGCCCGACAAGGGCAACCCCATTGCGCAGTCTTCGCCCATGGTCGCCACCCTGGACAGCTCCGGCCCGGCGGTGGTGGTGGGGGACCGGACGGGCACCTTGTACGCCTACCACCTCTCCGACGGCTCAGCGGTCCCCGGCTGGCCGGTCTACGACGGCGGCGCCCCGGTCGACTCGACCCCTTCGGTAGCGCCCAGCGGCGCCGGCGGCCAGCCGAGCGCGCTGTTCGTGGGCACCGGGGACGCCCAAGACCCGGGCGTGGGTGGTTACGAGGCCTACAGCCCGGGCGGCCAGCTCCTCTGGCACACCTCGGTCAGCGACCCCCCCAGCGACTCGCACCCGGTGTACGCGGTACAGGCGTCGCTCACGGTGGCTGACCTGCAGGGGACAACGGCGGTGTTCGCCGGGTCTTTGGACCAGCTCTCCTACGCCCTGGACGCCAGCAACGGCTCGGTGCTCCCCGGCTGGCCCTTCTTCAGCGCCGACAGCGTGTTCTCCACCGCAGCCACAGGTGACCTCTACGGCACAGGCACCCAGGAGCTGGTGGTCGGGGGAGCTTCCACGGCCGGCCTGGCCATGGGCCAGGCCTACCCCCAAGGCGGCCAGGTCCGCGTGCTCGACCCCGACGGGGGCTTGGCCTGCGACTACAACCCCACCCAGGAGGTGGACTCCTCGCCTGCGGTCGGCGACTTCCTGCCTGGCGGCGCACCTGGCTTCGTGGTCGGCACCGGGTCTTTCTACAAGGGCTCCTCCGACACCGACACCCTGATGGCGTTCACGCCCCGCTGCGCCCTGGCGTGGTCGGCCACCCTGGACGGTGCCACCGGCTCCAGCCCGGCGCTGGCCGACGTGCTCGGCAACGGCCAGCTGGACGTGGTCGAAGGCACGGACAGCTCCAGTGGTGGTTCGGTGTGGGTCCTGGACGGGGCGACCGGGACGCCCATATGGCACGCGGCCGTGGTGGGCCAGGTCATCGGCTCGGTCGTCACGGCCGACCTGACCGGCCAAGGGTACCAGGACATCTTGGTGCCGACGGTCCACGGCGTCGAGGTCCTGGACGGCCGCAGCGGGGCCAAGGTGGCGGTGCTGGGGCAGTACTACGGTTTCCAGAACTCGCCCCTGGTCACCGACGACCCCAACGGCACCATCGGCATCACTATCGCCGGCTACAACGGCAACAACCAGGGAGTGATCGTCCACTACGAGATCCCCGGCTCGGACGGCGCCGTCGCCGTGGGCCCAGGGTCGTGGCCCATGTTCCACCATGACCCGCAGTTGAGCGGGGCCAGCTCCGTCCTGCCCGACCTGGGCCGGGTCACCCCCACCGGCTTGGCCGCCCAAGAGGGCAACGGCGAAGTCACCTTGACCTGGGCTGCTCCCGACGTGCCCGGCCGCGCCCCAGCCACCGGCTACAACGTGTACGCCGGGACGGCGCCCGGCCACGAGGCGCCGGCCCCTCTCAACGGGGGCTCCCCGGTGACCACCACCAGCTTCACCGCCACCGGCCTCAACAACGGCACCACGTACTATTTCGAGGTCACCGCCCTCAACTCCGCGGGCGAAGGCGCCCCTTCCAACGAGGTCAGCGCCACGCCGGTCGGCCCTCCATCGGCCCCGAGCGGGCTGGTGGCCCAGCCGGGCAACGGCCAGGTGTCGCTCAGTTGGGCGAAGCCGTCTTCCAGCGGGGGGGCACCGGTCAAGGGCTACAGCGTCTACCAGTCGACCACCCCTGGGGTGGCGGGCCAGCTGGTCGGGACGGTGCCGGGCACCAGCTTCACCGCCACCGGCCTCACCAACGGCACCACCTATTACTACCAAGTCGGGGCGTTCAACACGGCCGGCAGTGGCCCGTTGTCCGCCCAGGTGGCCGCCACCCCGGCAGCTCCGACGACCCCCACCACGGTGCCGCCGCCCCCGCCCCCACCCACGGGCTACTGGCTGGCTGAGGCCACCGGCCAGGTCCAGGCGTTCGGCCGGGTACCCTCCTTCCCGCCTGGCCGGCCGGCTACACCGGTGGCCGCCATCGTGGCGAGCCCGGACCGGCGCGGCTACTGGTTGGCCGCCAGCGGTGGTGGCGTGCTCGCCTTCGGGGACGCCGCCTACTACGGCTCCATGGGGGGCAAGCACTTGGTCTCGCCCATCGTGGGCATGGCGGCCACCCCTGATGGCCGGGGCTACTGGCTGGTGGGCCGGGACGGGGGCCTGTTCGCCTTCGGGGACGCCGCCTACTACGGCTCCATGGGGGGCAAGCACTTGGGCTCGCCCATCGTGGGCATGGCAGCCACGCCCGATGGCCGGGGCTACTGGCTGGTGGGCCGGGACGGCGGCCTGTTCGCTTTCGGGGACGCCCCTTACCTGGGCGCCCTGAGCGCGAAGAAGTCCCATGACCAGGTGGTCGCCATTGCCGGGTGAGCTGGGCCGCCGGCTGGAGGGCGCCGCCGGCTGGAGGGGGGCCGGTGGCAAATGTAGCCGGGCGAGCACCGGTGGCATAAGATCGGGTTGCTGACTGCAGCTCCCTGGCAACGCGACGTCCTGGGGCAACGCGCCGTTGCCTGTATGGGCCGAGCCGGGTGAGCCTAGGGACATAGGTGGTGCTGTGACGCTGCTGGACGATGCCAAGAGCGCGGGCGAGCTGACCGAGGGCCAACTGGCCGCCCTGAACGCTGAGTTCGAGACGACGCCTGCCGGCGAGATAGTCCGCTGGGCCGTCCGGCAGTTCCACCCCCACCTGTGCCTGACCACCTCCATGACCGATGCGGTGTTGATCGATATCGCCACCAAAGTGGAACCATCGGTCGAAGTCGTGTTCATCGACACCGGTTACCATTTCCCCGAGACCCTCGAGACCCTGGAGCTGGTGCGCCGGCGCTACGGGCTCAACCTGCGGATAATCACGGCGGTGCGCACCGCCGTGCCGCTGTGGCAATCGAGCCCGGTTTCATGCTGCGCGCTCAACAAGGTCTCCCAGCTAGAGCGGGCCCTGGCTGGCAAGCAGGCCTGGATGAGCGGGGTCCGTCGGGTGGACTCGGCCAACCGCCGCCTAGCCTCGATCGTCAGCCGGGACCGGCGAGGCCTGGTGAAGGTGAACCCCATCGCCACTTGGACAGACCAGGACGTGGCCGGTTACATCGCGGACCACGACGTCCCGGTCAACCCCCTCGTGCACCGAGGCTACGTATCTATCGGTTGCCTGCCTTGCACCCGTGCTGTCGCCCCGGGCGAAGAGGCGCGCGCTGGCCGTTGGGCCGGCCAGGGCAAGACCGAGTGCGGCCTGCACGACGAACTGGTACCCAAGGGCACCTGAGGGGCCGCCCGCTGCACCTGTAGCCGAGCCGGCGGGCCCTGTAGCCGAGCCGGCGGGCTGAAGGCCAGCGGGCCGGGCCGGCAGGCGGCGGGCAGGGCTCGCGAGGCCGCCCGGTGGGCTGAAGGGTGGTGCCCGGGAGGGTGGTGCCCGGGCCGGCAGGCGGCCCCGGGGCCTGGGCGGGGCACCGCTTGGCTTTGGCCGGACGTGCTTTCCCTGTCGGCACCTCGCTTCTTTCGGCCAATGGTTCTGCCGAATGGGACTTTGGTCCCTGAACAGCCGCTCGGCCCTCGCTTTAGCCTCTTTGTAGGCAGCCCTTAAGTCCCGGTAGCGGCGTGCCTAGGTGAAGACGAGGTAGAGGTACGCGCTGGATGAGAACAGGCCTGCCGCTGGACGACACCAGTGGCCCCCCGAGCCCGGAGGGCTTGGCCGACGCCCTGGCCCCGGGGCCGAGCTCCCCGGCGGAGGGCCAGTACGGCCGGCGCCCCGAGCGGCGGCGGCGGCAGTGGTGGCTGGTCGGCCTGCTGGCCGTGTGGGGGCCGGGCCTGGTGGTCATGCTCGCCGACACCGACGCCGGCAGCCTGGTGACGGCGGCCCAGTCTGGCGCCCGGTGGGGCTACCGCATGGTCCTGCCCCAGTTGCTGCTCGTCCCCGTGCTCTACGCCGTCCAGGAGATGACCGTGCGCCTCGGCATCCATACCGGCAAGGGCCACGGGGCGCTGATACGGGAGCGCTTCGGCCCCGGGTGGGCATATTTGTCCGTGGGCACGCTGTTCCTTTCCGCCACCGGGGCGCTGGTCACCGAGTTCGCCGCCGTGGCCGGGGTGGGCGAGATGGTGGGGCTGCCCAAGTCGCTCACGGTCACGGTGGCCACCGTCTTGCTGGTGGGAGTGGCCATGACGGGCAGCTACCGCCGTGTCGAGCGGGTGGGCCTGCTCGTCGGGTTGGCTGAACTGGCGCTGCTGCCTGCCGCCCTGTTGGCCCACCCCAGCGCCGCCGCGCTGGCCCGGGGGCTGTCGCAGGTGCCCATCGGCAGCCGCTCGTACCTTTACCTCCTGGGGGCCAACGTGGGCGCCGTGATCATGCCCTGGATGGTCTTCTACCAGCAGGGGGCGGTCATAGACAAGGGGTTGGGCGCCCGGGCGGCCAGGGGCGAGCGCCTGGACACGGCCGTCGGGGCGGTGCTCACCCAGTTGGTGATGGTGGCGATGGTGGTGGCCGTGGCGGCCACGCTCGGGGAAAGGCACGGCGGGACGGACCTGGGCACGGTCGGCCAGATCGCTGGCGCCCTCAGCCCCTACATAGGCCCCGTGGCTTCGAAGCTGTCCATTGGCTTCGGCATGCTCGGTGCTGCCCTGGTAGCGGCTCTGGTGGCTTCCTTGGCCGGCGCGTGGGGGCTGGCGGAGGCCTTTGGCTGGGACCACAGCCTCAACGGCCGGCCCAGCCGCCGGACCGCCAGGTTCTATGTCGCCTATGTGCTGGCCCACCTGGTGGGCGCCTCCCTGGTGCTGGCCAGCATCGACCTGGTCGGCTTGATGGTGGACGTCGAGGTCATGAACGCCCTGCTCCTGCCCATAGTGCTGGGCTTCCTCCTGGCCCTGGAGGCCAAGGCCTTGCCCGTCCACCAGCGCATGCACGGCGCTTACCGGGTGGTGGTGTCGGGCTTGTGCCTGCTGGTGATGGGCTTCGGTGCCTACATGGTGCCGGTGCTGTTGTCTCGCTAAGCTGCTGGCTCCCGGGGCACCGGCCTCCTGACGAGCACTTTCGTGCCCGGTCCGAGGATCCGCCAAATGCCGCCGGGGCTGGGGTACCGGGGCCCCCCGTCGTCTGGCTTGTCTCTTTCAGCACGGGCTCGTCCTGAGCTGCCGCCCATGCTCTAGCCACCTGGCCGGACGGGCGTCACGGACGTGCCTCCAGGGGCCCGGCCGGCACCAGTTCCAATGGCGCCATGGCCCGCCACGCCACTGGTGGCCCGGTCGCGGTACTCCATCTCCAAGGCGTCCACCGTTCCCAGCCGCCGCTCGTCACCTTCCGGGAGCTCGAAGACGAAGGCACAGTCCACGCGACAGGCCCGCTCAGCTCCCTGGACTTAGTGCAGGAGCATCTCTCCATGTTCGCGCCGAACGGGCAGGTCAGCCACCGGGAGCACCACCACCACCGCCGTGACCACCTCAGCCCAGCGGTCAACGCCTCTGGTGGCCCTCTCACCCCGCTCTGTCCATTGCTGCGCTCCTCACGCTTCGCGGCAGCCCCAACGGGCCCTGGCAACTGCCCCCTGAAGGGGCTTTTCTTGGCGGCTTCGCGCGCCGATGATGTTAGGAGCGTGCTGGTGCACCCGGGCCAGGGCCACCCGGGAGAAGCCGCTGGCTGCGCTGGTGCCCGTGCCGGAGGAGGTTGGTTTGGGCTTGTCCAGCCGACGCCGAGAGAAGCTGGGCCGCACGGCGGGGCGAGCGGCCTCGTGCGTGACCGTCCTTGTCGCGTTGCTGGCCGGCCAGGCAGGGACAGCCCGGCCAGCCTGGGCCAAGACCCCGGCGGCCCGCCCCGCCCAGAGCCAGGCCAGCGTCGCCCAGAGCCAGGCCGGCGCCGCTCAGCTCCTCACCAGCCTGCGGCTGGAAGAGGACCAGCTAGCCGGGCTCCAGGCCTACCGGTTGGCTCGCTCCTACCTGTCCAGGGCGCGCCTCGTGGCCGCTTCGGCCACCCGCGCCGTCCAGGTGGCGGACCGGGCACTGCTCGTCGCCCGGGCGAGGTGGGGCTTGGCCGTGCGGGCCGAGGACGCCGCCCAGGTCGTAGCCACCCGGTACCGCCAGGCCGTCCACTCGCTGGCCATGGCCGAGTACACGGGGGCCGTCAACGTCCCCGCCGGCCTCGACTATGCCAGCCTCCAAGCCCGGCTCGAAGACGCGGTCATCACCGAGGTCACGGGGTCGGACGCGCTCGCCGCCTGGCAGCTGGCACTCGATCGGCTGGAGGTCGCCCGGGCATCGGCTGACCGGGCGCACCGGCAGGCCGAGCTGGCCTGGGCTGCTGACGAGCAGGCCCGCCAGCGGTTGGGAGCCGCACAGGCGCGGGTGCAATCCTCGGCGCGGGCAGTGGTGCTGGCCCGGCGCTGGGCAACGGTGCCCGGCGCCGCTCCGCCCGCTCCGGTGGCCCGCCTGGCCGTGGTGGAGGCCAAGGTGCCAGGCCCGCGCTGGCCCAGCCGGTCCCTGGCCCAAGTGCCCGGCGGGCGGGGGGACGAGCTTTACGCAGCCTCCCTGGGCCCTCGGGCAGCTGGCCCGGTGGCCGGCCCACCGGCCCGCCCCAAGGCCCGGCGCGGCGGTGCCTCGCCCGCCCAGCCTGTCCTCCTGGGGCCTAGCATCCTGGGGCCCTCCCTGCTGTCGCCCTCCGACCTGGAAGGGTGGTTCAGCTCGACCCGCTCGCGGGCCGCCACCACCGTGCCGTTGCCCCAGCTGGTCTCGTACTACTACGCCGCCGCCCGCCAGACCCACGTCCGGGCCGACCTGGCCTTTGCCCAGTCGGTCGTGGAGACCGGCTATTTCAGCTTCCCGCCCGGCGGCCAGCTGAGGGCGGGTGACAACAACTTCGCCGGGATAGGTGCGTGCGGTTCGTGCAAGCGGGGTTGGAGCTTCCCCACCGCCCAAGAGGGGGTCTTGGACCAAGAGGAACTGCTCCAGGCTTACGCGTCACGTCGGGGCTCGCCCCTCGCCTCTTGGGTGAGGGGCCTCGGCGTGCAGGGTTGTTGCCACACCTGGCTGTCGCTGTCAGGCATCTGGGCCTCCAACCGCAGCTACGGCTACGAGATCTTGTCCGTGTACTCCCTCATGGTCTCCTGGGCGGTCGAACAGGGCCTTCAGGTCGAAGGGCTGGCCCCGGCCCCGGCCGTGCCGGCACCGCTCGGGCTGATGACCGCCCAGGAAAGAGCCGGGTCGTAGCCGGCCCCGCCGCCGAAGCCGGCCCGTCTGTGCGACCCCGCCCACCAGGGAGGCCGGACCGGCCTGCGGACCTCAGCCCACCTGGGAGATGCGGGCCAGGACCCAGTCGTACTCCCCGGACATGATGGTGGCCTTGCAGTACCGGCAGGCGCCGGCCAGGTCGACGTCCAACGGGGCGCCGCAGTTGGGGCACTTGGAGCCCAGGGTGCCGCCGCTGGCTTGGGTGGTGGCCCGCGAAGAGCGCTGGAAGGTCCAGTCTTCTTGCCATTGGGTGACGTCGCGGCTGCCCCGTACCACCTTGCCCGTGCGCTCGTCTACGTCGTAGTCGGCGCAGGCGGCCATTATGCGCATGGTTATGGTGTCGAAATGCTGGTCGGAGTGGGCGGCCACGGGCCAGATGTTGGAGACGGCCAGGTAATCGAGCATGTTGCGCCGGTGGGCGTCTATGTAACCCTGGATCTGGGCCCGGTGCTGCTGCCACAGGTCGTCGGCCATGACCTGCCGGCTCATCTCCGGTTTCCGCTCGCTCCAGGCTTCTTGCACCACGAAGAACACCCGCTGGACTTGCTGGGTGAACTGTTCGAGGTCAAAACCCGGGTCGTGGGCCTTGATGGCCGCCAGCCCCACGTCCAGCGGGCTGGCCGCCTGCATGGCCTGGGCATGGGCCTCGGGGAACAGCTCGCCGGGTATGCTGGCCGCCGCCGGCCGGTCGTCGTGCAGCCAGTCCGGCTCCTCTCCGGGCACGGGGGCCCCGGCACCATAGAGGCGCTCACCTGCCCCATGGCTCTCGCCCACCTGAGGGCCGCTGGCCGGCCTGCGGCCCGGCGGGCCACCACCCGCCTCCCAGCCGCCGCCGGCGGGGCCACCACCCGCCTCCCAGCCAGCAGGGCCTCCCGCCGGTGCCCCGCCTGCGCCTGGCCAGCCATTCCCGGAGCTGGCCTCCCCCTGGTCACCAGCCGGGCTCGCCCCGCCCGGCAAGGTGCCAGTGGGCGTGGCCGGGCCCGGTGGCGGCCCAGGGTTGCCCTGGCCCCCCATGGGGGGGCCGCTCCCGCCGGGCCTGTTGCTCGGCCCTCCTCCCCAGGGGCCTCCACCCCAGGGGCCTCCACCCCAGGGGCCTCCACCCCAGGGGCCTCCGCCCCAAGGGCCGCGCCTCCAAGTCCCGCGCCGCATCCCCGAGAACATGAAGAAGAACAACACCATGACGATCAGGGCTCCAGCGGCTCCCCCCCCGCCGTAAAAGACGCCCCCTCCGAAGCCGCCGAAGCCTCCGCCCGGCTCGCCACCGCTCCCGCCCCCAAAGACTTCCCCGCCGCCAGCGCGTGCCAGAAGGGAAGCGATGGGCAACAGTGCCGCGAAGCTCAAGATGATGGCTCCTCCGCTCCCTCGGCACCGGTACCGGGCTGTGCCGCCCCCGTCCCTGGTGCTGGCCCAGCGGCCCCGGCGCCCGGGGTGGGGCCAGCGGTTACGGGTGCCCCGCAAGAGGCGCAGAAGCGCTGCGAGGGGGCCACTTCGGCGCCGCAGGAGGGGCAGGTGCTGGGTTGGGGGGCGAGGGGCTGGCCACATTGAGGGCAAAAACGGGCCCCGGACGGGCTGTCGGCACCGCAGTTGGGGCAGCGGACGGTGCTGGCCACCAGAGGGGCACCGCACGAAGAGCAGAACTTGGCCCCGGCGGGCTGGACGGCATGGCAGCTCGGGCAGCTCACCGTGGCGGCCCCCGCCGGGCTGGTGCCGGCTGGCCCTGGGCTGGCAAAACCCGGCCCCCCGCCCGCGAAACCGGGAGCCGGTGGAGGCAGCGGCCCGGCCTGGCCCCCGGGGCCCTGGCCGGCGGCCCCCGAGGCCAGCTGGCCACCCAGGCCCATCCCGGCGGCTATGAAGGCGCCGCTGTCGCCCCCGCCGCCCTTGGCCATGCCTTCGCCGGCGCCGATGGCCATCTCGCCCGCCGCGTAACGGTTGAACCCACCCGCCAGGCGGGTGTAGGCGGTGTCCTTGGCCAGGCCCTTGAGCTGTGCCTCGTCGCTCTCGGAGAGGTTGATGTCGAAGTTGCCCATGCGCACCAGCGCCACCCCGTAGGTCACCAGCTGGCCATTGGCCGCCTGCAGGACCGCCTTTTCCAGGTCCGGCGTGTAGGCGGACAGCCCGAGGATGGGCCAGGAATTGCGGACTATCTGGGTCGTGACCTCGGTGCGCATCACTTTCAGCAGCTGGTCGCTCACCCACCCGGCGACCTTTTCGTTGTCGGTCACGTCGACGGTGCCGACCAGGTTGGTTATGAGCGCAGCCGGGTCCTGCACCTGCAGCGAGTAGTCGCCGAAGACGCGCAAGGTGACGATCAGCCCGGTCTGGGGGTCCTGGACGTCGTCTATGCGGCCTCCGAAGGTGAACCCGGGGTACTCACGGGTACCGACAAAGTACAGCTCTGCCCGGTAGGCGTTGCCCCCGGTGGCGATGTCGATGAAGGTGCCGAGGAACGGGAGCTCCTGGGCGTCGATCTGGTGCCGGCCTGGGCCGAGCGTCCCGATCACCTGGCCCGTGTTGACGAAAAGCGCCATCTGGTCGGCGTCGACGATGGCGCGGGTGTACTTGCGGATGCGCACGTCGGGCCACTTGAAGACGATCTGGCCCTTGCGGTCGTCTGGTACGGCTATGAACTCACGGCTGAGCAGGACCATCGCAGGTGCCTCCTTCGGGGGCCCTCGGGGCCGGGCCCGTTGTCATCCCCTGCCAGGGTAGCGCCACGGCAGTGATGGCGGTGCCGGCGGGCCTGGCCTTGGCCCACCTGCTGCCCGGGGCCAACCGGGCCCTCCTCTACGGCAGGGACTCGATGAAGTGGCGCAACTGGCGCAGGTTCCGGCACTCCACCACGCCTGTGCAATGGGCGCCGTACTGGGCGAGCACCGAGTCGCCCGTGTCCCAGTAGGAGCGTGGTTCTGGGTTGAGCCACCACACCTGCCGGGCACGGTGGGCCAGTTCGGCTATGGCCCAGGGGTGGGCGGCGTGGTAGTTGTTGCGGGCGTCGCCCAGCACCAGCACCGTGGCCCGGGGCCTGAGCTCGCTCGCCCAGCGGCCCAGGAAATCGACCAGCGCGTGGCCGTAGTCGGAGTGGCCCTCAGCCCAGACCACGTCGGCACGAGAGCCTATTTGCTGGACCGCTTCGCCCACGTCCCCGGCTTGCTTTAGCATGTCGGTCACCTCGTCGATGCCGTCGATGAAGACCCATGTCCGGGTGCGGGAAAACTGCGAGGACAGGGCGTACACCAGCTGGAGGGTGAAGCGGGCAAAGGCCGCCACTGAACCGGAGACGTCCGCCAGCACCCACAGCTCGGGCTTGGACCGGTGGGGGGCCTTGAACCTGGGCTCGGCGGGCACCCCACCGCTCGACAGCGACCGCCGCATGGTGGCCCGGAAGTCCAAGCGGCCACCCCGCCGCCGGCGGCGCTTGCGGGCCAGGTGGACCGCCAGCTTGCGGGCCAGCGGCTGCACGCTGCGCTGCAGGGCCGCCAGTTCCTCTTTGCTCAGGTGCATGAAGTCCATGTCTTCGGGCAAGGGGCGCCGCAGCGACCTGGCCAGCGCCTGCGGGCCGCGCTCGGCGAGCAGGCGGCGGCGGACCTCGGCTTGCACCTCGGAACGAAGCTGCTCTAGGTGCCGGCGGTACTCCTGCTCCTGGAGGCGCCCTTCGAGGCCCCCCCGCTCCCCGGCGGACGCGACCAGACGGGCGAGCATGGGGTCGGTGCCCAGTTGGCGCAGGGTCTTGAAGACGTAGTAGGTGCCGCCCACCGAACGGCCGGGCTCCATCCCGGCGAAGCGGCTGACGGCCGCCCGGGCCAGGGCCGCCATCAACTGGGGGTCGCCCTCCATGAGCGCCCGGTAGGCGAGCTCGGCCAGCTGCGAGGCACTGAGCTCCTCCCCGTCGGCGGCGCCGGGGCCCTCGCCTGGGCTGGCCGACGTGGCCATGGCCTCGGCCCGCAGCGAGAAATAGAGGTCGAAGAGGGTTTCGAAAGCCGGCCAATGGCTGTACTGCTTGACCAGGGTCGCCGCCAGGCCCATCTTCAGCGCCTGGCGGTCTTCGAGCGGGATCTGGCGCAGGGCAGCGGTGGCGTCCAGCACCTCCGTGGTGCTCACGGGGACGCCGGCCGCCCGCAGCTCCTCGACGAAGTCGCTGAAGGTGGCGAAGAGCCCCTCCGCCAGCTGGTGAGCCCCCTGCGGCCGAGTGGCCGGTGGCAGCGCGCTCACCGTCGCCCCCGGGGCAGGCGCCCGGCCCTTGGCCCCTGGGTGGCCGGGAGCACCATCAGCTGCTGGCCGCCGCGACCTCTTGGGCGGCCCGCTCGATGTCCGAGCTGTACTTGAGCAGCACGTGCAGGGTCCCCTGCACCCGGTCGGTGTCGAGGCGCTGGGCCCCGAGCAGGACGAGGGCCCGGGCCCAGTCGAGCGTCTCGGAGACAGAAGGTGGCTTTTTGAGCTCGAGCGAACGCACCAGCTTGACCACCCGCACCACCTGGTCAGCCAGGTCCTGGTGGATCCCGGGCACCTTGGCCAGGACGATCTCGCGCTCGCGCTCGAGCGAGGGGTAGCCCAGGTGGAGGAACAGGCAGCGCCGCTTCAAGGCTTCCGACAGCTCCCGGGTGTTGTTGGACGTGAGGAACACCAGCGGGATCTGGGTGGCCTTGACCGTGCCCATTTCGGGTACCGAGACTTGGTAGTCGGAAAGGACCTCCAGCAGCAGGGCCTCGGTCTCGACCTCGACCCGGTCCACTTCGTCTATGAGCAGCACCACCGGCTCGGTGGCCCGGATGGCCTCCAGGAGCGGCCGGGCCAGGAGGAAAGGCTCCGAGAAGATGTCCTCTTCGAGCTGTTCCCAGGTCTCGCCTTGTTGGGTGACCTGCTCGGCCTGGATGCGCAGCAGCTGCTTTTTGTAGTTCCACTCGTACAGGGCCTTGGACTCGTCCAAGCCTTCGTAGCACTGCAGGCGTATGAGCCGTGCCCCGCTCATCTCGGCCACTGACTTGGCCAACTGGGTCTTGCCTGTCCCCGCGGGCCCTTCGACCAGCACGGGCTTGCTCAGCTTGTCGGCCAGGAACACCACGCTGGCGATGCCCTCGTCGGCCAGGTAGCCTACTGACCGCAGCGAGTCGTTGACCCACCCCGGGCTGGGGAAACGGTCACCGGGAACAGGCAGGGGTGCTGGCACCCGCCCATCTTAGGGGCGTCCCGCCCGGGGCCGCCCGCCAACATCGCTGCTACGGCCTGGCCGTCATGAGCGGATCTGGCCGTTGCCGGTCACGATGTACTTGGTCGTGGTCAGCTCGCGTAGCCCCATCGGCCCCCGGGCGTGCAGTTTCTGCGTGCTGATGCCGATCTCGGCCCCAAAACCGAACTGCTCGCCGTCGGTGAAGCGGGTGGAGGCGTTGACCATGACGGCGGCCGCGTCCACCTCCCGGGTGAAGCGCTGGGCGGCCAGGAGGTCCCGGGTGACGATGGCCTCGGTGTGCCCCGAGCTGTAGCGCTGGACGTGGGCTATGGCCGCAGAAAGGTCGTCCACGACCCGGACCGAAAGGGTGAGGTCGAGGTACTCCTTGCCCCAGTCCTCCTCGGTGGCCGGCTCGATGGTGGGGACGATCTGCCTGGCGGCCTCGTCGCCCACCAGCCGGACGCCCGCCAGGGCTTCCGCCGCGGCCGGCAGGAAGGCGCCGGCCACGTCCCGGTGGACCACGAGCGACTCGGTGGCGTTGCAGACGCTGGGCCGCTGGGTCTTGCCGTTCACCAGGAGGCTCAGGGCCATGCCCAGGTCGGCCGCGGCGTCGACGTACAGGTGGCAGTTGCCGTCACCGTCTATGACGTAGGGCACGGTGGCGTTGTCGAGGACGGCCTGGACGAGCGACGGCCCGCCTCGGGGGATGAGGCAGTCGATGGTGCCCCGCAGGCGCATGAACTCCCGGGCCGACTCATAGCTGGTGTCTTCCACCAGGACCAGCACGTCTTCGGGGAGGCCAGCTTTGGCGAAGCCTTCCCGCAGGACGCCAGCGATGGCCCGGTTGGAGCTGAGGGCCGCTGAGCTGCCGCGCAGGAAAGCGACGTTGCCCGACTTCAGGCACAGCCCGGCCGCGTCGCTGGTGACGTTGGGCCGGTTCTCGTATATGACCCCGATCACCCCAAGCGGTACCCGTACCCGCTCGATGCGCAGGCCGTTGGGGCGCACCCAGCCTTCCACGACCTCTCCCACCGGGTCGGGGAGGGCGGCTACTTGGCGCAGGCCGTTGGCCATCGACCTGACGCGCTCGGCCGAGAGGCGCAGCCGGTCGGCCGCGGTGGAGGAGGCCCCGGCCCGTTGCGCCTGAGCCAGGTCTTCGCCGTTGGCGCGCAGGATCTCCTCCGCCCGCTCGACCAGCAAGTCGGCCGCGGTGACGAGGGCTTCGTCCTTGGTGCTGGTGGGGGCCAGGGCCAGCTCCAAGCTGGCCTGCTTGGCCCGCCGGCCCAGTTCGCTGAGGGTGGCCATAGCCCAGGTTACCTCCGGCCGCCGGGCACCGGGGCCGCCTGCCGGCTGCGGCGCTCGCCGGGGTGGCCGGGCCTAGCCTGGAGAGGTGCTCGAAGCTCGTCGGCCACCCCGCCTGCCGAGGAGCGTCGCCCGAGCGGCGGCGTCCCCAAGCGCCGTGGTCCTGGCCGGGGCGGGGGTGGCCATAGGCGAAGCCGGCCACCTGGGGGTGGCGGCGACGGTGGTACTGGGCGTGGCCGGCTATGGCTCTCGCCTGCTCTGGGCTGTCCTCAGGCGCCGCTGGGCGCGCCAGCGGGCGGCCTGGAGACGGCGCCAGGCGGAGAAGGTAGACCCGTGGTCGGTCCCCGAGCCATGGCGCGGCTACGTCCGGCGCGCCCTCGATGCCCGTCAGCGGTTGGGCCAGCTGGCCGGTACCTGCCCCCCGGGGCCGGTGGCGGACCAGCTGCAACAGGTCGCTGCCGGGTGCGCCCAGCCGGTCCAGGAGCTGTGGCAGCTGGCCCGGGGCGGGGCGGCACTGGCCGGGCCGAGCGGCCGGACCGAGAAGGTGGCCGAGCAGTTGCGAGCGGTCCAAGCTGCCCTGGTGGCGGCCCGGGCGCGCCCTGGCGGGCAGGTGCCGGGCGAGGCCCGCCCGGCCGTCCCCGCCGGTGGCCAGGGCCAGGCCGGAGCTCAGGGCGGCCAGCCGTCTGGGCCGGGCCTGGCTGGGCTCGAAGCCCGGGAGGCTGCCCTGGCGTCCGAGCTGCGTTCGGCCCGGCGCCTGGACGAGGTGGCAAGCGATGTGGCTGGCCGGCTGGAGGCCTTGTGCTCGCAGCTGGAGGGGCTGGTGGCCACTGCCGGGGAGCTGGCCCTGAGCGCGGGCGGGGCCGGGGCCGACCTGGGCATCCTTTCCCTGCGGTTGTCGGCGCTGAACGAGGCGCTGAGGGACGCGCGCCGGGCGCTGCCAGCCAACGGTTACGCACCCGGAGGTGCGCCAACTGCCGGCCAGCCCTAGCATGCAGGGCATGTGGAAAGTAATCCGCCGCCGGTGGAAGTACCTGGTCGCCAAGCTTTTTGGCCGCTTCGAGGAAAGCGCCGACGCCCGGGTCCAGCTGGAACAGGCCATGGCCGAGGCCCAGGAGCAGCACAGGCGGCTGGTCGAGCAAGCCGCCCAGGTGATCGCCAACCAAAAGCAGACCGAGCTGCAGCTCAACCGCTCGATGCAGGAACTGGAGAAGATCGGCGCCTCCACCCGCCAGGCCCTTTCCATGGCCGACGAAGCCGCCCGCCGGGGGGACACGGCCAAGGCCGCCGAGTACAACCAGACGGCCGAGGCCTTCGCCAACCGCCTGATCGCCACGGAAAAGCGGGTGGAAGACCTGAAGAACATGCACCTGCAGGCCACCCAAGCGGCGCAGCAGGCCAAGGCGGCCGTACAGCAGAACGCCAGCGTCCTGCAACAGAAGTTGGCCGAGCGCCAGAAGTTGCTGTCGCAACTGGACCAGGCCCGCATGCAAGAACAGCTCAACTCCGCCATGGCCACCCTGTCCCAGACCGTAGGCCAGGACGTGCCCACCTTCGACGAGGTGCGTTCCAAGATCGAGGCGCAGTACGCCAAGGCCCTCGGCACTGCCGAGCTGACCGGCCAGGGTGTCGAGGCCCGCATGCTCGAGATCGAGCAGGCCAGTGTCAACTTGGAAGCCCAGCAGCGGCTGGAGCAGATCCGTAGCCAGATGGGCCTCCCGGCCGCCCCGGGCGCGCAGGGCCTCCCGGCCGCCCCCGGTGCGCAGCTGGGCCAGGCGGCCCTGGGCACAGCTGCGCAGGGCCAACCGTCCCAGGCTCCTGGCAACCAGCCCGCCCAGGCGGCTGAGCTGGGGGCGGGGCCCAGCACCGAAGAGGCGGCCCCAGCCGCCCAGCCCGCGGCCAGCCAGGCCCCGGCCTCTCCCGAAGGCCAGGGCTGACCCGCCCCGGCGGCGCCGGGCCGCCAGCCGGCCGGCAGCCGATGGGCGACTTCGGCCCGGCGGGGCTCGTCTGCGCCGTGGCGCACCCACAGCGCGCCGCCCTCGGTGCCTGAGGTGGCCGGCTTCGACCTGGCGAGAGCCGTCTCCGCCTCCAAGGAGGCGGTGGTACTGCGGGTGCACGTCCAACCCGGGGCCAAGAGCGAGGGCCTGGCCGGGGCCCACGGGGCCGCCTTGAAAGTACGCGTGTGCGCCCCGGCCAGTTCGGGCCGGGCCAACGCTGCCTTGCTGCGCCTGCTGTCCCGGGAGCTCGGGGTGCCGGCCAGTTCGCTCTCGCTCAGGGGTGGGGGGCACAGCCGGGACAAGGCGGTGGCCGTCGCTGGCATGGCTGTCGCCGAGGTGCAAAGCCGCCTGGCGGCCGCCCTGGCGCGGGCAGCTGCCGGGGACGCCGGGGACCATCCAGGAGACCGCGCGCGAGACCGCGCGGGAGACCGCGCGCCAGACCGCGCGGGAGACCGCCCGCGAGGTTGAGGCCGGCCGGCGTTGGCTGCTGGCCATGAGCAGCTGTTGGCCGTTGGGTATCAGTAGGCGCCCGGGCCCCACCCGGGGTGTGGCGCATGTGGCCCGTCGTGCAGCCCTGGGTGCAGCCCTCGCCCCCAGGTGCGGGCCTGGCCCGGGGTGGGGCCGGCGAGCGGGCGGTAGTTGACCCCCAGGGCGTCCAACCGGGCCAGGTGGGCTTCGAGGCGCGATTGGAAGCTCAGCCACTCGCGTTCCCTCCCCGACCAGGCCACCTCGGCCAGTGCGCACAGGCGGGGGAAGTACATGTACTCCGCGTGGCGAGGGGTGGGGACGTACTCGGTCCACAGTTGGCCCTGGGTGCCGAGGACGCGCTGCTCGTAGGGTGCTTCGAGGTCTTTGGGGACAGGTTCTAGGCCGTAGGCTTGCTCGACGCTGATGCCGGCGCGGATGGCCAGCGGCTCGCGGGGGTCTTCGGCGTAGGCCCAGTCGAAGTAGCACCAAGGCTCGGGCACCATGACGACGTCGTGGCCGGCGTGCGCTGCTTGGGTGCCAACACGCCAGGCGCGCTCGCGCTCCCAGGCCATGATCACCGAACCGGTGGGGGCGCCCGCGTCGAAGATCTCGTCCCAACCGACCAGCCGTCGACCGTTGGCGGCCAGGACTTCCGCCATCTGGGCGGTGAACCACCCCTGCAGCTGGTGGGGGCCGGCCAAGCCGACCCGGGCGCAGAGCTGCCTTGCTTCGGCGCTCGACTGCCATTCGGCCGTCGGGCACTCGTCTCCCCCTACATGGACATAGGGCCCTGGGAACACGTCCATCAGTTCCCCCAGTACCTCCTGGCAAAAGCGCATAGCTGTCGGCCCCAGGTTGAGCACGTGCTCGCTCACCCCCCAGTCGGTGCCCACTTCGAGCCGTTCCCCCGTGTTGCCCAGCTCTGGGTAGGAGGCGATGGCGGCCTGCATGTGCCCGGGCATGTCCACCTCGGGCAGGACGGCCATGTGGCGCTGGCGGGCGTAAGCCACCACTTCGGCCAGGTCTGCCTGAGTGTAAAAGCCCCCGTGGGGCGTGCCGTCCTTGCGGCCTTCGCGGTGGTGGCCGGCGGGAGACTGGCGCCGCCAAGCCCCCACCTCGGTGAGGCGGGGGTAGGCGTTGACCTGGAACCTCCAGCCCTGGTCGTCAGTCAGGTGCAGGTGCAGGAGGTTGAGCTTGTGCAGGCTGGCCAGGTCCACCAACCTGAGGAGGAAGTCCTTGGGGAAAAAGTGCCGGGCCACGTCCAGGCCCACACCTCGCCACCCAAAGCGGGGGCGGTCTTCCACCTCCACCCCTTGCACCCGCACTTCTGCCCGGGCGTTCACCGGTGCTGACCTCAGGAGGTCCGGCGGCAGCAACTGGCGCAACGTCCGGGTCCCGTAGAAGGCACCCGCCAGCGATGGGGCGGTGACCTCTATAACCCCCGGGCTGCCTGTGGCCCCCGCGCTGCCTGTGGCCCCCGCGCTGCCTGTGGCTCCCGGGCGGACGCTCAGGCGGTAAGCCTCTCGCTCAGGGCCCGGGAAATCCGGCACCTGCCCACGGCCGACGACTCGGAGCCGCACGATGCCGTTAGGGCTTTGGGCGTCTGGCCCGCCTCGGCCCACCCGCCAGCCGGTGCTGGCTTCCAGTTCGCTGGCCAGGAGGCAGGCCACGGGCCAAGCTGCCTCGTCGGCAGCTATCACCATGCCGTCGGCCAGGACCGCTGTCCCTGAGGTGGCGCGGTAGCGGAGCGGGCGGGGGAGAAGGTCCATGGTGCTTGTGTAGTCGTAGCACAGAGCTGCCAGCCTGGCCCACTCGTTCTTTGCCCGCGTGGGCGGTAGTTCGCCCGCGTTTGTGGTTCTTTGCCCGCTTTGGCGGTTCTTTGCCCGGGTTTGCGGTTCTCTGTCTTGTTTTGGGGCGCGTCCGCCGTTTTTCGCGACAGAGTTCGCACAACCAGGGCAAAGAACAGCAAAGAGAAGCAAAAACAGTGAGAAGGCACCGCCTTCCTGCGTGGGCTGCGGGCTCGCAACCCCGCTCCAGGGTTAGTCTGGCGTGCCCCGGGCCGCAGCGGGCTCGGTCCGCCGCCTGCAGCCCAGCCCAGCCGTGCCCGCAGCCCAGCCCAGCCCGTGCAGCGCAGCCCGTGCAGCCCAGCCCAGCCTGTGCAGCGCAGCCCGTGCAGCGCAGGCCAGCCCGTGCCCGCCAGCCCGGGGTGAGCCTCCTACGGCCTTGCCGGTCGCTCTCCGGCTAAGGCCGGGCCGAGGCCGGGCTAGGGCACGGCCAGGGCACGGCGGCTAGGGCACGGCGGCTAGGGCACGGCGGCTAGGGTTTCTGGCCCAGCACCTGGTGCACCGCCGTGCGGCCGGTCTCGAAAGTCCGAGCCGAAGCAGCCAGGTAGAGACGCCAGATGCGGGCCCTGCGCTCGCCCACCGCTGCCACCGCTTCGTCCCAGTGGGCTTCCAGGTTGGCCACCCAAGCCCGCAGGGTCGGCCCGTAGTGCTGGCGGAGGCTCTCGACGTGCAGGACCTCGAACCCCACCGCCTGCATGGCTGAAACGACCTCGCCCACCTCGATGAGCTCCCCGTCAGGGAAGACGTAGCGGTCGATGAAACTATCCCGGTCAAAGCCGGTGGGCCGCCGTAGGAGCCACCGTGGCACCAGGGAGGGGAAGTCGTTGGTTGGCTGCCGGGCACCGGTCCGGGGTAGGGCGCTGATGGCGTGGTTCAGCAGGCGGCCGCCTGGGGCCAGCAGGTCGTAGAGCCGCTCGAAGTAGGTCTGCAGACGGCTGCGCCCTACATGCTCGAACATCCCTACCGAGCTGATGGCGTCGTAGGGCCCGTCTGCCACCTCCCGGTAATCCTGCAGCCGGATGGTCACGGGGCGCCCGCCAGCAGAGCTTTCGGCCCCCACCGCCCGCTGGGCCCACTCCACTTGGCGCACCGACAGCGTGATACCCACAGCCTGGACGCCGTAGCGCTCGGCCGCGTGGCGGGCAAGGGTACCCCAGCCGCAGCCCACGTCCAGCAGCCGCATGCCGGGCTTCAAGGCCAGCTTGGTGGCTATGAGGTCGTGCTTGGCTGCCTGGGCTTCCTCCAGGGTCGTCACGCCCGGCTTCCAGTAGGCGCACGAGTAGGTCATTGCTGGCCCCAGGAGCAGCTCGTAGAACCGGTTGGAGATGTCGTAGTGGTGCGAGATGGCAGCGCGGTCGCGCGCCAGGCTGTGCCGCCGGCCCTGCAGGCGGGCCTCCTCCGGCGGTACTTCGAGCTTGCCCAGGAGCGCCGGGCCGGCCAGCTGGAGGACGCCTAGTGTAGTGTCCGAATGATGAGCGCGCGGTTGTGATAGCCTTTGGCAATGGCTCATGGACCTGCCCCTGCTCTCCAGTTGACACCGGAGGACAGGGAAGCACTTCAAAAGATCGCCGCTTCTCCT
>Ga0209061_1001958_pt1 | contig 29404 bp, 23 predicted proteins | sample Coa_R1_10_FD_187157 | JGI IMG/M metagenome (GOLD analysis project Ga0209061, IMG submission 187157) | Surface soil microbial communities from Centralia Pennsylvania, which are recovering from an underground coalmine fire - Coalmine... | ecosystem: Environmental > Terrestrial > Soil >... | reverse complement strand
CGAGCACGGTTGGATAGGCTGGGCACTTTACAGCGGCTGGTCAAAAGGGAAGTTCTGACGCTTGTAACGCGTTTCTGCTGCCTGTGCAATTGGCCTAAAAGACCACGAACCGTTTCCCTAAGCGTTTGCGGTGTAAATTAGCGTTTAGGAGGTAAGATAGCAAAATTGTATCTGCATAATTAAGTTGGTATTTGAAAACAACTAACAAACGCAGCATATTGTTAGGACATACGTGCTGTGAGAGAGACTTCGACGACTAAGCAGGATATTGGGAAGTGACGGCGAATAATAGTAGAAAACTCTGTACCAAAAGGAGTATCTATGGTAACGCTGCAGCCGTGGCATAACGGGTTGCTGCAGGAGTTTCTACTTACGGTGCCTGCCGACTTGGAGTGGGAAGAGGCACTTGCCCAGATAGAAGCACGGCTTGAGGAGGCCAAGCCCTCCATGTCGGTGCGGGGAGTGCAGGTCACCATCGAGTTTGGCGTGCGCCAAGTTAGTTATGAGCTACTGCACGATTTGGTGGCGCTTTTACGTGATCGCTACGGGGTGCTGGTTGTGGCCGTTGTCAGTACCGACATGCACACCCAAGAGGCGGCCCGTCGGCTAGCCCTCGGCGTCTATCTTATCGCTCCGGGCGCGCCCCTTAGCGCCGAAGCGAGCGCGGATGCCACAGGCAACAACGCGCTTTACTATGCGGGGACGGTGCGCTCCGGGCAGAGGCTTACGCACCACGCGCACCTGATCGTGGGCGGCGATGTAAACCCAGGTGCAGAGGTAATTGCCGGTGGGGATATTGTGGTTTTAGGAACGTTGCGCGGTTTGGCCCATGCTGGCTGTTATGGCAACGAGGAGGCGCGCATTGTGGCGGGCAACATGCGCCCCCAACAACTCCGCATTGCCGGCCAAATTGCTCGCGCACCCGAGGAGGATACCCGCGCGGCAACAGCAAGCCGGCGCCCCGAAGTGGCGCGCATTGTAGACGGCATCATTCAAGTCTCACCCCTGTGAGAGACCATCCGACCGCATTGCCAGCACATGGTGTGCGCGCCATGCTCCCGGCAACCTTCCCTTTTGGTGCAGTAGGCTACTCGCTTCCCACCCCCCAATTGGCGATAAGGGCTCCTCGCGGTGGGCAACTCAGCGGCCAGTTTTTATTCCCTTCATCGCCCATCTCGCTGGCCGCTGCATTGCTGTCCGCGAGGACGGAAAGGACGGGATAGGGGGCGAACAAAGCCGACCTGCTCTACAAACTGCCTCTAGAGCCGCGAGATTGTCAGCCCCACCCCTATCCTCTCAGAACTGCTGAGCATTGAAACTCAAGATTTCTCGCCTTCGGCTCGAAATGACGGGCGTATCACCGGCTCTTCAAGCCCCATCCCCTCCCCCTACAGGGAGAGGGGAGACAGGTAAGTAGGGGCAGGCACAGGGCTTGCCTAGATCCATCTCAAATCGAAAACAAAGAAGGAATCATGCCCTCAAACGGTGTAGAGTTCCAACAGATAGGGTATCAACATATAAGGAGCGATGTTATGGCATTGAAAGTGGCCGTTATTGGGGCCGGAGGCATTGGGGCGCGGCATGGACAGGTTTACATGCGTCACCCCGATGCCGAGCTGTTGGGCTACTGCGATATAGATGCCGCTCGTGCCGACCGTCTTGCGGCACGCGACGGCGTGAAGAGCTGGCACAGCATTAAAGAGATGCTGGCGGATGTGGGCGACAAGCTGCAGGCCGTATCGGTTTGTACGGCCGGCCCGGAGAACGGTGGGCACCACTACGAGCCGACCATGCAGTGTTTCGAGGCCGGCCTGCATGTGCTCTGCGAAAAGCCCATCAGCAACAACATCCATCACGCACGGGAAATGGTGGAGACCGCACGTAAAAAAGGACTCTACTTTGGCATTAATCTAAACCACCGCTTTACACCGCCGGCAGCCAAGGCCAAAGAGTGGGTACAGAGCGGAAAATTGGGGCACCTTCTCCTTATGAATATGACCATGTGGATAGACAACCCCAACGAAAGCTCACCATGGTTCCATATTCGGGCACTTCACCCCCACTCGCTCGATATTATGCGCTACTACTGCGGCCCAGTGAAAAAAGTCCATGCCTTCTTCAATCGCGCACCCAAGCCCGATGGGCCGGGCGGCAAGCGGGTCTGTTGGTCAAACGTTCAGGTGAACCTGCTGTTCGAGAACGACGTGGTGGGACACCTTACCGGCTCTTACGATGCCAACCCTGCCCATAACCTGGAGCGATGTGAGGTAATGGGCACGGAGGGACGCTTCGTTTTGGAAAACCTCTACGAGGAGCTGACGTTCTATCCCCGTCGTAGCCAGGAACTAACGGTTATTCGCAACAGCATTATGGGCGGAATGACGGGCTTCGACCAGACGTTCGATAGGCGCATAGGGCGCTGGATAGAGCAGGTGAACGCCGGCGTGCCTCGTGACCAGATAGAGGCGAGCGGCGAAGATGGTTTGGCCGTGCAAGAGATCATCGAGGCGGCCATTCAAAGCTGGGAAAACAACTGTGTGGTGGATGTGGAGAGAGGATAGCCCGTTCGTACGATGCGCGTTTTGACCTCCGAGCAGATGCGCGAACACGACCGCCACGTTATCGAGCAGGTGGGCCTTCCCGGCGCCGTGCTTATGGAGAACGCTGGCGCCGCCGTTGCCAGGGTCATCGCGCAAACGTATGGGGCCTTGGCCGGCGTCTCTGTTGCGCTGTTTTGTGGAGGAGGCAATAACGGCGGCGACGGCTTTGTGGTGGCGCGGCGGCTAGCGCTTTTGGGTGCACGACCTACCGTCTACTTCTTTGGCAAAGAAGAGAGCCTGAAAGCGGATGCCGCCACACACCTTCAGGTGGTGCGTCGTATGGGCCTGCCCGTGGTGGTGGGCGCCGACCCGCAACAGCTTACCCTCGACCCCCATACTGCACTGGCGGTAGATGCCCTGTTGGGAACCGGAAGTAAGGGGGCCCCTCGCGAACCGATTCGTGGGGCCATCGTCACCATGAACCGGCTTGGCTGCCCCATCTATGCGGTGGATATTCCCTCCGGTATCGACTCGGACACGGGCGCCGTGCCGGCAGAGGCCGTGCGCGCAACCCACACCATCACCTTGGCCTGCCCCAAAATAGGGCTTTTCCTTTTCCCTGCTGCCGACTACGTGGGGCAACTGCATGTAAGCGACATCGGTTTCTGTTGGGATACGCTCGGGTTGCCCTATCTCGGCAGGCTCTTTGCACCTAAAGCCTCCTCCGTGGCCACCACCGTATGCGGCCCCCGTCACCCCAACGCCAACAAAGGCCACTTCGGACATGTGGGCATAGTTGCCGGTTCTCAGGGCATGGTGGGAGCACCGGCGTTGGTGGCGAGGGCAGCCCAGCGGGCCGGCGCCGGGCTTGTAACGGTGTTGGCACCGCGCTGCATTCAGCCGGTTCTGGCCGCTAAGCTCGACGAGCAGATGACGCTGCCGCTTGCCGATGCGGAGGGCGCTCTCACAGAAGAGGCTCTGTCCGACATCCTGCGCTTCGCCCAGAAAGCCACCCTCTTCTGCATTGGCCCCGGCCTTACCACACATCCCCAAACCGTCGCTCTGGTGCAGCATCTGCTCGGCGTGCTTCACAAACCCATTGTGCTAGATGCAGATGGATTAAACGCCCTTGCCCAAAACCCTGATTGCTTGCGTGAACGCCCCGAAGAGGCCCCCCTCATTCTTACCCCACATCCAGGAGAGGCGGCTCGACTTTTAGGAACAACAACGTCGGAGATAGAGTCCGACCGTGTAGGAGCGGTAAAGTTGCTGGCCTCTCGTTTTCGCGCGATAGCGTTGTTAAAAGGGCGCTATACACTCGTTGCTACCCCTAGCGGCACGCTATCCGTAAATACTACGGGGAACCCCGGTATGGCAACAGGAGGTAGTGGCGATAGCCTAACGGGCATTTTAGGGGGTATATTAGCTCAAGCCCTTGCGCAAGAACGCAATAAAACCGATATAAGAGGTAGGGTGGACGTTCTTGCCGAGGCGGTGGCGCTGGCCACCTATCTGCATGGGCTGGCAGGAGACCTCGCTTGCCGGACACTGGGAGAGGCAGCGCTGACGGCAGGAGACATCATCCAACATCTGCCCATGGCGTTCAGCAAACTCTTTGTTGAACCAAGTCCGTGTGTTACGGAATCTCTTTAGGAGGCATCGAAGTGGTTTTTAGACCGGCCCCCCCTCATCTCTTCTGTAGGCAGGGGGATAGGTTGAGAGAACGCAGAGGAAGGGCGACGGTCTGTTCTTATGCCGCCGTGGCGATGCTGGGGAGCCTGCTGTTTTGCGGCCTGGCGGCTTACGCCCAAAAGCCCGTCGCTCCCTCGGCATCGGCCAAGCCGTCGCCCACCGCGCAGCCTACCCTGCAGATTCAGCGGCAAGTGAGCGGCGACCTCCTCTATCGGTTTCTGGCTCCTAATGGCGCTCCCACGGCGCCTGTGCCCCTGCCAACCCCCACCGATGCCAACCAGGTTGTGGCCATAACGCTGCCGGCAAACTTGCCTAAAAATGCCGTTTTGGAGGTCATCAATCGCACCACCGGCAAAGTGGCCCACTTGCCGGTCAAAACCAACGGAGTTACCGCCCTTACCGATGCCGACTTCACCCTTGTGCAAACGGTAATGGTGCCTGTTCAGGTGGAGGGTAAAGGCGGCCTCACCGATGCGGTCGTTACCCTTACCAGCTCCGATGGAAAATATAAGGCGAGTTGGCTCCTAAAGGCCGCCGATAAAGGGGTCGCCCAGTTCACCAATGTGCCTATGGGGGTGGCCCTTACCGTTACGGTAAAAAACGACGACGACCCTCCTATCAGCCAAACCCAAACGCTGCCAACCAACCCGCCGGCAGAGGGCTATCATTGGCCCACGATCACCGTCACTTGGCCTGATGCTCATAGCGTTCCCTTGCCTGCAGCCCCATCGGCACCAACAACCCCGCCCCCAGGCGTCACCCCCACGCCACCGGCGCCACCCCCGTCAAACCCGCTGGGCGACATCATTTCTACCCTCATCGGGCTTGGCGTTATCGGAGGAATAGGCTATGGGGTTGTTTGGGCGTATAGGCAAGGCCACCTGCGTCGCTTTTTTGAGGGGATCGGGATGCACATCCCCGAAGCCCAGTCTCAGCCGGACGTACAGCCCTTTAAAAAGCCGGAGCAACCACCTCTTCCACCGATCACCGAAGGAACTGCCGACCCCTTCGCCTCCGGTGTGGCCGGCTCTCCTAGGGGTGTTGGGGGTGGGCCGCGCTTGGTGGGCACCATGGGCGTCTACGCCGGGCAGATATTCGAACTGCAAGGCCCGCAGGTGGACATCGGCCGTGATTCTTCCAACACGGTGGTGCTTTTGCAGGATAGCAACGTGTCGCGGCGTCATGCCAGCATTCAAAACCAGGGCGAACAGTTCGTCATTGTGGATAACGGCTCCTCCAATGGAACGTTTGTCAATGGGGTGCGCATTCCCCCGCTAACCCCCCATCCACTTCACCCGGGCGATGAGATTCAGGTGGGTATGACCCGCTTTCGTTTCGAGATATAAGGATATTAGCCATGCGCTCACGTATCATCGTATGTACGCTTGCCGGTTTGGTTGGTGGTTTGGCCGGAGCGCTCCTTCAAGAGGCTCTCATTCACTATCAAGTGATGCGCACGATATTTGGCGACTGCTTGCCGGTTCCTCCCACTCCCGGGCAGGAAAGGCTGCTGGCTTTTTGCGTGGGCGGGCTTCCGGGTATGCTGCTGGGAACCGCCGATGGCGTTGTAGAAGGCAATCTCCGCAAACTCTTGCGCGGCGTTGTTGTGGGGCTGATCGGCGGCTTCCTGTTGGGCTACATCGGCATGATGTTTGGCAATAAGCTGTACAATCTGCTCGGCGGCTCGGCAAACATGAACTCCCACGGGGGCTTGGCCAGCTTCCTCCATGAGGTCATCGCTCGGGCGTTTGGGTGGTCGCTGCTTGGTGCGGGCATCGGCACCGGTGCCGGCATGGCCACCATGCACCTAAAGCGGATTTGGCGTGGGGCGTTGGGCGGTTTTCTTGGTGGGTTTATCGGCGGCTTTGTTTTCGACCTTGTAGCCGTGACGGTGGCGCCTCTCGAAGCCCCGATTCAGTCGGGCGCTTGCTATGAGGCGGGCGGGCTAAGTCGAATCATCGGGTTCACGGCCATCGCTACCTGCACCGGCCTTTTGGTGGGCATTGTGGAGGAGCTTTTGAAAGAGGCCTGGGTGCGCGTGCTGGTGGGCCGTAACGAAGGGCGCGACTTCTCTTTAGACAAACCGATAAACATTTTGGGGCGTGACGAGCGCTGCGATGTGCCTTTGTATGGCGACCCAAATGTGGGAATTCAGCATGCTGCCATCTGCAAGGAGGACAAGCGGCACGTGTTGGTGGATGCAGGCACTCCCGCCGGCACGCTGGTGAACGGGCAGCCGGTGCCGCCTGGCGGCAAAGTGGTGTTGCACGACGGCGATATGATTCAGATAGGAATGCACCGCATCCTCTTTCGAGAACGCGCCACCGCCTCCAAAGTACGACCGATTGGGGTGGAGACGCCGCGCAGCGCTGCCGGCAATCCGCTCTCGCCCATGCCCTCTCATCTGTGCCCCTACTGCGGAGCGCCTAAAGATGCGGCCGGCAACTGCCGATGCACCGTGGCGCCCTCAGCTCCCATGGCTGCACTAGACCCGCCAGCAGGTACGTCTTTTAGTAGCGGTGCAGGTGCCGCAGCGACGATGGCAGGGGTCGGAACCTCGGTTGGTCGCCTGGTGGGAATAGAAGGGCCTCTCGCCGGGGATGTCATTTCGCTAGGGAAGCCCACCATCACCATCGGACGTGAGGTCGGCAGAGATATCGTGATCGACGACCCTACCGTCTCGCGCGCTCATGCGGAGTTAAGCTACATGAACGGAGTTTGGATGATAAGAGATAATAACTCATCCAACGGCACGTTCGTCAATGGGGTGCGCGTTACCAGCCAGGTGCTGCACCCCGGAGACACCGTGCAGTTTGGTTCGAGCCGTTTTCGCTTCGAGTAGTGAAAGAGTTACACCGAAAACACGTTGCACCGGCTTTTAAAGCCGTGAGAAAAGAGGCAGGAACATGGAAGATCGCACTCAGATTATAGGCGCATCACCCACGCAGATGGGCGCCATGCCCACGCAAATGGGAGTGGCGCCAACACAGATGGGAACCGCACTCCAAACCCTGGAAGTGGAGTGCATGCCGGGCAATCGCTATGCCCTCGCCGGCGACATCTCCCGCGAGCACGCGCTCGTGGTGCTTAAGGCCACAGGGCAACAGCTCGGGCGGCGCGCCCCCATCAACGTGTGTCTCTGCATTGATCGCTCCGGCAGCATGGAGGGGCCCCCGCTAGATTACGTGAAAATGGCGTGCGACTATGTGGTGGACATGCTCGAGCCGAACGACATTCTCTCCATCGTCACCTTTGAAGAGCATGTGGATGTGCTGATGCCGGCTCGGCGTGTGGTGAACAAGGCGCTTATTAAGGAGCATATTCACCGCATCGAGCCGGGCAATACCACGAACCTGTATGATGGGTTAGTCGCTGCCTTCATGCAGATCGCCTCGGTTCTGCCGCAAACACAGGGCTATGTAACGCGCGTATTACTGCTTACCGATGGCGACCCGACGGTGGGAATTAAAGACTATAGCACCATTGTGCAGCAGGTTGCGGAGCAGCGCGCTAAAGGCATTACCGTTACGGCGCTGGGTTTCGGGCCGGAGTACAACGAGGAGCTTTTGGCAGGTATTGCCAAACGAAGTGGTGGCAACTACTACTACATTCAGCGCCCCGACCTCATCCCCGAAGTGTTTCGACGCGAGCTGGAGACGGTAATGTCGGTTGTGGCCCGCAACGTTCAGGTGCGCCTGCAACTGTCGCGATGGGTTAACCTCCGCCAAGTCTATGGGCTACAGCCCTCCTTCGGCCCGCGCACCGTCGAGGTGACCGTGCCCGACATCGAGCGAGGCACCTCGCGCACGGTGCTGGCCGAACTGGAGTTCGAGCGTCATCCGGTGGGTGTTTTCCGCGTGGCGAAGGTTGTGGTGACCTACGATGACCTCCTTGCAAACCGGCCGGGACAGGCGAGCGCCGACTGCGTTTTTGAGTTCACCAAAGATGCTGCGCTCTTGGCACAAGGGGTTAACCCCATTGTACACAACGAGATCGAAATTGCACAGGCCTCTCAGAATCTCCAACGCACCATTATGGGCATGCGCACGCAGCAGCTTACGGCAATGGGTGCCCTCTCCGAGCTGCAGCGCACCCGCACCATCCTTATGCAAACAGGCCAAATAGAGAAGGCTCAGCAGTTGGATGCGGCCATGCAGTCGCTTCAGCGAGGCAGCGGCGATGTGGAGAAAACCCTTATGGGCACCATTGTGGATATCGAACAGGGCAAACGATAAGGAGAACACCAAACCATGAGCGATGAACCTACCCGCATGATGACTTCTCCGGCCGGGCCGGAGAAAACGCTGCTGGCCACACCGCAGGCCGACCCCCTGCGCACCCAACTGGGTGGTACCACCGTTTGCCCCGTGTGCCACACCACCACCCCCGTGCTGGAGAGCTATTGCTGCGAATGTGGCTTTCTGTTATCGGCGACCGTTCCGGAAAGCCTAAAGATGGCGCCGGAAGAGGCGCCCCCTGCAGAGCTTGTGGAGCTTGAGACGGGGCGCCGCCACCGCTTGCGTGTGGGAGAGAACACGGTGGGGCGGCAGGGAACGGATGTGCTGCTGTTAGATTCTACGGTATCGCGAAGCCATGCACGCATTCGCGTGGAGAATGGGCAGGTGTTTGTGGAAGACCTCGGCAGCACCAACGGCACCAAAGTGGGCGATGTGCGCCTCAGCCCCAACCAGCCGGTCGTGGCGACCGGCGGCACCCTGCTGCGTTTCGGCAATGTGCAACTGCGGCTTGAAGTGCGTGGAGGCGAGGGGCAGGGCGTCAGCCTTGAGGGGGCCGAAAAGACGGTGGCCATAGCAGCCTCCTCCGAGGCCACGCTGCTTGCCCCTGCGATGCAGCCGGTCGAGACCGCTCCGCCTGTGGCCTGGCTCAGAAAGCTGGAGGGGCCGGGCAATGAGTTGCCTGTGCCTGCCGGGGTTTCGCGCATCGGACGGCGCCCGGCCAACGAGCTGGTCGTTACCGGCGACGCCTACGTTTCCGGCTCACATGCGGAGATACGGGTCGAAAACGGGGAGGCGTGGCTTACCGATGTTGGCAGCACCAACGGCACCTTTGTCAACGGCAGGCGGCTGATGCCCAATCAGCCACAGCGTTTGGAACCTGGAGATGAGGTAAAAATCGGGCAGACAAGCTATCGTTTTGAATGGGTCGAGCAGCCTCAATCTCAAGAGGCCCCGCAAGGGATGCCGGAGCCTCAAGAAGAGCACCCAAATGAAGGGGCAGACAATATCTCCGAAGAATAAAAGCGGGTAAGCTCTTGTGTGGGGAGAATATGAGACTGTAGATTACGAGGTGAAAACCGTTACCGATGGCTGAAATGTATTCTACATCGCCGGAAGGCCAAGAGCCTACCGCGAAACTGGAGCGTGAGGTGCTGGTGCGGGGATGGCGTGCCTACGCGCCGCGTGCGCCGCGCTGTCTTCCCCTCATCAAGTTTGCGGCCCGCACGGATATGGGGCAAGTGCGTGAGAACAACGAGGATAAGTTCGATTTTTACGAGCCGGAAGAGCCTGCCATTCTTGCGCAGCGCGGATGTCTCTACGCGGTCGCAGATGGCATGGGGGGCGCATTGGCCGGCCAGATAGCGAGTGAGCTTACCCTCAAGCGCCTGCTTTCGGCCTACTATGACCATCCGGCAGACGATCCGCATACGGCCATGCGCGAGGCCATTTTGGAGGCGAACAACTACATCCATGCCCTAGCCCAGGCCATTCCCGAACGCAACGGCATGGGGAGCACCCTGGTAGCGGCGGTGTTTATTGAAGATAGGGTTTTTATTGTGCAGGTAGGCGATAGCCGTGCCTATCTGTGGCGTAAAGGGCAGTTTCGGCAGGTAACGGTCGATCATTCCTGGGTAGAGGAACAGGTGCGGGCGGGCGTGCTCACCCGCGAAGAGGCCGAACTGTCGCCTTTCCGCAATGTCATTACGCGCTCCATTGGTGCAACCCCAAACGTCCTCCCCGATTTCTATGAAGAGAGCGTGCAAGAGGGAGATATTTGGCTGCTATGTTCCGACGGTCTCACCGGCCATGTGGAAGACGCGGAGATCGCAACGATTGTGGGAAGCCATGCGCCTTCCGAGGCCACCCGTCAACTCGTTGAACTGGCCAATGCCCGTGGGGGGCGCGATAATATCACGGTGTTTGTGCTTTCGGTTCGGGCCGTTGTGGGCTGTGAGGGGGAGGGCGTCGGCCTTGAACGCAGCACCGTCGGCCTTGAGGAGGTTCAGAGCTTTTTTACATCCCCTCGGCTCACCTCTAAAGAGTCGGCTCTAGAGGCCAGCGGCCTCGAGGGAACCCCAAAACCGACCGCACCCTTCTGGCGCCGTTTTCTGCTAGGGTCATAAACCACCAACACATAGGTGGTCACTTGCTACGTGGGAGTAGGGCTGTAGAGGCTGACGATCTCACGGTTCTAGAGTCAGTCAGTAAAGCAAGCCTCCCATGTTCGCCCCCTATCCCATCCTTTCGTCTTGCAGACAGCAACGCAGCGGCCAGCGAGATGGGCGATGAAGGGAATAAAACTGGCCGCTGAGGCGCCCACCGCGAGGTGCCCCTCTCCCAAATTGGGGGGGGGGGGGGGGGGTGGGGGCTTGTAGGGCCGGTGATACACCTGTCATTTCGAGCCGAAGGCGAGAAATCTTAAGTTTCAACTCCCACCCGTTCTGAGGGGAAGAGCGTGCGCCTCGAGGGGCCGGGGGTGGGCGGCACAAAGCACCTAGTCTTCACCAACCGCGCGAAGGTAGGCCAGAAGCAGCCGAAGCAGCTCATCGGGGGCTTGGCAGTGCATGATCTCGTAGCCATGCGAGTTTTCCACAGGCAAACCCAGCGTCACCGGCCGCGCCACAAGGCCATTGGCCGCACAGCATGAGGCATCGCTGCCTCCACGCGACAGATACTGCCAGTGGGGCTGCTGCCCCAAGGTTTGGCAACAGGCCGTAAGCAGTTGGCCGTCCACGGCCTCCATGGCCGCGTAGCTATCCCGAACCCAGATGGTGGGCTGTGCGTTGATGGCAAAGTTGGCCTCCGGCGTTTTGGGGCCGATTTCCAATGCAATGCAGATGTCGGCGGGATGGCGTTGAAGATAAAAACGCGCGCCCTCTCCGCCCACCTCCTCCGATGTGGTGGCCAAAAAAGTGAGCGAGCCGATCTGTGGGAGGGGCTGTTGTGCCAGCGCTTCCAAAGCCAAAAGCCACACGGCGAGGTCGGCACGGTCGTCCAAAAAATAGGCGGCAATGTGGTCGCCGAACGCTGTAATGGTGCGACGCGACGGGGCTAAAACGGCGCGCAGCCCCGGCCGCACGCCTAGCGCTTCAAGTTCTGTGGCCGAAAGGCCGGTAAAGAGGCAAACCCTCTCCCACTCCAGCGGGCCTTTACGCGCCTGCTGGGCGGCGCTGGCCTCGTGCTCGGTATGCACCGAGCCGAAAGAGAGAATCGTTGGCAGCGGCCCATGCGGGGTCAGCACATGAATGGGCGCCTCGCCCCATTTCCACGGATAGATGCCCCCACACGGCGCCACCTTCAGCGTGCCATCCTCCTCAATGCGGGTTATCATCAGAGCGATCTCGTCCATGTGGGCGGTAACCACCACCGAGGGACGCTGCGGATCGCCGGGCAATGTTACCACCAGGTTGCCTTTGGAGTCGGTTTGGGGATGATAGCCGAATTGGGTAAGACGCTCTTTCAAGAACTGGCGCACATGCTCTTCTTGCCCCGGCGGGCCGGGGAGGGCGACCAGCTTGCGAATAAGCGAAAGCGCCTGGGTATCGGGCATAGTTTACAAGCTCCTCACGAGGTGCTCCCCGCAGCGATAGGCGAGGGCCATGATGGTGAGCACGGGGTTGAAGCCGCCGTTAGTCACATGCAGTGAGGCATCTATAACGAAGAGATTATCGAAGTCATGCACGCGCCCCCACGGGTCGGTAACGGAGGTTTTCGGGTCGTGCCCCATGCGGCAGGTGCCGGCCTGGTGCTGGCCGGCGCTTAGGTAATAGCCCGGAGGGTCGCCCCACACCTTTATGGCCCCGCTGGCCAGCAACCACTCTTTAGCGCGTCCCCACATATAGTGGGCGGTGCGCACCGTTTCGGTATGGGCAACGCCCTCAAAGCGCGCCACCGGCAGGCCGTAACGGTCGCGCACATCGGGGTCGAGGGTCACACGACAGTTGGGGTTCGGAATTTCGTGCACGGGGCCCATCACATGCAGGGTACGCCGATAGTTCTCTCGCATCCAGCGCTTGTTCTCCAGCCCACGGCGAGGGAGGTCGGGTGGCAGGGCGTTTTTCCAAAAGATGATGGGCAGCTTAATGAACTCGTTGGCCAACATGCCCCCTCCAATGATTTCGGGGTTATGATGGTTGAACTGGCAGGTGGCGATGCAGACACCGGGGCCGATGCCGTCGTAGACCGGTTCCTCCATAAGCCCCAACGCTCCCGGATAGTAGTGTCCTTGCAGATTGCGCCCTACCAGGTCGTAACGGTTGCCCAGGCCGTTTGGGTGGTGCGGCGAAGCGGAGAGCAGAAGCAGGCGGGCCGACTCGACGGCTCCGGCCGACAACACAACGCATTTGGCGGTGGCCGTGTGGCGCTCCAGTCGTCCGTTCTCCTCCAGGATGTAAGCGACGCCCGTCACGTTGCCGCGTGCGTCCGTCTCGATGCGTTCGGCCACGGCGCGGATTTTCAAGGTGCAGAGGCCGGTGGCCAGGGCACGGGGCAGCAGGGTATTGTGCGTGCCGTTTTTCGAATCGGAGGGACAGTCGAACCCAACGCAGTGTTGGCACTGCACGCAGGCCGGCCTTCCGTTGTAAGGCACGCTGTTGATAAGCAGCGGGGGGGTGCAGGTTTTCCACCCTAGGGCTTGCGCCCCACGCGCCAAAACCTGGCCAGATCGGGTAAGGGGCATCGGCGGCATGGGGTAGCTTTTTCGGCGCGGCACCGGAGGGGCATGGGCTTCCGAATCGCCACAGACGCCCAACTCCCATTCGGCGCGCTCGTAGTAAGGTTCCAGGTCGTTATAGGAAAGAGGCCAGTCGGCCAGCGAGCTGCCTTCGGGCACACCGTAGAGGCTGGCCATGCGAAAATCTTCCTCCATAAAGCGCCACGCTTGGGCGCCGTAAACGCGCGTTCCCCCGCCCACGCAGGCCGCATTGTTTTGATAGCCTCCCTCATGAGGGCGCACCAGGATGCGTTCCCCAAACAGCCCTGTAGCGACCCTCGGATGCCCCTCCTTATCAGGCCCGGCGTTATGGCCGTATTGTGAAAGCCGTTGATTGCGCAGGTGGTCGCGCCCAATCTGCTCCATGTGGAGGTTAGGACCTCGTTCAAGGAGGAGCACATGTTTACCGGCCTCGGCCAGCAGGCAGGCCACGATGCCACCTGCCGCTCCCGCACCGATCACTATCGCATCGTAATCTGGCATAGCTATTTCCTCATAAATAAATTCACCTCGGCCTCCGTTGGCTCCTGCTTGAAGGAAGGGGAAGAGCGTGTGCTTTGAAGTGCCGATGATACGCCTGTCCTTTCGAGATAAACACCTGTCATTTCGAGTCGATAATACACCTGTCATTTCGAGCCGAAGGCGAGAAATCTTGAGTTTCCCTTCCCACCCGTCCTGAGGGGTGAGTGGGTGGGACTACAGCAACTGACAATCTCACGGTTCTAGAGCAAGTTAGCAGAATGAGCTTGTCTTGCTCGCCCCCTATCCCGTCCTTTCCGTCCTCGCGGACAGCAATGCAGCGGCCAGCGAGATAGACGATCATGGGTGTTGTAGTGGCCGCTGAGGCGCTCACCGCGAGGTGCCCCTCTCCCTGATAGGGGGAGGGGCGGGGGGGTGGGGGCCGATAATACACCTGTCATTTCGAGCCGAAGGCGAGAAATCTTAAATTTCAACTCCCACAAGCTCTGAGGGGTGGGGGTGGGACTACAGCAACTGACAATCTCACGGTTCTAGAGCAAGTTAGCAGAATGAGCTTGTCTTGCTCGCCCCCTATCCCGTCCTTTCCCCCGATTCGGGAGGTGCTAGCGCACGGCAACGCAGCGGCCAGAGAAATAGACGATGAAGGAAACGACACAGGCCGCTGAGGGGGAGAGCGCCGGCCTTGAGCGCAGCACCATCGCTCTTAAAAAAGCCCGTTAGCCCAGAATCCATTTGTATAGGAGGCAGAGATTATTCAACCGCCAAGCCGGGACGCCGTACGCCTGTAGTGTGGAAAGCCACATACTTGAGCACGTTGACCAGCGCCATGCCCTCTTCCCAGTCGCACTCACCCATGAGAGCGATCTGAATCCAATTACGACGCTGGAGATATTCGCTGTTGTAGTTAAGCAGGAAACCTTTTTCTTCCAAGCGACGACCCAGCTCCACAGACGGGATGTCTGGTGGCAGTACCACCGTTACCACCGCGGGAGCGGCCACGGAATCGGGGATGAGGAGCTGAAACCCTGCTTCGCGGAGACGCCGGCGCAATTCGGCCCCCATTTTGGCTATCTGGGCAAACCGCCGTTCCCACTCGGCGTCCCAAATGGCCGCGCGCAGGGCGTATAGGAGGTTCGAATTGAAAGTAAATGGGACGCCGTTTTGTACAGCGTAGTAACCAAGGTCGAGATACCGCGGCAGACGATCGGGCGCAGGCCGCAGTTCGTGGTGATGGAACACCATGCATAAGCCTGGGTAACTGCCCATGCCCTTGCCACTGGTTCCTGTAGCGAGGTACACCCCGTTCAGGTCTACATATACCGTACCTAAGGAGCTGATGCAGTCCATGCACAGTTTCAGGCCTAGCTTGGCACACAAAGCTTTCAAAGCCTCTAGATCGTTGAGAACGCCTGTGGAGGTCTCACAATGAACAGCCCAGACCCATATTAGGCTGGAGGTGCTTTCGATTCGACGCCGAACCTCGCAGAGATTGAAAGGGGCACTCCAGGGCACCTCGTATACCTCGAAATCGAGCCTCCATCGCCGGGCATGGTCTACCAAGCGGGTTCCGAATTCGCCATTGTTCAACACGAGGCCGCGGCCACCTTCCAGAAACAGTTGCCCGCCGACGGCGTCATTGGCTAACGTGCCTGAGCCCATCAGAATCTGGCATTTCGCTGCTCTGGTTAATCCACACAGGCGCTCCTTCGTGGCGTAAAAATCGCTTATGAAAACCGGGCTGCGATGTGACGTGGGTAACTGCTCTAAAGCACGGCGCACCTCGGGACGAACCGCCACCGGACCCGGCAGGAAATTCACGGGTGGGGCATGGAACGAGCGGGTTGGGGCACAGCGCAGAAACTCGCCGGCCCGCGCCTCGAATGTCTCCAGAGAAATATACATGGGCTGGAACAAAGCCTCGCCTGAGCCCACCAGCGGCCCGAAAGGGACGAAACCGAGGTGCTGATAGAGTTTTTGCTGTCGGGTGGTGCCGGAGATGATGGCCAGATCGTAGCTCTTTTCGATGCCATGCTGCCAGAGAAGCGCCAGCAGACCGGCCAGGATTTGACCGCCGCGCATCCCACGATATTTCTTCTCAATGGCCAGCAGGCGTACCTCGCAGATACGCCTGCCCGGAGGCAGGAAACTGTCCAAGTTGGGCAGCTTCTGGTCAAGAGAGAACGGGCGTTTGCCCCGCACTGCCAGCATCCCAACTAGTTTTCGCTCACACAGGCAAATGAGATAGGTGTTCTCACTGTGAAACTTATCCACCAATCGTTGGGAGGGCGAACGCTCGTGTTGAGGAATCTCCTCAACGAAAGTTTTGTAGTTGAGCCTATGAATAGCTTCGAACTCCCAATCCTCGGAAGCGAATTTGAAAACCAAAGACTGACGTTCTTTCATAGACACACCTCATGCTTGTCGAAATTCACGAAGTCAGCGGCCGCGCGCTAAAGCAGCTTACACCTACCTCGGAGACAGCCTAAGCTGGTTGCGAATAGCCCTAGCCCAAATACTGCAGGCGACACGCACGTCAAGGCCAATGCCGTTCCCCTCAACAAAAGTGCTGCCTACCTACAAGACGTATGGAGGAAAAACCGACTAAGAACCACGATTTGCCTTCTCTACACCATCGCGAACAAGACAGATGCGACCGGTGTTCTTCTAGGCTACCACACGTACGGCACACCCGACAGACGGGCCAGGTTGCCGACGGCGTTGGCTGCCTGAAGCGTCTTGAGTAAGAGGGCCTATTTTGCTGAAGGCATAAGCTTCTCTTATATGGCGAAATCCGTATGAACAGTATAGCCTATTAGAACAAATTAAAAAAGAGGGTATTTCCGGCGACTAAGGCCGCCGGTTTGCACGCACACATTTTATAAGTTACGGCGAGAAAACCATGCCCTTGTGGGTAGGGATGAGAGCTGCGTTCCACTTATTTGGGCACCCTGTTTAGCTTTGAGCGAGGAGGGAGATGTAAGCCCCCATAGGAATAGGGCCTTTTAGATACGCAAGCAGGGAAATGCGGGGCGACGGCGAATAGTATCAAAAAAACACCCGTTCGGAGAAGAACTTATGTCCCTAGCAAAAAGAACGTTGGGCCGTACCGGTCTACAGGTTACGGTGTTGGGCTATGGCGCCATGGAGATACGCGGACCTCGCATCTGGGGTGGGCGCCCCGTGACCGAACAGCAGGCCGAAACCATCTTAAATGCCGTCCTCGATGCGGGCATCAACTTTATTGATACCGCAAACGACTACGGCCGCAGTGAGGAGTTCATAGGCAAATACCTCTCGAAACGGCGCAGCGAGTTCTACATCGCCACCAAGTGCGGCTGTAAAGTGACCTATCGCGATGAGAACACAGACGATACGCCCCACGAGTGGACCCGTGAAAACCTGTTTCGAGGCCTACATGAAAGCCTTCAACGCCTTAAGACCGACTATATAGACATTATGCAACTGCATAACCCCACCGTGGAGCAGTGCCAACAGGGCGACCTTGTCAACGTTTTAAAAGAGATGCAACAGCAGGGCAAGGTACGATGGATCGGTTGCTCCTCCACGTTGCCGCACATTCGCACCTACATCGAGTGGGGCGTTTTCGATGTTTTTCAGATTCCCTACTCGGCTTTAGAGCGCGCCCATGAGAATGTCATTACGGAGGCTGCACAAAAGGGGGCCGGCATCATCGATCGGGGTGGTGTGGCGCGCGGAGAGCCGGGCGCCGGTTTGGGCAACCCCGACCGATGGAAAATCTTCGAGGCCGCCAAACTCGACGAGCTGCGCGCGGAGGGCGAATCGCGAACGGCCTTTCTGCTTCGGTTTCTGCTGGCGCACCCGCACATCCACACCACCATCGTCGGAACCCTCAACCCAGACCATCTGCGAGAAAATGTGGCCATTGCGGAAAAAGGCCCTCTGCCGCCCGATGTCTACGAGGAGGCCAAACGGCGCCTCGACGCCGTGGGCGAGCGGCCCCAGTAGCCGCAGGAGGGAAGAGCGATGACAAACGATGCTGCGCCCCTGTTTAACGCGCTTCAATGGCAAACCCTTTGTGCGCTGGCCGATACGGTCATTCCTGCCGACGACTACCCAAGCGCCACCGAGGCCGGCGTCGATCGCTACCTCATAAGAATCTTCTCCACCGATCTCAGGGGGCAACTGACCACCTATCGGCTCTGCCTCGATCTGCTGAATGAGGAGGTCGAGTTGCTTCATGGGGCCTCCTTCCCCAACCTTTCAGCCGAACAACGCGAGGATGTCCTCACGCGCCTCGAAAGGGGCCAGCACGCTCTCACCTGGCCCCTGCACCCCGGCCATTTCCTTCAGCGCCTCTATCACCTCGTGGCCGAAGGCTACTACAGCGACCCCGGCAACGGCGGCAACCGCGACGCCATCTCCTGGAAAATGATCGGATTTGAGGTAACAGCCTAGTTCGCCCAACCACTTGGAAGGAATCGTTCAAAGCATCCCCCCGCGTGCGGGGGGATGAGAGGGGGGCTTTGGCATCGGCTTTCTGCAGCCCCATCCCTTCCCATCAGAACGGGTGGGAAGGGAAACTTAAGATTTCTCGCCTTCGGCTCGAAATGACAGGTGTTTGTCTCACGAGAAATGACAGGCGTATCATCGGCTCTTCAAGCACCACTCCCCCGCCCCTATAGGGAGAGGGCCTGGCCGCTGCATTGCTGTCCGCGAGGACGGAAAGGAAGGGATAGGGGGCTACCCATAGTGCAACCGAAAACGAAATGGTTCCCTCTACGGGTATTATAAAGCCGTTCGGTAAGAGATTTTCTTCGCAACGAGAAGAGAGAACCCATGATGCGCTCCTCTGTTCGGCTTTTTCGAGCCATCGCCTGGCTCGCGTTCGCCTTAGGGCTGGCCGGGTGTAGAAATCCCGCTGCCGCCCCGCACCCATCGGAGGCCACCAACGGCTCCTCCCCCTCTCCATCCGCACATTACACGCTCAACCTGCCGGAGCCGCCCGAACCGGCCGTCGCCGTTCCCTCCGGCCCCGCCAAACGCCCCTATCGCATCGCGGTTAGCCTGCTTACCCGCGACGACGACTTCTACATTACCCTTGAAAAAGGCCTCCGCGAAGAGGCGGCGAAAGAGGGCGTGCAACTGACGGTGGAATCGGGCGATAAAGACCTGAATAAACAGATCAACCAGGTGCAGAACTTCGTGGCCCAAAAGTACGATGCCATTATCCTCTGCCCGGTGGATAGCCAGGGCGTGATCTCCGCGGTAGCCCTCGCCAACAACGCGCATATCCCCGTCTTCACCGCCGACATTACCAGCAACGGCGGCAAGATCGTCTCCTACATCGCCTCCGATAACGTGCAGGGCGGGAGGCTTGTTGGAGAGTACGCCGCAAAGGACCTGCTGCACGGAAAAGGGGAGGTGGCCATTCTCGATCTCTCTACGGTTACTTCGGTTCAAGACCGGGTAAGAGGTTTTAAACAGGCCATCGCCCAGTATCCGGGAATCAAGATCGTGGCCGACCAGGATGTTCCCGGCGCCAAACGCGAAAACGCGCTGCCCGTGGCCACCGATGTCCTCACGGCACATCCACACATCAATCTGATCTTCGGCATCAACGATCCGGTGGCTCTTGGCGCCCTTTCTGCGCTGCAACAGCTTAACAACAAAACGGTGATGGTGGTGGGTTTTGATGCCGGCCCGGAAGCGCAAAACTACATCGCCTCTGGCAGCCAACTGAAGGCCGAAGCCATACAGTACCCGCACCTCATCGGTAAAACCGCCATAGATGCGGTTGTGAAAGTGCTTAACGGGGGAACGGTGCCCCCCAAAATCGCCATCCCTACGGGCCTTGTAACCCAAGCCAGCTTCACCAAAAAATAGGCCATCGCCATGCAGCCCATCTCTGTACCTAAGTCGCGTGAAGAGCAGAGGCCTTCCTCTCTTACCTGGAAGCTCGCCTTTTTTGGAGTGAACCCCGGCGTTATGCTGGGCTTTGTGCTGCTGGTTATTGCCCTTTGGGCCACAACGCCCAGCTTTCGCCAGGTTTCTACCCTTCAAAACCTATTACAGCAGGTCTCCCTCAACGTCATCATCTCGGTGGGCATGACGTTTGTCATCATCACGGCGGGCATAGACCTCTCTGTTGGCTCTGTGCAGGGGTTGGTGGGCACCGTTACCGCTTTGGTGCTTATGGCCCCGCCCCTCGTCGCCCGCTTCGGCAGCGGGGTGATGGTGCTGGCCGTTTTGGCCGGAACCGTTGCCGGCATCCTCATCGGGCTTCTTAACGGCCTCCTCGTCGCCTTCCTCAACATCCAGCCCTTTATCGCCACACTGGCCACCATGTGGATATTGCGAGGCCTGGCCGAAGTGCTTACCAACGGCTCCCCCGTTGGCACGGCCATGCCCGGCACCCCGCTCGCCTCTTTGCGCAACAACATCCTGGAACATCAGTTCACCATGCTCGGCATGGGCTATGTAGGCCCGCTTCCCCTTTCCGCTTTGGTCGCGCTGATTACGGTTGTCATCGGCCACATCATCCTCAGCAAAACCCGCTTTGGACGCCAGGTCTATGCGCTCGGCGGCAACCCGGAGGCCACCCGGCTCTCCGGCATCAACGTGAAACGAATCCTGCTGATCGTCTACCTGCTATCGGGACTTCTATCCGGCATTGCGGCCATCTTACTGATGTCCAAACTGGTAAGCGGTCAACCCACTGCCGGTTCGGGCTTTGAGCTTTACAGCATTGCGGCGGTGGTGTTGGGCGGCACCAGCTTGTTTGGCGGGCAAGGCTCCGTTATTGGAAGCGTCATCGGGGCGCTCATCATCGGCATCATCGGCATGGGCCTCGACCTGCATGGCGTTAGCTCCTTCTGGCAACAGGTCGTTATGGGGGTTCTCATCCTGCTGGCGGTGCTTCTTGACCAGGTTACCCGCAAAACGTCGTATCGCTAATCGGTCTTTAAGGAGGTGGGGCTTATGGGGCTGAGCATTGGGGTTGTGGGCTTAGGCAGCTTTGGCAGCCTATTTGCCGAACTTTTTTGCTGCCATCCGGCGGTTTCGCGGATAGCCCTCTGCGATCGCGAACCCGATCGCATCGCCCGTCTTGCCGAACAGCCACTTTTTCAAAAGAAGTTTCGTCCGGAGGATGGGTTCACAAGCCTTGAGGCGCTTTGTAACAGCGACGTAGACGCCGTTGCGATCTTCACACAGCACTGGCTTCACGCTCCGCAGGCTATTTTCGCTATGGAGCGGGGGAAGCACGTCTACAGTGCCGTGCCGCTCATCTCCATCCCCTACGGCGATGAGATATTGGAGTGGTGCGAACGTCTTATCGCCACCTGTCGGCGAACGGGCATGAGCTACATGCTTGGAGAGACCACCTACTTTCATCCGGGCGCAATGTTCTGCAGGCGTCAGGCGGCAATGGGAGCGTTCGGCGCGTTTATCTATGCGGAAGGCGAATATCTTCACAGCTTCGATAGCCTCGGCTGCGATCTTCGGGTGGTTATGGCCCATCGTTTGGCAAGCCAGGCCGGCAAGGAGTGGCAGGAGCAGTTAGAGAAATATCGCCAACAAGGCGCCCAAGATAGCCCGATGCACTATCCCACACACTCCACCTCCGGCCCCATCTGCGTGATGCGCGCTCATGCCGTTAAAGTAAGCGCTTGGGGCACGCCATCTACCGATCCCTACTTCCAAGAGGGACTAACCCCTTTCAGCAACGTAACCGCCCTGTTTAAAATGAGCAACGGTGCCACCATGCGCATCTGCGAGCACCGTCACTGCAGCATTTTACGAGAGACCTTTCGCATTTACGGCACCGATGGCTCCTATGAAAACGGCGTTTGGGTTACAAAAGAGCGGGCGCAGCCTCTCACGGCGGAGGAGATGCGCGATCCCCTGCCCCCAGAAGTCTGGAACGCCTACGTGTCGGGATGTTCCGTGCCCGAGGCCTATTTAGGCCATGAGGGTTCCCATGGCTACTTGGTACACGAGTTTGTATCGGCTTTAGAGGAGGGACGCCGCCCTGCCATCCATGCTTGGGAGGCGGTGCGCTATACCGTCCCAGGCGTAATGGCCCACAAATCCGCCTTACGCGATGGCGAGGTGCTCACCGTGCCCGACTGGGGCGATCCGCCTTAGGCTTCGCAGGTTGTTGTGCAGCCCCACTCCTACAAGCCCCCACCCCCCGCCCCTCAAGGCCGACGCCCTCCCCCTCCCCCTAATCAGGGAGAGGGGCACCTCGCGGTGGGCGTCCTAGCGGACGGCACCTCAGCGGCCAGAAGGGTTGTCTTAATCGCCTATTTTACTGGCCGCTGCATCGCCGTCTGCTTCTACAGCCCCCACCCCCACTCCCCTCCCCCAATTTGGGAGAGGGGAGACCAGTAAGGTCATCGGCGGTTTCCTTTGATAGGCTGTTTGTTGGAAACTAACCACAATCGCCCCCTTTCTCCCGAATCGGGGGAAAGGCCGGGATAGGGGGCGAGCAAGATAAGCTTGCTTGGTAATCGGTACGAGAACCCAATCGCTTCGGGAACCTGCTTCCCCTTACCTACCGTAGTCCAAAAAGGACGTGGTACAATAGTGAGTATGGAAGATAGCGTGCAAAAAGTAGCAACCGCTCCGCTAAGGGAGCAAGTTCAACCCGAAGCCCATCCGGTACGTGCCTTACGACCGGTCTATTTTTATCTTATTGTCTCCATTGTATTTTTTAGCGATCAGCTCAGTAAGCATTGGGTTCAGACGCATCTTATTCCCGAAGGCCCCTCACGCCCCATTTTCGGCAGTGCGTTTCTGCTGACCCTTACCCATAACACCGGCGGTGCCTGGGGCCTGTTGCCACGTGGCAACCCGCTCTTCATCGTTTTTGCCATCGTGGCGGCCATTACCTTGCTCTATGCTTACCATCGCATGCTCCATGTCGATCTGCTGGTGGGCACCTCCTTCGCGCTCGCGCTGGGTGGCGCGCTGGGTAACCTCACCGATCGCCTGAGCCTAGGCTATGTGGTGGACTTCTTCGATGTGCGCATCATCCAATGGCCCATCTTCAACATCGCCGATTCGGCCATCACATTAGGCATTACCCTACTGATAATCCATTTCTTTGTGTCGCTTTGGAACGAGAAGGCCCATCCCCATACTCCTCCTGCTGTCGAACCGGCAGAAGCCCCTTGCTCCGAACCGATGCAGACCGAGTAGACTCCATGCACCCGATTCTGTTTCATATTGGCCATTACGCAGTTCACTCCTATGGCGTGCTGATTATGCTGGGGGTGCTGCTGGCGACGCGTTACGCCATGCGCCTATGTGACTACCGCATGCGCGTTTGCCCCGTTGGCTCTCCACGCCGAATTCACCCGGATGTCATATTCGATGTCGCCTTTTTCGGCGTGATCTTCTCCATCATTGGGGCCCGTCTGGTGTTCGTTTTGCTTGATTGGGGCGACTATGCCGCGCATCCACTGGATATATTTCGCATCTGGATGGGTGGCCTTTCCATTCATGGGGCGATGCTGTTTGCCATACTCACCCTGCTTTGGATATGTCGAAGTCGCAAGCTCTCATTCTATGCCGTGGCCGACATCGGGGCCACGGCCTGGCCATTGGGCTACGCCATCGGGCGCATCGGCTGCTTGCTGAACGGATGCTGCTATGGCGCACCCACCTCCCTGCCTTGGGGCATTCGCTTTGCCGATGAAGACCATCCCGGCCAGCTTACCCCGCCAAGCCACCCTATTCAGCTCTATGCAACCATTCTCAATCTGGGGTTCTTTTGGTGGCTCACCCGCTGGCAAAAGCGCCCGCGTCGTGATGGAGAGCTGTTCTGGGCCTACATCGCCATGTATGGTGCCTACCGGTTTGCCGTGGAGTTCCTTCGTGCCGGCGCCACATCCACCTATCGCATCCCATCGTTGCACATTACCGATACCCACATCGTAAGCATCTTTATGGTTCTTATCGGGTTATGGGGTGTGTTCTCCCTGCGACGCCGACGCCCGGCCTACAGCGATACCGAGCTGCCCCCCGATGTCGCCACAGTACCTTCGCATGCAGACTTTCCTGCAGAAGGCGATGGCGCCGACCTAAGGGAGCCGGTGGCCGCCGCATCGCAGTCGGAAACATCTCCTTCTCTGGTCAATACTTCCGTAAAGGAGAAGCCTTCATGAGCCGCAAAGTCGTTGGAATGACCTGTGGAACAATGGAGGCGTCTGGGACATCGGGCCTCCGTCATGTTCTTAATGATGCCTATGTTCGCGCCATCAAAGAGGCCGGCGGCATTCCGGTAGTGCTTCCCAGCCTTTGCACCCCTTCGGAAGAAACATGGAGGGGCTATCTCGACATCATAGATGGGCTGTTGCTAACAGGTGGGGCCGATATTGACCCTGCCTATTACGGGCAAGCCCCCCATGAAAAGCTTGGCGAAGTGCAACCTATGCGCGACGCCACCGAGATTCCGCTCGTTCGGAAGGCCATAGAACGGAACCTACCCATCTTCGGCATCTGTCGCGGCATTCAGGTTCTGAATGTGGCCTTGGGAGGCACACTGTATCAAGACCTGCCGAGCGAATTTCCCTCTGAAATTCATCATCGGCAGACCGATTTGGGCTACACACGTAGCGATTTCTGCCACTCTATAACCATCGAGCCGGGTAGCCGCCTTGCTTCCATTGTGGGCTGCACGGAGATGCAGGTAAACTCGCTGCACCATCAGGCGGTGCGCGACGTGGCGCCTGGCCTAAAGGTGGTGGCCCGCGCACCCGATGGCGTCATCGAGGGGCTTGAATCGGAGCGGCACCGCTTCGTCCTGGCCGTGCAGTTCCACCCGGAAGAGACTGCTGCCGCACACGACCCACGTTCCAAACGCCTGTTTGAAGCCTTTCTCGCCGCATTGTAAGGGGCTTTAAAGGCAATCTCACGGTTCTAGAGGCAATTCACAAAGCAAGCCTCTCTTGTCCGCCCCTATCCCATCCTTTCGTCTTGCAGACGGCGCAGCAGCGGCCAGTAAAATAGGCGATTAAGACAACCCTTCTGGCCGCTGAGGTGCCGTCCGCTAGGACGCCCACCGCGAGGTGCCCCTCTCCCAAATTGGGGGGAGGGGCGGGGAGTGGGGCTTGAAGAGCGGGGAGGTGGGGGCTTGTAGAGGTGAGGCTGCCAATCTCACGGTTCTAGAGGCAGTTTGTAAAACAAGCCTATCTTGCTCGCCCCCTATCCCGGCCTTTCCCCCGATTCGGGAGAAAGGAGGCGGGTGTGGCTAGTTCCCGAAGGGAAGCTAACCAAAGAAAACTGCCAATGGGCTTGCTGTTCTCCCTCCCCCTGTAGGGGGAGGGTAGGGGTGGGGCTGTAGGGGGTACCCTTGAGGGAAACTGTGCTGGCCGCAAAGGCGCCGTCCGCGAGGACGCCCATCAGCCCCTCTCCCGAATGGGAGAGGGGCTGATGGGCCTACATAGAAAAGACAGTACAAGGTAAGGTCAACAGGCTATATCATTGTGGCTGCTGCTGTTGGGCGAGGGCCACATCGTCCAGCGTGTTCGGGTTGAAGTAGAAGGGTTTGCCCAACAGGCTTTGCCACTGCGCACGTTGTTCGGGGGTGAGAACGGCGAACGCCTTGTTACCGTATTCGGTGCGTGCCTTATACATCTTGGCTTCGGCTTGCCTGGCCCGATCGGGCAGTGTGGCCATGATCAGCTGTAACTGAGCCGGGTCAAAACGCGGCGGCCCTTGAGGCCCTGGGGCAGGCTGTTGCCCAGGCACAGCTTGGTTGGCCTCTGCCGTATTTGTATTCGTGTTTTCGGGTTGGAAGAGGCCCATCAGCGTTCGCCGCTGCAGTTGTCGGAAATCGTTGGCGATCTTTTTAATGGCCGTGCGTTGGTCAGGCGTAAGGTTCAGCTTATCGGCCACCTTGTCGTCCGACAGCGCCATCGCAGTTCTCCATTGGAGGTCGAGCTGATGCAGGCGGTTCTTCTGCCAGTCGTTCAAAACGGCCTCAAGCTTCGCATCCTCCTGATCGGTTATTTTGGCTATCGTGGTCTCCATCTGCTGCCCCTGCTGTTGGAAGAAGGTTCGTCGCTCTTCTGGGGTCATGTCACGAAGGTTCTGCCGATTCTGTTCGATGTTTTGCCGCCATGCATCGGCTACCTGGGTGAACGTATCGCGCTGAGCACCTATGATGAGCTGGTTCAACTGGTTCTGTTGATCGCCGCTCAGCAGCAGCTCATGGCGCACGTCGTCACGTCGCAATAGTAGGGCCTCATTGGAACGTGTGGGGTCGAGGAAAAGCGGCCCTTGCTGCGGCAGCCGGCTCATCACATTTTGAAACAGTGCAAAGCCCGCTTGAGCTTGCGGCCCGAAGTTGCGACCCTGAAAGTTTCCTCTTTGTCTGCCATAGCCCTGGTTGGGGTAGCCTTGGAAGTAGTAGTTTGGATAGTTGTAGTAGCCTCCGAAAGGCATAGACCACGGCAAGAAGAAACCCGTAGTCGGCGTCCAATAGCCGTTGAAAGGCGCCGGTGTGTAGACATAGGAATTTTTATTTCCATTGGGCGGCGGTATGATCTTTTGCGCCTTCACCCCGGGCATACCAAAAGCGAGCCCGATTCCTAGGAGGGTAGTGGTAAGTAGGCACTCCGCTCTTTTCATTTCGTCTCTCCCTCCGCAGCTTATAGCGCTTCTAGGCTAGAAGATGCGTTTCTACTTTATTAGACGACTCGGATGCGAAAAAGTTTTCGGTAATTGCATGGCCTCCATTCAGGGATAGAAAAAAGCGCTCTGCGCTTCCTCTTCCTCATCGCGGAAGGAGTTGCCGATCTCACGGTTCTAGAGGCAGTTAACAAAGCAAGTCTGCCTTGCTCGCTCCCTATCCCTTCCTTTCCGTCTTGCAGACGGCAATGCAGCGGTCTTGCAGACGGCGATGCAGCGGCCAGCGAGATAGGCGATGAAGGAAACGACACCGGCCGCTGAGGTGCCGTCCGCTAGGACGCCCACCGCGAGGTGCCCCTCTCCCAAATTGGGGGAGGGGAGTGGGGGTGGGGGCTTGTAGGGATGGGGCTGCCAATCTCGCGGCTCTAGAGGCAGCTAACCAAGCAAGCCTCCCTTGCTCGCCCCCTATCCCGGCCTTTCCCCCGATTCGGGAGAAAGGGGGCGATTGTGGTTAGTTTCCGAAGGGAAGGTTATCACAGGAAACTGCTAGTAAGCTTATTAGTCTCCCCTCTCCCCGATGGGGAGAGGGTTAGGGTGAGGGGCTGTAGAAGCAGACGGCGATGCAGCGGCCAGCGAGATAGGCGGTGAAGGAAACGACACAGGCCGCTGAGGTGCCGTCCGCTAGGACGCCCACCGCGAGGTGCCCCTCTCCCCAATGGGGGGAGGGGCGGGGGGTGGGGGTTGGACGGCGCGTTTGCACCTGGTTGGCTCGGCGTGCTTGTGAGGTATCCTATTCCCAGTGTGTTTGCAGTGGGGAGGTCGAGGAATGCTAGAGGCGATACATCGAGCCGTGCAGGAGCAGATCGAAAGGGTGTTGCCGGAGGTAATCCGGCTGCGCCATCATCTCCATCAAAACCCTGAGCTGAGCTATCAAGAAAAAGAGACCTCCCGGTTGGTTGCTCAAACGCTGCGGCGCCTCCCTTTGGATGAAGTGCGCGAGGGGGTGGGTGGTTTGGGGGTGATAGGCTCTTTAAGGGGCACCGCCGAAGAGGCGGCCAACGGCCCAACCTTTGCACTTCGAGCCGATATGGATGCCCTGCCCATTCAAGAAGAGAACATGGTGCCCTATCGCTCTTGTCGCGATGGGGTGATGCACGCCTGCGGTCATGATGGCCATACGGCCACTCTTTTAGGCACGGCGATGGTGCTTTCCGCTCTGCGCCCCCTACTGCGCGGAACCGTCCGATTTATCTTTCAGCCGGCGGAGGAGGTCGCCGGCGGAGCCGAGAGAATGTGTGCCGATGGCGCGATGGAGGGGGTAGATGCGATCGCCGCCCTCCACGGCTGGCCTGGGCTGGAGGTAGGGCAGATAGGGGTGCGCTCCGGCCCCATGATGGCCTCCGCCGATACCTTCGATATCGTGATAGAGGGGCAAGGCGCTCACGCGGCCATGCCGCATAGTGCCGTTGACCCCATCGTTATAGGAGCACAGGTCACCCTGGCGCTGCAAACGTTGGCTTCGCGCGAGATCAACCCCATTGAACCGGTGGTGGTGACCGTCGCCCAGTTTCATGCAGGCACTGCCTATAACGTCATTCCCGGCAAAGCCACGCTGAAAGGAACCGTGCGCTGCCTCAACCCAGACCTTCGTAAAACGATGCCGGAGCGCATCGAGCGCCTTGTGGCCGGCATATGTCGTGCCTTGCGGGCCAACTATCATTTCAACTACGATTTCGGCACACCGGTTACCAACAACCACCCGGCCATCGTGGGTTTAATGGAAGAGGTCGGGCAGGAGCTGCTAGGCCCGCAAAACGTCATCCCTCTCGAGGCGCCCTCTATGGGAGCGGAAGATTTCGCCATCTATCTGCAGCACGCTCCCGGTGCCATGTTTCGCCTTGGGGTGGGAAAGCAGGTCACTCCCCTGCACACCCCCACCTACGATTTCGGCGATGCCCCCTTGCCCTATGGCATCGGCATGTTCTGCCACCTCGCTATTCGCTATCTCCAAAATGCGCCCATCGGTGCTTAAGGACTATCGTTAGGCAATGACTTTAGAACGTCTTCTCGATCTCACAGAGTGCCCACCACCGCTCGATCAGCTTTATGTGCATGTCGCCTTTCCCCCGCCGCCAGACCATCGTCCTTATGTCTACCTAAACATAGCCTCTACACTCGACGGCAAGATCGTGGTTGGAAAGCCTCACGGCCCGGCGAAGGGGGTCGGAGGGCCAACCGATCAGTTGCTTTTTCGGCGCCTACAACGCACGGCCGATGCCGTTATCATCGGCAGTGGCACCCTGCGGGCCGGCCCCGTCATCTATCCTCCGGAACTTCCACGCTATGTGGTTACACGTACCGGCGATCTCCCCCTCGAAAATCGCTTCTTTGAGACCGCACCGGAGCAAACCTTTGTAATCGCCCCTCGAAGCCTGCCTTCCGCTGTGCAAGCCCACCTGCGGTCGGTGGCTACGCTGCTGCTGTGTGGGGAGGAGGAGGTGCGTTTTGCAGAGGCCTTTCGGCATATGCGGCAGGAACAGAACGTTCGCTATCTGCTTTGTGAGGGCGGTGGCCTGTTGAACGATGCGCTCCTACGTGAAGGTTTGGTGGACGAGCTGTTTCTCACCCTCGCGCCAAAGCTGAAAGGCGGGGAGCATCTTCCAACACCGGTCGGCGGTGTGGGCTTTCCGCCCGATTGCTATCTCCGTGCTCACCTGCTTTCTCTGTATAGGGATGGGGATGAGCTTTACCTGCGTTATCGGCTAGAGCACACGCCTGTCTCCTGGCAAACGGAAGGCGCCTAGGGCTTACGTGCCGCTGCGACCTAGCTCACAAGTTCTAGCCCTCCCCTAAGGCCTGTTGAAACAGGGCACGCAGATCGTGATGATGAAACTCTTGGACGTTTGTCTGGCCGGTTGAATGCTGCGTTTTTTCCACACGGAGGTGGAAGGGCGGAGATAGCTCCAAAGGCGGGAAGGACGCTCTCTTTTTAGAAAGACGCTCGACAACACGGCGCGACTGCTCTTCGATGGCCTGAAGAACTTCCGTGCGTGGGTGAAGGATGGCGCCCTCTTCGCTGGTAGCCTCCTTAACGACCACCGTGTGGCAGGGCAACAGCGCGCGGG
>Ga0209061_1001957_pt1 | contig 29407 bp, 30 predicted proteins | sample Coa_R1_10_FD_187157 | JGI IMG/M metagenome (GOLD analysis project Ga0209061, IMG submission 187157) | Surface soil microbial communities from Centralia Pennsylvania, which are recovering from an underground coalmine fire - Coalmine... | ecosystem: Environmental > Terrestrial > Soil >... | reverse complement strand
GCCAAGCAGAGGGGAGCATCCTTGAGCTCCTCACCCCCATCAGCCACACTCAGAGTCAGGAAGTGCAGAGCTAGGCCGTCGCGAGTTTCGGTGATCAGAAAGCGCGAAGTTCGGGTGATCGCCCACAGAGGACAAGAGCCGGGGCGCTCGCTGGGCGCCGGCCGATTGCCACCACGCCCCGAGGCGCACGGACGGGCCGGGGCCTTGGCCTCAATGCACCGGTGCCCAATGCGACCAGGGTGTTGGCTGGGGTCCAAGCGACCCATTCCCACGCCGCTGGCGCTGAACTGGTCCCCCTCGTGCTAGCCGGCGCCACCTTCATCGACGGCAAGCTGCAAGAAAGGAGCCCAACCGGCACCGATATGGCCACCAAGAACACCGATAACACGGGGTGTTTGGGCTGCACACTGCAGGCTGCTTCTCCGCCGCCTCACGACTGAGACAACACGGAACGCGCTGGGATTGCTTACGCGACAGCCTCTTAACGCGGTCCGTTCAGCCAACCAGTTCAGTGCTGTCGGGAAGGGGCTGTGGCCGAGCGCGACTGGCCCCAGTACACGCTCCGCTACCGCCGGCGCCGGCGGTCCTCCGCCTGACCGGCTCAGGTGGGTACAGCGGTAGGGCACCACGGGGCCACGGGCCAGAGAGCGGCTACAGAGCTATGTAGGACGCCGCGCCGGCGCCCCTGGCAGGCTCGTGGACCCGCCGGCTGGCGCCCACGGGCCACGGCCCAGCTGTGTTTTGCTGCTCCCTTTGGGCTTCGGCCCTCTACCAGCCCCGGGCGCGCCACTCGGCGATGTGGGGCCGCTCGGCCCCGAGCGTGGTGTCCCGGCCGTGCCCGGGGTACACCCAGGTGGCATCGGGTAGCTTGGCGAACACACGCTCCTCCAGGTCGCTCATGAGCTGGGCAAACCTCTGCGGGTCGCTGCCGGTGTTGCCCGGCCCGCCAGGGAACAGGGAATCACCTGTGAACAAGTGGGGGCTGGCGGCCAGACGGCCCCCAGCGTCATAGCCAAGCGCGATGCTGCCGGGGGTGTGGCCCCTCAGGTGGATGACATACAGCTCCGCGGCACCGACGGGCACACGGTCACCGTGGCGCACGATGGCGGTCACCGGTACCGGCAGGTCAGCAGCGTCGTCGGGATGAGCCAGCACCATCGCGCCCGTGGCCGCCTGCACCTCCGCCAGCGCCTGCCAGTGGTCCCAGTGCCCGTGGGTCGTCACTATCGCCCGCAGGGGCCCCCGGCCTACCAGCCCAAGCAGCCGGCGCGCGTCGTCGGCGGCATCGACCAGCACCATTTCCCCCGTACGGCTGCACTGCAGCAGGTAGGCATTGTTGGCCAAGGCACCGACGGCCAGCTTGGTCAAGGTCAGGCCGGCCAGTTCCCTTCGGTCTGGTGGCCCTCCGACCCTCACGTCACCTGTGTACGCCACTGGCAGCTCCTGTTGTAGGGGTGTGCGGCAACGCAGGCCGCCAAAGGCGTCTTTGGCTCGCCCGGTAGGAGAACTTTACGGTGCTGCCTCGCTAAGTTGCTCACGCCCCGGTGTTGGGTGCACGAGCACAGGCCCTGGGGTGCCTACCCATATGTGTGCTAAACTTCTAGGTGTACATGGCGCTTAGCCGGGCAGCAGGCCTCCCCTGGTCGGGCGGCCCGGACCGGAGCGAGCCAGGCCGGAGGGTGCGGGTTGAGCACAGCCAACCGAGACAAGCAAGGTGACGGGCAGGGCCCGGCCCAGCCCACGGTCGTTGCCGTACCCATCGACGAGCACGGCTGGGTCGGCCCGTGGGGACGGGCGCACAGGGTCGCACTGGCCAAGGTGCAAGACGGGGCTGTCACCGCCTGGGAGGAACTGGAGGTCGGTTGGGACGCCCTCCACGACACCGGGAGCGAGGCTGCCCACCACGCACGGGTGGCTCGGTTCGTGAAACAGCACGGTGTGCAGGTGGTGGCAGCAGCTCACATGGGCCGGGACATGCAGGCGATGCTCGAACGCATGCACCTACGGGTCAGTCTCGGCAACAGCGGTGACGGGCACCACGCTGCCCTGGTCGCTGGGCAGGGCCCGGCTACGCCCTGAGCCAGCCTAAGGTGCGCGGCTGGCGGCTGCGAACAACAGCCCGTCCTCGCTGACCAGTCCTGCCGCAACCAGTTCCCGTAAGCCGCTCCTTACCCGGAACAGCGGGAGCCCGGTGGCAGCTGCCACCTGTTCAGGAGTGGCCGGCTGCTCGACCGCTCCCAAGATGGCGCGGCCCGAGGCGCTGAGCGTGCCGTCAGCGTTGACACAGGCCATGGCTCAAGCTGGGGCCACGGACTTCTTGCAGAGGTACCAGTCCACGCGCTCGAAGCCCTCCGTCTTGCGTGCGAAATCGTCGGACATACGTTCAGCGGCCACCTCGACGGTCGGTGGGGTCGGGATGATCACCTTGTCACCGGGGCGCCAGTTTGCCGGGGTCGCTACCTGATTGGCATCGGCCATCTGCAGGGCGTCCACAAGCCGCAGGATCTCGTCCATGTTGCGGCCTGTCGTGAGCGGGTAGTAGATCATGGCCCGCAGCACCCCCCGGGGGTCGATGACGAACACGCAACGGGAGGTCTCGGTCTTGGACTCTCCCGGCATCAACATCCCGTAAGCGGTCGCCACCTTGCGGTCGAGGTCGGCGATGACCGGGAACGGGATCTTGACGCCCGTCTTCTCCTCGATGTTCCTGACCCAGGCAATATGCGAGTAAACGCTGTCAATCGACAGCCCCAAGAGCTCGGTGTGGCGCTCCTGAAGCTTCGGGTAGATCTCGGCGAAGGCCATGAACTCCGTTGTGCACACAGGGGTGAAGTCCGCTGGGTGCGAGAACAGGACGAGCCAGCTGCCCTCGAAGTCCGAGAGCCGGACCGTCCCCTGGGTGGTCACCGCCTCAAAAGCCGGGGCCGGCTCGCCCAGCCGGGGCAGCCCAACGCCGACCGGTTCCTGTTCGGTTGCTGTCATGCTTTGCTCCTTCCCACCTCACGGTCGCCCGGCCTCCTGGTACCGGCGGCGTCGCGGGGGCCCAGGAAGGTGGCGGCCACCGGGTCACCCAGCCATTGTGGGTGCCGAGCGCCAGGAAGTGGTAAGGGCGAAGGTCCCCAGTCGCCCCAACCCGGGCACCCCGGCCCCCGGCCACCCGCCGTCTGCCCGTAGGGCTCGCCAACTGCCCGACAACTACGCTGAGCGCGTGAGCACCGGCCCTATAGATCCCTGCTCCGAGGCCGAGGACAGCTGCGGCGGTGCCCGCTTCGACCTCGCTGGGCCCGGCGGCGGCCGAGGACGCCGGCTGCTGTTGGAGGCCGCGGTCCTGGCCGCGTTGGCCGAGCACCCCTGCACCCACGGCTATGGCCTGCGCCGCAGCCTTGCCCGCCTCACCAACGGCTTTGCCCAGCTGAGCTCGGGCAACATCTACCGCCTGCTGCGGCGGTTGGAGGACGACGGCTACGTCACTTCGGCGTGGGCCGAGGGTGGCTTTGGCCCCCAGCGGCGGCAGTACCGGCTCACCCCTGCGGGCTACGAGCGCCTCTTTTCCTGTCGGGAGGACCTGGAGGCGCGCGAACGGGCCTTCCGGGCCGTGATCGACGCCATCGACCGCTGCGCCGCGCCAACAGCGGGCGCGCCAGGCCACAGCTGACCCGCACCCGGGACTGGCTGGCTTGGGGAACGGCGCCCCACACGTTGGCCCGCTGACGCCTACCGTAGGCTCATGAGCCCGCTGTTGCCCCCGGTGCCCCTGGTCGGGGACGACGTCTTGGTGCCCTGCGTGGACGGCGAGCAACGCGAGTACCTGTCCGCCGACTCGGCTGCCTCGACCGCAGCGCTGCCCGCCGTGCTGGAGGCGGTTGAGAGCTTCGTCCCCTGGTACTCGAGCGTCCACCGGGGCGCCGGTTACAAGTCGCAAAGAGCGACCCGGGCGTTCGAGGCAGCCCGCGAGGCCGTCCTCCGCTTCGCCGGCCGCCAGGGCACCGACGACGTGGCGATCTTCTGCCGCAACGCCACCGAAGCAGTCAACCACCTGGCGTACTGCCTGCGCCTGTCACCCGACGACGTGGTTGTCACCACCGTCGTCGAGCACCACGCAAACCTGCTGCCGTGGGCTCGGGCAGCCTCGTGCCGCTACGTCGAGTGCAGCCCGGAAGGGACCTTCACCGCTGCCGCGGTGGAAGAAGCCCTGGGCGCACCTCCGCGCCCGCGCCTGCTGGCAGTGACCGCCGCGTCCAACGTGACTGGGTGGGTGCCACCGCTGGACGAGCTGGTCTCGGCCGCTCATGCCCGGGGCGTACCGGTCCTGGTCGACGCCGCCCAGCTAGCCCCTCACCGCCCGCTGCCCAAAGAGGCGGACTTCGTGGCCTGGAGCGGGCACAAGATGTACGCGCCATTTGGCACCGGGGTGCTCATCGGCCCCCGCCAGGCGTTCACCGAGGGTGACCCTTTCCTGGTCGGCGGCGGGGCCGTGGACCTCGTGACCCTGGACGAGGTCATCTGGACGGGGGTGCCCGAGCGGGAGGAAGCGGGCTCGCCCAACGTGGTCGGGGCCGTCGCCCTAGCCGCCGCCATAGAGCAGTTCGAGGCCATGGGTTGGCCGGCCCTGCGTGCCCACGACAGAGAACTGGCCCGGGCGCTCAGAGCTGGCATCGCGGCCGTACCGGGCGTCAGGCTGCTGGGCCCCGCCCTGGACGTCGAGACGCTGCCGGTAGCAACCTTCAGCGTGGACGGCATGCCCCACGGGCTGGTCGCCGCCCGTCTGGCGGCTGAGCACGCCATCGGGGTACGCCACGGGTGCTTCTGCGCCCACCCCTACTTGGCTCGGCTCCTCGGCCTCGGGCCAGCTGAAATGGAGCACCACCGGGCCGCGGCCAGGGCGGGGGACCGAGCCGCCATGCCCGGAGCCGTCCGGGCCAGCTTCGGGGTCAATGCCTCCTTGGCGTCGGTGGAACGGTTCTGCCGCGCCCTTGCCCAGGTCACCTCGGGCGAACCTCCTCCTGTGCGTTACGTGCAGGACCCGGCGACAGGGGACTTCTGCCCCTCCCCGTCCGCCGCCCCCTGGGTAGCCACCAACAGGCCGCACCCCGCGTCCTGTTCCCCCGGCTGACCTGCAGGCCTGGCCCGGCTGCCAGGCCCCCTCCAGGCCGGCCTGCCTGCCACAGCCCGGCCTCGCGCCGCCCCGTACCCCGGGACGTATAGTGGCCGGCTATGGGACGCCAGGAGTGGGACGAGCGCTACCGCACCGAGGAGCTTGTCTGGGGCGCGGAGCCCAACCGTTTCCTCGTGGAGGAGGTCGAAGGCCGCCGGCCGGGGACGGCCCTGGACCTGGCGTGCGGCGAAGGTCGCAACGCTCTGTGGCTGGCCGAGCAGGGCTGGCGGGTCACGGCCGTGGACTTTTCCGCCGCCGGCCTGGCCAAGGCCAGGGAGTTGGCGTCGCAGCGTCACTTGGACGTGGACTTCGTCCAAGCTGACCTCACCCAGTGGGGACCACCGGCTGGTGCCTTCGACCTGGTCATCGTCATGTACCTGCACCTGCCGCCCGCGGACCGCCGCCGGGTGCTCCGGCGGGCTGTCGCTGCCCTCGCCCCCGGCGGAGAAGTGCTCGTGGTCGGCCACGACTCGGCCAACCTCACCGATGGCGTGGGCGGGCCCCAGGACCGGGCAGTGCTCTACAGCCCGGCAGAGGTTGTGGCCGACCTGGGGACCGGCCTGGAGGTCCTACGGGCCGAGCAGGTCAGGCGCCCGGTGGCCACTGGACAGGGCGAGCGCTACGCCATCGATGCGCTCGTCCGTGCCAAACGGCCCGACGGGCAGCGCCCGCGGCCTGTGCTGGCCAGCTCTTAGCTCCTGGGGGAATGCCGAGGCCTCCTCCTGCGTTGTCCTATATACCCGGAGGGGTATACTGGTACTCAGCGATAAGGAGGGCATGTGAGCCAACCAACCCAGTCGCGGCCTCACCGTGTGGTCATATTCACCACGCCGACCTGCTCTTGGTGCAAGAGGGCCAAGGCCTACCTGCAAGGGCGGGGAGTCCGCTTCAAAGAGGTCGACGTCTCTCGCGACATGCGGGCCGCCAGCGACCTCGTCCGCCGCACCGGGCAGATGGGAGTACCGGTCATAGAGATCGACGGGCGGCCCATCGTCGGTTTCGACCAGCGTCAAGTCGACCGCCTTCTCGGCCTGGTCCGGGCATGAGCCATCATCCACTGTCCAAAGGAGCTGCACATGAGTGAGACGGTACGCCCCCTGGGGGCAAGGGTCCTGGTCCGCGTGCTGGACGAAGAGAGCGTCACGCCCAGTGGGCTGTTCATCCCTGACACGGCAAAGGAAAAGCCTCAACGCGGGGAGGTCGTGGCCATCGGGGACGACGAGGACATCAAGGTGGCACCGGGCGACCGGGTGCTCTACCCCAAGTACTCGGGGACAGAGCTCCGCCTAGACGGCGTCGACCACTTGATACTCGAAGCCACAGACCTGCTTGCCGTGCTGGGGCCACCAGCTGCCTGACCGGCGGCACCGGCTGGCCGGTTGAGCGCGCCCGCCGCCGGGCTGCCGCCCTGCCGCCCTGTTGGGGTCGCCACCCGCCGGCCCACGGAGGTGGCGGGAAAGCCCAAAGTCCCGGTCTCAGGGGCGGGCCCGGCTTTCAGAGGCTGGTCCCGGCCAGCGGGGTTGGCGGGGGCCGCAGCCAGCGTAGCTGTTCCCAGTCCCCTTGGAGCTCCAGGCGTCGCCACAGCACAGGGTTGTCAGCTACCTGGCTGTGGTGGCACGCGATGGCTTCGCGCTGGCGGGAACGGTCGACCTTCACGGTGATGTCCACCTCGGCAGCCGCTCGCCCCACGAAGTTGGTGCCGAGCTCCGAGTTGAGGGTGCCCGCCATGCTGTCGGCCAGGGCCCAGGCCAGCACCGGCAGGCCATTGCTCCCGGCCAGGGCCGCCTGTGTGGCCCGGTGATGGTCAGAGTGCCCACTGACCCCACCCGTGTCGAACACCAGCACCAGTTCCGGGTGGTGGAGGCCCACCAGGCGGCCCACGTCGGCAGCCAGGACGTCTATGCCTACCTCGTCCAGATGGCCGTCTGGGTACTCCCTGAGCTCGACGTAGCTGAGCCCGAGCACCGCCGCGGCCGCCTCCAGTTCGGCCGAGCGCACCTGAGCGAGCGACGCGCCGGCTAGCCCCCCAACACCCTGGCCCACCCCCAGCCTAGAGGCTTCGCCTCGGGTGAAGCACAAAAGGCCCACCTGGGCACCCCTCCTGCCGAGCTCGGACAGGACGGCACCCAAGCCGAAGCTCTCGTCATCGGGATGGGCGCAAACAGCCAGTAGCGACCTCACACCGGGCAGGCGCTGACGTCGGCTACCTGGCAGCTGCCTCTTCGGCAAGGGCTCAGGCTCAGGCATGGCACCCCTAAGCTCCTTCCCCGGCCTGGCTGGACGGCTGTTCAAGCCAGCCGCATGAACATCTTCTGCACCGCATCGAGGCCATAGCCCTGGGCTTGCGCCTCCCCCGGGTGCTGGAGGCAGTAGACAGCCCCGGCGGCCACGAGCTGGAAGCCGGCCTGCTCCAGGGCCTTGGTGGCAGCCGACAGCTGCGTGAGCACGTCGCAGCATTCACGGCCTTCGGCCAGCATCTTTTCCACCCCCACCACCTGCCCGGCCGCTCGCCGGAGACGCCTGCGAACTTCTGCTACCACTTCCTCAGGGAGTTCCATCGGCCCTCCTTTGGTCCAGGGTGCCGAAGGGCCCCCGCCCCGGCGGCCAAGCCGGGCCGAGGAGCGGCCTCAGCGATGAGCAGTGGCTGCCTCGTGCTCGGCGATCTTGCGGCGCACGTCGTCCATGTCGAGCTCTTTCACCTTGGCGATCAGGTCTTCGAGGACCGGGGCGGGAAGAGCGCCCGGCTGCGCGTACAGCAGCACCTGGTCCCGAAAAGCCATCAAGGTGGGGATGGACATGATCCCGAAGCTGCCAGCCAGCTCAGGCTCGGCCTCAGTGTCAACCTTGCCGAACACGATGTCTGGGTGCTGCTCAGAGGCTCGCTCGAAGACGGGAGCGAACGCCCGGCACGGCGCACACCAGGCAGCCCAGAAATCTACCAGTACAATGCTGTTGGACGAGACGACCTGTTCGAAGTTCTCCTTGCCCAGGGCCACAGTCCCCATTCGGCCATACCTCCGGTGCTAAGTGGGGCACCCCGCGGCACCCTCGGTCCGTACAACCACAATACCCCCCTGGGTATTCCCGGCAAGCATCAGCCGGGCACCTGGGTGACGGGGAGCCCACTGGAGCCAGGTGGGCTAGCTGGCCGCCAGGTTCAGTCCATGAACGCGCCGCCGTTGACGGCCAACGACTCTCCCGTGATGAAGCTCGCATCGTCGCTCACCAAGAACGCCACCGCCCGGGCGACATCTTCGGGCTGTTCGACCCTGCCCAGAGGGGTGTCGGCGATGTAAAGGCCCCGGACCGCCTCCGGCGTGGTACCGCGGAGCTCAGCCTCCCAGGCCAGCTCGCGTTCTTGCATCGGCGTTGCCACGTACCCGGGGCACACACTGTTGACCCGTATGCCGTAGCCCGCCAGTTCGACGGCCATAGCCTGGGTGAGCCCGACGACACCGAACTTCGAGGCTACGTAGTCAGCCAGGAAGGGTACCTTGCCCTGTTTGCCGGCCATGGAAGCTACATTGACTATGCACCCACCGTTCCCGGCCCTCACCATGGCGCGAGCAGCCGCCTGGCTGGCCAAGAAGGCCCCGCGCAGGTTGACGCCGAGCGTCCGGTCGAGCTCCTCCGGAGAGATGTCCAAGAAGCGCCGCATCCGTGAGACGCCGGCGTTGGAGACGAAAACGGACATGGGCCCGTGCACAGTGGTGAGCTCAGTGATGACCTCACCAACTCCTGCTGCGTCGGTCACATCGAGCCGGTAGTGGCCAGGTGAGCCGCATGCCGCCGCGGTTGCCGCCGCCGAAGCTGCATCGATATCGGTAGGGAGCACCTCGTAGCCGCGCTCGGCCAGCTCCCGGGCGATGGCGGCCCCGATCCCCGAGCCAGCACCTGTGACCACTGCCAGCCGTCGCGTCATCGGGCACCTCCAAAAGCGGGGCCCTGCGGGGAGGGCGACGGCTCCGGATGGGCACTACGCCGCCCACGTGCCGCCAGGCGGTGCGCCACCGGGGCGAGCTGCTCCTGCAGCTCCAGGTACATGCGGTACCCATCGTCGTACAGTTCGCGGGCCGCGGCGGTTGGGACGACCGGCTCCCCTAGCCGGACAAAGCCGGTGCCGTCAGTGAACGAAGTGAGCTGGCCGGCGCCGACAGCCGCAACCAGCGCCGCCCCCTGCGCCGCCCCGCCGTGGTCGAGCACCGGGTAGAGCGGGCGCCCAAGCACGTCTGCCACTATTTGTTTCCACAGCGTCGACTTGCTGCCGCCGTTGCTGACCCGTCCCACGCCGAGCGTCAGCCCGGCTTGGGCGAACACGTCAAGGTGCTGGCGAAAACCGTACGCCACCGCCTCCATGAGGGAGCGAAAGATGTCCCCGCGGCCGTTGGCCAGGTGCAGGCCGACCACCGCCCCGCGCAAGTCCGGGTCGTGCAGAGGCGACTTCTCTCCCAGGAAATAGGGGAGGGACAACAAGGCCGCTGCAGGGGCCGCTGCTGCTTCAGCGTCGAGCTGCTCCAAGGGCACGCCCCCAAACAACTCCTGCGCCCAGCGCAGGAGGCCTCCCGAGGTAGCCATGCAGCCGTTCGGCAGCCACAGCCCGGGCACCGGGTGCTCATCGAGGTACCAGCGCCGGTCAACCGCCGGCCGGTCGCTCACAACCAGCACGTCGCCAGCACCGCCCAGCTTTACCAGCCAGTCCCCGGTCCCGACCAGGCCGGCCGCGTACGCCGCCAGCACATGGTCAGCACCGCCGGCGTAGATAGGCGTCCCCTCCTTGAGCGACGTTGCCAGGCCGGCACCGCCCACTCGTCCCACCAACTGCCCGCAGCGCTTCCTCGGGGCACACAGCGCGGTGGGCAGCCGGGCAGCCGACAAGACCGGACCGGCAAGGCTCCCGTCCAGGCGGAACAGCCCGCTCTCCAGCGCCCAGTTCTCCTCGACGTGGGCCTCTGCCCCGAGCGCGATCGCCAGCCAGTCGTAGGAGCCGACCAGGACAGCCGTGCGCTCGGCGATGGCCGGCTCGTTGCGCTCAAGCCACAGCCAGGTCGGGGCCACGGACTGCTGGCTGAGCACTGACCCAGTCTCGCCGAGCACGTCGTAACCGGCACCCCTGAGCGCCGCGGCCAGTTCGGCGATCTCCTGCGTGGCGCGGGCATCGTTCTGTAGGATGGCTCGGCGCAGCGGGTGCAGGTTGCTGTCGAGGGCCACGACCGAGGGCACCATCCCTGTGGTAGCCACCGCCTCGATCGCCTTCGGAGTGGTACCCGCGCTCTCGGCCACCGCCGGCACCAACGCGCAGACGTTGTCCCACCACTGCCGGGTATCGGCCTCTGCCCACCCTGGGTGGTCAGAGAAGAGCTGGGACGGTGCCGACACAGAGGCTACGAACCCTCGGGCGAGATCCAGGAGGCTGACCTTGGTCCCAGTACTACCCAGGTCGATGCCGAGGACCAGCGGGGGCACGGGGATGACGCCTTGGTGTCAGCGCCGGGCCGCGTCCACGAAGGCGCGGGCACGCTCCGGGTCTACAGGGTTCCAGGTGTAGCCGTCCTTCTTCAGTGAACTACCGACGATGCAACCATCCGCGTGCTCAAGGAACGCGGCTATGTTGGCCGCGGTCGCGCCGGTGTTCAAGAGCACCGGTACCTCAGATGGCACTGCGTGGCGGATCTCAGCCAGGGTAGATGCCTCCGGCTGCGCGCCCGCCATGGGGCCCGACACCAAGATCGCGTCGGGGAGGCTCGACACCGCCACGGAGCGGGCCACGTCTGCCGCCGTCCGGCGCCCCGTCGTGGAGGCAAACTCTGGCGTGACGTTCATGAAGACGGCGATCTGTCCCGCGTCCAAGGTGCGCCGCCGCCGTAGGAGAGCAGCCGCGTCCGGCGACCATGAACCCATGTCGGACTCCCACGTCCCAGTGACGACCTCCCGGATGAAGCTCGCCTCGGTGGCAACCGCCGCTGCCAGCGCGCACTCGGGGTCCCACAGGTAGTCCACCCCGTAAGGGATGTCGCTGGGAGCGCACTCGGCCACCACCCGTGCCATGACGGCGGCGCCAACCAGGTCGGCCTTGAGGGCGTAAGGGCGGTCGTTCTCGTTGCAGAACATCACCGCATCGAAGCCGGCGTCAACCAGCACGGCGACATCCTCACGGACCTGGCGGACCAGGCCCGCTACTCCTTCTTCGGCCGAGTACAGCGGGGTGCCGGGGAGCGCGGGCAAGTGCGCCATCGCGATCAGGGGCTTCGCCGTACCCGGGAAGATCCTCCGGAACCGCTCACCCAGGGTCACCCCGTCTCCCCGTGCACTGTCCTGCACGCTTTGGCTCGTACTCATGCAGTAACCTATACCACAGGGTCTTCGTGACCTGCAACCGGGGCGCAACTAGTGCAGAGGTGGACAAAGTGATCGGTGAGAGGCGCCGGCGTGAGATCGTCGAGCGCGTGCAGCGGTTTGGCTACGTCGAAGCCCGCAAACTGGCAAAGGACCTGCGGGTGGACGTATCGACGATCCGGCGCGACCTGGACGCCCTCGGCCGGACGGGCCTTGTCCAACGGACCCACGGCGGTGCCCTGGCGATGGGAGGGGCCACGCTCGACGTGCCGTACGAAGCCAAGCGGCTCGAGCACCTGGTGCAGAAACGGGCGATCGCTGCTTACGCCGCTGGCCTGGTGAAGGACGGGGACTCCATCGTCCTCGACAGCGGGTCGACCACCTACGCCCTGGCCGAGGCACTGCGGGCCCACAGCCAGTTGACCATCGCCACCAACGACATCCGCATCGCCCACTACTTCGCGGGCCGGGGTGGTGCCCGTCTGCTGGTGTGCGGCGGGCAGTTGATCGATTCGGTCTTCACCCTGGTCGGGCCGGCGACGCTGTCGTTCCTCGCCGGTCTGCACTTGAACTGGGCGTTCCTCGGTGCGGACGCGATCGACCCGGTAGGCGGCGTCTCCAACTTCAACACCGTCGAGGTGCCGGTCAAGCAAGCGATGATCGAGGCCGCCGACCGGGCCGTGCTCCTGGCTGACAGCTCCAAGTTCGGCCGGCGTGCCCTTGCCGCCGTCGTCGGCGTCGACGCCTTCGAGATGATCTTGACCGACGAGGGGCTCGACCCGGCCGACCGCCAAAGCTACGGGCCTCGTCTGGTCTGCGTGCCACCTCTCCCGGCTTCGCGGCGCAAGCGGGAGGCCGTTGGCCCATAGCAGGGCGGCGCCCGTCGCGGCCCCGAAGGTGGTGGCCGTCGTGGCAAGCGTGGTGGTCAGCACGCATCCGCCTGGCCTTGCACGATCTAGTGCACAATGCTACCCTTGGCTCCGTGGAAACGGGTGAGACAAGGCAACAGGCCGTCCCCGCACCCTTCGACCTGCGTGGCCGAGTGGCGCTCGTAACCGGCGCCGGCCGCGGGATCGGACGTGCAACCGCCCTGCTGCTCGCCCGTTGCGGCGCCGCAGTGGTAGTCAACGACCTGGTCGAGGGCGCTGCCGAGCGGGTAGCTGCAGAGGTCGCCGGCCTAGGCCGTACCTCGCTTGCTGCCCCGGCCGACGTCTCGAGACCTGAGAGCGTCGAAGCACTGTACGGAGCTGTCTCGGCCGCCCACCTCGACGTCGACCTGCTCGTCAACAACGCCGGCATCTCCGCGTACAGGCCCATCCTGGAGTGCACCGAGGACGACTGGGACCGTCACGTCGACATCATGGCGAAGGGGACGTTCCTCATGATCCGGGCCTTTGCCCCAGGGATGGTCGCCCGCCGCTTCGGGCGGATCGTCAACCTCGGTTCCTACGTCGCCCAGGGCAACTGCGCTACCAAGAACTTCGGGCCTTACTGCGCGGCCAAGTACGCGGTGGTGGGGCTTACCGAGGTCGCAGCCCAGGAGCTGGCGCCCTACGTGACCGTCAACGCGGTCGGGCCGGGCGATGTCGCCACCGAGATGATGGAGCACGAGTGGCAGCAAGAGGCGGACCGCCGCGGGCTGGACGTCGCCACCGTGAGAGAAGAGTACCGTCAGCGCCTGCTGCTCGGGGACTTCCAGCGGCCTGACGACATCGCCGGGGCAATCGCGTTCCTCTGCTCGCCGCTTGCCTCCCAGATCACTGCATCACATCTCATCATCAGTGGTGGGCTGCCCTACAGGTTCGCGGGTACGCACTCGTGAATGAACAAGGAGGACCAATGACAATAAGAACTGGACAAGGAGGGACGAAGAGCAGGCGGTCATTGGCCGCCTTGCTCACCGCTGCCACAGCTGTCATGGGCGTAGCGACCACCGCCAGTGCGAGCGCACCGGTGGCCGGAGCAGCGCACACCACGGCTTTCAACAGCGCGCCAGGCCCAAAGGGGACGTTGACCATCTCGAACGCTGAGTTCCTCTGGACCTGCGGCTTCAGCCCGTTCAACCCCTCGTCGAACTTCCTCTCGCTCGGCCCGGTCTACCAGACCCTCATGTTCGTCAACACGATGCAGAACGGCAAGGTCACGCCGTGGCTCGCCACGAGCTACGCGTGGAGCAACGACAACCGTGACCTCACCTTTACGGTCCGCAACGGGGTCCGGTGGAACGACGGGGCACCTTTCAGCGCGGCTGATGTCGTCTATACGTTCGACCTGCTCAAGAAGTACCCGGCACTCGACCTGAACAGCATCTGGTCGGTGCTGGACAGTGTCGCCCAAAAAGGCCCCCGGGTAGTGATGACGTTCAAGTCCCCGGCGGTACCGTACTTCTACTACATCGCCGACCAGGTAGGCATCCTGCCCGAGCACGTCTGGTCCAAGGTGGGCAACCCGGTCACCTTCAAGGACGCGGACCCGGTCGGCACCGGCCCCTATGTGGTCAAGAACTGCACCCCCAATAACATCACCTATGTTGCGAACACCCGCTACTGGCAGCCGGGCCTGCCCAAGATCGAGACGATCGAGTACCCGGCGTTCACGTCCAACCCACCGGCGAACACCCTGCTGTCCACAGGAGGCGCCCAGTGGGGGTTCCAGTTCATGCCGAACCTGAAAGGCGAATGGCTCTCGAAGAGCCCGTCGAACCACTACTGGTTCCCACCGGTGGTCAACGTCTCCATCTTCATCAACCTCAAGGACCCGGTCCTGTCCAACCTGGCCGTCCGCAAGGCCCTAGCCTTCGCTATAGACCGGGCGCGCGTGGCCCAGATCGGTGAGTACGGTTACGAGCTCCCAGGCAACCAGGCGGGCATCGTGACCCCTACGTTCAACTCCTGGCTGGACCGGGGGGAGCTCCAAAGGGCTGGGTACGGGTACGACCCGGCAAAGGCGATCTCCATCCTGGAAAAGGCTGGTTTCAAGCGTGGGCCCAACGGTGTGTTCGAAACCCCCCAAGGTAACCCGCTAGCCTTCACCATCATCAACCAGAGCGCCTACACGGACTGGGTCGCCGCCCTCCAAGTCGTCTCGCAGGAACTAGCCCAGGTCGGCATCAAGCTAACGGTCGACAACCTGGCGGGCACCGACTACGAGTCCAAGCTTTTCACCGGCGACTACCAGCTCGCGTACGGCTACGAAGCGGGCGGGCCAACGCCGTACTACGAGTTCCGCCAGTGGCTATATGGGCCGGGATCGGCACCCATAGGCAAAGCGGCGACCACCAACTGGGAGAGGTACCAGTCCCCCGCGACCGACCAGCTCATCAACCAGTACGCCGCCACGGCGAGCACCACGCTCCAGCACAGCATCATGGACAAGCTGCAGGCAGTGCTGTTGGACGACGTCCCGCTCATACCCGTCACCGAGCAGGCTGACTGGGACGAGTACTCGACGGCACAGCTGACCGGTTGGCCGACCCCCGACAACCCCTACGCCCAACCGGCACCACAGGTCGTCCCTGACTTCGGCATCGTCCTCCTCCACCTGCGATGGAAGTAACGGCCAGGCAGCACCCAGCGGGCCGGGAGGAAGCCTGCTGAAACATGAACGGCCTCGCGCGACGGCCCGAGCCACCCACCCCGCCCCCCCGGGCCCATGGAGGCAACCCCGGGGACGGGGTGGGGCCATGGCTGTAAGCCCCTTGGGACCATGAAGTGCCCACGCCATGAAGTACCTGCTTAGGAGGCTTGGCTTCTTCATCGTCACCTTGTGGGTGGCGATGACCATCAACTTCTTCCTCCCGCGGCTGATGCCCGGCAACCCTGCCGAGGCGATGATGGCACGCTTTCACGGGAAGCTCTCGGGCCAAGCCCTTACAGCCATGGAAGCAGCGTTCGGCGTGAACACCCACTCCAGCCTGCCCGCCCAGTACGGGGCGTACCTGGCAAACAGCTTCACGGGCCACTTCGGCTCGTCCCTAACCTTCTTCCCGACCTCGGTGAGCAGTGTCGTGGCAGGAGCCCTCCCCTGGACCCTCGGCCTGGTAGGCGTCACGACCCTCATCGCCTTTGCCATCGGCACCATGATCGGGATCGTGGGCGCTTGGTACCGGGGTGGCGCCTTCGACAGCGTGCTGCCTCCCGTGTTCATAATCTTGTCCTCCTTCCCGTACTTCTTCATCGGGATGCTCGCCATCCTCGCCTTCGCCATCAAGCTGCACTGGCTGCCGCAAGGCGGGGCCTACACCGACGGGGCCAGCGTCACGCTCTCGTGGGGCTTCGTGGGCGACGTGCTGGCCCACGCCGTGCTCCCGGGGCTGACCATCGTCGTCACGTCGATCGGAGGCTGGATCCTTACGATGAGGAACAACATGATCACCACCCTGTCCGAGGACTACGTCCGCATGGCACGGGCCAAAGGCTTGTCACCTTGGCGCATCATGCTGGACTACGCAGGGCGCAACGCCCTGCTGCCCAACCTCACCGGCTTCGCTATGGCTCTCGGGTTTGTCGTGAGCGGCGCCATCCTGGTGGAGTACGTCTTTTCGTACCCCGGTGTCGGCTACATGATGCTCCAAGCCGTGCTCAACGAGGACTACCCGCTCATGCAGACCCTCTTTTTGCTCATCACGGTCGCCGTGCTCGTCGCCGTCTTGGTGGTGGACGGCATCACCCTCGTGCTCGACCCGAGAACCAGGGGAGCATGAAGTGGCCGCCACTCCCGAAGGCTCGCCCGCCGTGGCCCAAGGCACCACCTATGGCCCAGGCCACCGGCTTGCGACAGAGCTGGCTGTCCCTCCCGAGCCAGTGAACGGCACCGGCGCCAGCGCTCAGCGAGGTGGGTGGGCACGGTCGTTCGGTGGCGCAGTCCTCAGGAGCAAGAAAGCCGTTGCGGGCCTCGCCATCCTGCTGGTGTTCGGCGTCCTGGCCACCATCCCGGGCCTGGTCGCTCCCGACAGCCCGAGCGCAGAAGTCTTCTCCCCAGGGCTCGGGCCCTCGTGGGCACACCTGCTCGGCACAACGGCCTACGGCCAGGACATCTTCTCTCAGTTGGTGTGGGGGACACGCGTCTCGCTCATAATCGCGGTCGTCGCTGGAGTGCTCTCGACCCTGCTGTCGATGATCGTTGGCATCACAGCTGCCTACGTGGGTGGGCTGGCCGATGGCATCCTGTCCCTGTTCACTGACGTGTTCCTGGTGCTGCCCGCTTTCCCTCTGGTGGTCGTGATCGCGGCCTATACCAACGGCGGTGGGACCTTGGTGATAATCGCGGTGCTCGTGGTCACAGGCTGGTCCTTCGGGGCCCGCCAACTGCGCTCACAAGCTCTGTCCTTGCGTAACAGGGACTTCCTCACCGCGGCACAACTAAGGGGAGAGCGCCGCCTCCGGGTCATCGTCTTCGAGATCGTGCCCTCGATGACCTCCCTGATCGTCGCCAACTTCTTGGGTGCGGCCGTCTACTCGGTGCTGGCAGCAGCCGGGCTGCAGTTCATCGGGCTTGGCAACGTCAACACCGAAAGCTGGGGCACGATGCTTTACTGGGCGCAGAACAACGAGGCCCTCCAAGCCGGCACCCCCCTCTGGGCGCTGGCCCCTGGCTTGGCCATCGCCCTGCTGGGCGGGGCGTTCGCCCTGGTCAACTATGCCTTCGACGAAGTCACCAACCCCGCCCTGCGACCTGTGCCGCTGAAGGGGCCCCAACGGCGGAGGGGCGAGCGCCGTGCTGCTTGAAGTGGAGGATCTCTGCGTCGAGTACCTCGGCACCAGGCCCACCAGAGCAGTCGACCACGTGAGCTTTTCCCTGTCGGACGGCGAGTTCCTTGGAATCGTAGGCGAATCGGGGTGCGGGAAATCGACCCTGCTGTTCGGGTTGGCCCAGTTGCTCTCGCCGCCGGCCCAGGTCACCTCCGGGACGGTACGCTTCCAGGGCCAGGACCTGCTCAGCCTCGACGAGCGCCACTTGCGCCAGATCCGCTGGCGAAGGATCTCGGTAGTGATGCAGAGCGCCATGAACGCCCTCAACCCCGTAAAGAGCGTCGGCACCCAGTTCTCCGATGCAATGAGAGCACATGGCGAACGCGACCGGACGGCCATCAGGCAGCGCTCTGAGGAGGTGCTCCGCCTGGTTGGCATAGACCCGGCCCACCTGCACAGCTACCCGCACCAGCTTTCCGGTGGGATGCGCCAGCGGGTCATGATCGCGATGGCCCTTTTGTTCTCGCCCGAACTGGTCCTAATGGACGAACCCACTTCTGCCCTCGACGTTGTCGCCCAGCGCTCCTTGATGGTGCAGACCAAGCAGCTCCAACGGGCCTTGGGCTTCGCCGTCGTCTTCGTGACCCACGACATGTCGCTCGTTTCCAACTTCTCCGACCGCTTGGCGGTGATGTACGCGGGGCAGATGGTCGAGGTCGGCCCGACGGCAGAGACCTTCGCGCACCCCCTCCACCCTTACACTCAGGGCCTGCTCGAGGCCTTCCCTTCGGTCCACGGCCCGCGGGTGCCACTGGCCGGCATCGCCGGCGCCCCACCCGATCTGTCCCAGGTCCCGCCCGGTTGCCCCTTCCACCCGCGCTGCCCGGTACGGATCGGGCCGGTTTGCCAAACGGTAATACCGTTGCGGCACCGGGTGGGCAACAGCGACGTGCTGTGCCACCTGTACAGGACGGAAAGCTCCAGTGTCGCGTGACCGCCAGCCACCGCCACCTGGCAGTCAAGGGGTACCTCGGCAACAGGGCGAAGGACCAGCGCCCGAGGTGCACGCGCCGAGCAGTGGGCAACCAGCTGAGCCCTTGCTGCGCACCGTTGGGCTGACTCGGCACTTCCGGGTAGGTGGGATCTTTGGCAAGACCCTGCATGCCGTCGACGACGTCGACCTTGAGGTCGGCGAGGCGGAGATCGTGGCGCTCGTTGGGGAATCCGGCTCAGGCAAGAGCACCGTGGCACGCCTGCTCGCCCGGACTTACCCGCCTACCAGGGGTGCGATCTGGTTCGCCGGGCGCGATATCTCGAGGCTTTCGTCCCGGTCTGACCTCCTCGCCTACCGCGGCCAGGTCCCCATGGTCTTCCAGGACCCGTTCAGCTCGTTGAACCCCGTCCACACCATTGGCTACGTGATGCGACGGGGGCTGCGCTTGCACCGACCGGAGCTCAGCCGTCCCGAGCGGGAGGCCGCAGCCGTCGAGGCCCTCGAGACCGTGGGGTTGGTCCCCGGCAGGTCGACCATGTCGAAGTACCCGCACGAGCTGTCAGGAGGCCAGCGCCAGCGGGTGGGCTTTGCCCAAGCGATCAGCTGGAGGCCTCGGCTGATCCTCGCCGACGAGCCGGTGTCGATGCTGGACGTCTCCATTCGTATCGGCGTGCTCAACTTGATGCTGGCCCTGCGCGAAAGGGGCATCTCCTTCCTCTACATCACCCACGACATCGCTTCGGCTCGCTACGTCGCCGACCGGGTCGTGGTGATGTACGCAGGGCATGTGGTCGAGGCGGGCCCCACGGAAGAAGTCCTCCACCGTCCCGTCCACCCCTACACCCGCTTGCTCCTGTCCGCGGTGCCAGATCCGCGGGCCAGCGCAGAGGTGGCCGTCGGTGACCCTGGCGAACCCCCTCGGGTGATCAACCCCGGGGAAGGCTGCCGGTTCCGTTGGCGGTGCCCGCTGGCGGTGGAGCGTTGCGCCATGGTCACCCCCAGGCTCGTACCTATCTCCGAGGGGCATGCGGCCGCCTGCCACGTCACCACCGCCGGGAAGGCATTGACACCCGAGGGTGCCTTCATCGAAGGGGCATGACCTACCCCTCAGCCCGCGTAGCTCGGCCCCAGCCTGTGTAGCTCACCGAGAACCCACCGGGCGCCAGCTCAGAGGGCGTCGAGACCTGCCGGAAGCCCTGCACCATTGCCACCTCGTCCAAAGAAGTCTGCGGGGCGCCGGCCATGCCCAGGGCGCTGAAGCTGACCGCGGGCGAAAAGGAGGCCAGCATCGACGGCTGGCACTCATAGCTGCACTGGGTCGCCGCCTCCACGATCCAATCGGCGCTCAGGCCCGGGCCCGAGTAATGCTCGGGCGGGCTGGTGAAGGACTGGCCGGTGGTGGTGTCGGTCAAGTTGACCTCCCAGGCCTGCGGCCCGACCTGCCAGATCGTGACGCTCACCTGGTCCCCCGCCCTGACGTCCAAGCCGTTTATGGGCGTCTCGGCCGAAGGGAGCACCTCCCACCAGGGGCGGACCGAAAAGCGGTACGGGTTGGCCTGCTCAGGCGCTTCCGACACACCGGCTTGGATGAGCGAAGGGTCACCGCTCCCGGTACCGTCGAGGCCCACCCACTCCGACACCTGGGAGCCGTACGGCCCGCCCACGGAGGTCGGCACCCTGAACGTGCCCCTCACCGCGGAGAACGGCCCGCCCACCGCAACATAGCCGGACCAGTTGGAGCTGTCTTCCTCGACCAGCTGGGCAGCCGACGGCGCCAGGGGTGTGGCCGGAGGCACCGGCGAGGCAGAGGTGGCCCCCGGCTGCAGGCGCACGTAGAAGCGGCCCTGGTAGCCGGAGGCGGCATTGCTCGCGACCAGGGCCAGGGCGACGGTCCGGGGGAGGGGGGTAGGGTTGGGCCCGATCGTCACCCGGGCCTGGAAATGCCCCGAGGTGCAGCTCCTTGGATCCCGGGAGAACACGACCGGGAAGCTCTGGCGGGACAGGACCTCCAGCCAGCAACGGGTGGCGTTGGCCACCCGGCCGGTGACCGTCACCGTCGCCCCGCTGGCAGGCAGGGCCGCCGGGGTGGCCTCGGCCGCCAGGACCAGGGCGGGCGGGGATGCCTGCAGGCGCACGTAGAAGCGGCCCTGGTAGCCGGAGGCGGCATTGCTCGCGACCAGGGCCAGGGCGACGGTCCGGGGGACGGGGGTGGGGTTGGGCCCGATCGTCACCCGGGCCTGGAAATGCCCCGAGGTGCAGCTCCTTGGATCCCGGGAGAACACGACCGGGAAGCTCTGGCGGGACAGGACCTCCAGCCAGCAACGGGTGGCGTTGGCCACCCGGCCGGTGACCGTCACCGTCGCCCCGCTGGCAGGCAGGGCCGCCGGGGTGGCCTCGGCCGCCAGGACCAGGGCGGGCGGGGTGGCGGCCCGGGCGGGGACAGCCAAGGCGCCAATCGTCAGGAGCGTCACCAGGGCGCCCGCTGGCAACGGCCCCGCGCCTCCAGGCCGGCCGCCCGCCGCCCTCGCCCCCCGCAGCCCTCCTTTCACCACCCACCCAGTTTCTCTCACGTGCCCGGGTATCGCTTGCCTGACGCGGGCAGGCGTGGGACGGGTTGGCAGCCACTGCCGCGGGAGCTCAAGGCGAAGGTCGGGCGACTGGGCCAGGGGGCCGGCCGGAGCGCGCCTGGAGCCCAGTCGACTCCCGCAGCACCAGCTGGCACGGCAGGTACTGGGTACCGTGCACGGCCGCCCCGTTGATGGCTTGCAGCAACCGTCCCGCCGCCACCCGGCCCACCTCGTGCAGGCTCATGTCCACCGTGGACAGGGGCACGCGGGCGTGGGCGGACATGATCTCCCAGTTGTCGAAGCCGATGATCGCCACATCGTCCGGCACCCGGAGCCCCAGGTCGCGCAGGCCGTCGGCCACCCCTCGGGCGATCTCGTCGTTGCCGCAGGAGACGGCGTCGAGCTCGGGGCAGCTGCGCAGCAGTATGGCCGCCGCTTGGCGGCCCCAAGCCTCGCTCCAGTCGCCGTACAGGGGACCGGGGCCTGCCAGCTGGAGGCCAGCTTCGGCCAGTGCCCGGAACACCCCTTTGGCGCGCAGCTCCACCGAGCGGAACTGCTGCGGGCCACTGACATGGCCAACTCGCTGGCGGCCAACACCAAGCAGGTGCGCTACAGCGGCATAAGCACCCCCCTCGTGGTCGGGCACGACAGACGCGTCCATGGGGTCAGTTGAAGGGGTCCAGGCGTACACGACGGGGACAGTGAGACCCGAGCCTATGGGCGGCCGCGGGTCCGTCTGGCCTCCGGCGACGATGATCCCGTCTACCCGCCGGGCCAACAAGGAACGCAAGTAGTGCTCCTCGCGGATCGGGTCGCCCCTCCCGTCGCAGAACAGCACCGCAATGCGCCCGGCGCTGAGGGCGTCCTCCACGCCCAGCATCACCGGGATGCTGAAGCGGCCCACAGCATCGGAGGCGATCAACCCGACCGTGAAGCTCCGCCCCCGCAGCAAGCCTCGGGCCAGGGCGTTGGGGAGGAACCCCAGCTCCTCGGCAGCGGCCAAGACCCGTGCACGGGTCTCGGACCGCAAGCCTCCGTGGCCGTTGAGAGCCTTGGAGGCGGTCCCGACCGACACGCCCGCTCTGACGGCCACGTCCACCAGGCGTGCGGGCCTTTGTGTTTCCTGCCTTGACATGGCTCTTTCGTGATATTGCCGACAACTTTCCTACAATGATAGCACGCTTGACAACTCTTGTGCCTTCTCGTACGCTGGTACCTGCACGAAAACCTTTTCCACAGTCAGGAGGCCGGTCAAATGGGTTCTCTCAGCTCCGAGGGCGCCGGGCCCACCCAGTCGGTAAGGGGCACACGCCACTCGTCCCTGCGGCGCAGGGCCATGGCCATCTTCTCCGCCACCGCGGTCGCTTCAGCGCTGCCGGTCGTCGCCTTGCCGGCGCAAAGTGCCGGTGCTGCACCCCAACAGGCAGTCACGATCACGCTTGGCTACGCGGGGGGCACCAACATCAACCCCTACTACAACCACGTCATCGCCGCCGCGGAGAAGGCGCTGCCAGGCATCAGGGTCAAGCCCGTGGTTTATGCCACCTACGACGACCAGTTGAACGAGATGCCGGCGCAGGTGGCCGCCGGCACCATCCCCGACATCATCGTCTGGGACAACTCCGCACCAGTCGGACAGTACGCCAAGCAAGGCGCCATCTTGGGCCTGAACGCGCTGGTAGCAGCACAGCACGTGGACCTGACGGCTGACCCACCGGCACTGGTCCGAGCCTGGACGATCGACGGGAAGCTCTACGGGGTGCCGCTGTACTTGCAAAACTCTGCCTTCGTGTACAACCTCGACATGTTGAAAGCAGCAGGCATCACCAAGCTCCCCTCCTCCATGCAGCAGGTCGGGGCAGACGCACTGGCTGTTTACCACAAGACCGGCAAGGCGGGCCTTACGATCCTGGACAACCTCTTCCATTTGACCCAATATGTGCTCGCCTTCGGTGGCGGCTGGGGCTTCGGGAGGACCATCTACTCCAAGGCAAACGTGGCCGGCCTGCAGTTCCTGGTCAACCTCTTCCAGCAGCACGCCGCCGTCCTGCCCAACCAAGTAGGTGCATCTTGGGACGGAGTGGCCGTCGCTGACAACCAGGCGGCCATGTCCGACGGCGGGCCATGGTACATCGGCTTCATGGCTTCCTCCGCGACCAAGGTCAACTACGCGCTCACGCCCATACCCACCTCCAGCGGCCAGAAGTTCGTCGTGACTTATGGGGGCGCTTACAGCATCACTGCTCACTCGCACGACCCAGCCGCTGACATGCGGCTCATCAAGTACCTGACCAATGCCGCCTCGGAGCAGTACGTGGCCACAGACACCAGCTTCGGGTTTGTCCCGGCCATGAGCCGCTACATAAACCTCTACCGCCAGAAGACGCCCAAGTACGCCAACATAACCAATGCCGTGCTCGCCAGCGGCCGCACGTTGGACTACCCGCCGAGCACCATCCAGTTCGGCAACGCCTTGGTCAGTGGGTTCGAGAACATAGTCCTCAGGCACAGCGGGACCGTCCCTGCCCTGCTCAGCACGCTCCAAAAGACGTACGGGTCACGGTAGGAGGCGACCTCAAGGTGCGGCACCTGCGCCACTTGGCCCTCGGCGCGCCCCGCGCCGAGGGCCGGCGCTCGTTGGCCGTCCAGGCCAAGCGGGACTGGGGCGCAGCCTACGTCTTGCTGGCGCCAGCAGCAGGGCTCCTCGGCCTGTGGTTCATCTACCCGATCGTAGACACGGTCGTCCTGAGCTTCCAGCGGGTCAACCTTTTCCAGTTCTCTCAGCGGACGTACGTAGGCTTCAGCAACTTCCACCAGTTACTGGACGACCCAGCTTTCCACCATTCGCTGTTCATTACCCTTGTCTTCGTAGTAGTAGTGGTCCCAGCCCAGACCGCAGCAGCGCTCGCCCTGGCCGCAGTGCTGCAAGGGGTGCAGGTAGGAAGGACGTTCTTCCGGACGACCTTCTTCCTCCCCTACATGACATCAACCGTCGCGGTGACCACGGTGTTCATGAAGCTCTTCGTCATCGGTGGGCCCCTCGCTGCCGTTGCCTCGGCCGTCTTCGGTGTAGCCAACGCTACGTGGTACGCCCAACCCAACCTGGCCCTGGCGTTCCTAGTGATCGTGTACGTCTACATGTACATCGGGCTCTATGTCGTCGTGTTCTTGGGCGGCATAGAGAACGTGCCGGTAGAGCTGCACGAGGCAGCCAAAGTCGACGGTGCCGGAGTGGTCCAGCGCTTCAGGTTCGTGACCGTGCCGAGCGTGCGGCCCTACATCTTCTTCGTGGTGGTAGCTGGGTTCATACAGGCAGTCCAGGTTTTCGACCAGGCGTACGTCATCGCTTCGAACGGGGCCATCCTCGGCAGCCCTGCAGGAGCGACCGCGACCCTGGTGATCTTCCTCTACCAGCAGGCGTTCCGCTTGAACAACCTGGGCTATGGCAGTGCCGCGGCCGTGGTCCTGCTGCTGATCGTGTTCGCTGGCACCGTCCTCACGAGGAGGCTGTTGCCCGAACGATGACCAGGTCAGGACCGCTGGCTGGGACGACTTTCCCCCGGCTGGCTAGCAGCGTCGCAAAGTACAGCCTGCTCTCTCTGGGCGCCCTCATAGCGACCGGCCCCCTGCTGTTCGCGTTGTACACCTCGTTCGAGCTGCCCGCCGACTACCCGCGGCTTGTAGCGTTGTCCCGGCTCACCCTGTGGAACTACCGCTACGTGTTCGACAACGCCCCGGTGCTGCGATGGTACGCCAACACCGCCTTCGTCACCTTTGGCGTTGTGGTGGGGGCCGTCGTCGTCAACACCCTGGCGGGGTACGTCCTGGCCAGGATCCGGTACCCCGGCAGGACAGTTACTTTCCTCGTGGTGCTGGCAGTACTAATGGTGCCCCTGCAAGCGATCTTGATACCGCTCTACCTGCTCGTGGCCCAGTTCGGCTGGCTCAATTCCTACCAAGCGCTCATCGTGCCCTTCATCGCCAACCCGTTCTTGATCTTCTTGATGAGGCAAGCGTTCCAAGCAGTGCCAGTAGACCTGGAGGAAGCAGCACTGATCGATGGTGCTGGGCGTTTTAGGTCCTTTTTGAAGATCGCGGTCCCGCTCACGATGTCCGGGGTCGCTACCCAAGCAGTGCTGGCTGGCACATGGACTTGGAACAGCTTCATGATCCCCGTGACGTTCACGACCGACCCGAACCAGTACATGATGACGGTCGGCCTCAACAGCCTGCAGTCGCAGTTCTACACGTTGACCACGGTCCAGATGGCTGGAGTGGTCCTCCTGAGCGTACCCGTCGTCATAATGTTCGTGGTCTTCCAACGTTTGATCGTCCCCAGCTTCGCAACGGCGGGCATACGGGGCTAGGCCGGCCGTCTCCATGCCCATGCAACCCAAGCACGACTATTGCCGCGCCGGGAGCGGCGACCTTCCCGGGCCGGGCGCCCAGGACCTGGGAGCCTCGCCCGACCTCCCGGTCGTCCTGTCCGTAGCTGAAGCGGTGGTGACCGCCCGGTGCCCCGGTTCCCGAGCGCCCCAGGAGGTCCCGCTGCACGGCCGCCTCGGCGGCTGGACGCTGATGGCGCTCATGGAACGCGATGGGCGCCCCGTCGCCGTGTTCGAGGAGGTGGCCGCTCGCTACGGCCGGGTAGCCTACATTGGCCCCCACGGGCCGTTGCTGGTGCTGCCCAAGACGCTCGAGCCGACGCGCGTCCCCGAGGGCACCTGCTACAACTCCCATACCAAGGCGGAAGTGCTCGGGGCCGGCCAAGACGTGCTGCGAGCTGAAGTGCTGGCTGGGGACGCGGACCCTGACTACCAGACAGTAAGTGCGCTCTTCCCGCCCATACGACGGGCCCGATGGGGAGCGCATGAGGCGCCGCACACCTTTATTGGGTCGTCAGGGTGCTGTGACGTGGTCCCCGTCTACTACAACTGCCTGGAAGCCACGCCCAGGCTGAACCCCGTGGTGGTCGCGCCTGAGGTCCGTGAGGCCATGGAGCAGGAGCTGCTTTGGGAGGGGTTGGTCGGCGGCTGGCTCCCCTGCGTGCGCGTCCTCTATCCGGTCTCTCAGGGGCAGGCATGGGAGATGGTGCAGTTCGGCACCCCCGAAGCCCCGAACCCCAATGTCCAGCCGGTCTGGTACCGCCTGGTGAAACTGGACGGCGACCAGCTCCTGGAGGCACACTACTTCGACTCTTACCTGCCCTACCCCTGGCCGGCCGAGCCCCCGGCCAGTGACTTTTACTCGGCACTGTGGGATCTGTACAACTGGTGGGCAAGTGAACTGGACGGCGGGATGGAACTGGACGTGCCCGAGCGGTGGGTGGCTGACTTCTGCCGTCACGCCCTGGTCCAAGAACGGGTCACCCGTACCGGTGACGACCCTCACTACGGCGTGGTCGACCGCATGTACGGCGGCCACGAGCACGATGGTTTCCAGGACGTCCTGAACAGCGCCGTGAGCTGCTACCTGGAATGGGGCTACTTCGACATCGCTCGCCGCTACCTTGACAACTACCTCACGAAGTTCGTGAGGCCAGACGGGTCGATCGACTACCGGGGGCCAGAAATAGGCCAGTACGGACGGACCCTGGCCCTCTTGGCCCAGTACCACACATACACCGGCGACAGCTCACTGCTGCTACAGCACGAGCACAAGGTCATGGCCATGACCAACGTGCTTCTCAGCCGCCGGGCCGCCGCCTGCGCCCTTCCCCGTGACGACCCCGGCTACGGTCTCCTGCCTGGCCGCCACGAGGCCGACATCAGCTTCATAACCCCGTCACTGGCCACGTTCGACTACGAGCGCCCCTATTTCTCCAACAGCACGGAAGCTTGGCGGGGCATGCGGGACCTTGGCCTCTGCTGGGCCAAGATCGGCCAGCAGTTGGGCAACCCAGGGCTGGTCAGGCGCGGGGAGGGCCTGCAAGCCGAAGCGGCGGCACTGGCTCGGGACGTGGCCCGAGCCATCGAGCGGTCGTGGGTCTGGCGCGACGGGACCCCCACCCTCCCGCTCTTCGCGGGGGCAACCATGCTGCACCTGGACGCGCCCTACCGTAGCCGGCCAGAGGCCTTCGATGAGGACCGGGTCTGGTCGGAGATGCTCCACTCGGGCCTCCTGGGACGCGAGACCGTCGAGGCGGTCCTCAGCGCGGCCGCCGCCCACGGGGACAGCACCCTCGGCATCCTGGGCAACCGCAAGCACGTGGTCGCCTTCATGGCCTGCGGTGTGGCGTACGGTATGGTCCAGCACGACCTGGTGCGGGAGTTGTTGCTCCTCTACTACGCCCATGCCAGCCATCTCCATACTCGCGGCACCTGGACGGCACTGGAGTGCGTCGACATGGACCGGGACCGAGCCGACCACCTGCCCTACTGCGCGCCGGCCCAGCTGACGGTCCCCACCATCACCAAGTGGATGTTCGCCTTCGAGGACCCCGTCGACGGCACGTTGTGGCTAGGCAAGGCTTTGCCCCGGCATTGGCTCGAAGACGGCCAGTGCGTAGGTGTGAAGGGCGCCCCTACCAGCAGGGGGCCGGTGTCCTTTCACATCCGTTCGCTGCTCAGCCAAGGCCGGGTGGAAGCGACCGTAGCGCTGCCGCCCAAGCCGGGCCCCCGGGCCAAGCTCAGGCTGCGGCTGCCACGCCCCCACAGCATCCAGTCCGTCAACCTGAACGGCGTACGGTGGGACCGCTTCGACCCCGCCTCCGAGACGATCGACCTCCCGCCGTGGCCTTCGTCGGAACTCAAAGTTGTCGTGCGGGCCGCGGCCTGAGCCAAAAGGCCCCACCCGGTGGGGGCGGGCAGGGGCCGCAAGTGCAGCAGTAAGGCATACCGAGGTGCGCTCGGTCCCGCCATCCCTACGCGGCATCGGGCGGTGCCCACTCCTTGGGGGGGCGGCCTCGCCTCGGGCTGGGGGCCGTAGGCCTTGGCCTGGGGGCCTGGGCCGCAGCCAGGAAGTCGTCGACTGCCTCCGGCCGGGAGCGCACCTGGCCTCGGGTGTGCAACAACGCCAGCTCCCCTGAGCGGGCGAGGCCCGAGACGGTCGTGCGGGAGACAGCTCGCGCCCTGGCCACTTCAGCTGGTGCAGCAGTGCGGTGGTCGTGGCCGGTCGTGGGTAGGGCCTGACCATTTGGACCTGCTCTTCGGCGCCATTTGGGCCCAAATGGTTCACCCCTGGTGACGGCACCCCGGACAGGCACCGCCTTTGACCATGGCCTCCTTTGGTCGGGAAGGGGGTGTCTGGTTTCATGACATACCGGGCACCTGTCGCGAGACATCGCGGACATGACCATGAGGAGTCATGCGGATGGATCTCGCCCACTACGTCATCAAGGCCGTGCTCGTCGAAGGCCAGGGTGCCAACGACGTCTGTGCCGCCCACGGCATCTCGCGCAGCTGGCTGTACGAGCTGGTCGGGCGCTATCGCGAACTGGGCGACGACGGGCTCGAACCTCGGTCGAGGCGGCCTCGGTCGTCACCGGCCCGGTTGGCAGTCGGCACCGAAGACGAGATCGTGGCCTTGCGCAAGGAGCTGACCAGCCTCGGCGTCGACGCCGCGCCCACACGGTCCACTACCACCTGCAGCGACGTCATCGCCACCGACGTGAAGCGGTGCCGTCGGTGGCTACGACCTGGCGGGCCCTCACCCGTAGGGGCTTCGTCGTCCCCCAGCCGCAGAAGCGGCCGAAGAGCTCCTGGCGGCGGTCCCAAGCCGAGCTCCCCAACGAGTGCTGGCAGGCCGACACCACCCACTGGGCCCTCGCCGATGGCACCGATGTCGAGATCCTCAACATCATCGACGACCACTCCCGGCTGCTCGTCGCTTCCCGAGCCTTCCCGACGGTCAAGGCCGCAGATGTGGTCGAGACCTTCCACCCGGGCGCTGCCGAGTGGGGCCTACCGGCCTCGATGTTGACCGGCAACGGCGCCATCTTCACCGCGGAGAGCCGCAAGGGGGCCTGCGCCATCGGGCTCGAGCTGGTCGCCCTGGGCGTCGCCTACAAGCACTCCCGGCCCTATCACCCCCAGACCTGTGGCAAGGCAGAGCGCTCCCACCACAGCTTGGAGAAGTGGCTCGCCAAACAGCGCCGGGCGCGCAGCGTCGTCGAGCTCCAACGCCAGCTTGAGCGGTCCCGCGCCTACTACAACCAGGCCCGGCCCCACCGGGCCCTCGGCCGGCGCACTTCGGCTGAAGCCTTCGCCCCTCGCACCAAGGCCGCCCCGCGCCGGGCCGGGCCCGGGGCCCCACGCACTAGCAGGTGCGGCGTGACCGCACCGGCAAGGCGGGCAAGGTCACCCTGTGCTACCGCTCCAAGCTCCTGCACCTCGGCGTGGGCCGCCGTCACACCGGGGCCCGAGTGCTCCTGCTCGTCGCCGACCGCGACGTGCGCGTCATCACCGACGACGGTGAGCTCAGCCTTGACCCCAACAAGGCCTACCAGGCCCAGGAACGACCGGGCCCGAGCGCATAAGCTTGCCCGGCACGTCTCGCGGCACCCGTCCGGGATGTCTCGCGACATAACACTGGTCGGGAAGGGGGTGTCTGGTTCCAGGACATACCGGACACATGTCGCGAGACATAGCGGACACCAGAACGAAGAGGTGTGCGTATGGAGCTCGCTGGTTACCTGGTCAACGCCGTAGTCATAGAGGGCCGCTCGGTG
>Ga0209061_1001956_pt1 | contig 29451 bp, 29 predicted proteins | sample Coa_R1_10_FD_187157 | JGI IMG/M metagenome (GOLD analysis project Ga0209061, IMG submission 187157) | Surface soil microbial communities from Centralia Pennsylvania, which are recovering from an underground coalmine fire - Coalmine... | ecosystem: Environmental > Terrestrial > Soil >... | reverse complement strand
CTCACGGGCCCGGCGGGGCAAGAGCACAGCGCCGGCGGGGTTGGGGCCCCCGCATCGGCGAGGAGCCGGGGCCTCACGGGCCCGGCGGGGCAAGAGCACAGCGCCGGCGGGGTTGGGGCCCAATGAGCGACGCCAGGGTCGCCGCCCACGGGGTAGGCGCTCGCGCAACCGCTTCCGAAGGGAGGGCCACCAGCGAAGCCGGTGAGGTGGGCGGGGCCAAGAGCGCCGGCGCAGCTTCTCGGCGGGACAGGCGCCGGCTGTGGATGTGGATGGCCTTCTTGGGCTTCTCGCCGCTCTGCGTCGGCGTGGTCGCTTGGGCCGCCGTGGCTTGGAACGGCAGCTACCCGACCGTCTCCCCGCCATTGCCACAAGGTTGGCAAGCGGTCGCCGGCATCTACGCCAGTTTCTCGGCCCCCAAAAGCTGGAAGCTCCAACCCGGTATGGCAGACGCCCAGGGAGACGCGTACTACGCGGGACCGGGCGGGGCCGCCGGCGAAGTGGTGAGACAGGCCGGCTCAGCCCCTTCCCCTACGGGCCCGCTGCCCTCTGTGGTGGCGACGTTCTTGGGTGGGACCTATCGGGTCGCCGGCTTCGCCCCCTACAAGGTACGAAACGCCGCCAAGGCCTGGGAGTACCGCTTCGAACTCCCGCACGGTAAGCAAGCCCTTGGCATCTTGGCGTGGGTGAAATCGACGCAGTCAGAGGTCTGGCTCGTTGCCTTGCCAGCCTCGCCGACGGCCCACAAGCTGCTGTCGACCCTAACCCTCGCCTCCTGAGCGCGCCATCGGGGCGAGCTCCACGAGAGCAGGAGCTCGACGAGCACGAGAACGAGGCGCACCCGCTCACGCCGGCGTGCCTAGCGGGCGGCGAAGGCTGCGTCACTGAGAACTGAGGTCTTACGGTGCCAAGCGCTAGAGGGCGACTTCGAAGTGGCCCTGAGCACCCGGACGCGCCGTACCCATATCCCCACAGCGACGACGAGGAGGGCGCCGCTGTAGCCGAGCGCGTGGAGTAGCGGGAGCGGGCCCGTTACGCGTCATGCTCATCAGCACCAAGGGCTCATCGCCACCAAAGAGAGGTTGCCAGCCAGGGCCGAACTCGTCCGCGAAGACCTCAGGCGCCAGCCGAGCACCCTGGGCAGAGCAGGCAGCCGGTGGACCGGGCGCTTCTGACTGTGACCTGCGACATCGGTAGAAACCGGGGCCGTCTCCGGCCGAGCGTCGCAATATGAAACATAAAGGCTCGACGTAGCTCTCCTAGCTGGGCGTAGCGCTCCCAATGGCACGGCCGGCTGAGCTTCTCAGGGCCGTTTCAGGCGGTGGCGGGCGAAAGCCTGTTAGGGTCCCTGCAAGAAAATATGGTAGCCGAGTTGCAAGCCTCCGACTACGAGATAACCGGCCCGGCGTTGGACCAACGGGTGCTGCCGTGCTTCCCGGCCCGTCAACCGGCGCGCCTAGGGGGCGGCGACGCAACAATCTGGGTCCTGGGGCCGCTCGCGCGCACGCCTTGGGAGATGGCTCGGGCGCGGTTGGAACCGGTAGGAGCGGTCCGAAGCGACTACCTGCCGGCTTGGACCGAAGCGGGGACAGGACAGTGGGCCCAGCGCCAAGTCATCTGGATTAGCGCGGCGTCGGCGGTAGTGGGGACGCTCGCAACACCCCCGCCAGAGATGTCAGTGGCTGACAAGCTGCGCGCCCTGGCCGCAGCTGCCCGGGGCGCGCACGCGCTTCACGACCACGGTCAGCTCCACGGGGCGATCTGCCCCCAGTCGGTAGTGCTGCTGCGCCGGCCGGGCATCTCAGGGGAAAGTTTCTCGCCCACAACCCCGCCGCCACCGCCTCGCGCTGTCCTGGGACCTCCGTCTCTTGCCGACGGCAAGCAACCGGCAGCACAAGTCGGCTACCCGCCTCTTGGTTATCTGGACCCCCAACTTCTCCGAGGCGAGGGCGGTCGCTGGTCCGATATCTGGGCGCTCGGGGCGACGCTCCACTACGCGCTCACCGGTGCTCCTCCTTTCCCGCTCACCGAATCTGTCCCCGTCGTACAAGGACTGGCGCAGCTGCTGGCCGCCCCCGCACCCGCACCGCAGGTGCAGGGCCTGCTAGCGGGCCTGGTCACTGCCTGCCTTTCGCTCGACCCGCTCGACCGGCCGCCAACGGCCCGAGACGTGGCCGAGCAGCTAGAGGATGCAGCCGCGCGATGCTGACCAGGAGGCGTTCAACGGCCCCCCAGCTGGCCCGCTCGGCAAGATGCGCTTCCCGAGGAGGTAAGTAGTTGCCAGACAAGCTCGAAGTTCTTCCCGGCGCCGGCCTCGTGGCACGCTTCGGAGAGGTCGTCGTCTGGGCGGGCCCTCAGGCGAGCAGCGCCCTGCAGGGCCACCTGGTAGCCGAAGCACGCCGGGCGGCGCAGGCGCACCAGGGGGGCGAACAGGTGGCCAACTCGCTCATCTCCGTCCTGCAACGAGGCGACCCCGAGCCTCACTCTCCCTTCGCGGTGGTGGGGCCAGGCCCCGCCGGCGCTTTGACCTTGTTCCTTCATGGGCCCGTACAGGCCTGGGACAGCGGCCGCTGGCTTGCCCCACAACCAGTGCCTGGATGGCTGACGACCCAGATCGGCAGGCCCTGGCCGCTCATAGTGCTCCCGTACGGCGCCAGCCCGCCCCCCCAAAGCGAGCAGGGGAACCCCTTGGACCTTGTTACCGGCGTGGTGCCCGGCTCAGGGTTCGTCTTGCTCCGCCCCTTGAGCGCGCCTTCAGCGGGGACCGCTCCAGCCGGCACCGCTGTCAGTGCCCAGACCGGGACATTGGGTGCCAGCAGCAGTGGCCCCTCATATTCGCCACTTGGCCCGGGGCCTGTCGCGACCCCGGAGGCGTCGGGGGAGCCAGGTTTGGCTCCCGGCGCGTCTCCTACCGGCACGCGTGGAGCTCAGACCGGTACGCTCAGTGCTACCTCCACGACAGCTACCTCAGGGTACGGTACTGCGCCCGTTCCAGGGACGACTGGTGGCCCAACGGCATCCGGCGGCACCGCGCCGGCGGTGGGGACGGCGTCCGCCGGCCTCGGAGCCGGCCTCCTGGCCGGCGCACCCACAGGGCCGGCACCCCTCGACTTGCGCCACGTCCTAGTGCCGAGCTCTCCGCCCTTGCCTCTTGCGTCAACGGCAGGCCACGGGCTCGGTGAAGGGCGACCTGAGGCAACGGGCGTCTACTGCGAACGCGGCCACTTCAACCATCCCGGCTCTACGCGCTGCTTGCGCTGCGGGCGGGCCATACCGGCAGGTGCTCAGGCGGTCGCCGGTCCTCGGCCGGCCGTCGGAGCCCTGCTAGCCGACGACGGCTCAGTGTGGGTGCTCGACAAAACCTTCCTGATCGGAGCCGACCCCTCGTCAGCACCGGAGGTTCGCGCCGGCTCTGCGCGGCCTATACGGATGCTCGCCGGCGCCAACCACACGATGGCGGCGGTGCAGGCAGAAGTGCGGGTGACGGGCTGGAACGCCTACCTGGTCGACCGGGGCGCTGACGGGGGCACTTACTGGCGTGGCCCGACAGCAGAGTCCTGGTCCCAGCTCGGCCGCGGAGAGCAGCGCGACCTCGTGGACGGGTCACACTTGTCCTGCGGCGGTAGGGTCCTCACCTTCTTGTCCGCTTGGCCTGCCCAAGCATGAGCCGCCGGGCCTCGGTCGGCGACAGCCTCGGGAACAGATGCCCGGCAGCCCCCGGGTTCAAGCGTTGAGGAGCTTGTCGAACTTGGGGCAAAAGACGCGCACAGCCGAGTAGATGACCACGCCGAGGTAGGTAGGCGGCAGAGGGTTGCCGCCCTCGACCAGCGGCACCCGGTCGGCGACCACCTGCACCGACGCCCCCGAGGAAAGGTCGGCGCACACCGTCTGTCCCATGCTGATGAGCTCGGCCGCAGTTCGATAGCTGCTTATGTCGGGCGCCTGCCCGTAAACTGAGTCCAAGAACCTCTGCTTGTCAGCCGTGCTCAAGCTGGGCCCACCCGCACCACAACCTGCCACCAACAACCCCAGCGCGCCCAAGACGGCTGCCCGCCAAAGCAACCCGCCTCGGGCCAGCGTCGACTGCAACTCGTCTCCGAACTCGTTGCGCACCCGGGCCCGCCGAGCTAACCGGCGTGAGCGGACCGCACGCGACGGCACGCCAGGATCCTAAGCTCTGCCGAGTTGGCCCCGGCACGAAGTTTGTACGACCGCCTCGGCGGGATGAGCTTTTTCGAGCAGCTGACCGACGACTTCTACCGCCGCGTGGCCGGCGACGACGTCCTTCGCCCCCTTTACCCCGAGGACCTCGGGCCGCCTCGCCGGCGCCTTGCGCTCTTCCTTGCCCAGTTTTGGGGAGGCCCTCGCCTTTACGAAAAGGAGCGGGGCAACCCGGCGCTTCGCGCCCGGCACATGCAGTGGGCGATCGGGGCGCGCGAGCGGGACCGCTGGCTCGAGCATATGACCGCTGCGCTGGACGCGTCGTCGGCAGGCCCCTTGGAGCGAGCGCAGCTGCTGTCCCATTTCCGCTCCGTGGCAGGTCACCTGGTGAACGCGGGCGAAGTCGCCGAGAAGTGAGCACCGGGAGGTGAGCCTCGCCTCCCCCTTCACCAGGGCCAGTGGCCCGCCACAAAAACGCCGGCGACCAAAGATGCCGGCTTAGGCTTAGGCGACGAGCGAACTAGCTTTGGCCGCCCCTGGGGAGGTAGCCGGCGTCGGCCAGGTCTCGGGCGGCATTGACGAAGGCGGCGTGGGTGAAAGCTTGGGGAAAGTTGCCGACCAGGCGTCCCCGCTTGGTGTCGTACTCTTCTGCGAACAGCCCGAGGTCGTTGGCTACCGCTGCTACGCGCTCCATGAGCTCCGTGGCTTCTTGCAACCGGCCCATCTGCGCCAGACATGAGACGAGCCAGCAAGTGCAGGGCAGGAACGTGCCTTCGTCGCCAGAGAGGCCGTCCACCCCGGAACTGGTCTTATATCGGGCGACGAAGCCGTCCACCATGAGCTCGCGCTGCACGGCTTCGACCGTGCCGACCACACGGGGGTCGTCTATAGGCAGGAAGCCGACGAGGGGGAGCATGAGCAAGCTGGCGTCGAGCTCGTGGGAACCGTAAGCCTGGGTAAAAGTGCCGGCAGATCGGTCGAAGCCCTTTTCGCAGACTTGCTCGAAGATCTCCTGCCTCACCCGCCGCCAGCGCTCCACCGGGCCGTCGAGGCCGTAGTCTTCTACTGCCTTCACCCCTCGGTCCATCGCCACCCAGGCCATGACCCGCGAGTAGACGAGGTCCTGAGGCGGCCCCCGCAGCTCCCAAATACCCTGGTCGGGCTGGTCCCAGTGAGCCTCCACGAACTCCAAAGCGGCCTTCTCTATCTCCCAGATCGGCCCCGCCCCCTTGATGATGCCGTGGGAGCGGGCCAGGCTCATGGCGTCCATCAGCTCGCCGAACACGTCGAGCTGGAACTGCTCCGACGCCGCGTTGCCCACCCGCACCGGCTTCGACCCTTCGTAGCCCGCTAGCCAACCAAGCTCAATTTCTGGCAAGCGCCGCTCGCCGGCAACCCCGTAGAGCACTTGCAGCTGGCTGGGGGTGCCGGCTACCGCCCGCCGGAGCCACCACAGCCACGCCTCCGCCTCTTCCCTGAGGCCTGCCATCACCAAGCTGTCGATGGTGAGAGCCCCGTCGCGGGCCCAGCAGTAGCGGTAGTCCCAGTTGCGCGAGCCTCCAAGCTCTTCGGGCAGCGAGGTCGTGGGCGCCGCGACGATCCCTCCCGTCGGCGCGTAGGAGAGGGCCTTAAGCACGGCAAGCGAGCGCCGGCTGAGCTCGCTCCAACGGCTGTCTCCGATCGTGATGCGCCCCGACCACTCCCGCCAGTAAGAGAGGGTCGCCTCCAAGGCCTCCTCGTAGGTTGGGCCCGGCCCGTCGTCTTCGAAAGAGGGCTCCCACTGGAGCCCGAAGTCCGCTTTCTGGCCTTCGGTTAGGGTAAACGTCGCCCGGTGGCGCATGCGGGCCCCGTGGAGGCGCACGGGGCTCTCGACTACCACCGAGTCCGGGCCGGCGATGGCCCGGATGCCGCTCGCGGTCTTGGTCACCCAGGGCACCTGCGAGCCGTACTCGAAGCGCACGAGCAGCTCGGTCTCCATCTCGACGCGGCCCGAGACGCACTCGGCCCGCCTGAAGACACGCGGCCTGCGCTGCCGAGGGGGCATGAAGTCGGTCACCCTGGCAGTCCCCGAAGCAGTGTCCCACTCCTGCACGAGGACCAGCGTCCCGTCAAAGTAGCGCCGGCGGGTGGCGGGACCGGCGCCAGCGGGAGCCAACAGCCAGCGCCCGTTGTCGTGGGACCCGAGCAGAGCGGCGAAGCAAGCGCCCGAGTCGAAGCGCGGCACGCAAAGCCAGTCGAGCGAGCCGTCGCGCCCGACCAGGGCAGCGGTATGGGTGTCCCCGATGAGGCCGTAGTCCTCTATGCGCAGTGCCACGCGACTAGGGCTCGCTAAACGGACAGGAAACGTCGTACCGCAAACCCCGACCCCACAGCTCCCACCAAGGCGCCCACGACCACGATGAAGATGCCGGTGAGCAGTGCTTCATGGGAGCTCACGTTCAGCGGTTCGCTCGGCACGAGCGGGTTGGTGCCGGTGAAAGAAGCGAGGGTGTTGCGGGCGCTGAACGTGATGGCGAAGGCAATCGCCGCTCCCACCAAGCCCTCAACGAGGCCCTCGAGCATAAACGGCACGCGGATGAACCAGTTTGTCGCCCCCACCAGCTTCATCACTGCGACTTCCCGGCGCCTGGCAAAGATCGCGAGCTGGATCGTATTGATGACGAGCGCGATGGCGCCTATCATCACCCCGCCGGCGACGACCAGCGTGACGTTGCGCAGCGTCGCAAAGCGCGCCAGCCACTGCTTTATCTCCTGGCCGGGGTACCCGACGTTCAGGACACCCGGCTGTTTGGAAAACTTAGCGGCGAGCAACGCAGTGTCTGCCGCCTTCGCCGGGACGCAGCGGAACGACGGCGGCATCTTGGCTGGCGTCATCACCTTCAGCATGTCGGGTTCACCCGAGAACATCTGCTTGAACTCGGAGAACGCAGCCAGCTTGTCCACATAGCTGAACTTTTTGACCTGGGCGGGGACCATGCTCTGAAGCTCTTGGCGAACACCGGCGATCTCCTGGTTGCTCGCAGCCGGGTTCATGAAAACCACTAGCTCTACCCCGCCCTGGTATTGCACGGTCGCCTTGTTGACCGCTTGGCGCATGATGAGCACGCTCCCGAGAGCCGTGAGCGAAACTGCCATAGTCACCACGGCTGCCACCGTCATGACGACGTTGCGGACGAGATTGCTACCCGTCTCCCGGAACACGTAGGAACTAGCCATGCCCTCTCAGGCGTCCACCATCCCGTAGACACCCCTCGCCTGGTCCCGGACAACTTGGCCGTGGTCGAGCTCGATCACGCGTTTGCGCATGGCGTCCACGACGTCCTGCTGGTGGGTGGCCATGACCACCGTAGTGCCGTACTGGTTGATGCGCTCCAAAAGGCGCATGATGCCTGCGGTCGTGCCGGGGTCGAGGTTGCCCGTCGGTTCGTCTGCGAGCAGGATGAGGGGCCGGTTGACGAACGCCCGTGCGACTGCTACCCGCTGCTGCTCCCCTCCAGACAGCTCACCTGGCAGCCGGTCCATCTTCTTGCCCAGGCCCACTAGCTCCAAGATCTGGGGGACCTGAGAACGCACGAAGTGGCGCGGGCGGCCTATCACTTCGAGGGCAAAGGCTACGTTTTCGTAGACCGTACGTTCTGGTAGGAGCCGGTAGTCCTGGAACACGCAGCCGATGTTGCGCCGCAGGTAAGGCACTTTCCAGGGGGGGAGAGCGCCGACCTCCTTGCCCGCGACCCATATCTCGCCGCTCTCGGCGGCCTCTTCTTTTGTGATGAGGCGCAGGAACGTCGTCTTGCCAGACCCCGAGGGGCCGACGATGAAGACGAACTCGCCCCGCTTTATGTCCACCGTGACGTCCTTTAGGGCAACCACGGAGCCTTTGTAAGTCTTGTAGACGTGCTCGAACCGGATCATGGTTGCTGCGTCACACCCTGGCAGTAGGCGGCCCGCCGGGCGCGGGCTTCACCAAGCATAGCTTTTTCTCGCCGCCCTTAGCTCCGATGAGCAGAAATAGCTTCTTCGTACACTGCGACAGTCTTGGCCGCAACCGCTGCCCAGGTGAAATGCTCGAGCGCCCGCCGGCGCCCAGCTGCACCCATGCGCCGGCCCAGCTCGGGGTCCTCGAGCAGGTGGTTCACGCGCTCGGCGATCCCGGCAGCGAACGCTGCGGGGTCGGCCGGCGTGCCAAAGGGGTCGCCGCTCGGCTCGAAAGGCACGAGGAAGCCTGTCTCGTTGTCCAGGACGACCTCGGGGATGCCGCCTACAGCGCTTGCCACAACAGGTGCCCCGCAGGCCATCGCCTCCACGTTGATAAGGCCGAAGGGCTCGTATATGGACGGGCATACAAAGACCGAGGCGTGGCTCATCAACTGCACTAGCTCTTGGCGGGGCAGCATCTGTTCCACCCAAGTGACGCCGCTACGCTGCCGGGCTAGCTCCTCCACCCGAGAGCGCACCTCGCGGCCGAACTCGGCGGTGTCGGGAGCACCGGCACAGATGACCACCGCGGCCTCAGGCGCAAACATACGTGCGGCTTCTAGGAGGAACACGAGCCCTTTCTGCTTGGTCACGCGCCCAACGAACAGGACGTACGGCCGAGCAGGGTCAACCCCGTTGCGCTCGAGGGCGTCCGTTGCGGGGTCCGGGAAGTACTGGTCGGTGTCGATCCCGTTGTGGACGACCTTCACCCTGGCGGGCTCCACCGAGGGATAGACCCGCAATATGTCGGCTGCCATCGCCTTTGAAACCCCGATGAGAGCGTCAGCTTGGTGGGCAGCCACGCGTTCGGCCCAGGAGGAGAGGCGGTAGCCGGGGCCGAGCTGCTCTTGCTTCCACGGGCGGAGCGGTTCGAGGCTGTGGGAGGTCATGACGTGGGGGATCCCGTAGAGCTCCTGCGAAAGGTACCCGCCGAAGTTCGCGTACCACGTGTGGCTGTGGACCAGGTCGGCGCCGGCGACCCCCTCTGCCATACGGAGGTCCACCGACAAGTAGTCGAGCGCGGACCCTTTCCCATCTTTCGCGAAAACGCCCCAGGGCTCATAAGCGGCCTTCACCAAGGGGTCTTTGCGGGGGCCGCCAAAGCAGTAGACACCGACTTCCACGAGCTTCGAGAGCTCCCGAGCCAGGTACTCGACGTGGGCCCCCGCGCCCCCATAGACCTCCGGAGGGTACTCGCGGGTGAGGATCGCAACCCTCATCTCCTCAGCCGACGACCTTCTCGCCCTTGCCTACTACGACGACGCCTCTCGCCGAGATCGTGAAGTGGCTGGCGTCGAGCTCTGGTTCCACGCCGACGCGGGCGCCGGGCTCGACTACGACGTCTTTGTCCACAATGGCGCGCCGCACCACCGCGCCCTCGCCTATGCGGGCCCTGTCCATGATCACAGAGTCTTCGACCAGCGCTCCTTGGTCCACAAAGACCCCTGGAGAGATCACCGAGCGGCGCACGGTCCCACCCGAGATGATCGTCCCCCCCGACACGATCGAGTCATAGGCCGCACCGGCCCGGCCTGTTTCCTCGAAGACGAACTTGGCTGGGGGCAACTGGGGCGGCGAGGTATAAATGGGCCAGTCCCGGTTGTAGAGATTGAAGGCCGGCTGGACGGCGACCAGGTCCATGCTCGCCTCGTAGTAGCTGTCGAGGGTGCCGACGTCGCGCCAATAGCCGCGCTCGTTGTCCGTGACACCGGGGACTTCGTTGGCGGAAAAGTCGTAGAAGTGGCATCCCCCCGCCTCGACGAACCGGGGCACGATGTCCCCGCCCATGTCGTGGCGGCTGTTCGCGTCCTGGGCGTCCTCCCTCAGTGCGTCGACGAGGGCGTCAGCGCTGAACACGTAGTTGCCCATGGACGCGAACAGCTTCTCCCTGCCGTCGGCGAGCGCCAGCGGGTCCTGGGGCTTCTCCACGAACCGAGCGACCCTGGTCCCCTCGCCCGGCTCCACTATGCCAAAGCTCTTCGCTTCGGCCGCTGGCACCCCGATGGCGGCCACTGTCGCCGCCGCGCCGCTCGCCACGTGCTGGTCCAGCATCTGGCGCGGGTCCATACGGTAGATGTGATCGGCACCGAAGACCATGATGTAGTCCGGGCGCTCGTCGGAGACGATGTTCAGATTTTGGTAGATGGCGTCAGCAGAGCCCGCGAACCACCACGGCCCCCGGCGCATCTGCGCGGGCACCGGCGTCACGAAGTTGCCGAGCAGGTTGGAGAGCCGCCAAGTCTGGGTTATGTGGAGGTCCAGGCTGTGGCTCTTGTACTGGGTCAGCACGACGACCTTGAGCAAACCGGCATTGGCCAGGTTGGAAAGGGGGAAGTCGATCAGTCGGTAGTGCCCCCCGAACGGCACAGCCGGCTTGGCCCTGTCTAGGGTCAACGGCAAGAGACGCTTGCCCTCCCCGCCGGCGAGCACTATGGAAAGGACGCGCACCGCGGCCCAAACTAGCGCCTCGACGCTGTCCGGCTACGCTTTAGCGAAAGCGCCCCGGGGGCTCAGCACTTGGCGGCCTAGAGCTGACCATGTTGCGACGGCGGGGGACTACCTGCTCAGCTCCAAGCCTAGGAGGCCTCCCGAGGTGCTCAACGGCTGGCTAGGAAAGCTCAACGGCCCGGAGGGTCGGGGTCGCCGGGTGCCCCCGCCACCTCGAGCTCGCCGTGCCGGGCCGGCCCCTCTTCGCCGCTCTCGGCCCCGTGGCCGTTGCCGCCATGGCCGTTGCCGCCATGGCCGTGCTCGTAGCCGAGGGTGTGGAAGGCGCCCTGAGCGTCGCGCACGATCACGCCCCCGACCGGGCGCTGGATCGGGTGGGCCTCGGTGCGCTGGAGCAAAAGGCACACGTGGTAGGTGACAAAGCCGGCGATGATGGGCGCCACGAAGGACCCGTACTGGAGGATCTCGATCAGCAGCTCGAAGGAAATGTTGAGCCCGTTACCGATAAGGTCCGTAGCGCTCGCCAGCGTGAGGTCGGCAAAGAAGAACAAGGCCGCCACACCGATAGCGGTGCGCAGCGGCTTATCGCGCGGCCTGTCAAGAAGGTTGTGCTCTTCGTGGTCGTTGAAGAGCCGGCGATCGATAGCCGGCCAGGTGTAGATGATGGCGAACACTATGCCGGGCAGCAAGATGCCCGGGAAAAACGGGTTGGCGATCTCGTGGCCGAGGCTCCGGAACTCCCAGTGAGGCCACAGCCGGAGGGCGCCGTCCAGCCACCCGACGTACCAGTCGGGCTGCGTGCCGGCGCTGGCGCGAGCTGCCGAGAAGGGGCCGTACACCCAGATCGGGTTGATTTGCACGAACCCGCCTAGCCCGAAGACCACCGCGCAGATGAACATGAACAGCGACGCCGACTTGACCGCGTACTGCGGCCACAGCCGGCTGCCCACGATGTTGCGCTCGGTCTTGCCGGGGCCGGGGAAGTCGGTGTGCTTTTGGTGCCAAAGGACGCCCAGGTGAGCGCCCAGCAGGCCGGCGATCAAGAGCGGGAACAAGAACTCGTGGATGACGAACAGCCGTGAAAAAAACGCCGAAGAACCAGGGAACGGCCCTCCCCAAGCCGTGAACGCCAGCCACACGCCCACGAAGGGGATCGACTGGATGATCGAGAACACGACCCTTAGGCCCGAACCCGAGAGCAGGTCGTCGGGCAGCGAGTACCCCGAAAAACCTTCGAGCATGGCGACCAAGAGAAGGGTGACGCCTATGGTCCAGTTGATCTCGCGCGGCTTGCGGAACGCACCGGTGAAGAAAACCCGGCACATGTGCACGACGATCGCGGCCAGGAAGATGAGGGCGGCCCAGTGGTGGGCCTGGCGCATGACTAGCCCGGCGCGGACGCTAAAGGAAAGGTTGATAGTGGACTCGTAGGCTTGGGTCATCGATTGGCCGTCGAGAGGCTTGTAAGGCCCGTGGTAGACGACGATCGCGCTCGAGGGGCTGTAAAACAGCGCCAAGTAGATCCCCGTGAGCAAAAGGATCACGAAGCTGTACATGGCGACTTCTCCGACCATGAAGCTCCAGTGGTCGGGGAAGATCTTGTCCATCGCGCTGCGGAGCCATTTGGACGAGCCCAAGCGGTCGTCAAGCTCGTTGAAAGCCTTCTCGGCGATGAGCGCCCTTTTGCGGGCGGCGGAACGCTCGGCAACAGTGCTCACGCTGGGCCTCCTCGGTTCCAAAACCCAGGCCCGACAGGCTCGACGAAGTCGCTCACCGCGTACAAGTAGCCGTCAGGGGTGACCCCGAGAGGCAGCTGGGGCAGCGGGCGCGGCGCCGGCCCGAAAACCGGCTTGGCATCGAGCAAGATGTCGAAGGTGGACTGGTGGCAGGGGCACACTAGCTGCATGGACAGTACGTTGAACAGCGAAACCGCGCAGCCGGCGTGGGTGCAAATCTTGGAGAAGCACACGAGGTTGCTACCCCCATAGCGCAAAGCGAAGCCCTCGTTGATCTTGCGTTCTTGGATCCTGTCACCACCGACGTTGATGAGCACGGCCGGTGACATGGCATTGGCAGGTATATCGGTGTCAGTGTGGCCCTCGGGGAAGACAGTCATGATGCCGTCCACTTCCACGTCGCTCGCCCTGACCGGCCTACCGAACTCGTCCACCAGCCTTGCGCCCCGGTACCAAGCCGTGTGGTAGAGGAAGTTGCCGTAGCGAGGCCCGAGCGAAGCGAGCGGCCAGAGCGCCGCGACCCCGAAGATCCCGCCGACCGGCACGAGCACCTTCTTCACCAGGAACCCGCGCCGGGACATGATCGCGTCGGTGCCCCGCGACAACGAAGCCACGACAGCGGCGCGGTCCTCGGGGCTCGAGCGGTGCTCGCCCCGGCTGCCCACGATGTCGCCTTGACCGGGCAGCAAGAACTTCGCCCACAGCAACAGGCCCGCCGCCAGGCACCCGAACGCCGATGCCAAGAGCGCGCCCTCGACTTGCGTCTGGCCCCCGGTCCAGTAGCAGATCATGAGGCCGATGCCGCAGCCACCTGTCACCGCCCACAACGAGGCAATGACGTACTCCATGCGCCGCGCCTTCCAGGGGTCGTCACGCAGCGGGTACCAGGTGTCGTCCTGTTCGGGGGGTACGTCGTCTGGCCAAGGGGTGCCGAGCCCGGCGCCCTCCTCGGGCCCATGGGTGCCGGTGATGACCTTAGGGAAGTACAGCGGGGCCCGCTCGGCGCTCGTCTCAGCATCGCCAGGCGCGCCCTGGCCTGGTTGCAAGGTCTCCACCGCTACCCCCTGTTACCTATCACGCGCGAGATGATGAGGAGCAAGCCCATACCGAAGATGATGGCGACAAAGCCTTCGGGGACAGGGCCAAAGTTGGCAATGCCGAAGCCCCCCCGGTTTTTGCTGTGGGCTATGTAGTACACGTAGTCGGCGATGGCGGAGACCTGCTGGTCGGTCAGCTGGCCAGGGCCGAAGTTGGGCATGGGCCGGGGCCCGATACGGATGGCTTCTGCGATCTGGGTCTTGGTCGCCTGGCGGAGGCTCGGTACCACGTAGCCATGCGAGAGCATCCCTCCGGCCCCCGAAGCGTCGTGGCACTGGGCGCAGTTCATCAAGAAGAGCTCGTTGCCCTCGGACAGTGTCGGGCAGTCGGCCGTCTGCTTCTCGCACGCCGGCGTCACCTCGGGAATGCCGACGCCGGGCGTACCGTGCGAAACGTCGATGTAGTTGATGTAGGCGACGATCTGAGCGATCTGCTTTTTGTTGAAGTAAGGCGGCCCAGGCTTGGGCTCCGCGGTCGGGGAGACGAGCGGCATCCTCCCGGTGGAAAGGAAGAAGTCCACCGCGGCAGGGCCCACGTCCAGCAGTTCCGGGCCCTTCGCTCCTACCCCACCTACTCCATGACAGCTCTCGCAGTGGTCGTCGTAGAGAAGTTCGCCGGCAGTGATGTCGGCCGGGTTAGTAGAGACTGGTAAGGTCCGCGCCGCCTCTCCCGCGGTGAGCCCGGCAGCTTCTAGCGCTTGCGACACTTGCCGCGCTGCTTTCTGTTGCGCCGGTGCCGGCAATGCCCAAGCCAGCACCGAGAACACTGCCACCGACACGGCGACGAGCGCAGCAGGCCCCCCGAAGCGGGCCCGGCGGTTGCCCACTTCGCTCTTGAGCTGCCCTGCGGCCTTTCGGCGGTGTGGCCAGCTCATCGGGTCGAAGGCATGAGGAAGATCATCGCGTACAGCCCTATCCAGACCACGTCGACGAAGTGCCAGTAGTAAGACAGCATCTCCACGTGCGGCAAGCTCCTGTGCCCCCCAAAGCGTACTCGCGGGTTGTAGGAGCGTGCGAACACCAGCACCATCGCCGCCAGCCCGCCCGCGACGTGCATGAAGTGCAGCCCAGTCAACACGTAGAAGGCGCCGCTGTAGGCGCTTTGCTGCAGGGAGAAATTGCGCGTCATGTAGTCAACGATCTGCATGCCCTCGAAGATCGACCCGAGGGCCCACGTGAAGGCCAGCCACACTCGGAACCCGGCGATGCTGCCACGGTGGATCTCGCGGACAGCCACCTGCATGGTGCCGGACGAGACAACGAGGATTATGGTGGCCACGCCCACCGTCTTGACGTCGACCGTGTCGTGGAAGGGGGGCCAGACCGGCGTCGCGGCCCTGAGCGTCAGGTAGGTCGCGAACAGGCCAGAGAAGAACATGAGTTCCGACGCAAGCCACACGATCGTCCCCACGTTGACGAGCGCGGGGCGATAGTCGGCCGCCCGGAGCGGCCTAGCTGGCCCGGGCGGCCCCGGCGAAGTGGTGGCTGTGCTGATTGCCGTCACGACCTCTACTTTCTAGCCGCGAGGCGCGACAGGATCCCAATCGGGCGTCCGTGACGGAGGTCACCAGGCGGCCTTGCCCTAGCCTGAGGGGCCGTGAACGAGCCTTTGGCCTTCAACGCGCTCGGCCGGCGCACCGAGTACCGCTACCAGGAGCCTGACGCCAGCGTCCTCGAGGTGTTCGAGAACCCCCATCCCGCCAAGAGCTGGGCCGTATCTCTTGCCTGCGGGGAGTTCACAAGCCTCTGCCCTGTCACAGGCCAGCCGGACTTCGGCCGCCTCTACATTGTCTACGTCCCCCTCAAGCTGTGCGTAGAGAGCAAGAGCCTAAAGCTCTACCTCATGCGCTACCGCAACCATGGCGCTTTCCACGAGGACTGCGTCAACACGATAGCGAACGACCTCGCCGCGAGGCTCTCTCCGCTGTACCTCACCGTCTACGGAGATTTCAACGCCCGCGGTGGCATCGCCATCAGACCCTTTGCGGTGCGCAAGGCCCCTGGTCTCGAGCCCGAAGAGGAGCGCCGCTGCCAGGGGCTCATCGCTCAGCTGGCCCAAGCCGGCGGCGTTGCTTTCCTGCCGGGTGCCGGCAATTGGGCCTCCGCCTGAGCCCTACGGCTCTGCCAGCCCCAGCGCGCCAGGGCGCCCGCGGCACGCTCGGGCGCTGGGTGCTACCTGTGGCCGCCTTCGCCGCCTATGTAGCGTCGATCGCCGGCGCCAACTGGATGATCTCCCACATCGGCCGCCCGGTACCGGGTGCGCACGTCCTCCCGGTCGGCTTCGGCCTAGAAGCGCCTTCAGGGGTCTACCTGGCTGGGCTCACTTTCGTGGCTCGTGACATCGTGCAGCGCTTGGCGGGTACCAAGGCCGGCCTGGTGGCCATCCTGCTAGGGGCTCTGGTCTCTTGGAAGGTCTCGACGGCATCCCTGGCGCTCGCCTCGGGAGGCACGTTCCTACTGTCAGAGTCCTGCGATTTCGCGGTGTACACACCTCTCCAGCGCCGGCGCTTTGCCTTGGCCGTCATCGGCTCTGGGTTGGTCAGCGACGCAGTTGACTCGACAGTGTTCCTCACCCTGGCCGGCATCCCCCTGTCGGCAGCGCTGCCCGGCCAGCTCGTAGGCAAGGCGTGGCTCGTCCTCGCCGGCGGGGGCGCCGCCGCGGTCCTCCGCCGGTGGGGGCCGTTCAGGGTACCGGCAGGGGCCGTTCAGGGTGCCGGCGGAGGCGCCATGAGCCGGTCAAGGCCCGGTGCTCACCTATGGGCCTCTCCGAAGGGGGGACCAGGGGCAAAGCGTGGAAGGGGACGGGGCTAGACCGAAGCTGGGCTAGACCTGGGCTGGACCGGAGGCGGTGCCAGCGGGGGAGCGCGCCGGCACTACCGCCGGCACTACGCCCAAGGCGCTCACGGGGCCGCTCCGCAGCTCCAGTGCGGCTGGGGGTAGTCGACGCGCCAGAGGCAAAGACCGTGGGCAGGAGCGACCGGCCCGGCAACAGAACGGTCGCGTGCCTCTAACACCCCCACCATTTCTCCCGCCTTTCGCCGGCCCAGGCCCACTTCAACGAGCGTCCCGACAATCGACCTCACCATCTGCTGGCAAAACGACGCCGCCTGTACCTCGAAGCGGAGCCTGCCGCGACCCAAATCTGACCACTCAGCTGCAAGGATCCTGCGCACCCTCGAGGCCGGCGGCTTCCCAGGTACCCGGCAAAATGACGAAAAGTCGTGCTCGCCCAGCAGAGGGTCGCAAGCGGCCTGCATGGCCCTGACGTCGAGGGGCGCGCCGACGTGCCAGGTGATGCCGGCCGAGAAGGGGTCTGGCCACTTGGAACAGGAAATCAAGTAGCGGTAGGTGCGCGATAGCGCCCAGCACCGAGCGTCGAAACCGTCGGGCGCCCACCCTGCTTTTCTTACCACTATCCTCGGCGCGAGCATCCCGTTCAGCGAACGCTGGGCCCGCTCCAGGTCGGCCCCGATCACGGCATCGAAACTCACCACTTGGCCCCAGGCGTGCACGCCCGCATCGGTTCGGCCGGCGCACACGAGCTTGACAGGGTGCCTCAAGACCTTCTCCAGCGCCTCGCTCAAGGCGCCGGCGACAGTCGGGACTCCTTGCTGAATCGCGAAACCATGGAAGCCTGTCCCTAGGTACGCCACTACCATGAAGGCCCGCCGGCTAAGTCCCTGTTGGCCCAGCGGGAGGCGACCGTGGCTCTCTGGCGGGGAGGAGGGCGCCGGCGGAGAAGGAGGCGCCGTCAACTTGGAGGGCGAGGTGCCGCCCGGCGCTGGTGTCTTTGGTTGGCGCTGTGCGCCTTGGGTCACCTCAGACGAGCTCGATGCGCGCCATCGGGGCGTTGTCCCCGTGGCGGGGGCCGAGCTTCAAGATGCGCGTGTAGCCGCCCGGCCGGTCCGCGTAACGAGGAGCTATCTCGGCAAAAAGCTTGTGCGCCATATCTTTGTCACGGATAAACGCGACGACCTGACGGTGCTGGTGAACGCCACCTCTTTTGGCCTTGGTCACACATTTCTCGAACGCCGGGCGGAGCGCCTTGGCCTTGGCTTCGGTCGTAACGAGGGCCTCAGCGGCTATGAGCGAGGCGACCAGGTTGCCCATCATGGCCTTTTGATGAGCCGCGTCGCCGCCAAAACGCCGGCCCTTCTTCGGCGTCCCAGGAACCGCTGCCATCTCTACTGCCCTGCCTTCCCTCTGAGCGACAGGCCCCGCTCGTCGAGCTTTTGAAGGACCTCGTCGAGGGACTTCTGACCAAAGTTCGTGATGGCCAGCAGGTCGTCCTCGGTCTTGGAGACGAGCTCGCCGATCGTGTTGATCTGCGCACGCTTCAGGCAGTTACGAGGCCGCTCGGACAAGTCCAGCTCCTCGATCGGCTGGTCGAGGTCGGGCGAGCCGCTGGCCCCGCCAGCGACCTCACCAAGTACCAAGCCCTGGAAGGCTTCGCTCGTCTCGGCTATCAAACCGAAAAGCGAGCGCAGCGTGCTACCCGCCGAAGCCAGCGCGTCCCTCGGGCTTATCGACCCGTCAGTGGTGATGTCCATGACCAGCCGGTCATAGTTGGTCGACTGTTCAACCCGAGCGGGCTCGACAGAAAACGCAACGAGCCGGATGGGAGAGAATATCGAGTCGACCGGGATCACGCCGATGCTCGAAGAACGTTTGTTACGCTCAGCAGGCACGTAGCCCCGCCCTCTTTCAACGGTTATGTCGGCAGCAAGCCTGCCCTTTTCGTTGAGCGTAGCGAGGGGGAGCTCGGGGTTCACGATCTCGACATCAGCTGTCGTGTGGATGTCTCCTGCAGTGACGACCCCCGGGCCTCGCGCGTCGACCCGCAACGTCACCGGCTCGTCTGTTCCCACCCGAAGCACGAGGTCTTTCAAGTTCAACAAGATGTCGGTGACGTCCTCCTTTACGCCCGGCAGCGTCGTGAACTCGTGGAGGGCGTCGTCGAAACGCACCTGAGTCACGGCTGCGCCAGGGATCGAGGACAAAAGCGTCCGCCTGAGAGCCACTCCGAGGGTGTGCCCGAAACCCGGCTCCAACGGTCCGATGGCGAAGCGCTGGCGGTGGCCTTCTTGTTCGCCCAAGGCTTCCACGCTGGGGCGTTGGATAATCAGCATGTTCTTTTGCTGGCCTCCTCTAGGCTCCTACAAACTCGTACAAAAAGCGTCACTTCGAGAAGAGCTCGACTATGAGCGACTCTCGGACCGGGGCATCGATCTGCTCGCGCGCTGGGACGTCCCGGACGCTCACTTGGAAGCCCTCCTCCTCTGTGCTCAACCAGGCGGGCACCTGCCGGCCCAGGGTGTCGAGGTTGTGGCGCACCACGATCATCGTGCGCGCCTTTTCTTTTAGGGAGATCACGTCCCCGCGCCTGGCGCGGTACGAAGGGATCGTCACGCGCTTGCCGTTCACGAGCACGTGGCCATGGCGCACAAGCTGGCGGGCCTGGGAACGGCTGGCTGCCCACGCAGCCCGGTAGACGATGTTGTCGAGGCGCAGCTCGAGCATACGGAGCAAGTTTTCGCCCGTAATGCCTCGCTGGCGGTTGGCCTCTTCGTAATAGTTCCTGAACTGCTTTTCGAGCACCCCGTACATGCGCTTTGCCTTTTGTTTCTCGCGCAGCTGTGCCAAGTACTCAGAACCTTGCCTCGCCCTGTCACGCCCGTGCGCTCCGGGCGGGTAAGGCCGGCGTTCGATGGGGCACTTGGTCGAGTCGCACTTAGGGCCTTTCAAGAACAGCTTCATCCGCTCCCGCCGGCAAAGCCGGCAGACGGGGCCTGTATAGCGCGCCACCCTCTACACCCTCCGTCGCTTCTTGGGCCGGCACCCATTGTGGGGCACAGGGGTCACGTCCTTGATCCCAGAGACCTCGATCCCGGTGTTCATCAGGGAACGTACTGCCGTCTCGCGCCCCGACCCGGGGCCCTTCACGAGCACGTCCACCTTGCGGACACCGTGCTCCATGGCCCGCCGGGCGCAAGCCTCGGCTGCCAGTTGGGCGGCGAAGGGCGTCGACTTCCTCGACCCCTTGAAGCCGACGTTACCGGCCGACGCCCACGCGAGCACATTGCCGTCCATGTCGCTTATGGACACGATCGTGTTGTTGAAAGAGCTCTTGATGTGGGCGACGCCGTACGCGACGTTCTTTCTCTCACGCCGACGGGGGCGCCGCCCTCCTGGTTTGGGCTTGGGCATGTACTTAGTGCGTCCTCTGCTCCTATGAGTGCTTTCCCGACTGCCTACTAGTGCTTCCTCAGCTTCTTCTTCCCGGCCACGGTCTTCTTCGGGCCCTTGCGGGTCCGGGCGTTGGTGTGGGTCCGTTGTCCCCGTACGGGCAGGCCGCGGCGGTGCCGGAGCCCCTGGTAGGACCCGATCGAGATCTTCCGCTGGATATCCTGGGCGACGTCCCGGCGAAGGTCTCCCTCGACCTTCAAGTTGGCGTCGATCCAGGTCCGCAACTTGGCTACCTCCTCATCGGTGAGGTCGCGCACCCGGGTGTCGGGGTTGAGCCCGGTCGCTTCGATCACCTTGTTGGAAGTCGTGCGGCCGATGCCGTATATGTAGGTGAGCGAGACTTCGAGGCGCTTGTCCCGAGGGATGTCCACGCCGGCAATGCGGGCCATGTGCGTGCCTCCTAACCCTGGCGCTGCTTGTGGCGCGGGTTGGTGCTGCAGATGACAATGACCCGGCCGTGCCGGCGGATGACCTTGCAGTTCTCGCAGATCGGTTTGACGCTGGGGCGCACTTTCATAAGCTCTTCACCTCAAATAAGAACGACCAGCCGGGACGGCTTGGACCGCCACACGGGCGCGCACAAAACCGGCCCCGAAAGGGACGGGGCACATGATAGCGCGCCGACAGGGTTGTGCCGGCGAGCCCGACGATTTCGCACAAGTGTTCACGACCGCTCCCATGCCCGCAGGCCCCAGACGGAGCGAGCGGAGCACCCCTGCACCACCCTGTCATCGGGCTCCTGGGCAGCGTAGATTGGCTACGTGGCAGTAAGCGAGGTGGCGCAGGAAGCCCTGGCGCAAGAACGACAGCCGGGAGCTGTGGGACGCGCGCCCGCTGCCCCGGGCACGCTCGCTGAGCTTGCCCGCTCGGAGGCCTCTCTTCGCCGGCTCCTCCACGGTCTCCCCGGTGTGGACCAGGTGGGCGCCGAGGCCCGTGCCGCCAGCCTTGCCACCAGGTCCATAAAGACCACCGCGAAGCTCTGGGCGATCGACACCGCCATCTCGATGGTGGACCTGACCACGCTCGAAGGGGCCGACACGGCGGGCAAGGTCCTCTCTTTGTGCGCCAAGGCGCGCCGGCCCGACCCCGCCGACCCCTCGGTGCCCCCGGTGGCCGCGGTCTGCGTCTACCCTGACCTCGTCGGCGTCGCCAAGCAAGCGTTGCGAGGCAGCCCTGTGAAGGCCGCCTCCGTCGCCACCGCTTTCCCCTCGGGGCGGGCGTCGCTAGCCGTAAAGCTCGCCGATGTGGCCGAAGCGGTCGCCGCAGGCGCTGAAGAAGTGGACATGGTGATCGACCGGGGCGCCTTCTTGGCCGGCCATTACGGGCGGGTCTTGGAGGAGGTCCAAGCCGTCCGGGAGGCGTGCGGGGAGGCCAGCTTGAAGGTGATCTTGGAGACCGGCGAGCTTGCTACCTACGACAACGTGAGGCGCGCCTCTTGGCTCGCCATGATCGGCGGCGCTGACTTCATAAAGACCTCCACGGGCAAGGTGGCGCCGGCGGCCACCCTGCCGGTGGCCCTCGTGATGCTCGAAGCGGCCAGGGACTTTGCCGACGCCACGGGCCGCCAGGTCGGCGTGAAGGTCGCCGGGGGCGTCCGCACGGCAAAAGACGCCATAAGGTACCTCGTGGTGGTCAACGAGGTCGCCGGCGACGAGTGGCTCGACGCGTCCCACTTCCGCATCGGCGCGTCGGCTCTGTTGAACGACCTGCTGATGCAACGCGCAAAGCAGCACAGCGGCGCCTACGCCGGGCCCCAGGACTACAGCGTCGAGTAAAGACATGGCCTTCGAGCGCTTCGCGTACGCCCCCGCCCCCGAGCAGCGTGCCATAGTGAGCATCCGGCCCTCCTACGGGCTCTTCATCGGCGGCAGCTGGGCTGACCCGGTGGACGGGGGGCACTTTAGGACCCTGAGCCCCTCTTCGGAGGAAGTCTTGGCCGAAGTGGCCGAGGCCGGCCCAAAAGACGTGGACCGGGCGGTCAGGGCAGCAAGGCGCGCCTACGAGGAAGTCTGGGGCCAGATGCCAGGCAAGGAGCGGGCCAAGTACCTTTTCAGGGTGGCTCGGATGCTCCAGGAGCGCAGCCGCGAGCTTGCGGTTTTGGAGAGCTTGGACAACGGCAAGCCCATAAGAGAGTCGCGCGACGTCGACGTGCCGCTGGCGGCCGCACATTTCTTTTACTACGCGGGCTGGGCCGACAAGCTCGCCTACGCCGGCTTCGGGCGGTGCCCCAAGCCCCTAGGCGTCGCAGGCCAGGTCATCCCCTGGAACTTCCCCCTCCTTATGGCCGCCTGGAAGCTGGCCCCGGCCTTGGCAGCAGGCAACACCTGCGTGCTGAAACCTGCCGAGACTACCCCGCTCAGCGCTCTTTTGTTGGCGGAGATCTTTCAACAGGCCGACTTGCCCCCCGGGGTGGTCAACGTCGTCACTGGGGCGGGCGAGACCGGCGCCGCCCTGGTAGCCCACCCTGGCGTCGACAAGGTGGCCTTCACTGGCTCGACCGAAGTCGGCAAACAGATCCAGCGGGCCGTTGCTGGTACCGGCAAGCACCTCACCTTGGAGCTGGGAGGCAAGGGAGCCAACGTCGTGTTCGACGACGCCCCCCTCTCCCAGGCGGTCGAGGGCATAGTCAACGGGATCTTCTTCAACCAGGGCCACGTTTGCTGCGCCGGCTCGCGCCTGTTGGCACAGGAGAACATCGCCGACGGCTTGGTCGAGGCCCTGAAGAGGCGCCTTTCGACGCTGCGCATGGGCGACCCGCTCGACAAGAACACCGACATCGGTGCCATCAACTCCCCCCAGCAGCTGGCCAAGATCCGTGAACTGGCGGCCTCGGGCGAGGCCGAGGGAGCCGAGCGCTGGTCAGCTGCCTGCGAGATCCCCGAGCGGGGCTACTGGTTCCCGCCCACGGTGTTCACCCACGTGGCGCCGGCCCAGCGCATCGCTCGAGAGGAGATATTCGGCCCGGTCCTGTCGGTGATCACCTTCCGCACCCCCGAAGAGGCGCTCGAGAAGGCCAACAACACTACCTACGGGCTCTCTGCGGGCGTGTGGACCGAAAAGGGCAGCCGAACCCTCTACATGGCGTCGCGGATGAAAGCAGGCGTGGTATGGGCCAACACCTTCAACCGCTTTGACCCTGCGAGCCCCTTCGGCGGCTACCGCGAGTCGGGCTTCGGCCGAGAAGGCGGCCGCCACGGCCTAGCCGCCTACCTCCAGGACGGCCTCGGTGGCTGACGCCTCGGCGGCACCGGCGGCCAGCAGCGGCCGCCTCGCGGTCCGTAAGACCTACAAGCTGTACATAAACGGGTCGTTCCCCCGCTCCGAGTCAGGGCGCTCGTACCAGGTTCTCAGCGCTGCTGGCCAGTTCTTGGCCAACGTGGCTTGGGCCTCGAGAAAGGACGTGCGCGACGCCGTCGTCGCTGCCCGCAAGGCGGTGGCCGCCTGGGCTGGCTCTACCGCCTACCTGCGGGGCCAGGTCCTCTACCGGGCGGCAGAAATGTTGGAGGGCCGGCGCGAGCAGCTCGCCGAGTCGGTGGCCTTGGCCGAAGGCATCTCCGCCGGCGAAGCCTTGGACGCGGTGGGCGCCTCGGTCGACCGGCTGGTCTGGTACGCCGGCTGGTCCGACAAGATCGCTCAGGTCGCCGGCTCAGCCAACCCGGTGGCCGGCCCCTATTTCAACTTCTCGGTACCCGAACCGGTCGGCGTCGTCGGCGCCCTCGCCCCGCAGACGTCGTCCCTGCTCGGCCTCGTGAGCGTCCTCGCCCCCGTCATCGTGAGCGGCAATGCGCTCGTTGTCGTCGCCAGCGAGCTGCGGCCGCTGCCGGCAATGGAGCTCGCAGAGGTCTTGGCCACCTCGGACCTGCCACCGGGGGTGGTCAACATCTTGACCGGGAGGGTGGCGGAGCTAGCACCCGTGCTGGCGGCCCACCGCGACGTTGACGCCCTCGACCTGGCCGGCGCGCCCGACGGTCTCGACGCCTCGCTTGAGGAAGCCGCTGCTGGCAACGTGAAGCGGGCCCTGCGCCGGCAACGGCCCGAGCCCGACTGGTACGCCGAGCCAGGTACCGGGCGCATGTTGTTTTTCACCGAGACCAAAACCGTGTGGCACCCGATGGGGCTCTAGGCGGTCTCGGCTAGGTTCTTTTAGCGATGCCAGTGCAGGTCGTCGAGCACCCGCTCGCCAAGGCAATGCTCGCCGCTCTGCGCGACCGCGCCACCCCTCCCCCCCTCTTCCGGCTGCTGGCCAAGCGCCTCGCCTTGGTGCTGTGCGTCGAGGCGACCCGCTCCGTGCCGACCGTCCCCGTCGAGCTCGAGACCCCGCTCGCCCGGGCAACCGGTGCCCGCATCGCCGAGCCTCTTGTCGCAGTGCCGGTGCTACGGGCAGGCCTCGGGATGCTCGAAGCCGTTACGGAACTGTTCCCCGAAGTGGCCGTAGGTTACGTCGGCCTAGAGCGCGACCACGCCACCTTTGAGCCGTCTATGTACTACTCGAAGCTCCCCCCTCTCGAGGGGCGCACCGCTCTTTTGCTCGACCCCATGCTCGCCACGGGGGGCTCGGCGTCCGCTGCTTGCTCGGCTCTAGAAAAAGCAGGCGCCCAACGCATAACCCTCCTGTCGGTAGTGTCGGCACCCGAGGGCATATCCCGTCTCCAGCACACCCACCCCGCCGTCGACATCTTCACCGCTGCGATCGACCAAGGTCTCAACGACAAGGCTTACATAGTCCCCGGTCTCGGGGACTTCGGGGACCGCTTGTTCGGAACCCTTTAGTCAGCAGGCAACGGCCAGCCCGTTCCGCGTGCGTGGGTCGTCCACCGCTAACCTTCCCACATCAGGTCTAGGTGGCAGTGAGGTCAGGCACCTTGGCTTGTTCCTGCCCGCATACGTCGAGCGAAATGGTCGCCGTAGTGCCCGCGCCCTCGCTGGAGGCGAGCGAGAAAGTGCCCCCGAGAGCGTCCACGACCGCTCGCACGATACTTAGGCCGAGGCCGGTGCCAGGCACAACTGCCGCAGTCGCGTTGGAAGCCCGGAAAAACCGCTCGCCTACCTGAGCCAGCTCTTCGGCGGGTATACCGATGCCCTCGTCTTGGACGAACAAGCTGACTTCGCCTTGAGCATCTCGGGCGCCGGCGCCGGGCGTCGAGCCAGGCGCTGCCTCGACGGAGCGCCTAGTCGCACCTAAAAGGACCCTCCCGCCAGGGCGGGAGAACTTGATCGCGTTGGAGACCAGGTTGATCAGGGCTCGCGCCAGCGCTTCGCTGTCGCCGAGCACCGTCGCGGCCCCAGACTCGTCCCTTACTTCCAAGACAACGCCCCGCTGGGCGGCCACCGGGCCAAGATCTGCTGCCACCGAACGGACAATTTGGCCCACCCCGACAGGCACCTTGGCGACAGAGAAAGTACCGGCACTTATCCTAGAGACAGTCAAGAGGTTGTCGATCAAGCCCTGGAGACGCGATGCGTTGCGCGCAACCACGCGCAACATGGCCTCGGCCTCCCCCCCGAGGGTGCCGGCTTCGCCGTCAAGCAGCATCTCGACATAGCCTCGCACGGCCGTAAGCGGCGTGCGCAGTTCGTGAGACACATTGGACAGCAGCTGGGACTTCAAGTGGTCGGCCGCCTCGAGCTCAGCGACCAGCTTACGCTGGTCCTCGTAAAGCCTTACCCGGTAAAGCGCTCGGGCCACGTCTGCAGCAGCCAGCTCCACGGAGGTCATCGCGTCGGCCGTCCACGCACCAGGGAGGCGGCCGCTCACCAGGCTTATGCGGCCGAGAACTTCGCCGTCAAGGACAAGAGGGCAGACCAAGTACGAACGCGCGCCCAGCGCCGATAAAAACTGCGCGACCACAGAGTTTTCCCGAGCAAGCGCGGCGACTGCAGAACTTGCGTCGTGGCAGCAGCCGTCAGCGGGGAAGCCGCCCAGCACCTCGACGAGCGCCGGCGGCGGTTCGCCAAGATGAGAAGCAGGGGCATAGCCAGCACGCGCCCACTCCGCTACGACCTCGCCAAACGGTACCGAAGCGACGTCACCGGTCCCGTCCAGCGAGCCCACCCAACGTAAAAAGACCCGGTCGGCCTCAAAGGTCGTCCCGAGGACCGACACGACCCGGTTGAGGAGCCTTCGTAGGTCCAAGTGCTCTTTGCCGAGCTCGGTGCGCAGCGCCCGCAGCCGCTCCTGATCGCGTTCGCGCCTTTCACGGCGCTCGTACTCTTCAGCGAGAGTATTTACCGCCCTTGCCAGCAAGCGAGCTTCGGCAATGCCGGCGACCTCGACCCGTACTGAACCCTTGCCCTCCGTCATCTGGGCTAGCGCCGCAGCGGCGCGCTGCAGCGGAGGCACGGTCTGGCGCAGTGCCCGCAATCCAAGGACGGTGCCCACCGCCACCGTACTGACAACCAGCGCGCCGAACACCAAATAGGCCGACCTCTCGTCTCGGTGGGAAGCCGCTTCTGCGGCGGCCACCTCCTGGTCCACCCGCTCCCCCACCGCGGCATTTGCCCGCCTCAGGGCATCGAAGAGCGCCTTCCCGGTCGTTGGCGACGGCGCTGTCCCCGCTTTGGGCCGGCCAGCTCGCCGGGCGAGGGGCCCGACGGCGCTCGGCACAGAACGAGGGGCCCCGCCAGCTACGTTGGTGCCCGAAGTTGCCAGGGCAGGGAAAGCAAAGGCGGCGAGCCAACGCTTGGCCGCAGCAGCTTCCTCCCCGATCAGGCGCTCGTCGAGCGGGTCCTCCTTGGCGAGCGAGCGGGCGGCTGCCAGCGCCGAGGGCAAAGACCTAAGGCCTTCGTAGTAGGGCTGGAGGAACGGCTTTTGGTGGGTCTGCTCGTAGCCCCTGAGACCGGTCTCCGCATCAGTGAGGTCTTGCAATACCTGAGCATTGGCCTGTGCCAACGGCTCGAGACGGCCCGCGATTTGGTCCACGCGGTGGGTGACAACGTTCTCGGCCAACCCCCCGCCGACCCCTGCTACCAAAGTGCACGCGTAGAGCACAAAGAAGGCGTTCCTAAGGACCACCCGGAGGGGCCTTGGCCGTGCTCCTGCGTGCCTGCGCCCCACTTACTTGCCCCCGCTCACACTTGCTGCGCCAGACGCCGGCGTCGCCGTCTCGAAGCCACGCCTTGTCATTTCCCCCCATACCTGTCGTTGGCCGCGAAGCGCGGCCCAGAGCCCCTGGAGGCCGAACAGCGCGTTGAGCTGACGGTACCAAAAGTTCTCAAGGGCAGCTGCGGCTACTATCGCCACTAGGTCCGACCAGCGCCGGTAACGATGAAAAGAGATCTCTTCCAAAAGTACCGTCGTCAAAGACAAGACCAGTGCGTACCCGTACGATGCCAAGAGCAGCTCCAACGCGAAGCGCTCGTTCACGGCTCCAAGCGCGAGGGCTGCGCCTGTAGCGAGAAGGCCCACCACCTCGACCACCGGGGCGAACAGCTCGAACACTACGGCGTAGGGCAAGGCGACCAGCCCGGCTCGGCCGTAGCGCGGGTTCAGCAGCATTTTCTTGTGCCTCCAGACGACTTCTGCAAGCCCCCTGGCCCACCGGCGGCGCTGGCGCCCCAAGACGGCCACTGTAGGGGGCACCTCGGTCCACGAAACAGGCTCGGCGACGAACACGATGCGGTACGGGCGCTTGCGGTCGCGCATAGTGCGGTGCAGGCGCACGACGAGCTCGGCGTCCTCACCTATGCACGTCGCGTCGAGGCCGCCCACTTCTACCAGTACGTCACGGCGGAACACCCCGAAAGCACCAGAAATGACCAGCAAAGACCCCAGGCGCGACCAGCCGACCCTCCCCATCAAAAAGGCCCTCAGGTACTCGACGACCTGCACTCGCTCGAGCCAGTGGCGCGGCATCCGGGCGTCGACCACCCTCGCCAAGGGCGACCCGGCACCCGTTCGCCGGCCTCACGACGCCCCCCGACCCTACGACGCGGTCAGGATCTTCGACGAAGGGACGAGCGACCTGCAACAACGAGTCGGGCTCGAGGACCGAGTCGGCGTCCACGATGCAAACGAGCGGTTGGCGAGCCATGTCTATGCCTACGTTGACGCTGTCCGCTCGGCCACTATTGTCTTTCACCACGACGACCAAGGGTGCGTTGCCCCGCGGCACCAGTACCGCGCGCACACGGCCCTTGGTTGGGATCTCTCCAGGTACAAAAGGCGGGATCTCCACTAAGTCGAACGCTGCTTCAAGTTGTCTTTGGGTGCCGTCGGTGGCTCCGTCGATGACCACGACCACCTCGATTTGTGGGTAGCGGACTGCGAGTATCGCTCGTACGCTCTCCACGATGACCGCCTCCTCGTTGTAAGCAGGCAAGACGACCGAGATCCCGGGCAAGAACGGGCTCGCCAGCAAAGCGTCGATGTCCCTAAGCGGCGCCAGCCTCCGGGACCGGGCGACTTCCTGGCTGGCCAGGCACAAAAGGACCATGTAGCTACCGTTCACAACTAGGAAGTACACGAGGACAACGCTGTCGAAGGCGAAGAGCGCTTTCCTACAAGCGCCCTCACAGCCGCAGGTTCCCCTCTCTAGCTGGGTCGGCCCCGTCCCCAGCCTGAAGGGTCAGCTCACCACGGGCGCCGGCCGCCAATGCCGGGGCTATGCTCCGAGGGCCAGCCTTGCGAAGCAAAGCCAGCTCAGCCGCGCGCTGGGCGGCTTCGAGGTGGAGCGCCGCACTAGAGCCACCTGCTTGGCGAGCACCAAAGAGAACCTCGCGGCCGGCTTCTCCTAGTTCTGCCAAGGCTCGGGCGGCTGCCGCTGCCACGACGGTGTCGGGGTCACTTGTCAAGTCGGCTAGGGCTGGCGCAGCGCCTTCGTCCCCAACTTGCGCCAGGGCAGCCAGCGCCGCAAGCCGCCGCTGGCGCGGCCCTGGTCCCGCCGCCTTCAACAGGTCTTCTGTCGCCGTTGGGGACCCAAGGCGCCCCAAAGCGCCAGCCGCCGCCACGCTCAGCGTGACCGGCCCGGCCAACAGCAGGCGCCGGAGAGGCGTCACCGCCGCCAAGGCTCCCAGGCGACCGGCCAAGTCGGCAGCGAGGGCCGCCACGCGGGCGCCCGGGTCAGAGAGCGCCTCCAATACCGCAGGCACGGCGCCAGCGCCCATCTGCATGAGCGCGTCCGCTACGACCGGCCCCGCCAAAGCCCGCTCCCAGCCGACTGACTGCAACAGCGCAGCCGCTGACGCGCTGTCCCCGAGGGCTCCGAGCGTCCTGGCCGCGGCATGGCGGACCGCCCGGTCCCGGTCCGTGAGCAAGGCACGGACATCGGGGGCTGCGCGAGCCTCAGCCAACAGCCCGCCGGTGTGGGCCGCGAGCGCCCTTTTGAAGGCGCGCCTCGAACGAAGCGCCCTCTCCGCGCGGCTCCCCGCCCCTCTTCGCCGGAGCAGCTCAGCCAGCTCCTTCGCGCGAACGGCCCTTGACCAAATAGGCGGTACTAGTCGCTCATTTTCACAACTCGATAGCGCCTCGGAAGTGGCGCAAGCTCCGCCCTTCAGGGCCGAGTGAGCCACGTCGAACCGCCTACGCAGGCGGGAGATGTACGTGCGACCTGTCGCGCCTGATGTATTGGTCAGGATCAGAATGCATTTCAAAGCGCAACAAGAGGTACAATAAGAGCAGTGGCCACACAGACGGTAAAGACAGCTAGGCCGAGAGCGCGCAAACGCCCCAAAGGCGCCCCGGTACACGTCGTCACCACCTCCCTCCACTGCGGTACGCGTCTTTTGAAAATCGCCGATGTCAGGCTCTTTGCAGCGCATAGGGTCTACAACGCATGTCTCAGTGCGGCCCTCCGGCG
>Ga0209061_1001955_pt1 | contig 29452 bp, 22 predicted proteins | sample Coa_R1_10_FD_187157 | JGI IMG/M metagenome (GOLD analysis project Ga0209061, IMG submission 187157) | Surface soil microbial communities from Centralia Pennsylvania, which are recovering from an underground coalmine fire - Coalmine... | ecosystem: Environmental > Terrestrial > Soil >... | reverse complement strand
TATATGTTCAGACACAAGTCCTTGAAAAGAAAATCTTGCTTGTGCAGGCGTTACTGGTGCTGGGATAGCCCGTCATATCTAACGTGATGACCGAAAGGAGAGGATACATGATCGACCCGGAGGCGTATATTCACCCGCTGGCAGAGGTTTCGCCAGAGGCTTCGGTCGGTGCGTGTACGCGTATCTGGCGCCAGGCGCATGTGCGCGAACACGCGGTAATTGGTAAGCACTGTAATATTGGCAAGGGCGTGTATATCGATGCCCATGTGAAGATTGGTTCCAACGTAAAGATCCAGAACCATGTCTCTGTCTTCGAGGGGGTCTGTCTGGAGGATGGCGTGTTCGTGGGGCCGCATGTGTGCTTCACCAATGATCTTTTTCCGCGTGCGATTACCAGAGATGGTAAATTGAAAAGTGCGGCTGACTGGACGATTACGCCCACGCTGATAAAATACGGGGCCTCGCTAGGGGCTGGATCTGTAATCCGTTGCGGGATCATCATTGGAGAGTTTGCCCTGGTTGGAGCAGGGGCGGTAGTGACACGCGATGTTCCACCGCACGCCCTGATGCTGGGCAATCCTGCTCGTCAGCATGGCTATGTCTGTCATTGTGCGCGCCCTCTAACCGATGTGCGCAAGGAGTATGGTCGAATGCTTGGTATATGCGCGGCGTGTGGCCCGATTGAGATAGCGCTACACGCACGTTAGCCATGCCCCAAAGCAATATTTCTTCTGGCTCAGTACATGGACTGCCTTTCCTACCCTGGAACGACATTGACACGTGCCCAGTTATTCCCGTTTTGTGGGACCAGCTTGATGTAGAGCAGCCCACTTGTTTTGTCATAAAAGTATTGTTGGCCGTGACTGGCATTGAACTCGTCCAGACTTGAGGCAGCGGTAATTGACATATCCTGCTCAGCATCGCGATAAAGATGGCAATTAGCCGAGGAGTAGGGAATGATCAACTCGACCCAATCTGTTGACTGCGCGTCTGTGAGGTCAATCTGCAAGGTCGTAGCTGGCGCGGTGTAGCTCCAGGTATATGTGTGATCAGGCAGCGCCGACGCGGAGAAATAACTATCATTCACGACAGATTTCCAGGTTACGCCATCGTCGCGGGCGATTGTAACCGAGGGGAGGTTTACTCCTCCAGCATCAAGCGAAACGTTCACAAAATGATGCCGGCATACATAGGCATTCCAGGCAGCTCTGAAGGTGCAAGAGCTATCGACCAGCACAGAATTGTTGGCGATCACAAATTGACCTGCCTGGCCGGTAAGGGACCCGTCAGCATCGAGAAAGGCAGAAAAGTCACCACCATTCGCGGTAGGTTGCATGAGATAGACGCCGTTGGCGTTGACGAGGTGAATTTGCTGGACAAAGTTCATGATATGGATGGGATTACGGTCGTTCTCAAAATAGTCCACTGCCGCGGCTGGCCGCTGACTGTTCGATTGGAAGTTGACGAACGTGTCATTTTTCACTCCAAAAGGTCCGTCGTAGAATGAGTAGCCGACAAGAGGCTGACCAGGATTCAGAGGAGCGGTAGTACTGTCGTTTGCGGTTTGTCCCACCAGCAGGGAATTTTCTAACATGCCATTATTGCCGGCAAAGGCTGCTCCATCAGAGTTATCAGCCAGAATTGCGCCGGTGAGATCCAGATTATAACCACGCATCCATACGCCAAGATTACTTTCTTTGTAAGCTGTAAAGTTTTGGAAGGTAACAGTTACCTGAGCTGATGAATCGTTTCCCGGAGATTTGACCGGCTGGTAATATTCGTCAGTCGTTGTGTTGTCGGGATTCGGGCCATTATCAACAAGCAGGCCAGTGTCCTCATCGGAATGGGCCACATCATCTATAAACAGGCCCAGGGGTGTCTGGCGCGGCCAGATAGTGGTGAGATTGCTATCAAGGGCGAGAGGATGTTCTGGCAAGGCGAACCAGAAGCCCTCACCCTCGGAACCGGCGGAGACATTACCGATCAGGTAGTTATCCGGGTTGGTGATCCAGAAGGTCGCGGGCTGGGTATCGCTTGGCAGCAGATTTTCACCGTCTGGCGCGGCGAGTGTTTCGATGCCAAGATTATACTCCAGCAGGTTGCCGGTTTCGCTGCCATCTTCCAGGAAATAGCAATGGCCAATGGTGTCAAAGGCGACATTATCGCGTACCAGCACGTTATCGGTACCGTGAATGGTAATACATCGATTGAAGCTGTGGTCAATCGAACTGTTCTCAATGTAGTCGCCCGCCTCATTACGCGCGAGGTGCCAGTGGACGGGGTAGCGGGCCAGGCTTTTGAACTGGCCCATATGATAGAACTCCACGTCTGCAATATGGACGATACTCCCGCTCATGAACATCGACTGACCGCCGAAGCCATTGTTTACTGAGCTGCTATCGCCCTGCACCACGATATTATGACTGAGCAAGCCAACTTCTGCACGTTCATCGACGGTTTGCCCGGCAAAAGTTTGGAGCTGGCCCCAATGAGTATATTTTAGTGGCTGGCTTAGCGTAACCACTGTACCAGAAACGGCCTTTACCGTGACCTCTTCGGCCTGAAGCGGGTCATACGTAGTCGAAGCAATGGCGATGCGGTCTCCTTTGGTCCAGTTCACCGGCTGATCGAGAACGATCTGCGATGTTCCAGCAGGGGCTGTCTGGGCGAGGTGGACCCAACTGACCTTGCTCTGGCCATGCAATTCTAATCTTCCTCCGACCACTCCCAGGAGTTTTGTTCCCATCCCGGCGACATTCTCGGCCTGGGGATTATTTCCGGTCAAAGTAATTACAAAGTGATGCTGAAACGGCTGCAATTCGCTCCCGCAGAGGAGGAGTCCTCCGCTGGGGATCAGAATCCAATCGGCGCTGAGCGAGAGATCTTTCTCTGCACAAACCAGCGTGCCTTCGATGGTCAGGCTCGTGAGCGGTGGAGGGCTGGTATCGAGCAGAATCGAACGGTTTGCCGGGATGACGACCTGAGCACCAGCTGTGGGAGGATGGCCCTGCCAGGTCACAGGATTGGACCAGTTTAGAAGCCTGGGAAGAGGAACGGTAGGCGTTGCTCCGCTCGCTGCGCTTATTTTGGAGGGGGCAGGACTGGAACTAAAGATATGTGGAATGGCCAGCGCAGAAGCACCAACGATTATCAGTACCGACAACGCGGCAAAAGTTGCGCGCGAGTGTCCTTGCAAGTGGAAAAACGTCTTGAACTTTCCCCAATCCTGCATCGTTTGAATCCTCCCTATCGCTGCTATTTGCTTCTACATCATAGAACATAGATGATGTAGAACGAAAAGAAATCGATGATTTTAGCAAAAAAGTACTGTCTATAGCGGTACATTCTCAATGGAAAATTTTAGAGAAAAAGAGAAACTCTCAGTTCTGATCTCTCATCGTTGCGAGCACCACCAGACATTGACAGTCATTCGGCGGAGGGGATACTATGAGGTCGAGTTTAGGCTCTATGAGAAAAATACTGTTGAGAGGAAGCGATTGTGTCAACTGCTTACTGGCTAGCGCGCGCTGGCATTAGCCTTGCAGGCTGGACCCCGCGCTCGGTGAGATATGGCCTGAGTTCAGCTATCAGTTCCGCCAGCTATCTGGGTTGGCGCTCAAAGCGCCTGGTGACTCAGCAGAATATGGCGAGAGTGCTGGGGTTGCCTGTGAGAGATCCCCGTGTAAAGCGCGCGGCCTTTCTGTCGTGGAGCAACTATGGTCGTACAGCTTCGGATTTGATCTATTTCCCGCATATGAATATAGATCGTGTCGAGGAGAAGCTGGAGGATCTGACTCAGGGGTCGAACTGGAGAGAATATGCGCACCAGGCGCTGGCTCCCGGCAAAGGTGCGGTTGTTGCGACTGCGCACTTTGGGAGTTGGGATCTGGCCGGAGCTATTGTCGCGCGCGAATTTCCTCTGTCTGCTATTGCAGAGACATTTAAAGATCCGGGCCTCAATGATCTGCTGCAAGGCCACCGTCGCGACAAGAAAATCGGGATCATTCCATTAGGGAACGCCGGCCGGCCGGTTTTGCAGGAATTACGCCAGAACCACATGGTAGCCATCGTTGTGGATCGACCCATGACCAGAGAAACGGGGGTAGAAGTGAGCTTTTTTGGTCATAAGACCTACGTGCCTGGTGGTCCTGCCGCTCTGGCTCTCAAGGGCGGAGCCACTGTGATTCCTGGCTTTGTCTGGTACGGCCACCATCACAAATTCTATATGCGAGCCTTTCCTCCTGTTTTTCCACAGCCCTGTCAATCGCCGGAAGAACGAACCGCCGAAATTGCGCGCTTAACACAATATATATACAATGCGCTGGAAGAGATGATTCGTGAATGGCCGACGCAATGGTTTATGTTCCGCCCTTTCTGGCCGGCAGGAGAGGCAAGGCAGGAATAGGGGCGAGCATGTATTATCTCTTCCTTTGGGCAACGAAGATTGTGCCACGCCTGCCACGCCGGCTCTTGCGCTGGCTGCCGGCTATACTTGGCCCGCTGACCTGGCTGGTGGCTGTATCGGTGCGCAGGCGGGCAACAATCAACGCGCTGCATGTGCTGGGGCCTGAGATCCGGCAAACGGCTGCGGGGCGGCGCAAACTGAGGCGCGTGGTGCGTGGCATGTTTCGCAGCAGTATCAACAACTACCTGGAAGCGTTTCTCATGCCACGCCTCTCTTCCCAGGAAGTTATGCGTCGTCTCTCTACTGAGCATAATGAGTATCTGGAGGAGGCGCTGGCTCTGGGGAAAGGGGTGATCCTTTTTTCCGCCCATTTTGGCCCGTTTGAGTATATGGCTCGCTGGTTTACCGCCAATAGCTACCGGGTGGTTATTCCGGTTGAAAAACTCAAGGACGAACGCATACTACGCCTGATGATAGAGTTGCGTAGCAGCAGCGGCGTCAATTATGTTCCGCTGGGCGGAAGCGCACCATTGCGTACAATCATCCAGGCGCTGCGCAATAATCAGATTGTCTTGATCACGGCGGATCGTGCGGTGGAGGGTGAGAGCGTTGTCAGAGATTTCTTTGGAGCGCCGGCGTGCTTGCCGATTGGTCCGGTGAACCTCTCCATGCGTACTGGTGCGCCGCTTGTGGGTGCGCTGGGCTGGTATAGCTCCGGCGGGCGTATCAGAGGTGAGTTTATCCGCTTGACGCTCGCGCTCTCCGAAGAAGAACGCAGGCAGCCGGAGATTATAGAGGGTGCGCTGCTTAAAGAGCTGGAACGTGTCATTCGTGCGCATCCTGAGCAATGGGTCGTCTTTTCTAAGGTTTGGGTGGAGTAGGAAGAAGGCCGGGATTAAACCTGGCGCTCCTCGCGTGCTTCGCGTATGCGGCGGGCAACGCGGCGTGGTGGGTCGACAAACCAGCTCCAGGCGCACTGCGCGACATACGCGCCGGGCGAAAGACGGATCGGGGGTTGCTCCTGACCGCCAGCTCGCACACTGCGCTCCAGGATAGCCCGGCGCAGGTCTTCGGGCGTGGTACCGGGGAAGAGCGTGTAGGCAGCGCCAATATGCTGCCAGAAGTGGGCGTCGCTGCCGCCAGTTTCAGCCAGGTGCCAGCCCTGGTTGGCGGCGCGCACAGTCGCGCGCATCGAGGCGTTGGCGGGCGTTGGATTGTATATTTCGATGCCATCGATAGCGTAGCCCTTTTCCAACAATGAGTCGATTTTCTTGCGGCTCAGGCTTGGGACCAGGCGGCCTAGAGGATGCGGCACAATCACCAGACCGCCCTGTTCTTTGATGGCCTCAATACTCTCCTCGACCGGCCGTCCAGGTCTGGGTGCTTTCTTCACAAAGAGGCCCAGCAAATGGCCCTGGCGAGTAGAGACTTCAACACCGGTGATCATTTTAAGCGCGTGATTTTGCTTGTTGAGCAATTCCTCAACCCGTTTCGCTCCCTCGAGGTGGTCATGATCGGTCACGGCAATGAGGGTCAGATTGCGGCGCGTGGCAATCTCGATTACACGAGCCGGGCTGGCCCAGCCGTCACCCAGGTTGGTGTGCATGTGAATGTCGGCGCGGTTATAGCTGCCAGGCGTGGCATCTGTTCGCGCCGGCACAAGTTCTGCTGAGCTATCCATAGATTCTTCTGCCTGAAATCTTTCTGCCGTTTGAACTCTTGAGTTCGTCAATGAGTTCATAATAGTAATCCAATATCTGCGTGGCTACGTGTGGCCACGCATATGTGCGCGCCTTTTGCAAGCCGGCCTGAATGAAGCGCTGGCGCAGCGACTCATGTTTGAGCAACTGCCCGATTGCCGCTGCCAGGTCCTCGCTGCTGCGCGGCGGAGTTAACAGACCATCGACGCCATGAGTAACTACAGTTGCGTAGCCGCTGATATTCGAGGCCACAATTGGCTTGCCGGCAGCCATGGCTTCGAGCAAAACAATGCCCAGACCTTCACCGCCGATAGCCGGCGCGCAGAAGATATGAGCGCTAGCGAAGTAACGTGCCTTGTCCTCTTCCGGGATGTATCCCGTAAAGACCACGTCGTGCCACCCCCGGCGTTCAACGAAGCGCTGAAAACCTGCGCGCAGGCGTCCTTCGCCTACAAAGATAAAACGCGTATTGGGGTGACGCTCGCGAATGGCCGGGATGGCGCGTAGCAGGTATTTAGCTCCCTTGCGCTTCTCGAATCTGCCCAGAAAAAGAATATTTTGTTTGCCGTCCGCGAAGGCCGGGAATGGCTCAGCTATTTGTCCAAAATGCTCTAGATTGATGCCATTGGGAATGATGCGGTAATCGGCCGGAAAATAATGAGTGATGAATTTATGGGTGGCGCTCGAAATAGCAATACGTCCATCCAGCAGGCGCCATATCGGGCGCAGGAATGGCACAAGCGAGGCATACGCCAGATTGAAAGTCGAGGTCAAACTGACCTCTGATGAAGCATGAAAGGTACCAACTGTAATTGTAGGCGAGCAACGTAGCGCGGCCAGAGACAGACCGGGCACCAGCGGCTCGTGGACATGGAGAATATCAAATTTCTCGCGCTGAAGTACCCTGCGCACCCGCAGGGTGAGCGCGGGGTCGAAGGCAGCGACACGCGCAATCGATCCATTGGCCGGGATAGGGGTTGTCCACCCTATTTTGTACACGTGCTTCTCAGGTATTTTTCGCTTGGGGCCGGAAGCCGGGGCGAGAATGCGTACATCGTGTCCCTGAGCCATAAATTCGTTAGCCAGATGCCAGACATGATCGCGCACACCGCCTGGATAACTCCAGTCATACGGTGAGACAAGACCTATTTTCATGGGACGCCGCTCCCTGCGCTCTGCGTAGAGTAGTCCATGACCGGGCTGTCAAAAAGATGCGCGGTCATGGCGAATATGAGAGAGTAGCCACATGGGCAGAAAAAATGAGTACCCATTACTCCTCTCTAGAAAGCCTGCAATGGCATAATGGCTGTGATTATTCCTGACTTATTGTACCACACCGGACGTGGTACTGGTACCTGATCAGGTACTAACGGGAAACAATTTATGCCTGGAGTTTTTTCGCGAAATCCAGGAAAAACTGTACCGCCTGCGGATTTCCCAGAGCGCCCATGCTTACAGCTTTGTCGGGAGGAACGCCCAGAAAAAATTTCTTCACTGGTACCTCCAGCTTTTTTCCGCTCAGCGTGCGAGGCACTTCTGGGATGGCCACAATCTCATCTGGAACGTGGTGGGGCGTCAGATTGGTGCGCAGTTGGGCGCGAATCCTGTTTTTCAGTTCATCATCCAGTTCAACTCCTGGCCTTAGTACTACGAACAAGGGCATGTAATAGTTGCCACCGGGGCGTTCGAGGCCGATGACCAGACTATCCAGGATTTCTGGTATATCTTCAACCACGCGGTAGATCTCGCTGCTACCCATCCGAATGCCCTTGCGATTGATCGTCGAGTCGGACCGCCCGTAGATGACCGCGCCGCCAGTCGGCGTAATTTTGACCCAATCGCCATGCCGCCAGACACCTGGATAGACATCGAAATAGCTATTGAAGTACTTTGTGCCATCGGGATCATTCCAGAAGAAGAGCGGCATCGAGGGCATGGGTTTGGTAATAACCAGCTCGCCTACCTCGTTGATCAGCGGGTTGCCCTGCTCATCGAAAGCTTCAACTTTTGCTCCAAGTGCGCGGCACTGTAATTCTCCGGCGCGAACCGGCAGCAGGGGTGAGCCGCCCAGGAAGGCAGAGCAAACGTCGGTGCCGCCGCTGACCGAGGCCAGCCAGAGGTCATGACGAACGTGTTCGTAGACCCACTGGAAGCCCTCTGGTGGAAGCGGCGAGCCGGTTGAACCCAGGCTGCGCAGCTTGCTCAAATGATAGGTCTTCCCCGGTTCGATCTCGGCCTTCATACAGGCGAGGAGAAAGCCCGCGCTGGTGCCGAAGAGGGTCATGCCCGCCTGCTCGGCAAATTCCCAGAGGCGATTCATGTTGGGGTAAGCCGGGCTACCGTCGTAGAGCAGGATTGTCGTGCCGTTGAGCAGGCCGCCGATGAGCAAGTTCCACATCATCCAGCCGGTAGTAGTATACCAGAAGAAGCGGTCTTCGGGCTTCAGGTCGAGGCTCAGATGAATCTGCTTGAGATGCTCAAGGATGATCCCGCCGTGACCCTGAACAATGGCTTTGGGCAGGCCGGTTGTGCCGGATGAGTAGAGTACCCAGAGCGGGTGATCAAAAGGCACCTGCTCGAATGTCAGTTCGTGCTCTCCACTGGCGATATCTTGCCAGAGCACAGCGTTTGTATAGCGGTCCAGCCGGGTATCGGCGAAGACATAGGGAAGGATCACCGTTTTTTGGAGTGTCGGAAGAGCTGCTTGCAGCTCGCTAAGAATGTCGCGCCGGTCGATAAGTTTGCCGTTATAGCTGTAGCCATCAACCGCGAACAGCACCTTTGGCTCGATTTGCTGGAAGCGATCGATTACGCTCTGTGTGCCGAATTCGGGGGCACAGCTGGACCAGATCGCGCCCAGGCTGGCCGTAGCCAGAAAGGCAATGACTGTCTCCGGGATATTTGGCATATAGTTGACCACGCGATCACCGCGCTGCACTCCCATTGCGCGCAGCGCCACGGCCACAGAGGCCACGCGGTGCGCAAGCTCTTCCCAGGAAAGCTCCGTCAGGGGACGCGTTTCGGATTGGGAGAGAAGCGCAGGGCGCTCGCCGGTCGCGTTGCGAAAAATATGTTCGGCATAGTTCAGTTCTGCGCCGGAGAACCACTGCGCTCCGGGCATGGTGGGATGGGCGAGAACGGTGGTGTAAGGTGTGGAGGCTTTGATCTCGAAATATTCCCATAACGAGGCCCAGAAATCCTCCAGGTGCTCTACGGACCAGACCCATAGTTCCTCGTTCTCTGTAAAATGCAACCCCTTCTTTTGTGCGAGCCAGCGCATGTATCTGGTAAGGTTGGCCTGTTCCTTCATCTGCGTCGATGGTTCCCAGAGCAGCGTTCCTTCTTTGATCGCCATATGTTCCTTTCCCTTCTGGCAGAGCGAACTCATCGCCTGCCCTAAAACGTACTTTGTTCTTCTCTTCTTCTACCGAATTATGCCCCGTGGGAATCTCCATTGCAAGGGTGAGAGCTATTATCTCTATTTTATAAACACATCTATTGTGTTCGCATTTTATCCCATGTTTACATACTGCTTAGAAAAAGCAAGGTGATAGCATATGCGCCAAATTGGACAGTTGCGTATAAATGGCTTGCCTTTTCCTTTTGTCACGTGTATGCTTATCTTATAGAGAATCAATCTATGCGATGGCTTCATGATATAGATAGAAATCACATGAGGCAGAAGAGCAAGTTTTGAGCAATTGGCTTTTTTGTATTCACTGGATCATGGGAAAAACCAGAGACGAGCAAGACATAATCTCTTAGCAAGGTGTATCATTTACGTATGCGTATTGGATTAGTTGAAGACAATTATCAGGTACTCGACTATCTAACTTATGCACTCGAAACTGTCCAGGGCCATACCATCTCTCCCCATCTTACCGGGGCATCGCTTCTGCAGCAGCTCTTTCTCGAGAGAGACGAGAATGATCCGCTGCCCTACGATCTGCTGATTCTTGATTTACAGCTACCCGGCTCGATCTCTGGCCTTGCCGTGCTGGCGCATTTGCACCAGAAAAGCCTTGTTTCCCGGCTTCCAATCATCGTTTGCTCTGCTGCTAGCCCGCAGCAATTACGCGACCTGGTGAAGCAATATCCTACCATCCAAACCCTCCACAAGCCTTTTAAACTGGGTGATGTTTTCAAGCTTGTCAAGCAGGTTCGGCCATACTAGTCGGCGATTCGCCTGTGTTTTGCAATTGCCTGGCGATACAGCTCAAGAATACGTTCCAGGACAACGGAACTTTCCAGGTGGGCGATATCGGCCCTGCCGGTCGTCGGCTCCGTGTGATGGAGCGCCTTTTCGAGCGCGCAGGCAAGCTCGCGGGCGTCGCGAGGGCAAATATAGCAGCCCTCGGTCTGGCCGATTACCTGTGCCACGTCGCCAACATTCGTCGCAACGACAGGAATGTTGCAGGCCATTGCCTCCTTGACGACGTTGGGAGCTCCTTCCGCGAGCGAGGGAAGAATCAGGGCGTTACTGGCGTTCATGTATTGCATCACCATGCTTTGCGGCAGGCCGTTCGCAACCACCAGTTCTGCAGGTATGCCCTTATCGGCAAGTTGCCTGACCGCCTGTTGAGCCAGGGCAAAGTTCTTGACGGGAATCGCCGGATCGTTCGCGAAGAGCACATAGTATTTCTGCTGGTCCCAGCCCAAAGCGGCCCGCGCTTCGCTTCGTGGAATGGGATGAAAAAGCGTAAAATTGATGCCATCAGGAATCACCACCACATTGTCTCTGCCCGATGCCAGCTTCATCTCTTCTGATTTAACGGTCGCTGTGTCCGAAACCCGGCAGAGCCAGCGGCTGATCGCGACGACCAGCCGTGATTTTTTGCTATAGCCTCCGGTCGCAGTAATCGTTCCTAGCAGGTCGTCCCCCAGGAACGCAGAGACGAGCGCAGCTTTCCATTGTAATCGCCCGGCCAGACACCAGAGGCCATAATGGGCGTGGACGATATCATAGCGCCCGCTCAGCGTGCGAAAGAAGACCTGGCAGGCCGCCCAGAGATAGCGCAGAGGCGCTGGCGCGGGGCCTGGATGGACGAGATCAACTTCGTGGCCCGCCGCCCGCAGGCTATCTACGATGGGCTTGATGAACGTTCCTGAGTGCGGTTTCTGTGCGGTAGGATAGATTCCTGTCACCATCAGGATACGATAGGTTGGTGGCCAATTACGCGAGTCAATAATCATATACCCATACCATTCTCTTTTTTTGCTTGTTGCTGTCTGTAAATTTATATGCGCAAAGCATTCTCTCTTCTCAGTTTACCCGCCCCGCCAAATGGATCGGCATCCTGCCCGCGCTGGCTATACATGAGATTGATTTTGGTGTATAGTAGGCACAGATTTTGATGGAAGGAGACCAGCGTGTATGGCACAACCAATGCGTGTATTACAGCATCAGCAGTTACCACCGGAAGCAGAGCAACTGGCGGCGATGTATCAATTAGGCACTCCGCAGGTCGAGTACAGGACGCGTGCGAGAGTAGGGGTCATAATTGCCTGGGGTATTCTGGGAGGCATTCTGGGGTGCATTTTTCTTCTGGCGGGAGTTGGCTCCGCCAGCGATGTTGCTACAATGATTACTTTTTTCATCATTGGGCTTCTCATTCTGGGAGTAGTGCTCTACTGTGCTCTCTTGCCGCTGACCTACCGCTCGTGGCGTGCTTATACCTGTACCGAGGGCTTTGTTATCGTGCGAGGCAGCAGAGTCGATGCTTTCCGCTGGGACCAGATTGGGGCCATGTGGTACGCCGTGACCAGGTATAGCAGCTATGGTGTCTATCGGCGCACTATCCATAAGTACACCATACGCCGCAAGGATGGCGTAAAGGTGATGCTTGACGATCGCTTCGCTGATGTTGAAACGCTGGGCAATACGATTAGCCGCGAGCTGACTCGCTGCCTGTTGCCGCAGGTGATAAGCGCCTATAACGCTGGAAGTACCATTACCTTCGGTCCGTTTAGCGTCAGCCTGCAAGGAGTCAGCAATGGGAGGGAATTGCTACCGTGGAACCAGATCAAAGAACTGCGCTTAAATCGGGGGTTTGTTATGGTGCGCAAAGAGGGCAAATGGCTGACCTGGTCTGCTGTTCGGGTAGCGGATGTGCCTAATATATTCGTTTTCATGGCTCTGGTGGATTATGTTCTGAAAGGCCAGAAATAAGTGTCTTTAGCATATTCACTCCTTATTCATCAGCTATAGAGAAAGGATCTACCATGACACAAACTATGCAAACAATGCCAGGCCAGCGGGTGCCCGGCGAAATCTATCAGCAGGCGGCAATGAATGGGTTAGGTGATCTGGTAGCTGCCTATAAGCCTAGATATACTAATCCCTTTTTTATTATCGGTCTGGCCCTGGTGATTCTCGTTGTTGATATTATTGCGGTTGTCGTGATCTATGAGATCGGTTTTATTGTCTATTATCTGGTTGCCGTGCCAATTATAGCGATCATCTGGGCTATCGGCACTCTCAGCTATTGCAATCTGCGCGTCTACATTTTCACCAATGGCTTTATAAGGGCCAGGGGAGTGAAAGGTGATGTCGTGCGTTGGGACCAGGTTCAGGCCATCTGGGAGAGAGTAAGACAGAGCCGCTCTGGTGGGACGTTTATCTATAATGTGCAGCGCAATGACGGTCGGGTCTTTGTGCTGGGCAGTCCCTTGCAAAATAGCAGGGATATGGGCCTGCGTATGATGCGTGAGATTACGAGGCTTCACCTGCCCGCTGCGCAAGCCGCCTATAATGCTGGTCAGACGCTCTCCTTTGGCAAGGTCAATGTAAACGCGCAGGGTTTGAACAATGGGAAGGAACTGGTGCCCTGGGATCAGATCGGCCGGCTAACCACAAAGCAGGGCAAGTTGTGCATCGAAAAAAATGGCAGGCAGATTGTCTGGTCCTCCGTGAAATCATCTGAGGTTCCTAATCTTTCGGTGCTCATAGCCCTGGTTAACTACGTTGTGCAGGGACAAAGATGAAACGTGAGTGCGTTTAAAGCACCTGGCGGAAAGGATGTTTTCTTTCGGGAAGACATCCTGTTTTTTCTTTTGCGTAAGTTGTAAAATAGCCATAACTGGAGCTTTGCCAGTCACAATCGTTGGTAGTTCGCTCATTCAGGTAGGTAGGTAATAGCTCTTGCGCGGCCGGCAATGCTTGCCAGAGGATGGGCAAGCAATTGCCTCTGCAATTGAGGCATGGTATAATCCCATCCAGTTCTTATAAAGAAAAAATTCCGGGAGGGTCGGGAATGGAGTCGTCGCCGACGAGGAAAGATCCGCTCGTGCTGCTCAATCCCGCGGCCAATCGCGGAAATATGCAGCGGCATCGCGAACTGGCGCGCAAGAAGGCCATGGAAGAGCGAGCCGAATACATTGAGACGAGTCGAGCCGGAGAGGCAGGAGAGTTGGCGCGCCAGGCTGCCGGAGAAGGTCGCCCGCTGATTATCGTCGGGGGTGATGGCTCCGTTCACGAGGTGGTGAATGGCTTGCTAGCAGCCGGCTGGCGTGTCCCGCTGGGGATTGTTGCGGCCGGAGCGGGCAATGATTTCGCATGGAACACGCTGCGCTTGCCGCGTGACCCGGTAGCAGCACTTGAGCGTGCATTTCACGGGACATTGACGGATGTAGATGCCGGACGGGTCAACGAGCGCTATTTCGCGAACGCCTTTAGCGTGGGACTCGATGCTGATATCGCTGAAGCGGCGCACCGCCTGAAGAGCTGGCCCCTCATGAGCGGCTCGCGCCTCTACTATAGTGCCGCGCTCAAACAGCTTCTCTCCGGCTATCACCGCTGCCCCTGGCTCGCGTTTAAGCTTGACGAATGCGAGTGGATGGAGGTAAGCCGGTATGTTTTGCTCGCGGTGAGTAATGGGCCAACATACGGCGGCGGCTTCCGTATCAATCCCACGGCCGATCACACTGATGGCTGGTTGAATATATGCGCCATTGATTATACGCCTTTGCTGCGGGCTTTACAGCTTTTACCGGTTGTCCGCAGAGGAGAGCATAGGAACGTGCCGGAAGTCCTGTTCTTTCAGGCGAAAAAGGTGCAAATAAAAGGTCAATCAACAATGAATGTCCAGATGGATGGAGAAACCACCTGCGCGCAAGAGTATCGAGCCGAAGTGCTTCCTGGAGCATTATGGGTAAGAGTCTAACCGATGGTTTATGCGATTCTCAAGCCTGTATTCTGGCTACTTACGCATCTTCTCTGTCGTTATCGCGTCTCCGGTCGTGAGAATATTCCCCAGGATGGACCGGTTTTAATCGTTGCCAATCATTTGATCTGGTATGATCCCCTGCTACTTGGAATTATTTTTCCCCGTCGTCTCTGGTTTATGGCGAAGATTGAGATTTTTCGTTTGCCAATCGTCGGCTTTGCCGCTCGTTTGACCGATCAGATTCCTGTACATCGCGGTGAAAGTGATCGAGCCGCGCTAGAGCAGGCGTTGGGCTATCTGCGCCAGGGGAGAGCGGTCACGATCTTCCCAGAGGGAGCTGTCGCGCAGCACGGGCGATTGCTGGATGCGCATACGGGAGTGGCGATGCTGGCGCTACGCTCAGGCGCGCCGATTCTACCTGTGGCTCATCGGGGCACACGGCGCATCTTTATCGGGCGCGGCGTCTGGCTGCCAAGAGTAGAGGTGCGAATCGGCGAACCGTATATTCCCCAGGTGCCGGCTGGCCTTTCTCGCAAAGCTGCCCTCAAGATGGTGACAGAGGATCTGATGCTACGCATTGCGCGGATGCTTCCCCCTGAGGACCGAGGCGCTTATGCACAGCCTGTGCAGGAATTAGAGCGTGAGTTGATTAGCCGGGTGCAGAGCGAGACGCGGCGTCGGCAGACCACCAGAGATCTCTAGGGATGCCTGACCAGGGCCGCCGGGCAGAGGTGGGTAAGTGTACATTGCTCACAGAGCGGCTTGCGGGCAACGCAGATGGCGCGCCCATGATAGATCAGCAGGTGCGAGAGGTCGAGCCAATCCCGTTGGGGAAGGATGCGCATCAGTTGCTGTTCGATCTTGACCGGGTCCTCGCTAGTGGTCCAGCCAAAACGGCGGGCCAGACGTATATTGTGTGTATCAACCACATAGCCCTCCACGATGCCGAACGCATTTCCCAGGACCACGTTGGCCGTCTTGCGCGCCACGCCGGGCAGGCTGAGCAGCTCTGCCATTGTGCGCGGCACCTCGCCGCCAAAATCGGTGAGAATTTTCTGGCAGGCGGCGCGGATATTTTTCGCCTTGTTGCGGTAGAAGCCGGTCGAGCGGATATCCTCTTCTAGCTCAGCCTGGTCGGCGCTGGCATAGTCGGCAGCCGTCCGATATTTGCTGAAGAGCTTTGGCGTGACCATATTTACGCGCTCGTCGGTACACTGTGCCGCTAACTGCGTGGCGATCAGCAGCTCCAGGGGGTTGGAGAAGTTCAGCGAACATTTTGCGTCCGGGTAGAGGCGGCGTAGCTCAGCAGTAATGGCTCCAACTTGCTCCGGCGAACCAGGCGGAGGTCCATCGTAGGGCGTGAGCGGCAATGCAGCTTCCATCTCTTTCGTTCCTCATTCCATCTCGTAATGGAAAGCATTATATCATATGCAGGCGTCTCAGCGTCTCTCCTGCTGTTCTTTGAGTAGCGCGCGTAGCGCAGCGGCTTGCCCGCGATTCCAGGAAGCTGAACGTACTCCCGGCCCAAAGATGGGAAGAGAACTCTGCTCGCGGATGCGCGCAGCGCGTTCTCGCTGGTAGATCTCATGGACAAGTTGACGATCGCTCAGGTGCCAGCCCTGTTTTTTGGCGCGCCGGGCAAACCACATCACACGCTCATAGCCTTCCTGGTATTCGCGGTCGGTCTCTTCTCTGGCGGGCATTGGTTGACTCATGCGTTTTTAATCCTGCTATCTTTGCAATTTTTTGCGATGATTAGCGGTCTCGCTTGTTCAGATTATGGCAAAAGTTGGGGTCGGATGTCAATGTTGTTTGCCGCCTTAAAAGCGATTAACGCGCCCTTGTCAGAAAGCAATCGCCGTGATATTCTTAGAATAAATGTTTAAGTTCGCTATGCTGCGCCTGGAATAAAATGCAACAGTCTATTTCTTCATCGCCTGATATGCAGTCCTCTCGCTCAAATGATGAGTGGGTCTTTGGATGGGACCCGACGCCAGGTATTGTCTCTGTCTGGGCTAGTCGCGATGGACATGCTCTTATCTGGAGGCGCGAGGGTGCGCAAGTTCTGTGTACCAGGGAGGTCTTTCGTCCCTGGCTCTTTGCAACGACCCTCAACGATCTTGCACACCTTGGGCCTGTAATGGTAGTTACTTCCACGGATCCTGCCGTAGAGACTTCGCCGATCAGTTACCGTGTTCTCGATGGGCCAGACGGTTTCTATCGTTACCTCATCAGCGCGCGCGATGGTCGCTTCCTCGAACGTGAGCTGCTGAAAGGAGCATCCCGGCGGCTTGGTCGCCAGGTCAAAAATCTGGGAGAGCTCTCTGAGACTTACTATCAAGTCGGCCCTGTTGAGCAGTATCTTATGCAAACAGGCCGGGTCTATTTTCTTGGCCTGGCTTTTGAGGATATACACCGCCTGCAATTTGATCTAGAAACGACCTCGCTTGATCCCCACCGTGGGCGTATTTTTCTGATTGCTCTTCGTGATAATCGTGGATTTGCTACTACACTAGAGGCTGTCAGCCCTGATGATGAGGCGCGAATGATCACGAAGCTCTGCCAGATCGTTCGCGAGCGCGACCCGGATGTGATAGAGAACCATAACCTGTTCTCATTTGATTTCCAGTTTCTGGAATACCGTGCGCAGGAACTGGGTGTGCCTCTGCGGTTGGGCAGAGAGGGTGGGCCGGAGCGCCTGGAGAGGCGCCAGGAAACGCTGGCAATCGGACCGGAGGTACATCGGCGTGTCCGCTATAGCGTCGCCGGGCGAGAGCTGATCGATACGCTGGATGCTGTGCGCCGCTATGATTTCGTGGTGCGTGACCTGCCCAGTCATGGTCTCAAGGATGTCGCCCGCTACTTTGGCATCGCCACCCCTGACCGCGTCTACCTGGAAGGCGCGGCCATTTTCGAGACCTATCAGAAGGACCCTGACCGCGTGCGCCTCTATGCCCTCGATGATGTAGAAGAGGTCGATGGTCTCTCGCGGCGGCTGCTCGGTGCATCGTTCGCTCTGGCCAGTATGGCGCCGCGCCGGTACGAGCGGCTGGCCTCAGCCGGGCCGGCGATGGGCATTCTGGAGCCAATGCTGGTGCGCGCCTACTTGCGCGCGGGTATGGCTTTGCCTCGTCAGGATGCAGACGCCGCTCATAGCATGCATGAGGGGGGCGCGGTCCATCTGTTTGCCACAGGCATAGCCGAACATGTCGTCAAGGCTGATGTCGCTTCGCTCTATCCTTCCTTAATGCGCTCGTTTCGCATCGGGCCGGCCTGTGATCGCCTCGGAGCTTTGTTGGGCATACTGGATCGCTTGACCGATTTGCGCCTGGCTCATAAAGCAGCAGCCAGGCGCGCGACGCCCGGCTCGTTAGAAGCAGATATGCACGAGGCCACACAGGCGGCGATGAAAATTCTGATTAACGCGGCCTATGGCTATATGGGCGCTGGCTCCATGGCCCTTTTCGCCGACATGCGTGCCGCCGATGAAGTGACGAGGCGTGGTCGTGAAGTTCTGTCCCAGGTGCTTGATGCCCTGCGCGAGCGAGGCATGGCTCTCATCGAGGCTGATACCGATGGCGTCTATTTTGCTGTGCCGGCTGATTGGAGTGAGGAACAGGAGCGCCAACTTGTGGCCGACATTGGTGCCCATCTCCCGGCTGGTATCCGCTTGGAATACGAGGGACGTTACCGTGCCATGTTCAGTCACGAGGTCAAGAATTATGCCCTGCTCACGTATGGCGGTCAGCTTATTGTTCACGGAGTAGCTCTCCGATCCAGCAGAGCCGAGCCGTTCGGTGATCGCTTTTTGCGCCAGGCGCTCCTCTCAACCATGACGGGGGATGTAGCCAGGGTGCGCCAGGTCTATCTGGAAACAACCGAGTCCCTCCGGCAACGGGTGTTTTCCGCCTCCGATGTCGCCGCGCGGGTTCGCCTCTCAAAATCGCCGGAAGGATACGAGTCCACGCGAGCCAGGCACTCGGAGCAGGCGTATGAGGCGCTGTTAGCTGCGGGACGGACGAAATGGGCACCGGGCGAACGCGTGCGCTTTTATCGCACAGCGGGAGGGGCTGTTGTCTGGCTACCTGACGAGAGCGAAGAGATTGCTTTTGACGAAACCGAGGATGCGGAGGGGCGAGTAGATGGACACAATCCTCCCAAGCCGCTTGCCCCCGGCTATGCCGGCGAGGTGAAGAACCGCCGCGATTATGACGTGGAGCATTATCTTCGTGTACTGGTGACTTCCTATGCCTCGCGCTTGCGCAAAGCCTACGCTTCTGAGGATTTTGAGCAGCTTTTTCGTCTTGAGGAACAGCCTGGTCTGTTTGATCGTCCAATCGAGCATATTCAACCCGTCTGGATTCGTTGCCAGACCATGGGTACTTAACCGTAGTTCGGAAAAGCATTGGCTTTCCTGTCCCTGGCGATTGCCTCTCGACTTTTTCTTTCCCATCGCGTATGGTAGGTAGCAGGCGAGCCTATTTTGTTCGGTGCCATGCGCGGTTTTTTTAAGGAGAGAGAGCCTGCACGATGTCAATACTCTGGGAGCAATGCTATGCACGGCGTGTCCAACAGATGCAGGGGTCAGTGACCCGTGAACTCATGAAAGGGGTCAGGCCACCGGGGACTATTTCTCTGGCCGGGGGCCTACCAGCAGAAGAATTGTTCCCGGTCGAGCAAATTGCCGCAGCCGCTCAACGGATTCTCCAGAACAGCGGTCCGCAGGCATTGCAATACGGCCCGACTGAAGGCTATATGCCTCTACGTGAGCTGCTCGCACACCAACTTAATCAGACCGGCGTCAACGTTTCGCGCGATAATATTTTGATTATCTCCGGCTCGCAACAGGGTCTCGATCTACTAGGGAAAGTGCTCTTGAATCCAGGCGATAGCGTACTTGTCGAGTCACCAACCTATATGGGAGCGCTTCAGGTGTTTCGTCCATATGAACCCGTCTTTGTAGCCATGCGCTCAGACGAGGGGGGAATCGTGACCGAGGAACTGGAGCCAGCTCTGCAGCGGCATCCGAAATGTCTGTATGCCCTGCCTACCTTTCAGAATCCCTCCGGCGTCACATATACGCTGGAGCGCCGCCAGCACTTGATCGAACTGACCGAGCGCTATGGAGTACCCATCATCGAGGATGATCCCTATTCGCCGTTGCGTTTTGAGGGAGAGCCGTTGCCTTCGCTCTTTGCCCTGGAGAGCGCGCGGCAAAATGCAGGAGGCATGCGTGAGCAGCCCTATCAGGGGAACGTCGTATTGCTGAATACATTCTCCAAAGTCCTGGCCCCTGGCCTGCGCGTGGCCTGGATGGTGGGGCCGGCGCCGGTGATCCGCAAGCTGGTATTGGCCAAGCAAGGGGCCGACCTGCACACGGCGACTCTTAACCAGATGATTGCCTACGAATTGCTCAGTTCAGGCTTTCTGGAGGAACATATTCCGCTCATTCGCAAGCTGTATTGCGAGCGGCGCGATGTAATGCTGGCGGCGCTCTCCGCGTACTTCCCCGAAACGGCCCGCTGGACGCGTCCTCAAGGAGGTCTGTTTCTCTGGGTCACTTTGCCGGAGGGCGTCGATACCACTCTCTTATTCAAAGAGGCCCTGGAGCAGCGCGTCACCTTTGTACCAGGCACGGCTTTTCACGCCAACGGAGGTGGTGCCAACATGATGCGCCTGAGCTTCTCGAATGTGACTCCTGGGCAGATTGAGGAGAGTATTGAACGGCTTGGCAAGCTGTTGCGCGCACAGATGCCGTCTGCTTAATCCTATCTCTCAACGTTGAGCAACGTAGGGGAGGGATAAGCTGTACTTTCACCTTTCCTCTTGTCTTTGTGGTAGATCAGGAAATTGCGCTCGGTGAGTTTCTTGATAATAAACCCAGAAGGACCTGAGTATGCTCTGTATCAGCCCGGCGAAGGGCCCGGCCAGGACTGCGCCAATCAAACCAAGCAATTCACTTCCGGCTATGACCGCTAATAACGTAATAGCCGGATGTACTCCGATGGTTCTTCCCATAATACGGGGAACAAGAACATAGCCCTCGATAACATGGATACCGATAAAGTAGCCCAGGACGATCAAAGCGAGAAGCCATCCTTGCGTTAAAGCGAGTAAACAGCAAATTGCACCTGAGATCAGCACTCCAATTACAGGGATAAACTCCAGGAGGGCCGCTAATGCTCCCAGAAAGGCGGGATAGGGCACGCCAAGCCCGAACATACCCAGACCTACTAATGCTCCAATAATTATGCAAATGATGATTTCGCCGCGTATATATCCGCCGGCCACTCTCCTTAAAATCTGCAAGAATCTTCCTGCGCCGGGTCGTATGGACTGCGGGGCAATTCTGAGCAGGTAGTTTATCAACTTTTCTCCATCGGCGAGCAGGTAAATACTTACGACAATCGTGAACAAGATAAGTGCAAGTAGATAGAAGATGTTACTAATGATAGAGATAAAATTGGCTGCAAGACCGGCTGCTATGCCGCCTAACTGGGATTCAAGGTTTCTGCCGAGTGTATTAAGTTGCGCCTGTGAAATGCCAAGTCGGCGCAAAATTTGTTCGAGTGGAGAAGCATGGCCGTGAGGACCCGGCGTTAAGTAGCTTCTGATAGAGCGAGCCAGCGAGGTTATTTCTTCAATGCTGGTTCTGACCAGAAGGTACAGTAAAAAGAGTACAACCCCTACTGCGAGTATGTAGACCAGAAGAATAGCCAGGGGGCGAGGCATAATGCGATGGAAGAGAGCTACCAGTGGCACCAGAGCATAGGCAACCAGTCCGGCTATAACGAGAACCCAGCATGCCACCTGGACCTGGCTTAGCAGATTGATACAGATGAGAAAGAGCGCGAGCCAGATCAGAAACGTCAAAGAAATGAGGAAGCGTCTTCTCCACGTTTCCGTACTGGCGAGAAAGGTCTGCCTGGGTGGATTGGGTGGCGTCTCAGACATCGAAGTACGTGTTTCCTCTCCTTCGCTTGCCCGTCATCCCTGGACTTTCGTTCTCTCTACTCCTTTCAGTATAGAAATATGGGCAAAGATAGCCAGACTTTTATTCTATGTCTTAACCTCCTTTGTCGTCGGGTACTATAGTGTTTGCTGGCGCATCCTAATGAGCCTTTTGTATTCTTTTAGCCGATGGTAGGTCTGACTTTTCAAGGTCTAACTCGTAGCGTATCAGTGGATCGCCAGGATAAACGGTCTCCTGGAAACCGAGCTTGCAGCTAAGTTTGATGCCATCGTCGGTACGTGCAGTGGCGTACAGCTTCTTGCAACTGGTAGAGCAACATGTGGTCAGCAAAGATGATCCACGCTTTGCGGTGATCGATGCCGCTGCCTTTGCTTCCAAGAACCTGTACAATGCGGCGCTTTACGGTTAGTAATAGCCGTCTAAATCCAGCAAAGGATGTGGTATTCATACGTGGACGCCTATTTTGGAACTATAGTTGTGAAGCATATTTCCCTTTTGCGCCGTGAGAGAGAAAAAAGCAGGGAACAAGCAATTTTGCTGGGCTGGTTACACTGGAAAGAAGGATAGAGCGGGATCTGGATAGGTGCGGCCGTGTGGGGCATAGAAAGGGAAGGGAGCGATAGAGCTATGGCTGTTGAACAAACAATGAAGCGCGTTCAACGGGATAGAGAAGGACAGGGCAGACAGATCATTCCCGGTGAAGGGTCAATGCTGGATCGTCTGCCAGGCCCCTGGCCACGAGCTGTTACCCACGAGGGGGCAGTCGTGAAGGGGCATCTGCGCGAGGGGCGCTTTCAGCGCAGCTTGGCGGTAGTCACAGCTATTTCCGGTGTGTTTACCGGCATAGAAGTAGGCTACGAACACTATCGCGGCAGTTATGGGCAGCGCATTATGTACACCCCGCTTGTTCTGAGCTTCGCACTCGCCATAGCGGGTGTCTGGACTGCGTTGAGCAGTGGGGTAGCGCGCACTGTGCTGCGTGTTGTCTCGTATGCCGCCGTAGTTGATGGATTGATAGGCTTCTTTTTTCACATTCGCGGGATTGCACGCAAGCCCGGCGGTTGGCGCATTCCCATCTTTAACCTGATCATGGGGCCCCCACTCTTCGCCCCACTGCTGTTTTCGACGGTTGGTTTCCTGGGAGTGGTCACATCTTACCTGCGGCGTGAGCGCGCGCCGGAACATCCTCTTTCCAGCCTCCCTGGTTTCCGTCGCGGGAGCTTACGCTGGCTGCCACCTCCCGTCCAGAGGGATGAGGATCGTTTTCGGCAGGAGGTTCGCGAGGGACGCTTTCAACGGACGCTTGGCGTTGTTGCCGCCCTCTCAACGCTGTTTAGCTGGATCGAAGTGTCGTATTCACATTATAAGAATAATTTCTCGTATCGTGTCCAATGGACCCCAATTATTACGGGGATACCGTTGATGATCGCGGGCGTGGGGACCGTCTGGAGCCGCAGGATAGGGCACGTACTTCTGCCAATCACCTCACTGATTGCTATTGCGAATGGGGCAATTGGCTCTTTGTACCATATACGTGGCGTGCTTCGCCGTCCGGGCGGTAGCAAAAAGCCGCTCTACAACGTCCTCTATGGTCCTCCTGTTTTTGCGCCGCTGCTCTTTGCCGCCTCCGGGCTTCTTGGTTTGATTGCCAGCTTTTTGAGGAGAGAAGGAGAATGAAACAAAACCAGATCAAGAACCGACAGAAGCCCCTTCAACAGGCTCCTTCTAGCGCAGATGATCAGGCCGCCGCGAGCCTTTTGCCCATTGACCCGCAAATCGGGCGGCCAATCAAGCCTACGGCGCAGCCGGGCTACTATCCTGGCTACCATACGTTGAGCCAGCAGGATGTCTGGGATAAAGCCACGCGTGACCTTATACGCAAACGGGTCGAAGAGGTCCCACCGCTGCGTTTCTTTACGCCGGAAGAAGCGAGCTTTCTGGAAGCGATATGTAATCGCTTGCTTCCTCAAGATGATCGAGATGAGGCGCATAAAATTCCTATCATCAATCACATTGACGACCGTCTGTACCATATGCGCCTCTCCGGCTATCGTTACGAGGATATGCCACCGGATAACGAAGCGTATCGCCTGGGCATGCAAGCCATTGAGGCCATTGCGCAGCACATTTTTCGCGCGCCTTTTGTAGATCTGGAGCCAGTAAAACAGGATCAAGTCTTGCTGACTATTCATCAAGGCCAGCCTCCGGCTGCCCACGATATCTGGCAAAGAATGTCTGTGCATCATTTCTGGCTGCTCTTGATGCAAGATGTCGTGACTGTGTACTACGCGCATCCGTATGCCTGGGATGAAATTGGCTATGGAGGGCCGGCGTATCCACGCGGCTATATGCGCCTGTCGCGTGGTCAGCCGGAACCGTGGGAAACGCAGGAACGCCGCTACGAGTGGGAGGCGCCCCCTTCCTCGCTTTCCGATGAGCATCGTATGCGGGGTGGGCCGGGACAGCACAAGCAGCAGGTACCGGGCCAGAGCGGAACCCATTAAAGATCAGCGAGAATACCTGGCGGTAAAAGGAGAGAGAGATGCATAAACCAATTCTTGGCGCCTTTGGTGAGCCTCATCCTGATGAGCACTTCCTGGGACCGATGCAGAGGCTTACTGTTCCGATGCGGCGCTTTCTGCAGAGCCAGGAGGTTGATTTTTGTATTGTTGGGGTTGGATCGGGTGGAGGCGTCGCGCTCCAGCGCCTGGCGCGCGCCGGCTTTCGTGTGCTGGGAATAGAGGCCGGGCCATTCTGGGATACCGAACGCGATTGGGTCAGCGACGAGGCCGGCTCTCACAAACTCTACTGGAACGATCTGCGCATTACGGGCGGGGAAGATCCTATCACGCTAGGGGAAAATAATAGTGGGAAGGGGGTGGGCGGTGGCTCAGTGCATTGGGCCGCCTTTGCGCCGCGTCTTCACCCCTCAGATTTTCGTGTTTTCTCCCTGGACGGAGTGGGCGTGGACTGGCCCATCTCCTATGATGTTCTCAAGCCGTATTACGAAATGCTCGAACGGGAAATTCCTGTCTCCGGTCCCGCCTACTTCCCCTGGGGCGATCCTCATGGATATATCTACGGTTCGCATCCTCTGGGGGGAGTGGGAGAGGTTCTGGTGCGTGGCTGTAGTAAGCTCGACATTCCGGTCGTAGCTGGTGGACCAATCGCCATCCTTGCGGGATCGCACGGGGATCGGCCGCACTGTATCTATCGTGGCTTCTGCTTGCAGGGCTGCAAGGTCGGGGCCAAACAGAGCACCTTGATCAGCCATGTGCCGGATGCCATTCGTCACGGGGCCGAGATTCGCGCTAATTGTATGGTTTCACGTATTCACATGAAAAATGGCCTGGCAACAGGCGTGAGCTATCTGGACCCCGCTGGGAAAGAGCGATTTCAGCCGGCGAAGGTGATCCTGGTTTGTGGCTATGCGATTGAAACGCCGCGCTTGCTCTTCAATTCGGCCTGTTCTGGCTTTGAGCAGGGGCTGGCAAACTCCAGCGGGACGCTGGGCAAATATCTGATGGTCCAGATTGGCAATGTCGTATCGGGTCGGTTTGAGGACCCCATTCGGATGTATAAAGCACCGCCAGCCCATGCCATGACCGAAGAATTCTATGAAACCGATCCGCGCAATGATTTTGCGCGTGGCTTTGCGATTCAGACCGTCGGGCCACTGCCAATCGCGTTTGCGAAGCAAATGGTCGTTGCCAGAGGCGCCTGGGGTTGGGGTTTGCGCAAGGTGATGATGGATTATAACCATTGGTCCTCATTGGGCGTGCTTGGTGAAATTCTCCCCTGGGAAGACAATCGGGTTGAGCTGGCTGAGGAAAAAGATCAGTATGGGTTACGTGTGGCAAAAGTGACCTTTCGCTTGCATGAAAACGATAAAAAGGTTGCCAAAGCTGGTGTACAGAAAGTCTCTGAAGTCCTGTATGCCGCTGGTGCTCAGGAGGTAGCTGAAGAGCCGCGCTACGCGCATCTGGTTGGAGGCGCGCGTATGGGGGATGACCCACGCGCCTCCGTCGTTGATAAGTTTGGGCGCACGCACGACATTCTCAACATTTTTATCTGCGATGGGAGTGTCTTGCCAACGCAGGGTTCGGCCAATCCAGGGTTGACCATCCAGGCTCTGGCCGCGCGCACTGCCGATTACCTGATCTCGAATGCTGGCAATCTGCTCTCGACGCATCCCGAACGAATCTCGCAGCCTGAGCCGCCGGTTCGCCATGATCTTTCACCTGCTGGCACCAGTGGACGTGGAGTGCCGCGCTTGAAATCCGGCGGCCGCTCGTGGCTGCGCCGCAAGGGTCAGAGGACCCATGCGACCTGATTTGCCCGGCCCACTTTTCTAAACATTTCTCTATTGGCAGCTATGCTCCTGAGACGGGGTGTATGCCAGGAGGGTCACAATCTTTTCTGCTTTCTGAGAGTGAAAGGTCGAAAAGAATAGTCTAACGTGAGTTCGATACCGTTGGCTTTCTCGCGTCAGGGCAACCGAAACTTGCAATCTGACTGAGAGTCATTTAGAATTACCGATAAGTTGACGATTCGCGGAGCGTAAGGAGCAGGGCAATGGAGCGTATGGGGCTGAACGGCGCGACGCGGAGCCAGTAAAGGGTGTTTCCTCACATGTTCCGAGGGAGGAGCAAATATGAGTATCGAAACCCATCACGGTTCTTTTCAATTCCCCACTGCGATAGGGAGTGTTGCCTCATCAACACAGGACGAGATGGATGCCGCTATCGCCACACTGCAGAAGCAGAAGCAGGCGTGGGTAAAAGTCTCGGTCAGCGAGCGAATCGTTCTTGTCGAGGCGCTGATCCGCGACTTTGTAGCCATTGCTCCACGCTGGGTAGAAGCAAGTATGCGGGCCAAAGGTATCAAACCCGGCACGCCCGGCGAGGGTGAGGAATGGGCAGCGGGTGCGTGGCCAGTTGCTAAGCAACTGCGCCAGTTGCGCCAGGCGCTGGCCGATATCGAGACACGCGGACGACCACGTGTTCCCGGCCTGGTCACAACGCGATCGGATGGTCAGGTCGTGGCCCAGGTTTTCCCGCAGTCTCTTTACGATAAGCTCTTTTTTACGGGCATCACGGCGGAAGTCTGGATGGAGCCGGGCGTCACAGAGAGCGAGGTTTTCTCGACGCAAGCCGCGATCTATCGCGATAAGAACCACGAAGGCAAAGTAGCGCTGGTCCTGGGTGCTGGCAATGTGGCAAGCATTGGCCCGCTGGATATCGTCTATAAGCTCTTCATGGAAGACCAGGTGGTGCTCTACAAGACGAATCCCGTCAATGCCTACCTCGGTCCATTGATCCAGGAATGTTTCCGTGCCTTGATCGAGCCCGGCTACCTGCGCGTTGTCTATGGAGGAGCAGCTGAGGGCGCGTACCTTTGCAATCATGATGGTATCGAAGAGATCCATATTACCGGTTCTGACAAGACCTTTGATGCAATTGTCTTTGGCCAGGGTGAAGATGGGGTCAGGCGCAAAGCTGAAAGGACGCCGCTCTTGACCAAGCGCGTCACTGGCGAGTTAGGAAATGTCAGTCCGGTGATTATTGTACCCGGCCCCTGGAGCCAGAGCGATTTGAGCTACCAGGCCATGCATATCACCAGTATGCTTATCAACAACGCTGGCTTCAACTGCAACGCCACGCGTGTCATTATCCAGCACGCGGCCTGGTCCCAACGCGGGGCGCTGCTGCGTGAGATCCGCAACACGCTGGCAAAGGTGCCGCTGCGCAATGCGTACTATCCCGGCGCGCACGAGCGCCAGAAAGCCTTTGTCGCGGCTCATCCCGAGGCCGAGGAGTTCGGCACGCCGCAAGGGCAAGAGCTGGCCTGGACCTTTATCGCCAATATCGATGCGAAGCAGACCGACGATATTTGCTTTACAACCGAGGCTTTCTGTGGACTCTTCGGCGAAACCGCACTGGAAGCCAGCAGTACCGTAGAGTATATCGAGCGCGCGGTTGAGTTTGCCAACAACGATATCTGGGGCACGCTCAACGCTACTATTCTGGTTCATCCAGAGTCGCTCAAAGATCCGCGAATCTATCAGGCCGTGGAACGGGCCATTGCAAATCTGCGTTATGGCTCGATTGGTGTCAACTACTGGGCTGGCATCAGCTTCGCACTTGGAACCACAACCTGGGGGGCTTATCCTGGACATCCTATCTACGATATCCAATCAGGCAATGGTGTTGTGCATAATAGCCTGATGTTTGCCCATCCGCAGAAAAGTGTGCTGCGTGCCCCTTTCCGCAGCGTTCCCACGCCCACCTGGTTTGTAGGCGAAGCGGCCAAAGGGGCCGGAGTCTTCCCCAAGCTGGTGCAATTTGAGGCCGCTCCCTCGCTCCTCAAAGTGCCGGGGATTCTCTGGTCTGCCATCAAAGGCTGAATTTTGAAAAGCGGGAGAGTCGGCTATAAAGGCGTCGTCGTCGTTGTGGCCGGTTCTCTTCTTTTTCATTCAAAGGATGGGTCGGGACCAGCCTGCCAATAAGCCTGACTGGCTCGCTGCCGCATTGCAAGCAGAAACGATTCAGCATTCAGGATACCTGTGAATTGTGTAATGTATACAATGTCGGTCAGCGTAATTCGGCTAAATTACCACTTCAAAACCTCATAGCCCTGTGATACGCTGTTACATATAAAGCAAGTTGTATAGTTTATATAAATAAGAGGTTAGGTTCACCACGCTATAGAAGGCATCCAGGCATCGTTGGGCCTGCCATAGCCAGGGGGGTTGCGCTTATAGCGTTGGACGCTTTGTATACATCGCACCGGCCCCAGATGACAATGACGCTGAGGGGAATTTCTCAAAGAGCGTGTATTTATCATACTGGGAGGGACACATGCACATGTCTGCTATACCAGCAGATAGCTCGACTGGTCAACCTGTCGCTACGCATTGTCCATATTGCGGATTTCAGTGTGGCATGCAGATTATCGGCCCGCTTGAGCGGGCAAAGGTGGAGGGGGACCGGGCTTTTCCCGTGAATAAGGGCGGCCTCTGCATCAAAGGCTGGACAGCTCCTCTCACACTCAACCATCCTGAGCGCCTGCGCACACCGCTTGCTCGAACTGCCGAGGGCGATTTGATGCCGGTAAGCTGGGACGAAGCGCTTGAGCGTATCGCTGAGGTATTTCGTACAGTCCAGGCACGCTACGGGCCTGACGCTGTGGGCCTCTTTGGCAGTGGCGCATTGACCAACGAGAAAGCTTATCTCCTGGGCAAGTTTGCGCGCGTAGCTCTGCGTACCTCGCAGATCGATTACAATGGACGCTTCTGTATGTCCTCTGCGGCGGCAGCGTCGATCCGGGCATTCGGCATAGATCGCGGCCTACCTTTTCCTTTGGAAGACATTGCCTTTACTGAAGCTATTCTGCTGGTCGGCAGTAACGTCGCGGAGACGATGCCGCCTATCATGCAGTATTTCGAGGAGCAGCGTGCTCGCGGCGGATGCCTGGTGACGATTGATCCTCGTACCTCTTCTACTGCACAGAACGCCACGCTGCACCTGCGTCTTGTGCCTGGAACAGACATCGCCCTGGCGAACGGCCTGCTCCATATTCTCATCCGAGACAAGCTCATCGATCTTGACTATATCCGCAAGCGCACCAGCGGCTTCGAGCAGGCAAAAGCCATCGCGGCCACCTACTGGCCGGAGCGAGTAGAGCGTATCACTGGCATCGCGGAAAAGCAACTTGTCCAGGCTGCTCATATTCTTGGTATGGCGCGTTCGGCGATGATACTGAGCGGGCGCGGTGCGGAACAGCAGAGTCAGGGCGTGAATAATGTCCTGGCTTATATTAATCTGGCCCTGGCTCTGGGGCTGCCGGGGCGCCCGCGTAGTGGCTATGGCTGCCTGACAGGGCAGGGCAATGGCCAGGGGGGACGCGAACATGGGCAGAAGGCGGATCAGTTGCCCGGCTATCGCAAAATCGACGATCCGGCGGCACGGCAGCATGTTGCGCACGTCTGGGGTATTGACGCGAATGATCTGCCAGGCCCTGGCAAGTCCGCCTATGAGATGCTTGCCAGCATTGGCGAGAAGCAAGGTATTCGCGCCCTGCTGGTGATGGGATCAAACATCGTTGTGTCGGTGCCACACGCCTTACAGATTGAGCAGCGGCTACACAAACTGGATTTCCTGGTGGTTGCCGACTTTTTTCTCTCTGAGACCGCCCGGCTTGCCGATGT
>Ga0209061_1001953_pt1 | contig 29487 bp, 25 predicted proteins | sample Coa_R1_10_FD_187157 | JGI IMG/M metagenome (GOLD analysis project Ga0209061, IMG submission 187157) | Surface soil microbial communities from Centralia Pennsylvania, which are recovering from an underground coalmine fire - Coalmine... | ecosystem: Environmental > Terrestrial > Soil >... | reverse complement strand
CAAGTCCTCGCCTGCTCCCGAAGCGCCGACGCCGATCCAGCCTCGCTCAAGCTCCCGGAGGCCGCCATGGCATAGGCTTCCTCGGGATCACGCGGTGGTCGCGTACACCACTACCGTGGACGTGACCAACGGGGGAGCCGTTGGGCACGAGGGGTCATGGCCGCGCAGGAGGAGCACCGCATGTGGCTCGGCTGGCTCCACCAAGGCCACCCTTACGGCCGACCGGCGTACCAAGCGCACAGGGTGAGGCTAACGACAGGTGGTTGCGCCAATTGGCCGCAAACGCCAGGCTTGGGCTCAACGCATACTTGGGCTCAACGCATACTTGGGCTCAGGCATAAAAGCATGCCTAGTCACGGCCCATGCGTGCGAGCACGCCCTAGCTGCTCAACGCACGAGAAGGTAAAGTCTAGCATCGTGGGCTCTGCCAAAAACGCTGTTGGTGGTGCCAATACGACACACAGTGCCAATTGGCTGCTTGAGAACTGGTTGGGGTCGCTAACCGAAGTCTCCCCAGCGACTGTTGCTGCCTACGCCAATGCCGTCTCCAACTTCGTCACCTGGGCAGAGCGGGCCGGTCTGAGGGCACCTGCGGAGGTAAGCAGGTTGGTCCTGCGCCGTTACTTCGCCTACTTGGCGACTAGGCGTTACGCGCGCCAAAGCATTGCTCAGGCAGCAGCCGCGCTGAGGCGTTATTTCGCTTGGTTGTGCCGTGCCGGCGTGGCGGCCCAAGACCCAGCTCGGGGGCTGTCGGTGCGGGCCGGGGCGGGCCGGTTGCCTAGGGCCTTGCCGTTGAGCGAAGTATCGGTGCTCCTTGACGGGCCTGCTGCCCGCACAGGCCCCTCCGGAGGTGCTGAGGCCAGCGCGGCCTCGGGCCGGCTCGACGAGGTGCGCCTCCGAGACGACGCTGTCATCGAGCTTCTTTACGGTAGCGGCCTCAGGGTTGGGGAGCTGTGCGGTCTTTGCGACGGGGACTTGGACCTAGTGGGCGGTTGGGTGACCGTCTGGGGCAAGGGCGGCAAGCAACGTAAGGTCCCCATGTCCCCCAAAGCGCAACAGGCGCTGGGACGTTGGCTGCGAGAGGGCCGCTCGGCCCTGCTAGCGCGCTCAGGAGGGGCCATGGAGGGGGTAGGAGCTGCTCAGCCCCTTTTCGTGAACATGAGGGGCCGCAGGCTCGGCCCGCGCGACGTCCGCCGTCTATTGGACAAGCGTTCGTCGTTGAGGGTACACCCGCACGCCTTGCGCCACAGCTTCGCCACCCACATGCTCGACGGTGGTGCAGACCTGCGCGTGGTGCAGGAACTGCTCGGCCACTCGAGCCTCCGCACCACCCAGGTCTACACACATGTGAGCAAGGAGCGCCTGCTCAGGGTCTATGAGGGCTCCCACCCGAGGGCGTGATGGTGACTGACGAGCTTGCGCCGCCGCTAGACGAGCTATGGGCAGAGTACAAACGCACTGGCTCGAGGGAGCTCCGCGACAGGCTGATAGTCAGGTACTCGCCCCTCGTCAAGTACGTGGCGGGCAGGGTTGCAGTAGGCCTCCCAAACACGATCGAACAAGCTGACCTAGTGAGCTACGGCATCTTCGGCCTGATCGACGCGATAGAAAAGTACGACCACACGAGGGCCGTCAAGTTTGAGACCTATGCCATCACCCGTATCAAGGGTGCCATCATCGACGAGCTGCGCAGTATCGACTGGGTCCCGCGGTCGGTCCGGGCCAAGGCGCGGGCCATCGAAAAGGCCTACGCCAAGCTCGAGCACGAGCTCATGCGTTCGCCTACAGACGCAGAGGTAGCTGCTGAGCTTGGGGTGTCGGAGCCGGAGCTGCAGTCGCAGTTCTCGCAGATCTCGTTCGTGGGCATAGTGGCCCTGGACGAGGTGCTCTCGGGCGGTGACCGGGGCGAGTCGACGACTCTGGGCGACACCCTCGCCGACCGCCAAGACGGCCCCATGGCCGCTTACGAGGTGGAGGAGATGAAGCAGATCCTCGCAGGGGCCATCAATGGGCTTGGTGACAGGGAGAAGATCGTGCTCTCCCTGTACTACTACGAGGGCCTCACGCTCGCGGAGATAGGCCAAGTGCTCGGGGTGACCGAAAGCCGGGTCTGCCAGATCCATACCAAGGCCGTCCTCCAGCTCCGGGCGAAGATGCTGCTGGCTGACCGGGAGAGCGCTTGAGCAGGCTAAGCCTCAGCTAAGCTTAGCTAGCAAGGAAAGATAGGGTCCTCCGCGCGGCGAGCCTACGCTGGCCGTGCGGGGCCAGGACAAGTTCACGCCCGGGCGCTTCCACGGTCGCCAAAGCTCACTGCGGAGGCGCTGGCACCCGGGTTGGCACAACCGATGGAAAGGAGCCGTAATGGCTGTTGTAACGATGCGTCAGCTGTTGGAGGCTGGCGTCCACTTCGGCCACCAGACCAGGCGCTGGAACCCGAAGATGAAGCGCTTTATCTTCGGTGAGCGCAACGGCATCTACATAATCGACCTAAAGCAGACGCTGCAGCGCCTCGAAGCTGCTTACTCTTTTACCCGGGACCTCGTGGCTGAAGGGGGCACCGTCCTGTTCATAGGGACGAAAAAGCAGGCTCAGGACCCGGTGGCACGCTACGCGCAACTGTGCGGCATGCCGTACGTCAACGAACGGTGGCTGGGTGGCATGCTCACGAACTTTGCCACGATCTCGGGCAGGGTGGCAAAAATGCAAGAGTACGAGAGGATGCGTGCGAGCGGCGACTTCGACGCCATGCCTAAAAAGGAAGCTCTTATTTTGTCGCGCGAGCTTGAAAAGCTCGAGCGTAACCTAGGCGGTATCCGTAACATGAGCCGCTTGCCGGACGCTGTGTTCATAATCGACATAAAAAAGGAGCACATCGCCGTCTCCGAGGCCAACAAAATGGGCATCCCGATCGTGGCCGTCGTGGACACCAACTGCGACCCCGACTTGGTACAGTTCCCGGTCCCTGGCAACGACGACGCTATCCGCAGCGGCACCCTTATGTGCCGGGTAATGGCCGACGCCGTGCAAGAGGGCAGGTTCATAGCATCTCGCCGTGGCCATTACGCGCCTGGCGGCCCGCCTCCGGGGGCGCCGGCGGCCTCACACCCGGGCTCCGTCCCCGAGGTGAGCACTCCCGTCAGCGCCACCTCGAGCCCGCTTGGCGGGGAGGTTGCACCTCCACCACCCGCTCCGGGCCAGCCGCCCGTAGTGGGGTCGGGAGCAGCTCAACCCTCTGCGCCCGAGCTGTCAGCTGCCCAGCCCACTGAGGGCACCGTTGCTGAGCCGCCCGCACCTGGGGCGCAGGAAGCTGTCGAGCCTGCGGGGACCGCCCTCGATGGGCCGGACGACGAACTGCGAGACAGCGGCGTGCCTGCGCCGGGCCCTGTCATGGGCCCGGAGGCCGGGACGGCCGCTGTGGCCGGCGCCAGCGACTAAGTTACCGGCGCCAGCAACTAACTTAGGAGCCCAACATGCCAGAGTTCACCGCCAAAGATGTTCAAGCCCTGCGCAACCTGACCGGGGCAGGGATGCTCGATGCTAAAAGAGCCCTCACCGAAACTGCCGGGGACCCCGAGGCTGCCGCGCGTTGGCTACGCGAGCGGGGCCTTGGGAAGGCAGCCGAACGCGCGGGACGAGACAACGCAGAAGGGGCAGTAGCTGTCGCGTACGACAGGGCTGCCGACGCCATTGCACTCGTGTCGCTACGAGCCGAGACAGACTTCAGTGCGAAGAGCCCGGACTTCGTCAACCTCGTGAACGAGCTGGCGGCTCTTGTCGCCGCCGAAGGCGAGGAAGCTGTGAGCCAGCGGAAGGAGGCGATAGAGGACCTCAACATTGTCACCAGGGAAAACGTCCAGTTGGGCGAGGTGGTCCGCTTCCAGGCCGCTCCTGGCAACGTCCTTGGGTCCTACCTTCACGTCCAGGCTGACCGTGGCGTGAACGGCGTGATAGTCGAGCTCGCTGGCGGCAACGAGGAGCTCGCCCACGACATCGCCGTGCACATAGCCTTCGGGCGGCCCAAGTACCTGCGCCGCGAGGACGTGCCGGCCGAAGAGGTGCAAGCCGAGCGCGAAACGGTCGAGGCAGAAACTCGCCGCGAAGGCAAGCCAGAGGCGGCTGTGCCGAAGATAGTCGAGGGGAGGCTCAACGCCTGGTACAGGCGCACGCCGGGGGGTGTCCTTTTGGAACAACCGTTCGCCAAGGACGACAGCCGGACGGTCGCAGAGGTGCTCGGCCCTGCTCAGGTCGTCCGTTTCTCTCAAGTTGTGATCGGCTCGTAGTGCCGGCGGCCTTGTCAGCGCTTGAGGTTTGCCCGCTGAGAGGTCTGTAAGGGTGCGCGCAGGCGCCCCCTGGGGGCGTGTTGTGCTCAAGTTGTCCGGCGAGGCCTTGGCGAGCAACGCGGCAGACGAGGTGATCGACGCGCGCCTGGTCGAGCGTTTGGCTCGCGAAATGGCGAGCGCACGCTCGGAGCTTGGGACTGAGATCGCGGTCGTGGTCGGGGGCGGCAACATCTGGCGAGGGGCGCTCGGCGCGGCCAGCGGCATGGACCGCACGACGGCTGACTACATGGGAATGCTCGCCACCGTCATCAACGCCTTGGCATTACGGGACGCGCTCGAACGCCAGGGTCAGCCAACGCGCCTGCAGACAGCGATCGGCATGGCGGAGCTGGCTGAGCCCTTTATTCGCTTGCGGGCTATCCGTCACCTGGAAAAGGGCCGGGTAGTGGTCTTCGCAGCGGGGACTGGGAACCCCTTTTTCTCTACCGACACCGCCGGCGCCCTCCGTGCGGTCGAGATCGGTGCTGACATCTTGCTCAAGGGCACTCATGGCGACGTCGACGGCGTCTATACAGCGGACCCCAGGTCCGACAGGTCTGCCACGCTGTTGCATGAGGTCGGCTACGGGGAAGTCCTCGAGAAGGACCTGCGGGCAATGGACCTCACCGCGATCACGCTCTGCAAGGAGAACTCATTGCCTGTGCTGTACTTCAACATCATGAAAGAGGGCAACCTGCGCAGCGCGCTTGCAGGTGACGAGATAGGTACGCTTGTCCACTGATGGGCACGTCCATTGTCGAGGCTGCCATCGAAGAGTGCAGGGACAAGATGGCCCGGGCGACTGAGCACACCAAGGCCGAGTTCGCGGCCATCCGCACCGGGCGTGCCAACCCTGCTTTGGTGGAAAAGCTGAAGGTGGACTACTACGGGGCCGAGGTCCCCCTCCAGCAGCTTGCTGGTTTCCACGTGCCAGAAGCGCGCGTGCTCGTGATCACTCCCTACGACAAAGGCCCCCAGGTGATCAAAGCGATCGAGAAGTCTGTCCAGTCGTCGGACCTCGGCGTCACACCGTCCAACGACGGTTCGGTGGTGCGGCTGGTGTTCCCTGTCCTCACCGAGGAGCGGCGCAAGGAACTGGTCAAGGTTGCCCACCACAAAGCCGAAGAGGGCCGAGTTGCGGTGCGCAACCTGCGGCGCAACGCGCGTAAGGAGCTCGAAAGCCTGGAAAAGGACGGCGACATCTCCTCTGACGAGCTGGAGCGGGCCGAAAAAGAGCTTGACAAGCTCACCCACGACTTCACGAGCGAGATCGACCGCCTGCTCAGCCACAAGGAGCAAGAGCTCCTCACCGGGTGAGAGGGACGAAGACGCGCCTACGGTTCCTCCAGGGCCAGAGGCCACGGAAAGGCTCGCTGCCGCCAGCCCTCGAGCTTTCGGGCTGGGGGGCTGAGGGCGAACCGGAAGCCTACGACCCCGGGGTCCCGACCGCTGACGACATAGGCGCAGACGACGCAGAAGACACCACCCGCCCTTTAGTGCTGGGCCCAGGCGTACACGTAGCTTCGTCGCCTGCAGCGGTCCGAGACGCGCCCGGCGCGATGGGCTACCCTCGCGAGGTTGTACCGCCAGCCGGCGCAGGCCTAGCCGGCGTAGGGCCACCCGGCCCAGCGGCGCAGCGGGGAGCGAAGATGAGCACAGGAGAAGGAACTGAACTACCCCATTGGGCAGACCCTCCCACGGGCGAGGTCCCCGCAGCGCTGGCCGGGGCCGAAGGTGACGAGCTGCAAGCTTGGCGCCTTCTCGGGTCGCGTGGGCTGCACTGGCGGGACGACGTCAATGGCTGGTCCGGCGGCCCCGGCGTCGAGGACCTCGTGGACGAGGCAGCGGGCCCTATCACGCCCGAAGGTGGCGAGGCGGGGCCGTACTCTTTTGACGAGGACTTTGACCGCCTCGAGCGTGAGCGGGGCCGGCGCTCCCCTCAGGCTCCCTCCGTTGAGCAGGCAGGCTTTGGCGCGAGCAGGCCTGCCGATGCCCTGGCCGGCCCAGCAGAGGGCACAGAGGCCGTCAGCGGCACCCGCCTCGACGTGTTCCCACCCACTCTGTCGGCACAGCGCCAAGAGGAGCCCGACGAGCACGCCGAGCCCGAAGAGGGCGCCCGCCCTGGCGGCTCGGTGAAGGTGGGTAGGGCGGGGCCAGGCCCCGGCCAGGCCCCGGCCAGCAACCAAGGGCCCTCTGGGGCCCAAATGCCGCGCTCTGGCCGGGCGGTGCCGTTCGACTTGGGTGCGGAGCTCGCGGGCGGGCCAGGTGGGCGCAACGTGGGTGCTGCCGTAGCGACCGGGACCGGCCTAGTAGCCATCTTCATCGTGTGCTACCTGATAGGGCCCGTTGCGCTCTTGGCGCTCTGCGCGGTCGGCATAGTCGGTTGTGCCGTGGAGGCTTACGGGATGCTCCAGGACGTCGGGTTCCGGCCCGCCACGTTGGTCGGTGTGCTCGGCTCGGCCGGGGCGGTGCTCGCGGCCTATTGGAAGGGCACCGCTGCGCTGCCGGTCGTCATGGCGGTGGTGCTCGCTGGGAGCTTCATCTGGTACTTGGCCCGGGTCGTCGAGGCGAGGCCGGTAGTGAACGCCGCCGTGAGCTTCCTCGTGTTCGCATGGGTCGGGGTGCTCGGTTCTTTTGCAGGGCTGTTGCTCGAGGCCCACAAGGGCAGCCACCTGTTCTTCGGTGCCGTAGTACCGACGGTGCTCGCTGACGCCGCTGCGTGGCTCGCCGGCAGCAGCGTGGGCAGCCACCCGCTTGCACCACACGTGAGCCCGGCCAAGACATGGGAGGGGGTCGTGGCGGGGGCCGTGGTAGCCGTCGTCGCCGGCGCGCTCATAGGCCACGAGCTGTCACCTTGGGGCGGCCTGCGCCACGGCGTCGAGCTGGGCGCGCTGGTGGCGGTCGTGGCGCCCGTGGGGGACCTGGTGCAGTCAATGGTCAAGCGGGACCTGAAGCTGAAGGACTCGGGTGCTTTGCTGCCCGGGCACGGCGGGCTGCTCGACCGCTTTGACTCGCTTTTGTTCGTCTTGCCGGCGGTTTACTTCTTGGCCCTCGTGCTCCACCTTGCCCACTGAGGGCGCCGGCAAGGGCCCTTTGGCCCTGTACATCGCCGGCAGCACGGGCTCGATTGGCACCCAGGCACTTGACGTCGTGAGGGCGGCTCCCGAGCGCTTCCAGGTGGTCGCGCTGGCGGCGGCGAGGTCTGTGAGCACGCTTGCGGCCCAGGCGCGCGAGTTCGGGGCGCGATGGGTCGCCGTAGCGGACGCTTCCAAGGCCGCTGAACTGCGTACGATGGTGCCCGCCGGTACGGAGGTCCTAGCTGGTGAGGGGGCCTTGGCGCAGTTGGCGGCCACGGCTGACGTCGTGCTGAACGCGGTTGTCGGTTTCGCTGGCCTCAAAGTGACGCTCGCGACCTTGGAGGCTGGCAGGCGGCTCGCCCTGGCCAACAAAGAATCGCTGGTCGCCGGCGGTCCCGTGGTCCAGCGTGCCTGGGCGACACCTGGGGCGGAACTGGTACCGGTCGACTCGGAGCATTGCGCGCTCCACCAATGCCTAGCTGGCGCCGGGCTGGCAGGCACGTCGCCACCCGACGCTGGTGCCCACGCCCATGCCCTGCGACGGCTCGTGCTCACCGCGTCAGGTGGCCCGTTCCGAGGCCGGTCAAGGCAGGAACTAGAGCACGTGAGCGTCGACGACGCCCTAGCCCATCCCACCTGGGACATGGGCCCAAAGATCACGGTGGACAGCTCCACGCTCATGAACAAGGGCCTCGAAGTGATAGAGGCCCACCTTCTGTTCGGCGTGCCCTATAGCCAGATCGACGTGGTCGTGCACCCTCAATCTGTCGTGCACTCAATGGTCGAGATGGCCGACGGTGCGACCATCGCCCAGCTGTCCATGCCAGACATGCGGTTACCGATCGGCTATGCCCTCACCTACCCTGAACGCATGGCGGTGCCCTTCGGTGCGATCGACTGGGCCGCGCTTGGCAGGCTCGATTTCGAGCCGGCGGACTTGGAGTCGTTCGAGTGCCTCGCGCTTGCTTACGAGGCTGGCAGGAGAGGGGGCACTGCGCCGGCTTGCCTCAACGGTGCGAACGAAGTCGCGGTCGCAGGCTTTCTAAGCGGGCGCTTACGTTGGGCCGATATACCGGCCGTGGTGGGAGCAGCGATGGACCGCTTCGTGAGCAGCGAGCCCGCCAGCGTGGACGACGTGCTGGCGGCCGACGCCGAGGGGCGCGCTCTGGCAGGTGAGAAGCTTGCGAGGCTCTGCGGTGGAGGCTGGCAAAGTGCCTGAAGGCGGTAACTGGGCCGAGCCGAGCTGGCCAGGGCAAAAAGGCGCCCCGGAGGTGGCCAGCGAGGCCAAGCAGCAGCGCGCCGCGCTCGTCCGCCTCGGGCTGGTCGTTGCGGGCGGGCTGGTGGTCGCAGAGCTTGCTGGCGTGCTCGCGACCGTGCTCGTCGTGCTTTCCCTGGCCGTCATGATCGTCCTGCACGAGGCAGGCCACTACGTAGTGGCGAAACGTTCGGGCATGAAAGTGAGCGAGTTCTTCGTCGGCTTCGGGCCGCGGCTGTGGTCGGTGAAAAAGGGTGAGACCACTTATGGGGTGAAGGCGCTGCCGCTGGGAGGGTACTGCCGTATCACCGGGATGACGAGCGCTGAAGAGGTGAGCCCCCAAGACGAGCCTCGCGCCTACCGCAACCAGGCGACCTGGAAGCGCTTGGCTGTGGCTTCGGCAGGCTCTTTCGTACACTTCGCCCTCGCCTTCTTAATGCTGTTCGTGCTGTTCATCGGGCCTGGCGACGCCGAGAACTTTGTCACCAACCCGCCGGCCAGCAACCCGATCGGCGCCGTGGACAGTTTCGCCCACCAAAAAAGCCCTGCCCAGCTCGCAGGCCTGAAGGCCGGCGACCGGATCCTGGCTGTGGACGGCCGACATTTCTCAACTTGGGACCAGATGACCGCTTACTTGCGGGCTCGTCCTGACCAGAAGGTGGCGCTGACCGTAGAGTCGGGCCGGCGCACTTTCACCAGGACGGTTGTGCTTGCCAATGGTGCAAAGGTGCGCCTTGCCGGGGCGCCTGGCCCGCTGTTCAGCCAGCCCACCGGGCTGCTCGGCGTAGAAGAAGGCCGGGTGCGTTACGGGTTCTTGGGCAGCGTGGCGCATGCTGCTAGCGCCTTCGGTTCGACGGTGGCTTCCTCGGTGACCGGGGTTGTCAAAGTAGTCGGCAACGTCGGGGGCTACGTGAAGATGATCGAGAGCCAAAAGGCAGCTTCGCGCCCTGGTGCCGAGCGCTTTGTCTCCCCTGTGGGCGTGGTCGTACTGGCTCACGAGACCGTACGGGTTGGGTTGCCGTACGTGCTATGGCTCCTCATACTCATAAACGTCTTCGTGGGCGTGTTCAACATGGTGCCGTTGTTGCCGATGGACGGGGGCCACGTCGCCGTAGCCGTGTACGAAAAGGTCCGGAGCCTGCTGGCAAGGCGCCCGTACCACGCCGACATCAACAAGCTTGCCCCGCTCATCTACGCGGTGTTCGCCCTACTGCTGTTCTACGGGGTGTCGGCGTTGTTCATTGACCTGCGCCAAGTCCTGTCCTGAGCCCATGGCCTACTGGTAGTCTGAGGCCGTGGAGCGCTACCCTCGCAAGAAGACACGCCAGATCACGGTCGGTTGGGTGCCCGTGGGCGGCGACGCCCCCATCAGCGTCCAGTCGATGACAACTACCAAAACGGCCGACGTCGAGGGCACGCTCAGCCAAATCTACGCTTTGGCCTCGGCCGGCGCGGACATCGTCCGCTGCACTTGCAACGAAGCCGAAGCGGCCGAAGGGTTGGCCCGGATAGTCCCGCGCAGCCCCGTGCCGATAGTTGCTGACATACATTTCCACGTGGAGATGGCGCTAGCCGCCATCGAAGCTGGTGCCCACTGCCTGCGCCTCAACCCCGGCAACCTGCGCAAGCCCGAGGAAATAAAGCTGGTCGCGCGCGAGTGCAAAGACCGGGGCATCCCTGTCCGCATAGGGGTGAACGCAGGGTCGCTGGACAAGCGCCTCTACGAAAAGCACGGCGGCGTCACGCCCGAGGCCCTTGTCGAGTCCGCACTCTACGAGCTCGGCCTGTTCGCTGAAGTGGGCTTCGACAACGTGAAGATCTCAGTGAAAGCCTCGCGGGTCCCGCTCATGGTCGACGCGTACAGGCTTTTGTCCGAGCAGGTTGACCACCCTCTCCACCTCGGCCTCACCGAGGCAGGGCCTCCGCCGGCGGGCATTGTGAAGGGCACTGCCGGCATCGCCACCTTGCTGATGGAGGGCATCGGTGACACCATCCGCTACTCGCTCACGACGGACCCGGTCGAGGAGGTGAAAGCGGGGAGGACCCTGCTCGAAGCGCTTGGCCTGAGGGAGCGGCGCAATGTTGACTTGATCGCTTGCCCCTCTTGCGGGCGGGCTGAGATCGACGTTTACCGGGTGGCCCAGCAGGCCCAGGCTGCCCTGGAAGCCAAGGAGATCCCTCTCCAGGTAGCGGTCATGGGCTGCGTTGTGAACGGCCCAGGTGAGGCGCGCTCGGCAGATCTCGGCATAGCGGCCGGCAAGCATAGGGGGCACTTGTTCATCAGGGGCGAGATAGTGCGGGTCGTGCCCGAGGACGAGATGGTAGACGCCCTTGTCGAGGAGGCCGAGAAGCTCGTGAAGGAAGGCTTCGAAGCACGCTTGGCGGCAGCGGACAAGGACGCGGCCAAACTCGCTGAGCAGGACCGACGTGAGCTCTGGGAGGACAAGGGGGCCGACGCGAACGCAAGTGAAGCCCGCGTGGAACTGATAAGGCGCCAGTTCGTCGGCCGGGCAGGGCCGCCGGTGGGCTAGGCCGCGAGCTGGGGCCAGCAGTTCAGGCCGGCTGTCGAACAGGTGTCAAGGCTGAAGCTCGACCTCCACGACATCTACGACCGCGGGGCCGAGGTCGACCGAGCTTTGCGCAGCGCGCTGGACGAAGCTGCCAGGACCAGGGCCAAGGTGCTCGAGGTGGTCCCCGGCAAAGGGACCGGCCAGCTCAAAAAGCGCGTGTTGCGCTACCTAGACCGCAAGGACGTACGGCCGCTGTACCACAGGGTTGAAAAGGACGAGGACAACTTTGGCCGGATCTGGGTCCACTTCCGCTGGAAATAGCCAGGTTGCGTCGACGTGCAGGCACGTGAGCGACCCCCACAATCACTGGTGGCCGGCAGTGGCCAAACCTTGAAGGGCTGGTCGTGGCCGGTGGCACCAGGCGCGAGCACTGCTGGCCAAGGCTGAGGTGGCCTGGCGCGAGCTATAATAGCGCAGTCGCCGCGAGGTGACCTGGGCGTGGGCTGTCCTGCGTGGCAGGGTGCCCACGCTGTTTTGTTTGGGACGGTGTTTGTTAGGACCTTGGAACTTGGAGGAGGTGAGATGGGCGCCGAGGAGGAGATGAGAGGAGTTCTCGAGCCTCTTGTGCAGGCGAGAGGGCTCAGCATCTGGGACGTCGAGTGCTCAGGTGCCAGCGTCAGGGTGCTCGTGGAGCGGCCGGGCGGCGTGGACCTCGACGCCCTCTCTGAGCTGTCGGACGCAATATCAGCAGAGCTTGACCGGCGCGACGACCTAGTGCCGGCAGGCCGTTACGTGCTCGAAGTTTCGAGCCCAGGGCTGGAGCGGCGCCTGCGTGAAGCGAGCCACTTCGCCAGCTCTGTAGGCGAAGAGGTCGCCGTGAAGACGGCCGAGCCCTTCGCAGGGTCGCGCCGGCTGACGGGCACGCTCGTCTCAGCCACCGAGACAGACATCACCTTGCGCCGAGCCCCCGGCGACGGTGTTGAGGCGATGGGGGGTGACGAGGAGCTCGTGCGCATCCCTCTTTCATGTGTGGTCCGGGCACACCGGGTGTTCAGGTGGCCCAACCCAGAGCCAGCAGTGCGCACTGGTTCAGGAAGGCCAAAGGCTAAAGCGCGGCCGCGTCGCCCGGCCAAGGCGCGCGCCAGTGCGGGGACCTCTGTCCCCGTTGACCTCAATGGCACCAATAGCCAACAGGCCCATGAGGCCACCAGGGGAGGCCATGGCCGCCAGCAGGAGGTAGCCGGGCCTTTGCCCGTTGCGCCTAGCAGGGCTGCAGGTGCCGAAAGCGCAGGTGCGCTATGGCGGGAATGAAGGACAACCTGGCGTTCCTGGACGCTTTGCAGCAGGTGGCCGGGGACAAAGGCATAAGCGTCGACGCCCTGCTCGATGCCCTCGCCAACGCCCTCGTGGCTGCCTACAAGCGCATGCCTGGGGCGGCAGAGGAGGCAGTCGTCACGATCGAGCCCGACACCGGGGACATAAGGGTGTACGCGCAAGAGCTCGACGAAGACGGCACCGTCATAAGAGAGTGGGACGACACACCCAAAGACTTCGGCCGCATAGCCGCCCAGACCGCCAAACAGGTTATCTACCAGCGTATCCGCGAGGCAGAACGCGACCAGAAGTACGAGGAGTACGCCGGGCGCGAGGGCGACATAGTGACCGGCATCATCCAGCAGAGCGACAACCGTTACACGCTCCTCGACCTAGGCAAGGTTGAAGCGCTTTTGCCTCAGGCCGAGCAGGTGCCCTTCGAGCACTACGAGCACGGCGCTCGCTTGAAGGCCTACATAGTGGAGGTCCGCAAGACTAGCAAAGGGCCTCAGATAGTGGTTTCGCGGACTCACCCGGGGCTGATCAAGCGCCTCTTCGAACTCGAAGTCCCCGAGATCGCCAATGGGATAGTCGAGGTCAAAGCCGTGGCGCGCGAGCCAGGGCACCGGACCAAGATGGCTGTTTGGTCCAACGACCCCAACGTCGACCCGGTCGGTGCCTGTGTCGGCGCGAGGGGCGCCCGCGTGCGGATGGTGACGACAGAACTGCGAGGCGAGAAGATCGACATAGTCCCTTACTCTGAGGACCCAAGGGAGTTCGTCATGCGCGCCCTGCAGCCAGCCAAGGTGAAAGACGTCCAGCTCGACGAGGACAGCGGCACAGCCACTGTCATTGTGAACGACTACCAGCTCAGCCTCGCCATCGGCAAGGAGGGGCAGAACGCCCGCTTGGCGGCACGCCTGACTGGTTGGCGCATCGACATAAAAAGTGAGTCTCAGCTGGCCGAGGAGCAAGCGTACGCGGGCCAGGAGTGGGCTGAGGGCGAATGGGTCCAAAACGAAGCCGGTGAGATGGTCTGGCAGCCTGCAGGGGGTGGCGAGCCCATGTCAGCCCAAGAGTGGGAGGCGAGCACCGGCGGGAGCGCGCCCGTCGCCGAAACCGGCTCGGCAGCGCCTCGCCCTGACCGAGGCGGCACAGGCGACGACGCTGGGAATTCTGGCGACCCGACCGCCGGGGCCTCGGGCGCCGTTGGGCGGGCCGAACAGGCGAGCGCGGAAGGCACAGGCGTGGCCGAAGGCACAGGCGTGGCCGAAGGCGCTGGCGTCGTCGAAGGCGCGCCTGGAGCTTCGGGGACCGCCGGCCAATCCGCCGGTGTGGCCGCGAGCGCTCTTAGCATGGAAAAAGGGGCCGGGTAGCGACGGCTGGCCCGGTTCGGACATGCATCGGGTGCCGGGCTAAGTCTGGTACAGCTACACTGGTGCGGGTCGTGGTAGGCGCAGACGGCCGGTTGGTGCTCGACCGGCGTGGCGCGGGCCGCGGTGCGTGGCTTTGCCAGTCCGGCCAAAGCGGGCTCCCGAGGCCCGAGTGCGTCGCCCTGGCGAAAAAGCGTGGCGCTTTTGCTCGGGCCTTGCGCGCGAGCATCGACCCAGTTCAAGTAGACCAACTGGCTGAGGGCGCCGCAAGGTAGGCAACCACGACCGGCAAGCAGAAAGGGACTGAAGGACAACTTGGCACGGAAGATCCGGGTTTACGAGCTAGCCCGTGAGCTCGGGCTCACCAACAAGGAGGGCCTCGACCTCCTGATCTCCATGGGGATCGGGGTGAAGAGCCACTCCTCCAGCATCGAGGAGGCTCAGGCAGACCGCGTCCGCCGGCGTGCAGAGCGTGACGGCTTGAAGCGCACCCCGCCGCCCGAGCCCAAGGCGCCCGAGCGAGCCCCGACCGAAGCGAGCCAAGCCGGAGCGCCTGGGAGGCCCGGGGCTACCGCAGGTGGTGAGCGGTTGGCTGGTGACAACCGGTCGACGGTGGCCTTCGAGGACGGGAGGTCCCGCCCACATGCCGGCACAGCCGGCCATGGCGCCGGCAGCCTTACGCCTCCTCCAGGAGTCTTGGCCCGTCCTGGCGAAGGCCCGGGCCAGGCTCCTGCCACGACTACCTCAGCTGCGGGCCATGCGCCCCGGGCTTCGGCTCCTGTCGGTACCCCAGCAGCTAGCACCCCGGATGCCTCAGCTCTGGCGCGTCACCCGGGCAGCTCGCCAGGGACCGCGACCGAGCCCGGTCCCGCCGCGCCCGCGGCTGCTCGGCCCTCTCCCCCTCCCGGCGTTGCCCACCCTCGCGAGGTGCAACGCCCGACTGGCCATCGAGCAGGCCAACCGCGCCCGCCAGGCGCAGTTTATGGCCCCCCGTCTGCTGGCGCCCAACAGACAAGCGAAGTTTTGCCTGGTGAGCCGTCTCGTGAGGTTGGTGCCGGGCAACTCGGCTCCTCGTCAGTCCCGCCACAAGTTGGCCAACCCGCTACCAGCCAACAACCCGGTGCTCATCAACAAGTCGAAGGCCCACCTGCCAGCTCAACCGGAGGGGCTGGGGGGAGGCTCGGCGGCGCCGGCGTCGGTGGCGCCGGCCAGGGTGGCGCTGGCGTCGGTAGCGCCGGCGTCGGTGGCGCCGGCCAGTCACGTCTTCGTCGTGGGCCAGTGTCGCCCATCACTGGCAAGCCCATCCCACCCCCACCTGGGTTCCGACGGCCCGTACCACCCGCACCAGGTCGGCCAGAAGGGTCGCGGCCCCCCGGGACGGAGGGCCGCCCCGGGGCCACGTTTTCTCCGGGCGGAGGCCAGTTTGGTGACCGGGCACCCCGGCCCTCTAGGGGCACGGGCGGCGGAAGCTCACAAAGGGCGGGGGGGCCCCCGGGTTCGCGTACTTCGGGCCCCGGCTCGCGTTCAACTGGCAGTGGCCCGCTAGGTCGCACGACCGGGGCGCGCCCGGGCGCGCCCCGGCCCAACCTGGGCGGCAGGGCACCCGACGCCACCTACCGACAGCCCACGCCGCCTCCAGGGCCCTACCGCGGGGGGCCTGCTGGTGCACCTATGCGTGGGCGCCCAGGCGGCGGCCCGGGCGGCCCCGGTGGTGGCAGGGGAGGTGCCCGGCCGAGCCGCAGGTCGCGCAGCCGCAGGGCAAGCCGCGAAGAGCTCGAGGCTCAAGCCCCAACCACCTATACCCCCTCGACGGCACCGGTGCCCGAGGGCGAAGTGATCGTGGAGAGGGGGGCCACAGCCCAAGAACTCGGGCCCAGGCTGAACCGCAGCGCCGCTGACGTCGTTCGGTTCTTGATGAGCCAAGGCGAGATGGTGACGGCCACTCAGTCGCTCTCAGACGACATGATCGAACTTTTCGCGGCTGAGATAGGAGCCAAGGTCCGCTTGGTGGACCCCGGCGAGCAAAAAGAAGCGGAGCTCCAAGCTCGTTATTTTGCAGCCGAAGACGAAGAAGAAGAGGAGTCCCGCCTTAGGCCCCGCCCGCCCGTCGTTACCGTCATGGGCCACGTCGACCACGGCAAGACTACGCTTTTGGACAAGATCCGCGAGGCCAACGTAGCGGCGGGTGAGGCCGGTGGCATAACACAGCACATCGGCGCGTACCAAACCGTCGCGCCCGGGGGGTTGCCCATTACCTTCATCGACACCCCCGGCCACGAGGCGTTCACGTCCATGAGGGCGAGAGGCGCCGAGGTCACGGACATCGTGGTGCTAGTGGTAGCCGCAGACGACGGTGTCATGCCTCAGACTGTCGAAGCGATAAACCACGCCAAAGCTGCCGGAGTCCCCGTCGTCGTAGCGATCAACAAGGTCGATAGGGCGGATGCCGACCCCAACAGGGTGATGCAGCAACTGGCCGACCTCGGCCTAGTGCCAGAGCGCTGGGGTGGCGACACGATCATGGTAGAAGTTTCAGCGTTGCAGAACCTGGGCATCGACGACCTCTTGGAGCAACTGCAGGTCGTGGCCGAAGTGGAGGAACTGCGCGCCAACCCCGACGCCCGCGCGCGCGGCGTGGTCCTAGAGGCGAACCTCGACCCGGGCAAAGGCCCGGTCGCCACCGTAATAGTGCAAAACGGGACCCTCCGGGTGGGCGACCACGTCGTTGCAGGGGCTGCCTGGGGACGGGTCAAGGCGTTGATAGACGACAAGGGCGACAACATCAAAGAAGCGCCTCCGTCGTTCCCTGCACAAGTGCTCGGGTTCGGGTCTGTACCTCAGGCGGGCGACGAGCTCCGAGCCGTCCCAAGCTCCCGCATGGCGCGCGATATCGCTGAGCAACGGGCACAGCGGTCCAGGAGCGCGGACCTGCGCCGCAGCTCGGCGGCCACTAGTGGCGGGGCGAAGCTAGAAGACATATTTGAGCAAATCCAGCGGGGCGAAGCTGCCACGCTCAACCTGATCGTGAAGGCTGACACACAGGGTTCCCTAGAGGCCGTGACGGAGAGCCTTCGCAAGCTTGAGCGTGACGACGTGAAGCTGTCCTTCGTCCACCGGGCGGTGGGCGGGGTCACAGAGAACGACGTCGCCCTCGCCGCAGCCTCCAACGCCACGATCATCGGCTTCAACGTCAGGCCAGGGCGGGAGGCGAGGGCCACCGCAGAGGTGCAGGGCGTAGAAATTAGGACCTACGAAATAATCTACAAACTGATCGAAGACGTCCAAGCGGCGATAGTCGGAATGCTCGCGCCCGAGTACGAGGAGGTCGTTACGGGCGAGGCCGAGGTGAGAGAGATATTCCGGGTGCCGAGGGTTGGCCTCGTAGCAGGTTGTTACGTGACCCACGGCGTAATCACACGGGGCTCGAAGGTACGGTTCCTACGCGATGGGGTCATCTTGTGGAAGGGGACGGTCACCTCTCTCCGGCGCTTCAAGGAAGACGTCCGCGAGGTGCACGAGGGCTTCGAGTGCGGCGTGGGGCTGTCCAACAACCAGGACCTCCAAAGCGGTGACGTGATCGAGACGTACGAGGAGCGGGAGGTACCCCGCAGCTGAGCGTCGTGCATGCAGCTGCGCTCCGGGTTGAGCTGCACCTTCCTCAAGCCCGTTCGCTCAAGGAAAAACGTGCCACTATAAGGCCGATCGTGGACGGCAGCCGCCACCGTTTCGGGGTCGCTGCCGCAGAAGTAGGCAAGCTCGAGAGCTGGCAGAGGTCAGAGCTCGCCTTCGCTGCGGTGGCCTCGAGCGCGAGCCACGTGTCCGACGTGCTCGACTCTGTGGAGCGCTTCGTTTGGTCCTTCCCGGAGGTAGAAGTGCTTTGTTGTGAACGGCGATGGTGGGAGCCATGAGGGGCCGTCAGGTTCACGGCTACCCGCGCATGGCGAGGGTCAACGAGGTCCTGAGAGAGGTGCTAGCGGACGCGATTGAGGCTGAGTCCGCCGGTGACGAACGCCTCGAGCTGCTCACGGTTACGGCTGTGCACTGTGGCTCCGACCTCCGCCACGCCACGGTGTACTTCGCGTCGTTGAGCGGCCCAGCGGGCGACGCCCTCGGTCAAGCCCGGCCTCGGCTCCAAGCGGCCATAGCGAGGGAGGTCCGCCTGAAGCGCACCCCGCAGCTGTCCTTCGCGGCCGACCCCGCCGTTGCTTATGGGGAAAGAGTGGAGGAAGTGCTCCGGTACCTGCGCGCCCGAGGCGAACTTTGACAGTGGGTACCCCACAGGCGGCCCAAAGTGGCCGTGCCGTCGATGGGCTCTTGGTCGTTGACAAGCCCGCCGGGCCCACCAGCCACGATGTGGTTGACAGTTGCCGCCGGTTGTTCGGCCAACGCAAGGTGGGCCACGCCGGCACGCTCGACCCGGGTGCGACCGGCGTGCTTTTGGTCGGGCTCGGCAAGGTCACGCGCCTGTTGCGGTTCTTCTCGGCGCTCCCCAAGCATTACGCGGGTGAGGTCGTCCTAGGCGTGGCGACGTCTACCTTGGACGAAGGCGGCGAAGTGACGCGCACCTGGGACATGGCACAGGTGAGCCTGAGCGCTGCCCGCGCCGCTGCCCAGCGCTTCGTCGGGGAAGTTGAGCAGGTGCCTCCCATGGTGTCGGCGAAAAAGGTCGGCGGCCGTCGCCTGCACGAGCTGGCGAGGGAGGGCCTGGAGGTAGACCGGCGGCCCAACAAGGTCACCGTGCACTGCTTTGACGTCTCCCTAGCTGGCGTAGGCGAGCACGGCCCCGTGCTCGCGGTCGAGGTGGAGTGCTCCTCGGGCACTTATGTCCGCGCGCTGGCTGCCGACCTTGGCGAGGCCTTGGGCGGAGGAGCCCACCTGCGGCACCTGAGAAGGCTGGCGGTCGGGGACTTCACGCTAGACATGGCCGTGAGGCTTGAGGAGCTGGGACAGCTCGCCCCACCACAAAGGGCGCGTCAGTTGCTCGCCCCTTCCGTAGCCCTGGCGCTTGCAGGGCTCGAACGCGTGAAGCTCGCCGGCGGGCTAGCAGGCACCGTCGCCCATGGGAGAGCCCTGCCCGTAGCGGCACTGGGAGCCCGAGGCCCAGGCCCCTGGGCAGTCGAAGGAGCGTGCGCTGAGCTGCTCGCGGTCTACCAAAGCGTGGGCGACGGCCTGGCCAAGCCAGCTGTCGTGGTGGCTGGTTGACTCGCGCCCACCAAAGGGTGCCGCCATAGCTGGCCGTCCATCGGCTCACCCAAACGGTGTTTGGACCTGGCTGGCTGACGGGCTGGCCCTCGGCTACCGACGGCCTCGGCTACCAAGGGTCATTTCTCTGTACCCGAGCGTTCTCTTCTCACCTTGTCCCAAAGGTTGGGGGGCATGACCTCGTAGTGGGAGTGGCGCGCTCGGAAGCGGCCGCGGCCACCTGTCAAACTGCGCAGGTCGACCGCATAGCGGGTGAGCTCAGCCGTGGGCACGAGCGCCGTTATGAGCGACTCTCCGCTCCCAGCCGGCTCCGTGCCCTGCACGCGGCCCCGCCGGCTGTTTAGGTCGCCCATGACGTCGCCTTGGTAAGCGTCCGGCACCGTGACCTCGAGCAGGCTGAGAGGCTCGAGGACCACGGGGCTTGCCTTGCTGAGCGCCTCGCGCACCGCCAGTGCGCCTGCCATTTTGAACGCGAGCTCCGAGGAGTCGACAGGGTGGCTCTTGCCATCGAAGCAGGTCACCCGGACGTCCACCACCGGCCAGCCGAACACCCCGCCTTCGGAGAGCGCCTCCTCTGCGCCTTTTTGGACTGCAGGGATGTACTGACGGGGTATCACGCCACCGACGATGTTGTCTACGAACTCAAAACCGGAGCCACGCTCGAGCGGCTCGACGCGCAACGATGCGACGCCGAACTGGCCGTGTCCGCCTGTCTGTTTTTTGTACTTGCCCTCAGCTTCCGCCGTAGCAGTTATGGTTTCGCGATAGGGGATGACGAGCTCGTCTTGTTCGACCGCCACCCCGAACTTGCGCGCTAGGCGCTCGGTGGCTATCTGAAGGTGTGCCTCGCCGGTGCCGGAAAGCACGGTCTGATGGGTCTCGTCGTCGCGCCGCACCTGGAGGTGGGGGTCCTCCTCCTGTAGGCGGTGTAGGGCGGTCATCAACTTGTCCTCGTCAGCCTTGCTCCGTGGGCGGATGGCAATGGACAGCACGGGAGCCACCATTTCGGCTAGCCAGCCACCAGCTCGGGCAGGGGAGGTGAGCTGGACAGGCATGTTGCGGGGGGCGAGGGTGTCACCTGTGTTAGTGCCACCGAGCTTGGCCACGGCACCAATGTCACCCGCTTGCACCTCTGGGAGGGGGATCTGCTCTTTGCCGCGCAGTGTGAAGAGGGCGTGGAGCCTTTCGTCCACCTTTGAGCGGGAGTTTGTAAGGGAAAGGTCCGGGCGCAACGTCCCGGAGACCACCTTGAACAGGGAGATCTTGCCCACATAGGGGTCGGCGACCGTCTTGAAGACCCAAGCGAGCGGTTGCCCAGCCGGGTCGAGGCGGACCTCGACCTCGCGGTCGCCGGCGCGCGCCACAGCCAGCGGTCGCTCGAGGGGCGAAGGGCCCTCTTCGCAGATGGTGTCTAAGAGCCGGTCTATTCCCACCAGCTTGGTGGCCGAAACGCAGGTCACGGGGAAGACCTGAGCGCTCGCGACTCCGCGGGCAAGCGTCTTGGCCAGCTCCTCAGGAGCTATTTCTTCCCCCTCCAGGTAGCGTGCCATGAGGTCGTCGTCGGCGACGACGATGCCCTCGACCATGGCGTCGTGCTCGGCGTGCTCTTTTTCGGCAATATCGCTAGGGACAGGGCCTGGGACGCCGGCGCACTTGCCTGCGCTGTAGGTGTAGGCGGTATCGCTCAGGAGGTCGGCGACCCCGCAGAGGTTTTGTTCGGCCCCGATGGGTAGCTGCAGAGGCGCTACGCCGGGGCCAAACGCTGCTTGTACCTGCTGGAGGGCGCCGGTGAAGTCAGACCGTTCACGGTCGAGCTTGTTGAGCACGATGAGGCGAGGCACAGCGAGCTCGGCGGCGGCCTTCCAGAGCACCTGTGCCTGGACCTCCACCCCGTCTACTGCGCTCACCACGAACACCGCCAGGTCGGCGACAGACAGGCCGGCCAATGCTTCTGGCACGAAGTCCGCGTACCCCGGGCAGTCCAAGACGTTGACTTTGTGGCCACGCCACTCGAGGGCAGCGAGGGAGACCGAGGTCGACATGTGGTGTGAGTGCTCCTCCGGCTCGAAGTCGAGCACCGAAGTGCCGTCCTCGGTCCGCCCGGGCCGGCTGGTAGCGCCAGAGCAAAAAAGCATCGCCTCAGCGAGCGTCGTCTTGCCCGCGCCTCCGTGCCCTACGAGGGCCACATTGCGCACCATGGTCGGCGGGTAGGCCTTCATTTTTGCTACCTCCAAGCAGTGAGCCGTCTCGGCGGGTTTCCCCCCTCGCAAGGCTAGTGTGTCTTCACCCGCCGAGCCTGTGGCCCTACTAGGTCGTCTCGGGCAGCTGGGCCCGTGGCCCTACTAGGTCGTCTCGGCCAGCTGGGCCTGTGGCCCGACTAGGTCGTCTCGGCCAGCTGGGCCTGTGGCCCGACTAGGTCGTCTCGGCCAGCTGGGCCTGTGGCCCGACTAGGTCGTCTCGGCCAGCTGGGCCTGTGGCTGCTCGCGACCGAAGCCGCGGCCCTAGCCCCGTCGGGGGTCGTGAGCCTCACCTGCCAGAGCGTGGCCAGGCTAGCTAAAGGTGCGGGGCGGCACGCACGCTTGGTACTCTGCTAGCAAGGCACCAGCCCGATAGGAGCAGGACTTGTTCGACGCACGCTTCCGGACGGCGGTAGACAGGGCCGTCGCCCCGGCCGGCCGGGCTTTGCGCCGTACCGGCTTGTCGCCAGACCACTTGACGGCGGCTGGCATAGCGCTCTCGTTCCCCGCTGCCTGGGCTATAGCTACGGGCCGGTTGCTGGCGGGGTTGCTGCTATATATCGGCTCGGCCTTACCTGACTTGTTCGACGGGAGCCTCGCCAAGGCGAGCGGTAGGGCGAGCAGGCGGGGGGCTTTCTTTGACTCAGTAGGCGACAGGGTGAACGACACGGTCGTCCTCGTGGGGGTCGCCTGGTTTGCCCAAGACCGCTTCGGTGGCCACGCTGGGGTAGTCCCGCTCGCAGTGCTCGGGGTCTCGCAGCTCGTCTCGTACATCAGAGCCAAGGCCGACGCCCTAGGCATCGACGCGAAGGCGGGGGTCATGGAGCGAGGCGAGCGGGTAGTAGTGCTCTGCGCTGCACTGGTGTTCCCCGCTTACATGCTGTGGCTACTGTGGGCCATCTTTGCCCTTTCTTGTGTGACCGTCTGCCAGCGCTTTGTACGAGTGTGGCGCTTGGCGGGCAAGCCGCCGGCGCCGGAGCCCAGGCGGTTGCAACGGGGGACGGTTGCGCTCCGTTGGCGGGCTTGGCGGGAGGAGCTTGCAGGTCGGGAACCGAACTGGTGGGCGCTCTCGCCAAGGTCGAGGTCGTCGCCCAGCGGCAGCCGCTTTTTTGCCGGCAGCCGGCGGCCAGGGCCCTCCGGCGGCCGTTGGCACGAGCGGCGAGCTGCGAGCCGGCACCGGGACTGACCACGGCGTAGGTCACGCAAAGCGCGGCAATGGTGGCCTAGGGTCATCGGGCAATGTTGAGCAAGCAACTCGCCACCTATAGAGCAGCAGCGGCCGTCGCTCAATCCCTGCCACCGAGCGCTGCATGCGCTCTTGGTCGTGCCGTCGGTTGGGCCATAGGGTCGTTGCCTGACTACGACGGGCGCCGTGCCATCGTCGCGTCGCATATGTCGCGCGCGAAAGGGCGTGCGCTGTCGCGGCGGGAGGCGAAGGCGTTGGTTGCTGACGTGTTCGCGAACTACGGCCGCTACTGGGCTGAAACTTTTCGGCTCCCGACGCTATCGGCTCTCGAGGTGGGTGCAGGGGTCGAGTGCTTTGGACGTGAGCACCTCGAGAGCGCTCTTGGTTCAGGCCGAGGTGCGATAGTTGCCGCTCCGCACCTCGGGGGGTGGGAGTGGGGCGCAATGTACCTGGCCCAACGAGGCATCCCCGTCACCGTGGTGGTGGAACTGCTGGAGCCGAAGGAAGTGTTTTACTGGTTTGCCGAGTTCCGCTCCCGGCTTGGGATGAACGTGGTACCTGTCGGCCCCGAAGCGGGCGCAGCCACTCTGAGAGCGCTCAAGGCAAACCACGTGGTGTGCCTGTTGTCTGACCGGCTGGTCGGCCAAGCAGCCGGCGTCGAGGTCGATTTTTTCGGGGCCAAGCTCATGCTACCGGCGGGGCCAGTCACGCTTGCCCTGCGCTCTGGAGCTCCGCTATTGACTGCGGCCATTTATTACAAACGCAGGGCAGGGTCGCACAAGCTTGTCTTCCGGCCACCGATAGATCTCGCCGACCTGGGAGGGCGCTTTCGGGAGCAGGTGCGCACCGGCACGCAGAGGCTGGCGCGCGAACTGGAGGAGCTCGTGCTGCCCGCACCAACTCAATGGCACCTGGTGCAGCCAAACTGGCCAGACGACCCACCGTTGCGTGGCCTGTGGGAATGGGCATTTTCGCGTCGGCCGTCGGTACCGAAGTCGCCAGGGACATCCTGGCATAACTGAACATGGGTGAGAGGCCGACGCCCGTCGCTGCCGCGAAGCCTAACGGCGGCGCACCCGGGCTATCGTCTTGGGCGCAAAACGGCACGATGCCCCATGTGGCCACTAAGCTGCGAGTGGGCATTGTGTGCCCGTACAGCCTGAGCTTTCCTGGTGGCGTGCAAGGGCAGGTCGTGGGCATAGCCCAGGCATTGCGTTCACTGGGCGTCGACGCGCGAGTGCTCGCACCCTGTGACGGGCCTCCGCCAGCGGGCTGGGTGGTCCCGCTTGGGGCTTCGGTGCCAACTGCAGCAAACGGGTCGATCGCCCCGATCGCACCAGATCCGGCGGCAGCCGTGAGGACTATCAAGGCGTTGCGGGAGGAGCACTTCGACGTCGTACACATCCATGAACCGCTGGTGCCAGGGCCGTCACTGACCGCGCTTATGACAGGTGACGGGCTGCTCGTAGGCACATTTCACCGTGCAGGCGAGATCTCATGGTACCGCGTGGTCCGGTGGCCTGCGCGTTGGGCGCTGCGGAGGCTGTCGCTGCGGTGCGCCGTTTCCGAGATGGCGATGAAAACGGCCAAAGACGCTCTAGGTGGCGACTACGAACTGTTGTGGAACGGCGTAGACGTCGCTTCGGTAGAGCAGGCGGAACCGTGGCCTTCGCAGGGCCCCACCGTTCTTTTCGTGGGCAGGCACGAGCCGAGGAAAGGATTGGGAGTCCTCATCGAAGCGGTGCAGCGTACTGAGTTGGAGGCGCGGGTGTGGGTCGCCGGCAGTGGGCCTCAAAGTAGCGAGCTGAGGGAGGCAACCCTAGGGGACCACCGCTTCGAATGGCTCGGCACTATAAGCGACGAGGAGAAGCTTCGCCGGCTCAAGGCAGCCGACGTACTGGTAGCACCCTCTTTGCATGGCGAGAGTTTTGGTGTTGTCCTCCTAGAGGGCATGGCGGCAGGCACTTTGGTAGTCGCGAGCGACATTCCTGGTTACCGTTCGGTCGCTCGTCCAGGGTTGGACGCTGTGCTCGTCCCCCCGGGCGATCCTGCGGCGCTAGGGCAGGCGCTGAAACAAGCACTTACCGGCGGGCCAGACGTCGAAGCTATACGGGAGTCGGCTCGCCGGCGTGCTTCTGAGCACTCGCTGGAGGCACTTGGCGAGCGCTACTTGCAGCTTTACCACGAAGTCCTAGCCAGGCAAGCGGTCTGATTGCCTCCCCACTCCTAGGCGGGGGGCTCCTAGGCGGGGGGCTCCTAGGCGGGGGGCTCCTAGGCGGGATGGGCGTGGCTTCAGTGAGCTTGGCTAGCAGGCTTCGCTGCGCAATGCTGTAGGAATGGCTCGTGCCGGCGGCGGCCGGGGCCTGTTTTTGGGCGAGCGCCCTCGCGTGCCGAACCGTGGGGCCGTGGCCGCCGGTTTTGGGAGGCCCGCGAACTATGTGCGCCTTACGGCTTAGCCCTGGCAGCGCATAGGCAGCCTCGGCCCGGCTGGTGGGTAGGCCTGCTGGGCGGTCTCTCACGGACAGCTGGGGCGACTTACCTGGGGCAGCTCGCAGGCGGGGACCGCCTGTAGGTAGAGGCAGCCCTGCCGGCAGCCGCCCAGCCAGCGGGCACGCGGGGCCGGCTGGCAGGTGAGGACAGCCGGTAGGCGGAAAGAGCCGATAGGCAGTCTGCTGGCAGACGCCAAGCCGCCAACGGGCACAAACGTCGTAAGTTTGCTGAACGAAGGGCAAAGTTGTGACGGATCTGTACCCCTAGCGCTCAGATCTGTAACGAATTTGCAGTGCGTTGACAGAACTGGTTACATCTGTGCGCACTCGCTGAGCCGGTGTGCGCCTCGCTGAGCCGGTGTGCGCCTCGCCGGGCCGCCGTCACGTACTTGCTGAAGTTGCTGTAACGTACTTGCTGAAGCCGGCAACAAGGCGTCGGGTATACGCCCAGAGCACCTAGGGCCAGCGGCCGCCTACGCCCACGCGGCCGAAGTACGGGCAAGCTGCTGTTACAGGCTGGGCTTTGAGTGCCCTCCTGGTGGGCACTGGTGAGAGAGCTTTCCCAGTTAGGGCGCTGGGGTGAGAGCTTGGCGTGCGCTGGGGCTCTTCGCGACCTTCGGTCTCCCTGCAGGCCAGCCTACCTCGGCTTGCTTTGGGCCACAGTCTGAGCTGGCCGCTGGGAGGGTACAGGTGAATTACACGGTTCAAACTTGCGTACCTGTAAGTTTACGTAAGTAATTACACGGGCGGGAGCACAGGGCTCATGCAACGAAGGCTCATGTAACGAAGGCTCATGTAACGAAGGTTTCACCTCGCGTTAACCCTTAGCTCTTGGCAAAGCAGTTGGTCTTGTGGTGTAATGGCGGCTAGGCCGTAGGGAGGGGGGCCGCAGAAAGTTGTTGAAACTCGGGCCTTGCGCGAGCCGGTAACGAGTGAGGGAGCTGCGACGTGGACTGGGGTGAGCTTGGGCTGGGCATTTGTGCCTGTTGTGCCGCTGGCGCGGCCGGTTGGTGCCTGGAGGGCAGTGCCTGGGTGCGAAGGGCTGTCGCCGACGCCAAGGTGAGTGCCAACGCTTGCATTCGGGTGCCGGACTGGCGAGGTTCACTGTTGCAGAGCTTGGCGAAGGCTCGAGTGCTGCGAGCAGCGCGCGTGACTACGCCGATTGCGCGCAGAGAGCTTCCGCTAGTGAGCGTGGTGCCGCGCCAGGGGTGGCAAAGGACGGCAAATAAGGCGAGGACTTTGGTGTTTGGGTGGTGCAGCGACGGCAATGGCCGCAGCCGGCACTGGGCGCTTGTCATGGCGAGCAGCGCAGCCCTTGTTGGGGGCGCGTCCATAGCGGCCAACGCAGCTGCCAGGACGTCTCCTAGCTCGAGCGACCTCACTTTGCTGTGGCTTGTCGCTTGGGCGACGATGGCAACTTTTCTTGGGCTTGTGGACTTAGAAGAGATGGTGGTGCCTAGTTCGCTTGTCCGCGTGGCGGTCGTCCTGAGCGCGGCGCTGTGTGCGGCAACCTGCGCTGCCAACCACCAATGGGGCCCACTCGAGCGCGCAGCAACTTGTGGCGTGGGCGCTTGGGTGGTTTTCGCCGGTTGGGCATTTGTTGCACCCTCGAAGCTCGGCTTTGGCGATGCTCGTATGGCAGCTCTTGTCGCCTTAGGGGCTGGCGCTGCCGGCGCCGGCAGGACGTTCGTGGCGCTGAGCTGCGCTCCACTTGCAGCAGCGATAGCTGGGAGGTGCCTTGCAACAAAAGGTGAGCACAGACGGCAGGGGCTCAGGCGTGCGCGTAAGAGCCGGACGACCGAGGGCAAGCAGCCGTCGGTGAACGTAGCAGGAAACCAGGGCCCAAGTAAGCACGTTGCGGTGCCCCTTGGTCCCTTTCTGGCTTTGGCTGGCATAACGGTCGTGGTCGCGCATGCCGCTTGAGACAGGTCAGGGCCAGGTAGCCACTGGCAACGGCCCCATGACGACAGGGCCAGTTGTCTTTGGCTTACGCAAGAGGCAACGGCCGAGGTTGCTATCGGCCGGGACCTTGGTGCCGATTTGCCTGGGGGTGTTGGCGAGCGCGTTGGCTTACGAAGCTCTACAAAGCCGTGCAGCCATGACGGACATCGTGGTGGCGCGTGTACCGTTACAAGTTGGTTCACCTCTTAATTCCATGGACACCCGCGTGGTTAGGGTGCACGCAGCGGACCGCCACGTGCTACAAGGCCTACTGTCTCCAACGCAGCTCGTGGGGAACTGGGTTGCTGCCGTCCCACTGCGAGCTGGTGAGCCTCTCACCGATAGCGAGCTAGAAAAGCCGAGCGTGGGACCGGCGTCAGGGGAAATGAGCATAGCCGTGCCGGTACAGCAGGCCGTGGGTGGGTCGCTGACAGCAGGCGACTACGTGGACGTGATAGCCGCTAACGCCACGGGCGGTGCCTACTATGTCGCTCAAGGCCTGCGCGTGGTAGCCGTGGCCCCATCTTCGCCGTCTGCTGGGACGCTTCTCGGTGGGAGCTCTGGCTACTATGTCGTGGTCGCTGTCGGCAAGCAGACCGCTCTTCGCATTGCCGCAGCTTTGGGTGCACAAGGCCAGGGGGGCAACGGCCTAGAGCTCGTCCGCAGTGACGACGAAGCCCCCACAACCGAGACGTTTTACCCCAACGAGCCGAAGGCTGGCGCGTGAGCAGGCCTGTTCGTGTTGTCATTGCTGCGACCACAGCGCCTTGGAGCGCTGCGCTGCGCAGCTACGTGCGTGACCATGCCCAAGGGGTGCGGGTTGAGGTCGTCATGGACCGTGCGGCGCTGGCTCGCACACTCGGGGCTGTAGACGTGCTTTTCGTGGACGACGTCATGCGTACCTTTTCGGCCTCGGACATATTCAGGGCACAGCAAGCGGGAGCTTTTGTAATAGGCGTGTCCGACCAGGCTGGAGCTGGCGAGAAGTACCTGGCAGAGCTGGGGGTCGACAAGGTCGTCACAGCTGTGTCGCCTACTGCAGAGCTTGTGGCGTTGGCGTGGGAGGCGTCGAAAGCGTCGGGGACGGTGGTAGGCCGCGAGGCCGTCGCCGAGGACTTTGCGCGAGCTCGTGCTGCCGGGACGGCCAACGAGCGCGGCACGCGGCTGCCCGTGTTGTCCGTCTGGACGAAAGTCAGCGGCGGAGTTGGCCTTTCTGAAGCCGTCGTAGCAGCTGCGGAGCACCTTTCTCAGTGCCATCGCGTGTTGCTGGTCGAGGCGGAAGAACTTTCTCCTGTGATGCTGTCCAGGCTCTCGCGCTCGCCAGAAGGTGGCTTGCCATGGGCTGTTTCGCGCAAGGCACAAGGACTGCCTGCGCTGCCGGACGCACTGTCGGCGCCAAGGCAGGCGAGCCCCGTCATTGGGCACTTCGACGTAGTGTGCGCTGCGGCCAACCCAGCACAGGCGCTCAACGCGTCGCATTTGGAAAGCTTCATCTTGGAGGCGGTTTCTAGTTATGACTGCGTCTTGGTCGAGGCATCTTGGCTTGTAGGGTCGCCGACGGCACGGGAGCGCTTTAGTGCCACCCGGGCCTTATTGCAGCGGGCCGCCTCGGTGGTGGTGTTGGCTGCACCAGATCCTGAAGGTGCTGCGAGGTTGGTGCAGTGGAAGTCTGTGGCGCTGGCTCACGGCATTGAAGCACCTACTTGGGCGGCGTTCGGGCGAGCTCGGCCAAGCCGTTACGAACGTAGCCATTTGGGGTCGATAGTTGAATCGAACACAGGCCGGTACCCCTTTGCCCGCATTGTGTTCCTCCCAGAGGACCCGTTGGTCGCCCGGGCTCGCTGGAACGGTGAGCTCGTTTGGAAGGGGCCGTTCCAACGGGCAGTTGGCGCCTTGGCGACGGAGGCGGTCGGCTCGTTGCTGCCCTCCAGACGTCGCGGCTGGGGGGCTTTGGCGACAGCTGCAAGGGTGAAGGTGGAGCCAACGGCCGTCCTGGTGCCAGCAGGAACGGGTGGGGGCGCAGCAGCTCATAGCGGCAACGGTGCTCGGACATGAGCTCCACCGCTTTTGACCAATTGCGCACCCGGGTGCTCGGGCTAGTTGCCGCTCGGGACGTCGACGTAGGAGCGGACCAGCGGGCGACAAGGCAACTTGTGGAGGCGGAGACTGAACGCTTCCAGAGAGAACTGATGCGAGGAGCCGCCCCGGGGCTGCAGCCGTTTGTCGACCCCTCCGACGTTGTGGAGCGGCTTGTAAGGGAGTTGAACGGCATCGGCGCCCAGCTCGACGCGCTTGTTGCCGATCCGGACGTCGAGGAAATCTATGGCCGAGACGGCGAAGTCACTGCTCGCTTGGTTGGTGGGAGGACCAAGTGCGCAGACACCCCTGTCCAAGCAGGAGCAGTCCTTGCTGTGCTTCAGCGGCTGTTGGCAGCGGCGGGCGAGAACGTCGACGCCTTGGACTGCCCTGGGTTTGGTGGAGGCATCCGCGCTTGGAGCCACTGACTTAGTTGCTCTGTTATAGCAGAGGCGCGTGGGCGCGCGCGACTGACGTTCCTGCCTTTTCCTGGGTATGAACACGCGTT
>Ga0209061_1001951_pt1 | contig 29510 bp, 29 predicted proteins | sample Coa_R1_10_FD_187157 | JGI IMG/M metagenome (GOLD analysis project Ga0209061, IMG submission 187157) | Surface soil microbial communities from Centralia Pennsylvania, which are recovering from an underground coalmine fire - Coalmine... | ecosystem: Environmental > Terrestrial > Soil >... | reverse complement strand
TCTCCTCTCAGATCGTCTTTTGCGGGACTCTCTGAGGTTGGTGCGGTGGTCGTCGCGAGTGGTGGACCCTCAGGACCTCACGGCCCCGGCGGTCACCGGCTCGTACACCACGTCTGTGGACTCAACTCCGGAGGGACTGCGAACTTGTCTAGCTCCTGGCCACGACCGGCGAGCTCTGGTGGTCGCAGGCCGGCACCAGGGGAGCACGGGTTGCCAGCTGGGCCCATCTATACCAAAGTATGATAGGCTATAGCTCTGGCTGTTATACCCCGTTACACATTGGTACAGTACCGCGGCCTCTGGTAAATTGGCCCTCGGCCGGTCAGCCAGGGGTCAAGCCGTCAGGGCTTCCACCCAAACGCCATGGGGCCGGAAGGAAAGGGCGAGGTTCACCGGCCCAGCCCGCAGGTCGAAAGTGAAGTGCCCGGGGGCCCGCATCCCCACCCGTAGCTCTTCGACCGGGTGGCCCCGCAAGGTAGCCAACGCCCGGTTGACCAGTTCCAGCTGGGACTCCATCTCCCGGCCCCGGGGCGTGCGCATCAGCACCCTGAGCAGGCTGCGCTCGCCCTCCGCCTTGTACAGGTGCCGGGCCCTGCCCCCCTGAAGGGAAGCCAGGGCCACCTGCTCCAACAGCTCCACCAGCTCTGCCGGTACCTCTTGAGACGTGGCCGCCGCCGCCAGCTGCAGCGCGGCTTCGCGGCGCGGCCCTTCCAGGGCTTGCGAAGCAGCCAGGGCCTCGGCCGCGACGAGCTCGGCTTCGTCCGGGCTCAACGACACGGGCCCGGCAGGAGGCCCCACCGGCGAGGGCGCGCTCAATGGGTGTCGCCCAAGATGGCGTGAGCTTCGTGCTCGAAACCGCCGGTCTCGATCGGGCAGTGGATGCCGCACTCCTTGGGGGCATTGCTCTCCCACCACCAGCGCCCCGCCCGGTCAGCTTCGCCCGGCTCGACCGGCCGGGTGCAGGGGTCGCAGCCGATGCTGGTGTAGCCCTGGGCGTACAGGGGGTGGACGGGGACGTTGTTGGCTTCCAGGTACTCCCACACCTCTTGCTTGGCCCAGTCGGCCAGCGGGTTCAGCTTCACTATGCCGAAGTGGTCGTGGTCCAGCTCCACCTTGCGTATGGCGGCCCGGGACGCCCACTGGTCCCGGCGCAGCCCCGTGACCCAGCAGTCCAGGTCTCGCAGCGCCCGCACCAGCGGCTGCACCTTGCGGACATGGCAGCAGGTGAGCCGCAAGGGAACGGACTGGTAGAAAAGGTCACGGCCGTGGCGCTGTTCCATTTCGGCGACCTCGCCCGCGTCGGGCTTGAGGACCTCGAAGCGGCAACCAGGGTAGTGGCGGCGGACCTGCTCGATGAACTCGTAAGTGGCCTCGGGTAGGCGCAAGGTGTCCACCGTCAGCACTCGGACGTCAGGGCGGGCCCGGGCGGCCATGTCCAGCACGGCCATGCCTTCGGCCTGCAGGGCGGTCACCACCGCCAGCCGGTCGCCGAAGGTCTCCAGCGCCCAGGCGATAACCGCCTGGGGCTCTTGGTCGTCCAGCTCGATCGCGATCTCGCCGATCTCGAGGTCGTCGAAAACAACGCTTTGCGGCACAGTCGGTGTGTTCCTTTCCTAGGTTGCCAAGCCCCTTGCCAGCCGGCGGTAAGCCCGGTGCGGGCCCGGCCACCTCGCGCTGGCCGCCCGGGTAGGCCCCCGGGCCTCCGGTCGCATGAGCCCGGGTCAGCCCCCAGACAGAGCAGGCAGGATGGTGAGCTCCTGGCCCGCGGCTACCGGGGCGTCCAGCCCCCCCAGCCCGTGCAGGTCCTCCTCGCCCACGAACAAGTTGACGGAGGGGACCACCTCCCCTGAGGGGGAGAGGATCTGCCTGGTCAGCTCCGGGTAGCGGCGGCCCAGCTCGGCCAGGATGGCCCGGACCGTGCCCGCTTCCACCTCGATCAGGTCGGCGCCCCCGGTGGCGGCCAGCAACATCCCCGGCACCCGCACCATCGGCTTTTTGGGTGCGGCCTCGTCCTCGCCCACCGGCGCGCCCTCGCCCGCGCAAATGGCCCGCAACTGGTCGTCGTCCCGCTCGGCCAAGAAGTCCGAAAAGCTGTACTGGCCCTGGTGGCCAGCCTTGGCCTGCAGCCAGCTCCCGACCAGGCGGCACACCACCTCAGTCACCTGCTCGGCTGGTATGCGGCGCAACAGGGGGACACCTATGGCCGCGTCCCGGCCCAGGCGCCCCCGTACCCGCAGGTTGTAGGCCTGGCCCCTGGCACCGGTGGCCGGGTCGGTGGAGGTCGTCCCCTGGAGCCCGATGTCGGCCACCCAGTGGTGGGCGCAGGCATGCGGGCAGCCGTCCATGTGGACCCTCAGGCCCTCGACCGCCCCGGCCCCGAAGCGCCGCTCCAGCTCGGGCAGGATCTCCTTCAGCTTTCCCTTGGTCTCCGACACCGAGTAGTTGCAAAAGCGGTGGTCCGTGCAGGCGACCGAGCGGGCGTAGAGCTTGCTCGCCCGAGGCTCGAAGCCGATGCCCTCCAGCTGGCCCACCACCCAGCCCAGCTTGGCTTCCGGGATGTTGGTGACGATGAAGTTCTGAGAACGGGTGAAGCGGGCCTCTCCCCCGAAGCTGCCCAGCAGCTCCCCCAGGGCCACCAGCTGGTCCCCCCGCACCCAGCCCATGGTGACCGGGACACCCAGGTACACCAGGCCGGGCTGGGCCTGGGGGTGGACGCCCAGGTGGTCGGCCTCTCGGTCGGGCACCGGAGCCTCCCCGTCTTCCAGGCGGTAGCCCAGCCGCTGCTCGACCAGGGCCCTCACCCCTTCTGGGCCGTAGTCGTCAACCATGAACTTGATGCGCGCCTTGACCCGGCTCACCCGGTAGCGGAGGTCGTGCTGCCAGGCGTCGGTGACTGCCCGCAGCACTTGGATGACGCCGTCGGCTGGCTCAGCCGGTACGAACACCCCCATGTCCCGGGAGATCCTGGGGGTGGCCGACAGGCCGCCACCGATGCGCACGGCGAAGCCGGGCCGGCCGTCCTTGAACGTCCCCACCAGGGCGACGTCGTGGATCTCGGGGGCGTTGCACTGCGCCGGGCAGGCGCTGATGGTGTACTTGTGCTTGCGGGGCAGGTCGGAATAGTCCCGGTTGCCGGAGAAGAACCTGGCCACCGCGGCCACCAGGGGGCCAACGTCGAACAGCTCGTCGCGGTCCACCCCGGCCACCGGGCAGCTGGTCACATTGCGGACCGTGTCACCCTCCCCGCCAGCGGTGGTCAGCCCAGCCTCCTGGATCTTGCCCAGCACCTCGGGCAGCTCCTCCAGCCGCACCCAGTGGAGCTGGATCCCCTGGCGAGTGGTGAGCTCACCGTAGTTCTTGCCCCGCCTTTGGGATATCTGGCCCAGGGCCACCAGCTGATGAGGCAGGATGCGGCCGCCCGGCACCTTGACCCTCACCATGAAGGTCCCCACCTTGGGCTTGTCGTGCATCAGCCCCCACCAGGACAAAAAGACGATGTCTTCCTCGGGCACGGCTTCGTAGCCCCGGGCGATCATGGCCGGCAGTTCGTCGATGATGTCGAGGGGGAACTTTTCCTTCTTGTGGCGCTCGATGGAGTTGCGCTTGAAGACCAGCTCCCAGGTGGGCTCCGGGCCCGGGGCCCCGTCGCGGGTCGGCCTCTTGCCGGCCCGGGCCTCCTTGGACCCGGCCTCCGCGACCTGGGCTCGTGGGCTCGGGGCACCCGAGCCAGAGGTAGGGACTGCGTCGACCGTGACTGCCATGAGCTCATGATAGCTAAAGCCGACCATGTTGATCAACTTTTAAGATTTTGGCTGAGCCACCGCCCCGGGCCCTGGGCCACCGGCACCGTCGCCCAGCCGCCACCCACCGGACTGCCGCCCGCGTCACTGCCCCACCTGCCCTGCCGCCCACGCAGGGAACAAAGCTACCGGTCCCCAGGTTATATCTAGTAGAAGCTAGAGATAAGTGAGAAGGTCCTGAGGTGCGCTACTTCGGCCACGCTACTTTGTTGGCCCTGGCCCGCAAGGCCCGGTCAGCAGCCCGGGATGGGGACCTGGACCGGCTGCACCTGGCCGCCGTGCGGTTCCTTGACGAGCTCGACCACCACCTGGAAGAAGAAAGAAGGTCGCTGGTGGCCCTCTCACCCGCACAGGCCCAGCTCATCTGCAACGGCCAGCAACGGGTCCGGTCGGTGGCCTCGGCCTTGGCCTCCGTCCCGGTCGAGCAGTGCCGGGAGCAACCGGGCCGGTGCTCGTCTCAGGCCAGCGAGCTTTTGGCCCTGTTGTCGGTGCAAGCACAAAACGAGCGCCTGGCCTGGCAAGTAGCGGTGGAATGGGGCCCTGTCGGCGACGCCGCCCATGGGCCAGCCGACTTATAGGAGGAACGAAAATGGCTGACAGTTCAATCGTCTACCCACCGGCTACCGCCGAGATCGGCAAGCGTCGCAGGGAGCTCGCTCCTGAAGTCAACGACGCCTTCGAGCGCTTCAGCCACGCCGTGTTCCGGGACGGGGCCCTGCCCGAAAAGACCAAACAGCTCATCGCTGTGGCGGTGGCCCATGTCACCCAGTGCCCCTACTGCATAGCCGGCCACACCCGGTTGGCCAGCCGCAAGGGGGCCACCGACCAGGAGATCATGGAGGCTATCTGGGTAGCAGCTGAGATGCGGGCGGGAGGAGCCTATGCGCACTCGACGGTAGCGCTCCACAACCTGGCCAGCACTGAGGCAGGTGTGCACTGATGGCTGGTCACCCCGCCACCGACGGCCCCGGCCAAGTTGGTCCTGACCTCTCAGGCGCCGCCGGCCAACGCCTGAGCAGCGCCAAGGTGGCCAAGGCGGCTCGCCGGATCCGGCAGGTGGGCCAAAGCCTGTGGCTGGACAGCATCAACCGCCGTATGCTGCGGTCCGGGGACCTGGCCGGCTACGTGCAGGACCTGGGGGTGACCGGGCTGACCTCCAACCCGACCATCCTCGCCCAGGCCATGGCGACGAGCACCGGCTACGATGCCTCGCTACGCGCCCTGGTGCAACAAGGCGTGACCAGGCCCGAGGACGCCGTCTACGCCCTGGCATTGGAAGACCTGGCTGAGGCGGCCGCGCTTTTGCGCCCCACCTGGGAGGCGACCAACGGCCAGGACGGCTACGTCTCGCTGGAGGTACCGCCTGGGCTTGCCTACGACATGCCCGCCACGGTGAAGTTCGCCCACCGCCTGCGGGCATTGGCCACCTTCCCCAACCTACTGGTGAAGATCCCCGGCACTCCCCAGGGGTTGGCCGCCACCGAAGAGGTGGTCGACGCGGGCATCGGCGTGAACGTGACCCTGTTGTTCTCGAGCACGCACTACCTGCAGGCGGCTGAGGCCTACCTGCGGGCGCTGGAACGGCGCCAGGCCCGGGGAGCAAGCCTGGACGTGCCATCGGTGGCGTCAGTGTTCGTTTCGCGCTGGGACGTGGCCGCCGACCCGCGGCTGCCCTCCCACCTGCAGGCCACCCTCGGCCTAGCCATGGCGCAGAAGGCTTGTTCCTCTTACCGGGCACTTTTTTCTAGCCCTCGGTGGCAGGGCCTGGCTGCGGCCGGTGCCCATCGCCAGCGGCTCCTGTGGGCGTCGACCTCGGCCAAGGGCCCGTCGTTGCCCATCACCTACTACGCCGACCGCCTGGTCGCTCCCGGCACTATCGACACCATGCCCGAACGGGTGCTGCTCGCCTTGGGCCAGCAAGGGGGCTGGGAGCACGTGCTCGAGGACGACTACGGCGGCGCTGAGCTGGTTGTGGCTGCCGTCGCCAAGGAAGGGCTGGACGTGGAGGCCCTCGGCCAGGAACTGCAGCAGCGGGGTGCGTCGGCGTTCACCGCCGACTGGGAGCGGCTGCTTGAAGCCATCGCCGTCAAGATGGCAGCGGCCCAGACGGCAGCGTGAGGGCCGACGATGACCTACATCGCTGAGCGGGACGTGGCCACCCAGGCTGCGGTGAGGCCCGGCCCCCAGGCCCCTGCCCGACCTTTTCCCGACCTGGAGGCCGCCCGGCCCCTGCCCAGCCTGGGGGGAGCATGTGCCACAAGCAGCGGGGCGGTAGTCGTGACCGAGCCGGCGGCCAACCGCTTGCGCTGGGTGATGCCGGAGGGGACGGAGCTGGCCATAGGTGGGGCCCCGGGCTGGCTGGACGGCCCCCCGGCCACCGCTCGCTTCCGACGGCCGCTGGGCCTGGCTGCCTCCCCGGACGGCTCGGTCGTGGTGGCCGATACCGACAACCATGCCATCCGGCGGGTCAGGCCTAACGGCGAGGTCACGACCCTGGCTGGCGGGGCGTACGGAGCCGCCGACGGCGCCGGCCAGCAAGCCAAGTTCCGCCACCCCCAGGCAGTGGCCGTGGCACCGGACGGTTCGGTGGTGGTGGCCGACACGGTCAGCAACACCGTCCGCTGGGTCGGCACGGACGGCCGGGTGACCACGCTGGCAGGCAGCTCGTACGACGACGGCGACGTCGAAGCTGGGCTCGCCCTGTTCCGCCGGCCCGAGGGCGTAGCGGTTGGCGCCGACGGCACCGTCTACGTGGCCGATACGGGCAACGACCGGGTGTGCAGCATCAGCCCCTCAGGGCAGCTCCGGGTGGTAGCCGGCCGCCGCCGGCCCAGCCTGCCCGAGGGCCCGGCACCTGACCTGCGTTGGCCGACAAACGTCGTCGTGGCGCCCACGGGCACGGTCTACGTCACCGATGCTGCCTACGGCCTGGTCCACCGCATCGAGCCCGACGGGCGGGCGACGGTGCTCCCCCACGAGCGAGGCTGGCAGCCCGTCGGCCTCGCCCTGTTGCCGAGCGGCGAGGTGCTGGTGGCCGAAACCAACTGGGCACCCAATGGGCCACGCGGGAGGCTCCGGGTGGTCCCCTCCGGGGTTGCGGGCTGAGGCACCAAGAGGCCAAAGCCACCGGTCCACTATGGTTTTCCCATGACCATAGATGCAGGCCACTGGCTGGAGCGCTTTGCCGCCAAAGTGGGCGTGCCTTCCCCTACCGCTGAGGAACAAGATTTGCTGTTGGCATTGGCGGGGGTGGCCGCCCACGCCTCCGAACGGACGGCAGCACCCATCTCGTGCTGGCTCGCCGCCCGTTCCCACCTGCCCCTGGCGGAGGCCGCTCAGGCGGCCAGGCAACTTTCCGAAGAGATAGCTGCACAGGCTTAGCCCTTGGTGCCATCCGGGCTGACAGCATTCCAGGCCTGGCCCTCCGCAAGCCTTGACGACTGGCACCCCCGACCTTGGTGCCTGCCGTCAGTGGGCCGTGGTAGTCTCGAACATACGTTCCCTCTTAGCCAGCCGGGTCCAGGGTAGGGCCCGCCCGGCGGCCTGGGGGCGCCTCGTCGGCCAGCAGGTGGCTGGGCCGGCCCCGATGGGCCTTTGGGCACGGGCGGTAGCGGCGCCAAGGGAGGTGGTGGCCATGTGCGAGAGCTTGAGCGGCTTGCGGGAGGCACTGGCTGATTTGGCTGCTGGCTTCGAGCCGGGCCAGCTGGCCCCGAGCGAGCTGCAAGAGGCGCTCGGCCAGGCTGGGGCCATCGAGAAGCTGGGAGCGACACTGGCTGGCCTCATCGCTGCCCGCCTGGCCCAGCTGGGCAAACCTTCGGTGGCAAGGCAAGAGGCGGCCCGTAGCTTGGCCCGGGCGGCGGGTACGACGCTGAGAGAAGCCCAAAGGGCGATCGGGGCGGCGGAGGAGATGGCGGCCCAGCCCGAGCTGGCCGCGGCAGCCCGCTCAGGCCAACTGTCGCGTGCCCAAGCCGGCATCGTCGCCGGGGCCGCGGCGGCCAACCCGGCAGCCACAGCCGGGCTGTTGGCGAAGGCCTCCCACGTAAGCCTGTGGGAGCTGGCCGGCGAGGCCGCCCGGGCTACGGCCGCCTCGGGCCCCAGCTGGGAGCAGGCCCGCCGGGCCCGCTCGCTGCGCAGCTACACCGACGGCGCCGGGGTCTGGCACCTGCACGCCCAAGGACCCCCTGAACAGGGGGCCAGGGTCATGGCCAACCTCCAGCCCATCGCCGACAAGCTCTTCGACCAGGCCCGCAGCCAAGGCCGGCGGGAGAACCCCGAGGCCCTTGGCTTTGACGCCCTGGTGGAGCTGGCCACCTCGGGGGGAGGGGGCATGCCACCGGCCGAGGTCGTGTTCCGGGTGGACGCCGAGGCGTTCTTCCGCGGCTACCCGGCCGAGGGCGAGGTGACCGAGGTGGCCGGCTTCGGGCCGGTGAGCACCCAGGCCGTCCGGGACGTGCTGGAGCATGGCACCACCTTCGTCAAGGCCGTCGTCACCCGGGGCGTGGACGTGACCGGGGTCGTACACCTCGGCCGCCGCCCGAGCGCCCACCAAGCAACGGCGCTTGGCTGGCTCTACCCCACCTGTGCGGCCGAGGGCTGCGGGGTGCTCACCGACTGGTGCCAGACCGACCACCGCACGCCTTGGGCTGAAGCCCACTTCACTGTGCTCAGCCAACTGGACCGGCTCTGCAAGGCCCACCATGCCCTGAAGACCTACCAGGGCTGGTCGCTGGTCGAGGGCAAGGGCAAGCGCCCCTTCGTCCCCCCCGGCGACCCCCGCCACCCCCGGCACGCCCAAAGGGCTGTCCAGTGCGCCACAGGACCGCCTCTGGAGGACAGTTCGAGGATGCCCACAGCTGCGCAGGCCCCCGGGCAAGCGTTTGGGTAACGCGCCCGACCGCCTCAGGTCAGGACTCGGTGGGTGAAAGTCCTGGCTGCCGCCCAGGCGAGCACCACGGTCATTGCCGCCAGGGTGGACAGGCTGGCCAGCGTGCTCATATGAGGCAGGGCCGAGGTGAGCGCGGCCCGCAGCGCTTCGCTCAGGTACACGAGGGGGTTGGCAAGCACCAGGACTTGGAGCCAACGGACGGTGTGGAGAGATGCCCACGGGTAGTACACGCACCCGAGGAAGGTGAGAGGCACCACGGTGACCGTGAACACGGTGGCGATCTTGCGTACTTCGATGACTGTGCCCAGCAGGAGCCCCAGGAACCCGGCGAGCAGGCTGCCGAGCACGGTGGCGAGGACGAGAGCCGGCCAGCTCGACACGTGCACCTGGACCGGGGTCGCCGGGACCAGGTAGACGAGAGGGAACACGATCACCGCGGCGATGAGGCTCTGGAGCGCGCTGAAGCAGACCTTGGCGAGGGCGACAAGGCGATGGGAGACCGGGGCCATCACCCGGTCTTCGATCTCTCGGGTGGCGCTGAACTCCATGGACAGGGGCAGGGCCACTGCGTTCAGCCCCTGGAAGATAATGGCCGAGGCGACCAGGCCAGGGAGCGCCACCGTGGCCAGGCTCTGGCCGGCGACCTGCCCGAAGTGGCCGGCGCCGATGCGCGGGTAGAGATAGGTGAAGACGAACACGAACATGAGCGGGTTGAGCACGGTCCTGAGGAGGAAGCTCGATGGCATCTTCACGAGCACCCGCAAGTCCCGGGCTATGAGCGCCGCGAAGCCAGCCAGGCTGAGCCTCCATTGCCCGGCTCGGGCACGACCGGGCCAAGTCTCGCCCGGGCCGCGTGAAGCTCCCTTCGATGGGGCAGCTCCGGTGGCTGTGAGGGCCTCAGTCACGGAGGTTCCTCCCAGTCAACGAGATGAACACGCTCTCGAGGGTGGGCTCCGAAACCGAGAGGTCAAGTAGCCCCTCGCCTACCGCGGAGACGAGGTCGGGCACGGCTCCGTCTCGGGACGCGGTGAGGACCTCGACCTTGTCCGCTTCGCTGGTGACGCGTTCGACGCCACGGAGCGCTTCGAGCCGGTGGAGCACTTCGGGCGACGGCGGTGCCTTGAGCCGGAGCTCGACGGTCACCGCAGCCGCGACGGCTCGCTTGAGCTCCTCTGGGGTGCCGCAGACCAGGATCCGGCCTTGGTCCATGATCGCGACCCGGTCGCATAGCCGGTCCGCCTCGTCCATGGAATGGGTCGTCAGCACCACAGACACCCCTTCTTGGTCGCGCAGGGCGCGGACCCGGTCCCAAAGGGCGAGCCGGCTCTGGGGGTCGAGCCAGGCGGTCGGCTCGTCCAAGAACAGGACGCTCGGGTGGTGGGCGAGTGCTCGGGCCAACTGGGCCCGTTGGGCCAGCCCACCCGAGAGGTGGTCGACCCGGTCACCGCTCCGGTCGGCCAGCTCGAAGCGGTCCAAAAGGTCGCGGCAGCGGGCCTTGGCTTCTCGGCGCGAGAACCCGAAGAACCGGCAATGGAAGTAAAGGTTCTCCCACACCGACAGCGAGCGGTCCAGCGTGTTCACTTGGGTGACCACTCCCAGGTGCCTGCGGGCGCGCGAGCCGTGCACGGCCACATCGATGCCGTCGAGGGTCACCTTGCCCGCCGTTGGCCGGGCCCTGGTGGTCGAGACCAAGATGGTCGAGGTCTTGCCCGCGCCGTTCGGGCCCAATAGGCCGAAGATCTCACCGGCTCCTACCTCGAGGCTCACGCCGTCGACCGCGTTCCGGTCCGATCCCCGGTAGCGCTTGACGAGGCCCTCGACCCTCAGCCGAGGGCCAGCCCAGGACGGTGCCGTCTTCTCAGGCCCGGTCAACGAGGACCTCCGTCAGCACCTCCGTCAGCACCTCCGTCACTCACCTCTGTCAGTCTGATCACGCGACTGACACTACACGGAGTGAGTCTGGTCATGCAACTGACTGCTAGGCTGGCACCGTGCTAGGGCGCACCTATCCCGACCAGGCCTGCTCCATCGCCCGTGCCCTCGAGGTCGTCGGCGAGCGATGGACTCTGCTCGTCCTGCGCGACACCTACCGGGGGATCCGCCGTTTCGACGACCTCCTGGCGAGCCTGGGGATCACCCGCGGCGTCCTCGCCGCCAGGCTGTCGTGGTTAGTCGACGAAGGGCTCTTGGAGCGACGCGCGTACCAGGCCCGCCCTGAACGCTTCGAGTACGTCCCGACGGCCAAGGGCCTCGAACTGTGGCCGGTGCTGATGCACCTCCTCCTGTGGGGCGACCGCTACTACCCCGCACCTGGCGGCCCCCCACAGGTCGCCCAGCACAAAGGCTGCGGTGGCCGGATCTCGCCGCAGCTCACCTGCGACCGGTGCGGACGGCAGCTCGGGCCCACCGATGTCACCGTGCAGCCGCGCCGGAGGCGGTCGCACCCGCGCCCGGCAGCCCAGCTCACCCGGTAGCCCAGCTCATGTAGCTCCGGTAGCCCGCTCACATAGCCTCGACGCCGGGCGCCGCGCCGTGAACTGACAGTGGCCTGAGACGGTGGGCTGACATTGCGCAGACCCTGCCGCACCCACCCACGCACCCACCGACGCACCCACCCAAAGGGCCTCCCCCCTGGGAACAGCTGCGCTCTTGGCAGTCGCCCGTGCGCCGGCTGGCTACCTGGCCTTCAGCACATCTTCGACCCAGGAGAAGGCCGCGACCGCCGCCGGGAACCCTCGGGTCGACACCGCCAGGGCGACAACGTGCATCACCTCGTCGCTCGTGGCGCCGGCTTCCAGGGCACGGCGAGCATGGGAGCGCACCGAACCTTCAGCCAGTGCCCCGATGGCGATCCCCAACTTCACCAGTTGTTGGGCCCGCTCGTCCAGCGGCCCGGCCGATGCCGAGGCTTGGCCCAGCTTGTCGAGCGCGCTGGCCACCTCGGGGAACCGGTCCCGCAGGCGCCGGTAAACATCGGGCAGGTAGTCACCTGGCATCAGCCCTCACCCTTCCTTCCTCTCGTGCCCGGCTGCTCCTCCCGGCCGGGCTGGTCCTCGGCCATCTCGCGCTGGGCCGGTCCTCCTGGGCCGGGCTGGTCCTCGGTCCTCGGCCACCTGGGCCGGCCTCGTCCTTCTCCTGCCTGGCCGGCCACTTCTGGCCCGGCTCGGGCCCCACGGCCGATCGTAGGCCCCGGGCCGGTCACCAGGTAGGGATGCCACGGCAACGCAGCCCCCGCCACCAGCGCGAGTCAGCGGGCCGCCAGCAGGCAGGCGGTGCAGCGAAGCCCGGCCTGCAGGCGGCGGGCAACCTCTGGGTGAGATGCCCCCAGGCGCACCGCAACTGGCCCAGGGCCAGGACCGGGGCCCAGCTCCGCCCCGCAACCAGCACAGTGCTGCCCCGCCTCCGCCGCCACCAGTACCCGCGGGTAGGCCCCTGGCTCAGGCAGTCCCACAACCCGCCCCACCTGGATGGCGCCTTCGGGGCAGCACCGGGCACAGGCCCCACAGGCCGAGCAGCGGGCAGCGTCAAAGCGCAGCACTTGGGCGGGCCCTTCCCGGCCCAACTGCAAGGCACCGGTCGGGCAGGCCAGCGCGCAGGCGCCGCACAGTGAGCACCGGTCGGGCTCGGCTACGACCTCGCCCAGGGGCCCGACCGGCGACCCCCGCCTCCGGCCGGGGACGGGGCCCAGGGCAGCCAGCGCTTCCAGCGTGCTCTCGGGCTCATGGAGCTCGACCAACCCGTCTGGGCGGTGGCCAGCCACGGGCGGGGCGGCACCCTGGGCAACCTCGGTGACCAGCTCCTCCAGCTGGCCCGCCCGCTGCGCGCAGTTGCTCTCGGTGCAACCGGTGAACTTGACGGCCACCCCGGCAGCCACCAATTGCAACCCCCAACCGGCGGTCACCATGTGCATGGACGGGACGTCCAGGGGGAGCCAGGGCCCACCCAGAGGCGAACAGCCCGGGGCTGACGCGCACCTGACCTCGGCTCCCAGGCCCAGCTTCTTGGCTTCCCAGGCCAGCACGGTGACAGATGCCCTCCAGCCGGCGAGCGCCGCACCACCCAGGCTGAAGGCACCTGAAGGGCACGCGCTCACGCAGGCACCGCAGCCGTCGCACAGGCCAGCATCGACCACCACCTCGGGGCCGGCTACGGAGAGGGCCTCTTGCGGGCAAGCCAGCAGGCAGGGGCGGGACGGCCCCCGGCCCGTGCAGAGGGGCCCTGCCCAGGTCGCCACCAGCTGGGCGGGAGCCCGGCCCAAGCCGAGCAGGTCACGGCGGGCAACAGCTTGCCCCGGCCGGAGGTGGCTGGGCTGCCCCTCGGTGCGGGCCAGGTCGACCTGGGCCAGGTGAGCCACGGCGGCTCGCAGGCGAGCGAGGACCTCCAGCACCGCCTGGTCACTCAGCCCATCTGGGCCCCGGGCCAGGTCAACCAGCAGCGTGGCGGCCGCGCTGGCGCCGCCGGCGCCGTTGGCGCGCCGCGAGCCCAAGATTGGCTCTTTGCTCTCCCGAGCGCGAGCGCAGCCGACGACCACCCGGCGAGGCTGGTAGGGCTCGAGCGTGGCCCACAGGCTCGACGGCACCCCGCACAGCTCGGGCAGCACGACCAGGCGGGCCTGGGGGAAATGGGCCCGCAGGCCTCCGGCTATGGTGGCCAGGGGCAAGCGGCGGCCCGGGCCCTCGACCACATCTGAGCACAAGGCCACCCAGATGGGGCCAGACGGGCTACCGGCCCGGGCCGGGGCCACCGCACCGGCACCCCTCGCCACCGCACCGCCACCCGCCGGTTGCACTGGCTACTCCACGAGGCGCTGCCCAAGCCACCCCACCCACCCCAGGGTGCCCGTCGCCAGCTGGCGGTAGAACTCGGTCCCCGCCTGCTTGCTGACCGCCCGGCACAGGCGGGGCAGCCATTGGCGCAGGTGGTCGGCGAACAGGCTGCGGGCAACCGGCCCCTCGTCATGGGCGAGGGCGTAGGCCAGGGCCTCCAGCTCGACCGCCACGTGGTCGGGGAGCTCGCCCTGGTGGGGATCCACTTCCAGCCCCAGGTCCAGGTACAAGCGCTGCAGTTGGGCCGTGCACGGCCCCATGAGGCTACGCCGGAGGTCGAGGGGGACGTCTTCCCGCCAGTAGGACTCATAGGGCGGGCAGGGGACCGGGCCGGGGCCGACAAAGAGCTGCTCGTAGTCGGCCAGCAGCTCGTGGCCCTCGCCCACCGAGCGGCCGGCCAACAGGTCCGCCAGTTGGCCACCGAACGGCGGGCCGGGCACGTCGGTGCCCAGGCCACCCGCCAGCGCCGGCCACACCTCCACCTCGTCGGGCACCGGCCGGCTCCACCAGTGCGAGAGCAGCTCGGCCGTGGCCGGCAGGGCGGCCTCAGCTGTCAGCACCGGACGGCTCCTCTGCCTCAACCGGCGTCTCGGCCCGGCCGAGGGCCAACCATTGGTACCCGGCGGTCATGACCAAGGCGAACAAGGCCATCAGGCCGATGACGATCCCGTACTCCACCCAGGTCGGCGAGTACCGCCCTACCAGCTGGAACGACGGCGTCGCCGGGCTGTAGGTGCCGAGCGCGTTGCCCGGAGGGTACTGCAGGAGCGGGTTCACAAACCCGATGACCACCAGTTCCACCCGGAAGGCGTACACGCCCACCAAGACGAGGAAGGACGCGGTACCGAGCGAGCCGGGCAGCTGGCGCAGCCTGGGCACGACCAGGAAGGCCAGAGGCACCAGCCCGCCCACCACCCACTCCAGCCAGAACACCCACGACCATGCGCCACCGGGGAGGACCAGGTTGAGGGCGGAGCGGTCGGCAGGCACGTTGCCCCAGAGCATGGTGATGTAGTCGGAGCCGACAAAGAACAGGTCGATGAGCAGCGTGACGGTCACCAACCCCCGCAGCCAACGCCTGGTCGCGGGAGCCAGGTGGAACCCCGCCCAGCGCTCGGCCGCCAGGGCCACCAGCGTCACCAGCGCAGTACCCGACAGGATGGCCGACACCACGAACAGGGGCGCCATGAGGGCGGTGTTCCACCAGGTGCGGGCGATCTGCAACCCGAAGATCCAGGCGGTGACCGAGTGGAGCAGCACCGCGGTGGGGAGCCCTATGTACGCCAGCACCCGGGCGACTTGGCGGGACCGGCCGGGCTGGCGGGCCCGGCGGTGCAAGACAGCCAGGTCGACCACTGAGAAGACGAAGTAGATGGAAATGATGAGGATGTCCCAGACCAACGGGGAGGTCCAGTTGGGGTGGACCAGGATATTGGTGACCCGGAACGGCTGGCCCAGGTCAGGGATGATCATGAGGGCGGCCACAGCCACGCAACCAGCCGCTGACAGGACTCCCATCCGGGCCAGGGGCCGCAGCGCCTTGATCCCGAAAACCTCGGAGCTGGAGGCCATGATCAGCCCACCAGCGGACAGGCCGATGAAGAAGGCAAAGGTGAAAATGTACAGCCCCCAGGACACCACGTCGCGCATCCCCGTCGACGCCAGGCCCTTTTCCAGCTCGTAGATCCACGCGGCCAGGCCAAAGGCACAGGCGGCGCCCAACGCCGCGTACCAGGCCGGCACGCCGAGCCGGCGGCCCCACCCCGGGGCCGGGACGGTCACTGCTACTGATTGGCTTGCCATGGTCACGCTCCCATCAGGTCTCGGTCATGACCCGCCGGCGGGTCGGGACGTAGTACACGTTGGGCTCGGTGCCGAGCTCAGCCAGCAGCTGCACGGCACCTCCCTCGTTCACCAGTTGGCTGACCTCGCTGGCCGGGTCGTTCAGGTCCCCGAACACCCTGGCCCCCAGAGGGCAGACCTCGACGCAGAACGGCTGCTCGCCGACGTCGATGCGCTCGACGCAAAAGGTGCACTTCTCCACCACGCCCTTGGGGCGCTCGGGCTCGAACACCAGGTGCCCATCAGTGCGGTAATCCTTGCCGTAGCCCACCACACCGCCCGGGGCGTACTCACCCCCGCCCCAGTTGAAGACGCGCACGCCGTAGGGGCAGGCGGCGATGCAGTAACGGCAACCGATGCAACGCTCGTAGTCGACCAGCACCGTGCCGTCGTCCCGGCGGAAAGTGGCCTGCACCGGGCAAACCTTGACGCACGGGGCGTCGTTGCAGTGCTGGCAGGCGACCGGCAGGTAGGACATCTCGACGTTGGGGTACTCGCCCCAGGGCACGTCGATGTTCTCACTGGCCGGCTTCTTGGCCGATGTGGACTGGTTGGGCGCGGTGGTGAGCACACGGTTCCACCAGTACCCGAGCGGCTCGTTGTTGACCTCTTTGCAGCCCACCGCACAGGTCCAGCAACCGACACATCGGTTGGTGTCGATGACCATGACGTGGTGGGGAGTGGTGCTGGTGCCGGCAGCCATGGCAGTCACGCCTCCGATCTTTCAACTTGTACCAGGCAGTCGTAGTACGCGGCATTGGACGGGAAATTGGGTATGAGGGCCTGAGCCGGTTTGGCGATCTGGTGGGTCAGGTTGTTGGGGTGGCCCTCGATGTAGTGCTTGACCTTGAGGGTGTCCCAGCCTCCCTGGTAGCAGTTGACCACACCGGGCTTTATGGCTTCGGTCAGCCGGGCCCGGACCTTCATCTGCCCCCGGTCGTTGAACACCCTGACCACGTCGTCGTTGGCTATCCCCCGGGCAGCGGCGTCCTTGGGGTTGATCTCCAAGAACCCGTTGCCCCCGTTGTTGACCTCCTTCAGCCACGGCAGGTTCACGTACTGGGAGTGGGTGCGGAAGCGGGTGTGCGTCGACAGGAACACCAACGGGTACTTCTTGAACAGCGGGTTGGTGGGCGAGGCCTCGATGGGTTCTTGGTGGACGGCCAGCTCCTGGCCGAAGGGCACCAGCATCTCGACGTAGAACTCGATCTTGCCGCTCTTGGTCGGGAACTGCTTGTTGAAGAAGGGCACGTACGGTATGGGGTCGGTGTTCAAGTGCACGGCCTCGGTGGTCAACTGCTCCCAGGTCAGCCCTCTGACCGTGGGGTCGGCATCCTTTTGGCCCAAGTGGAGGATCTCCTTCAGGTACTCCTGAGGAGGCTTGTCGAAGTACTGGCCAACCCCCATCTTTTCTGCCACCAGCCGGATGGCGTCCAGGTCTGACTTGGACTCGAACAGTGGCTCGATGACCTTGGGCATGTACTGGAGGTAGAAGTTGTTGGAGGACAACAGGTCGGTCTTCTCGAAATAGGTGCAGGCCGGGAGGACCACGTCCGCCAGTTCGGCCGTCGCCGAAAGCACGTAGTCGGAGACAACGACGAAATCGAGCTGTTTGATAGCGTTCACCACCCGGTTGCGGTCGGACATCTGCTGGGCGAAGTTGTCGACCATGAACCACGCCGCCCGGACCGGGAAGGGCTTGCCCTTCTCCACCGCGTCACAGAAGTTCATGGGCTCCAGCAACGTGTAGGGCTTGCCGTTGGGCGCCCACCAGTGGAGCAAGTCGAACGCCGTCGTCGTCAGGCCACCGGCGAAGGTGGTGACCCCGCCGCCGTGGACGCCGATGTTGCCCGTGATGGCCTGCAGGGTCAGCAGTGCCTGCATGTGCAGGTCCCCGTGGTACCAGTGGGAAAGGCCGAAGCCGGCCCGCACGGCGAGTGGCTTGGTGGTGCCCCAGGCCTGGGCCAAGGCGACCACCTGGGAGGCAGGCACGTCGGTCAGCTCCGAGGTGCGCTCGGGGGTGAAAGGTGCCACCGCCTCGGCCAGCAGTTGGAGGGCGGTGGGGGCCTGGAGGCCGGCCTGGCCATAGCGGCCGAAGAGGGCCGCGGAGCCCAAGGTGGGGTCACCCGCTGCCTTCAAGCGCCGGTCGGCCTCGTCGAAGACGACGTAGTCGTCCGCTGCCTTGCCAGACAGCCCAGGGATGACTTCCTTGGCCCGCAACCACTTCTTGGTCCTGGGGTCGACCAGGTACGGGCCAACCGTGTAAGCACGGATGTAGGGCGCATCATAGAGGCCGTTCTTTATGACATAGTTGATTACGCCGTCGATGAGGGCGGTGTCTGCCCCAGGCCGGATGGGCAACCACATGTCCGACTGAGCGGCGGTCGGGGTGAAGCGGGGGTCGACCGAGATGAGCTGGGTGCCCGACTGTTGCCGGGCGTCCAGCATGATCCTCCAGTCCGGGATGGACGTCTCGGCCACGTTGTTGGCCCAGAAGACGATGGCCTTGGCCGAGAGGAAGTCCACGGACTCGTGCCCGGTGAAGAACCCACCGCCGTTGGCCGGGTTGGCCGGGTCGACGAGCACGTAGTTCCAGCCCGCCGGTGTGGCCGAGTCCCCCTCGTTGTCGCCTTCGGAGTCGCCGGCGGAGGCCCCGATGACACTGGCAAAGCGAAAACCAGCCCCGACCACCCCTTCGATGAGGGCCAAAGACCCGGTGTAGGGCGCGACCCATACCGCGGTCTTGCCGTACTTGTCCTGTACCCGCTTGAAGTTCTCGGCTATGAGGGAGGTAGCTTCGTCCCAGCTGATGCGCTGCCACTGGCCCGAACCGCGTGGCCCCACCCGCTTGTAGGGGTACTTCACCCGGTCCGGGCTATAGGTGTTGGATATCTGGGAAAGGCCGCGCAGGCAGACGCGGGGGTGGAACGTCGGGGCCGGTGCCCCAGACACCGTCTTGGTCCCCCATGGTGCCGGCCCGACCATGGTGACCCGCCCGTCGACCACGTGCACCAAATGCCCGCAGGCCCCGTCGCAGTTGTTGGAATGCCCGGTCCGGTAGACGAGCTCAGCGCCCGAGAGGGCGCCACCGGAGGCGGTGCCCGCCGCCTGCTCCGCGGTGGCAGCTGCGGCCGCGGCCGGCTTCAAGAACCGCAGCTTGTCGGCGACCACCAGCCCACCCACGGCCACCGCGCTGCCTCCCAGGAAGGCGCGCCTGGTAACGCTCATGACCAACAGCCTCCTGTCCTTGGCGGCTCCTATGGCGGCTGGGCCTCCCCAGGCGCCGCTGCCGGCCACCTTGGCTTCAGCTCAGCCGCACCTTCTGGGACTGAGCCAAGCAGCCGTACCGCCCGGGCCACCAGGGACCACAAGGGCGGTCAGTAGGGCCGGACGTCCCACAACAAAGGCACCACATCCCCTGGGCCGGCCGGCGAGCGGCTGCCTACGGTCTCGGTCCAGGACCATGGCTAACCCAGCCCCCGACCACCGGGCGGCGGCAGACAGCCGCCAAGCCCTCCTGGCTGCCCTACGCGGGGCGGGCCGCCCCTTGGACGCCACCGAGGCGGCGGCCCGGGCCGGCCTGCGCCCCAGCACCGCCCGTACCCACCTCGACCTGCTCCAGACAGCCGGCGTGCTGGAGCGGTGCGTGGAGGGCCGCAGCCAGCGCGGACGGCCCCGGGTCTTGTACCGGCTGGCCGAAGCGCCTATGGCCCCCCCGGAGGCAGTCCGGGCCGGCCGGCGTTGGGCCGCCAGCTTGGCCGGCCCGCTGGTCCCAGGCGGGCCCGCCCGCCCGGAACTGGCTACCGCCATCGCCACCGTCCTCGAGCTCCTCGGGTTCCGGCCCCAAGCGGGCCCGGGCACCGGGACCATCGCCCTGCACTGCTGCCCCTACGCAGAGGTGGCCGGACCAAGCCGGGCCGCCGCCTGTAGTGCCCACCTCGGCCTGCTCCGGGGCATGGTAGACGAGCTGGGGGTGGCCTGCACCGTAGGGCTCGAACCGCTCGGGCGGCGTGGCCTCGGCCCCTGCCTGGTCCACCTCGGTACCGGGCGCCGCTCCAGCAGCCAGCCCCGCTCACCGGGCAGGCGGGTGGTGCCTGCCCCCGGCCCCTCTTTTGTCTACTAGGTACTAGAAATGCTAGGCTAGCCCCAGCCATGCCCAGCCCCGCCCCCAAGACGCTCGTGCCCGAAGGTGGCCCGGGCGCCCGGCCGCGTCCTGTGCTCCGGGCGGTGGCTGTCCCCGCCGAGCACGGGGGCTGGGGCCTCACCGCCGAGCCGGTAGCGCTCGGGCTGCTGGTGGCGCCGAGCATCTCCGGCGCCCTGCTGGGAGTAGCGGCCTTTGCCGCCTTCCTGGCCCGTACCCCGCTCAAGCTGGCCCTAGGCGACCGCTGGCGCCACCGCCGGCTCGAGCGCACCTTGGCCGCCCAGCGAGTAGCCGGTGCCGAACTGGCCGTCTTGGGCGCGGCGGTGGCCACTGCCGCCCTGCGCAGCGGACGCGCCTGGTGGCTGCCCCTGGTGGTGGCGCTGCCCCTGGTAGGGACGGAGATGTACTTCGACGCACGGGGACGGGGCCGGCGCCTCGTCCCCGAACTGTGCGGCGCGACCGGCATCGCCTCCGTCGCCGCGGCCATCGCCCGGGCCGGCGGCGCCAGCTGGGCCGTGCCCGCTGGCCTGTGGCTGGTGCTGGCGGCCCGCTCCACGGGCGCCATACCCTTCGCCCGAGCCCAAGTCCTGCGCTGGAGGGGCCGGCCCACCGGGCTACGGGCACCCACCGTGGCCCAGGGGGTAGCCGTGGCCACGGCCCTGGGCGGTACCGGGGCCGGTGCCGTACCCTGGCCCTCGGCTGTGGCCCTGGCCGCCTTCGCGGCCTGGGCGTTGTGGTCCTTGCACCGCCCCCCGGCCCGGCCCAAGCTCCTGGGTTACAGCCAGATGGCCTTCGGGACCGCCTTGGTGCTGGTGACCGCGGGAGCCCTGAGGCTCGGCTGACCCGTGCGCTCTGGTGCCACCCTCGTGTTCCTCTAGTTAAGCGCAGATATTGATAGGGTTTCGGTGTGGCGCCGGCTCCTCGCCTCCCGCAGCGAAAGAGGGTGGTCATCGTGGGAGCTGGCTTTGCCGGCCTGGCCGCGGCGCGGCGGCTAGCCAAGTGCCCGCTGGAGGTCACGCTGGTGGACCGCCACAATTTCCACACCTTCCAGCCCCTGTTGTACCAGGTGGCCACCGCCGGCCTGGGGCCGGGGGACGTGGCCTACCCGGTACGCACCATTTTCCGCCGCCTGCCCAATGTCCGGTTCTTGCACGCTCGGGCCACCGGGGCCGACTTGGAGGCGAGACGCCTGGTACTGGAGGGGCCGCCCGGTGAGCTGGCCTACGACTACCTGGTGGTGGCCACGGGGGCCACCGCCGCCTTCTTCGGTGTGCCCGGCGTGGCTGAGCATGCTTTCCGCCTGTACACCCTGGAGGACGCCCGGCGGCTGCGCAACCGGGTGCTGTCCGTGCTGGAAATGGCCGACAACCACCAAGGCGCAGCACCGGTGTTCGTGGTCGTGGGCGGTGGCCCCACCGGGGTCGAGACGGCGGGGGCCTTGGCCGAACTGGTCAGCACTTCGGTCCGCCACGACCGTCTCCGGATCGACCCCCGCCGGGCCCGCATAGTCATGTTCGACGCCCTTGGCGAACTGCTGAACGGCTTCCCCGCCAACGCCCGCCGCTACGCCCAACGGGAGCTGGAGCGGGCGGGTGTCGAGGTGAAGCTGGGCACCAAGGTGACCGAGGTGGGGCCAGGCTGCGTCCGCTTGGCCGGTGGCCAGGAGGTTAAGGCCGACGTGGTCATCTGGGTGGCCGGGGTCACGGTGGACGGTACTTTCGCCACCTGCCTGCCTACCGCCACGGGCGTACGGGTGCCGGCCGGGCGGGCCCTCACCCAACCGGACCTTTCCCTGGCCGGGCACCCCGAAGTGTTCGTCGTCGGTGACGCGGCCGCCGTGCCCAGCCCCTCCGGGGCCGGGTGGTGCCCCCAGGTGGCACAGGTGGCCATCCAGTCCGGCCGCCATGCCGCTCGGCAGGTGATGAACCGGCTCCAGGGCAAGCCCGGCCAGGCGTTCACCTACCGGGACAAAGGCATGATGGCAACCATCGGCCGCCGGGCGGCCGTCGCCCGCCTGCGGCACGGCCTGGTGCTGAAGGGCACGGTCGGCTGGGTGGCGTGGTTGGGCCTGCACTTGGTCTACCTGATCGGCTTCCGTAACCGGGCTGTGGTCCTCGTGAACTGGGCATGGCGTTACTTCCGCTGGCCGTCCGGGCCCCGCCTCATCTTCGGGAGCGACGAGCCGAGCCCGTCGGCTGGCAACTGAGAGGGCCCCGTGCCGGAGGTACTGGAGGTGGAGGCCTACCGGGCCCTGGCTGAGCAGGCTGGCCTGGGGCGGACGATTGCGTCCGTGGAGGCACCCGACAGCTGGTACCTGAAGCGCGGCCTGACCGCCTCTCAGCTCCAGGTGCTGGTCGGCGGCCACTTCGAGGCAGCTCGCCGGCTCGGCAAGCTGCTGCTGCTCGACACCCGGCTGGCCAGTGGCGCCGAGGGCCCGGTGCTCGGCCTCCGCTTCGGCATGAGCGGCCGGCTGGTGGTCGACGGCCGGGTGGGGACCGGGCCGCTGTGGCACTCCCCTCGGGGCTGCCTGCCCCGCTACGAACGCTTTGCCGTGGTCTTTGCCGATGGAGGCCACCTCGGCATCTCCGACCCGCGCCGCCTGGGCGGCGTGGAGGTCGAGCCGTCCGAGGCCCGGGTCGGCTTCGACGCGGCCACCCTCACGCCCGGCCAGTTGGCCCGTGCCCTTTCCACCAGCAGGGCACCACTGAAAGCCCGACTCATGGACCAGGCTCGCGTCGCCGGCATCGGCAACCTCATCGCCGACGAGGTCCTGTGGAGGGCGGGGCTGGCACCCAGCCGGCCGGCCGGCAGCCTGTCACCAGCCGAGCTGCGCCGCTTGCACCGCCACTTGCGAGCCGCCCTGGCCCAAATGGGCGCACGGGGCGGCTCCCATACGGGTGACCTAATGGCCCACCGAACCCCCGGAGGCCGCTGCCCCCGGGACGGCCAGCCCCTGCAGCGGGACCGGGTCGGCGGGCGCACCACATGGTGGTGCCCGGCCCACCAACGCTGACCACAACCTGGCTCGGAGCTGTAGGCTGGCCCGAGCCCGTATGTTATTCTAGTATTGCCTAGAGATACCTGCGAGCATCTCGGACTGGAGGAGCTAGCCGTGACAACGACTGAGACTGAGGCTTTCGAGGCCATGCGGGCGCACCACCGCAGCCTGACCGACGGCGTCGACCGCCGGGCCCGGGCATTGGCCGACGCGGTGACAGCAGGGGCGCCCTATGAGCCGCCGGCCGCCCAACTGGTGGCCTACCTGGCCGAGGAGGTGCTGCCCCACGCCTGGGCCGAAGAGCAGACCATCTACCGGGCGGCCGGTCAGTATGCCGACCTGGCCGGCACGGTACAGGAGATGACCGCTGAGCACCGGCGGCTGGCCGACCTGTCCGAGAAGCTGGCCCGGGCCAGCGAGAGCCAGGAGGCGTTGGTAGCCGCCGGCACCATCGGCCCACTTTTTGCCGCCCACGTGGACAAGGAGGACCAGCTGCTGCTGCCCCGCCTCCACGACGACCCCGCCACCCAGTTGCCGGATCTCCTGAGGCAGATGCACGAGCTGCTCGAGGGGGCCAAGGAGGCTCCCGGCGAAGCCGGCCCAGCCCCGGTGGCAGACAGCTCAGCCCCGGCGCCAGACCCTCTCGGTGCCGTCTTCGGCCTGTTGCTGGACGCCGGCAAAGCCCTGGCAGGCTCCGGCCAGGGGGACCTGGCCTGCCGGCTGGTGGCATCGGCCTGGGCCGCCGTCCGCGGCCCCCGGCCCGAGCTGGCTGTACGGGCCACCGCGGCCTTGCACGGCTTGGCCCGGGCGGCCACCTCCCAGCCGGTCAGCTTTAGCGGGGCCAGCGGGGCCGCCGCTGCACCGGCCGACCCCACCCTCGACGTCCGCCAGATGGCACCGGCCAAACGTCACGAAGTCATCTTCGCCACCTTCGCCTCGCTCCCGCCGAGCACAGGTTTCGTGCTGGTCAACGACCACGACCCCCGGCCTTTGCGCTACCAGTTCGAGGCTGAGCACGCGGGCCAGTTCACTTGGGACTACCTGGAGGCCGGCCCTGAGGTCTGGCGGGTCCGCATTGGCCGGCCCGCAGCCGTAGGGGCCAGCGGGGCCAGCGGGGCCGCCGCTGCACCGGCCGACCCCACCCTCGACGTCCGCCAGATGGCACCGGCCAAACGTCACGAAGTCATCTTCGCCACCTTCGCCTCGCTCCCGCCGAGCACAGGTTTCGTGCTGGTCAACGACCACGACCCCCGGCCTTTGCGCTACCAGTTCGAGGCTGAGCACGCGGGCCAGTTCACTTGGGACTACCTGGAGGCCGGCCCTGAGGTCTGGCGGGTCCGCATTGGCCGGCCCGCAGCCGTAGGGGCCACCAAGTGACCACGACCCTGGACGGCGCCCAGGTCGCCGAACTGGCCAGCCGCGAGTACCAGTACGGCTTTGTCTCCGACATCGACACCGACCTGGCGCCCAAAGGCCTGTCCGAAGACGTCATCCGGCTCATCTCTGAGAAAAAGGAGGAGCCAGGCTGGCTCTTGCAGTGGCGCCTCAACGCCTACCGGCACTGGCTCACCATGGCCGAGCCCACTTGGCAGAACGTCACCTACGGCCCGGTGGACTACAACGACATCATCTATTACGCCGCTCCCAAGGCGAGCAAGAAGAAGCCCTCCAGCTTGGACGAGGTCGACCCCGAGCTGCGAGCCATGTTCGACAAGCTGGGCATATCCCTGGCCGAGCAGGAGCGGCTCACCGGTGTGGCAGTGGACGCGGTCGTCGACTCGGTGTCGGTGGCCACGACCTTCCAGCGAGAACTGGCGAAAGTGGGCGTCATTTTCTGCTCCATGTCCGAGGCCGTGCGCCGCTACCCGGACTTGGTCCGTGCCTATTTGGGCTCGGTGGTCCCCTACCGGGACAATTTCTTTGCCACCTTGAACTCGGCGGTGTTCACCGACGGCTCGTTTTGTTACGTGCCCAAAGGTGTCCGCTGCCCCATGGAACTGTCGACCTACTTCCGCATAAACGCCGCCGGCACCGGCCAGTTCGAGCGCACGTTGATCGTGGCCGAAGACGGTGCCTCAGTCAGCTACCTGGAGGGCTGCACCGCCCCCATGCGGGACGACAACCAGCTCCATGCCGCAGTGGTCGAGCTGGTAGCCATGGAAGGGGCCAGCATCAAGTACTCCACGGTGCAGAACTGGTACCCGGGTGACGCCGACGGCAAGGGCGGCATCTACAACTTCGTGACCAAGAGGGGGCGCTGCGCCGGCGCCGGCTCCAAGATCTCCTGGACGCAGGTGGAGACCGGCTCGGCGGTCACCTGGAAGTACCCCGGGGTGGTCCTCCAGGGGGAGGGCTCGGTGGGCGAGTTCTACTCGGTCGCCCTTTCCGCTCACCACCAGCAAGCGGACACGGGCACGAAGATGGTCCACATCGGCAAGGGGACCAGGAGCACCATCGTGTCCAAGGCTATTTCGGCCGGCCAGGGCCAGAACACCTACCGGGGCCTGGTCAAGGTGCTGCGCTCAGCCGAAGGAGCGCGCAACCACACCCGGTGCGACTCGCTGTTGATCGGGCCTAGGTGCGGGGCGCACACCTTCCCCTACATCGAGGTCAAGCACCCCTCGGCCCAGGTCGAGCACGAAGCCACTACCTCCAAGGTGAGCGAGGACCAGCTCTTTTACTGCCGCCAGCGGGGGATCAGCGAGGAGGAGGCGACCTCTATGATCGTGAACGGCTTCTGCCGGGAGGTGTTCCGGGAGCTGCCCATGGAGTTCGCGGTCGAGGCCCAGAGGCTGCTGTCGGTCAGCCTGGAGGGGGCGGTGGGCTGATGCTCCGAGTGGACAGCCTGCACGCCGGGGTAGGAGGCAAGGAGATCCTGAGCGGCTTGTCGTTCGAGCTGCCCGCCGGCCAGGTCCATGCGGTCATGGGGCCCAACGGTTCCGGTAAGAGCACCCTGGCCCACGTGCTGGCGGGCCGAGGGCCCTACGAGGTGACCGGCGGCCAGGTGAGCTTCGAGGGGGCCGACCTGCTGGCCCTGTCGCCCGAGGAGCGGGCCGCGGCCGGCCTGTTCCTGGCCTTCCAGCACCCGGTCGAGATCCCAGGGGTGGCCAACATGTACTTCCTCCGCACCGCACTGAACGCAGTGCGCCGGGCACGGGGCGAAGACGAAGTGGGCCCGGGCGAGTTCCTGGGCCTGGTCGAGCAAAAGGCGGCGCAGGTGGGCTTGGACCGCGCCCTGCTGCAGCGCTCGGTCAACGAGGGCTTCTCGGGCGGGGAAAAGAAGCGCAACGAGGTCCTGCAAATGGCCGTGCTCGCTCCCCGGTTGGCGATCTTGGACGAGACTGACTCCGGCCTCGACATCGATGCCCTCCGGGTGGTGGCGGAGGGGGTCAACGCCCTGCGTGGCCCCCAGCGAGGGTTCCTGGTCATCACCCACCACCAGCGCCTCCTCGACTACGTGGCCCCCGACGCGGTCCACGTGCTGGTGGGCGGGCGCATCGTCCGGTCCGGGGGGGCCGAGCTGGCACCCCAACTGGAAGCCAACGGCTATGCCGGGTTGCTGGGGCCTCAGGCCGGTGGTGCCCTGGCGCCCCTGGCCTCATGAGCCCGCTCACGGCCCTGCTGGCCCGGGGCCCCGGGGCCCCCCCGCTGTGGCGACCGGCCCCTCGGCCGGGTGAGGCCTCCTGGCTCACCGACCGGCGCCGGGAAGCAACCCGGTGGGCCGAGGGCCACGGCTTCCCCACCACCAAGCACGAGGACTGGCGTTACACCCGCCTGGACGACCTGCTCGAGATCCCCTTCGAACCAGCCGGGCCAGCCTCCTCGGCGGCCGAGGTGGCGGACGAGGTGGCGGCCGAGGTCGCGGCCGGGCTCGGCCCCCATGCCGGGGGGCCCAGGCTGGTGTTCGTCAACGGCCACTTGGTCGCCGAGCGCCCGGAGGCGGCCGGCCCGGCCCCGGGCGCCCAGGTTGGGAGCCTGGCCCGCGCCCTGGAGCAAACTGCGTGGTCCGAACGGCTGCAGAGCTTGTGGGCGCCGGCCCGGGCCGGCTACGACCACGCCTTCCGGGCCCTCAACGACGCCTTAGCCGCTGACGGTGCCTTCATCGTCGTACCGGCTGGCTGCGCTGTGGAGAGGCCCATAGAGCTGGTGTTCGTCTCCGCCAGTGGAGGCCCGCCGGTGCTGGCCAGCCCCCGCTCGGTGGTGCTGGCTGGGCCCGAGAGCCAGGTCAGGGTCGTCGAGGTCTATGCCGGGGCCGGTGAAGGGCCGGTGCTGACCAACGCCTTCACCCAGGTCGTGGTCGGCCCCGGCGCGTCCGTCTCCCACTACAAGGTCCAAGCCGAAGGCACCAGCAGCTTCCACCTGTCGTCCCTGGAAGTCCGGCCCGCCGAAGCCAGCCGCTTCTCCTCCTGGCTGGTCGCCCTGGGTGGCCGGGTCGCCCGCCACGAGGTCGGCGTCCGCCTGGGCGCCCCGGGGGCAGCGGTGTCCCTCGACGGCCTGTTCTTGCCCGCCGGGAGCCAGCACCATGACAACCCGGTGCGGGTGGACCACATGGCCGCCAACTGCACCAGCCACCAGCTCTACAAGGGGATCATGGCGGACCAGGCGAGCGGCGTGTTCAACGGCCACGTGGTGGTGCATGAAGGCAGCCTGGGCACCGATGCGCACCAGGTCAACAAGAACCTCCTCCTGTCTGAGCACGCCCAGGCCTACACCCGGCCGCGCCTGGAGATCTTCGCCGACGACGTGGCCTGCACCCACGGCGCCGCGGTCGGGCACCTGGACGACGACGCGCTGTTCTACCTCCGGTCGCGGGGCATACCCGAGGCCCGCGCCCGGGCCTTGCTGGTCGGTGGCTTTGCCGAAGAAGTGCTGGCCCGCCTCCCGGCCGGGCCCCTGGAGGCCTATGCCCGGGCCCTGGTGAGGGCTCGCCTGGGAGCCGAGGAGGGCTCGGGCCGCCCGAGTGAGGCACCATGAGCACGGTCGGTGAGCGCAGGCAGCTGCAACGGGACTGCCCCGTAGTGCTCATCCCGAGCGGCCAGCGGGCGGTGCTGCACCAGGGCGCCTTTGTCCTCGTCGTACAGGAGCTCGGGAGCAGCTTCACGGTACAGGTCGAGCGCGGCCCGCTGGTGCGTATCGAGGGGGCCGACGCCGATGCCCTGGGCCTGAGCACCCCCGGCCCAGGCCAGCCGGCGCCTGCCGGCGGCCAGTTCGAGATGGCACAGGTCATGGGCTGCCTGCGGACCGTCTACGACCCAGAAATCCCTATCAACGTGGTCGACCTCGGGCTCATCTACAGCTGCGAGGCCCGGCCCCTCCCGGGAGGCAAGTACCGGGTGGAGGTGACGATGTCCATGACCGCGCCTGGCTGTGGCATGGGCGACGTCCTCCGGGAAGAAGCCCGGGCCAAGATCGAGGCCGTCCCCGGCGTTGCCGAGGCCGACGTGCAGATCGTCTGGGACCCGCCCTGGGACCTGAGCCGGCTGTCGGACGAGGCCCGCCTCCAGCTGGGGATGGCCTGGTGAGCGGCCTATGAAGGTCTGGATCGACCAGGACCTGTGCACCGGGGACGGCCTGTGCGAAGAGATCTGCCCGGAAGTCTTCGTGCTCCTGGAGGACGGGCTGGCCTACGTGAAGCAGGACGGGCAGGCCCTGAGCGACCCAGGAGGCGCCGAAGGTGTCGCCCGGGTGCCTTCGGGGCTGGAGGACGCGGTACAGGAAGCGGCCGAGGAGTGCCCGGGAGAGTGCATATTCGTGGAGGAATAGTACGTCTAGTATCGTATAGAAAAAGGTAGCCTGGTACTACTGAGCCGAAAAGGAGGCAACATGGCTACGGTCGATGCCCGGCCGATCATCGCCTCGGGGGGTGAGCCCTTCGAGACCATCATGTCGGCCGCTAGTTCCTTGTCGGACGGAGAAGACCTCGTCGTGCTGGCACCTTTCGAGCCCGTCCCCCTGGAGGGGGTCCTTTCGTCGCAGGGGTTCACCTACGAGGCCGAGGACTTGGGCGGGGGCGACTGGCGGGTCACCTTCCGCCGGCCGGCATGAGCAGTCCCGGCATGAGCAGCCCCAGCTCGGGCTACCGGGGGGCCCAGCCGGGCCAGGACGGTGCTGAGCTGGGCCTGCCCGAGCCCGGCGCCGGCCCGGGCGGCCAGCCCGCAGGCGCCGGTGCAGGGGTCGGCCCCGAGTGGGCCAAGCTGGCACCCCAGGACGCCTTGGAGGCGGCATGGGAAGCCTTGCGAGACGTCTATGACCCAGAGCTGTACTTGGACGTGGTCTCCCTCGGGCTGGTCTACGACATCCGGGCCGAGAACGGTTCCCTGGTGGTCGAGATGACGATGACGACACCAGGTTGCCCGGCCTCCGAGAGCCTCCCGGAAATGGCTGCTGCCGCCATCGAAGAGGCCACTGACGGTGCCGTCCCGGTCGACGTCCGGGTGGTATGGGACCCGCCCTGGAGCCCGGAGATGATGGAGGAACAGGCGGCCCAGATGCTGGGCTTCCGAAGCCGGTAGGCCGGGTTGCCGGCCAGGGTGCCGACGGCTGCTCGTGGAGCGTGCAGGCCGGGCCAGCGAGCACGGCGGAGGTCGTCACCTAGGTGACTGCCCACGGGCCTGCTCGCCCGGCCCCCCATCTCCGGTCGAGCCGCTTCTACTTGGACGTCACACCACCGTTCCGTTTGGACCTGACGGTGTGGGCTTTGCGGCGCCGGCCGCACAACGCCATCGACGCCTGGGACGGCGCCCAGTGGCAGCGGACCGTGCTGTTGGGCACAGAGCCGGTGGAAGTCTCCGTCCGCCAGGTCGCCACCAGGCCCAGCTGCCGCCTGGAAGTGCGGCTACGGGCCGGCTCGCCAGCCCGGGGCCAGGTGGCCCAGGCCCGGTCCTGGCTAGACCGAAGTTACGGCCCTTTCAGCCGTATAAACCTCCCATGAGCAGCGCGGATAGGCGCGGTACGCCTACTCAGTGTAGCCAGTAAAAAACTTGATATAGGTGTGCCATGGGTGTAGAATGTGCTTGTG
>Ga0209061_1001948_pt1 | contig 29527 bp, 27 predicted proteins | sample Coa_R1_10_FD_187157 | JGI IMG/M metagenome (GOLD analysis project Ga0209061, IMG submission 187157) | Surface soil microbial communities from Centralia Pennsylvania, which are recovering from an underground coalmine fire - Coalmine... | ecosystem: Environmental > Terrestrial > Soil >... | reverse complement strand
ACATCGTCGCGGAACGGCTCGGCCAGCCCTTCGTCGACAGCGACGTGCTGATCGAGCAGCGCCTCGGCCGCGACATCCGCGAGATCTTCAGCACCGACGGCGAGGCCTACTTCCGCCAGCTCGAGCACGTCACCGTCACCGACCTGGTCCGCGGCCCGGAAGCGGTGATCGCGCTCGGCGGGGGTGCCATCGAGGACCCGCGGACCCGCGCCGTGCTGCGCGATGCCCGGGTGGTCTACCTGCGCGTCAGCTACGACGAGGCCATGGCACGGGTCCGCGGCGACCGGTACCGGCCGATGCTGGACCGGCCCGGCCTCGACGAGGTATACAAGCGGCGGCTGCCGATATACGAGGATCTCTCCGTCGTCACCGTCGACACCGACGGCCGGCGGCCGGAGGCCATCGCGCTGGAGGTGCTCGCCGAGCTCACCCGGCTGCCGTCGACCCCGCCCGGAAGCTCCAGCGTCTTCGTGACGCCCGTCGGCGGCAGCTACTACGCGCACCTCGGGCCCGGCCTGGCCGATCACGTCGACACGCTGCTGCCCCCCGTGCCCGAGGTGGAGCGCGGCCTGGTCATCGAGGCCAGCGAGGACGCGGGCGTCGCGGCCAGGGTCGCCGAGCGCCTCGCCGCCGTCGGCATCCCCACGCATCGTGTCGCCATGCCGGATACCCAGGCGTCGAAGACGTTCCGTGCCGCGGAGCATCTCGCCAACGTGCTCGCCGATCACGCCATCCACAGGGATGACCTGGTCATCGCCGTGGGCGGCGAGGCCATCTGCGACCTCGCGGGCTTCGTGGCCGCGACGTTCAACCGCGGCATGAGGCTGTGCCTGATACCGACCACGCTCGTCGCGCAGGCCGACTCGGCCGTCGGCGGCAAGAACGCGCTCAACCTGGACCGGGGCCGGAACCTGGTCGGCACCATCCACCAGCCGGTCGTCGTCATCAGCGACATCGAGGTGGCTTGCCGCAATGCCGGACGCGGCTTCAAGGCCGGCCTCGCCGAGATCGCCAAGCATGCCCTGATCAGCACGTCGGACCTGCTCGGGCACCTGCAAGCCCACCTGCAGCCGCTCGTCTCCCGTGACCTGCGGGCCGTCCAGGCGGCTGCCACGCGCAGCATCGAGATCAAGGCCGACATCGTCAGCCGGGACGAGCGGGAACAAGGCGACAGGGTGTACCTGAACTACGGCCACACGTTCGCGCACGCCATCGAGCTGGTGCGGGGCGTCACCGCCGACGACCAGGGCGAATCGGTGGCGCTGGGGATGATGGCGGCCGCCCACCTCGCCTTCCGCCAGGGCCGCATCCCGAGTGCCGTGGTCGACCGGCACCGGGAGCTCATCGCCGGGCTGGGCCTGCCGGTCCGCGGCGAGTTCAGGCTGCAGGACATGCTGCAGGCGTGGCTCCGGGACAAGAAATACCGCCATGGGATCCGCTTCGTGGTGCTGAATCAGCTCGGCCGGCCGGAAAGCGGGGTCACCGCCGACGAGGCGACGCTGGCGCGCGTGCTGGGCGACCTCGCCGGCCGCGAGCCGGCCTAGCCGTCCAGGGCGCCGCGCATGGGGCGGAACTTGACCTGGGCCTCGGCGAGCTCGGCGGCCGGGTCCGAGGCCGCGACGATGCCGCAGCCGGCGAACAGCCGGGCGGTGCGGCCGGACAGCTGCGCGCAGCGCAGCGCGATGCCCCACTCCCCGTTGCCGTCCGCGTCGACCCAGCCGACGGCGCCGGCGTACCGTTCCCTGTCCATGCGCTCCAGCTCCCGGATCAGCTCCAGGGCGGCGCCGGTCGGGGTGCCGCAGACCGCGGCGGTGGGGTGCACCGCCCCGGCCAGCGCGAGCGCCGACCTGGCCGGCCGCGCGCCCGCCAGCGTGCCCCGCACGCGGGTGCCGAGATGCTGCAGGTTCGGCAGCTTCAGCAGCGCCGGGCGCGGCTCGATGTCGAGCGCGTCGCACAGCGGCCCGAGGGCCTCGCGCATCGACGCGACCGCGTAGGCGTGCTCCTCGGTGTCTTTCGCCGAGGCCAGCAGCCTGCTGCCGAGCGTCTCGTCCTCGGCGGCATGCGCGCCGCGCGGCGCCGTCCCGGCCAGCACCAGCGCGCTGACCTCGCGGCCGGACCGGCGGATCAGCAGCTCCGGGGTCGCGCCGATCAAGCCGTCACAGGCGAAGGTGAAGCAGTCGGGGTAGCGGGCGGCCAGCCTGCGCAGCGGGATGCGGGGATCGACCGGCCCGGCGGCGGTGGCGAACAGGTCCCGGGCGAGCACCACCTTGCGCAGGCTGCCCGCCCTGATCGCCGCCACCGCCTCGGCCACCGCGCGCTCCCACTGCGGCGCGGACAGGCTGCCGTCGTGCCAGCGCACCCCGGACGGCGCCCTGGCAGGCACGCTACCGCCGGCGCGCGGCGCGCCGGGCCAGGCACCGGCCACCGCCGCGGACGTGCCGTCTTCGGCCATGGTGGTCAGCCAGGCCAGGCCACGGCCGTCCCTGCCGAGCACCACGCGCGGCACGATCAGCACCGACCCGTCCGATGACGCGTCGAAGGTGAAGCTGCCGAAGGCCACCGGGCCGGTGCCGCGCGCCCGCACCCGGTCGTCGACCTCGGCCCCGTCGAACACCGAGCCGAGCCATTTCTCCGCCGCGGTGAACCTGTCGTCGCCGGCAGGCAGCGTGACGCGGGCGGCCTCGCCCCAGCCGACCAGCCCGGCGCCGCGCCGCACCCAGGCGAGCGGGTCCGGCCGCGGCACTCCGGCGAGCAGGTCGCCGGGGTCCGGCACCGCGACGGTGCGCACCACGAGCCGGCTCACTGCCGCGGCACCGTCAGCGCGCCGGCGGCTCAGCACTCCGCTGCCGCCCGCGTCGCCCGGTCAACCCCCACGAACCGACATTTTAGGTGCTCCGCCCACCGGCGCTGCGGCCGGGCTGGCCAGCCGGCCCCGGCCGCCAGATGCGCCTGCCGATGTCCACGGTCAGCGCGGTCACCAGCGCCGAGCTGACCGCGGCCGTGCGGGGCAGCACGCCGAGCGCGACCGCGAAGCACGGCCAGGATCCAGGACGCGATGCCCGGGTACGTGGACCGGCTGCCGCGCACGGCCGCGGTCAGGCGGTCGGGGAGGGAACGCGCGGCGCCGCGCGGCCGCGGCCGGGAGCCGCCGCGGGACCCGGGTCCCGCGGCGGCCGGAGGACGCCCGCCCGGCGAGGCCCGCCGCTGCGGCCGGCGCCGCTGTCCGGCGTGCCACGGGGCGCCCCCGTGGTCCCGTGCGGCACGCCTGCCCTCCCGTGGTGACCGGCGACCCTGATAGAGTCGTCAGGCAATACGATGTATCGCATCAGCCGTCACTGTCAAGTTATATCGCGACTAGGGGCTGATTTCGCTGACAGCGATCGGGGCCGACGGCGGCGGATCTGCGGCCAGGGCTGACGGGAACCGCGCGCCGATGCCTCACTCCGCCCTGTCCCACCTCGACTGCCCGCGCTGCGGTGCCCGGCACGACGCCGACCGGGTGCAGGGCACCTGCCGCTGCGGCTCCCCGCTGCTGGCCCGCTACGACCTGAGCCGGGTTGCCCGGCAGGTGTCCCGGCGCGACATCGCGGGCCGGCCCGCCGACCTGTGGCGCTACCACGAGCTGCTGCCGGTCCGGGACGCCGCGCACGTGGTCAGCCTGGGCGAGGGGATGACGCCGCTGCTGGCCATGCCGAGGCTGGGCCGGGCGCTGGGCGTGCCGAACCTGCTGATGAAGGACGAGGGCCCGCTCCCGACCGGGACGTTCAAGGCGCGCGGCGCCGCGGTCGGCGTGTCCAGGGCCGCCGAGCTCGGCGTCCGGGCGGTCGCCATGCCCAGCAACGGGAACGCCGGAGCGGCCTGGTCGGCCTACGCGGCCAGGGCGGGGATGCGCAGCCTGATCGTGATGCCCGCCAGCGCCCCCGCGATCACCCGTGCCGAGTGCGTCGCGGCCGGCGCCGAGCTGTACCTGGTCGACGGCCTCATCGGCGACGCGGGCCGGATCGTGGCCGCCGCTGTGCAGCGGCGCCCCGGTTACCTGGATGCCGGCACGCTGCGGGAGCCGTACCGGATCGAGGGCAAGAAGACGATGGGCCTGGAGATCGCCGAGCAGCTCGGCTGGCGGATGCCGGGCGTGATCGTGTACCCGACCGGCGGCGGCGTCGGCATCATCGGCATCCACAAGGCGCTGCGGGAACTGCTCCAGCTCGGCTGGGTCTCCGGCGAGCTGCCGCGGCTGGTCGCCGTCCAGGCGGCCGGCTGCGCGCCGATCGTGGCGGCGTTCCGCGCCGGCGCCGCCGACAGCCAGCCGTGGCCGCAGGCCGGCACGGTGGCCTTCGGCATCACGGTGCCGAAGGCGCTCGGCGACTTCCTGGTGCTGGAGGCGCTGTATGCCACCGGGGGGACGGCGGTGGCCGTCACCGACGAGGAACTGCTCGCCGACCAGCGCGAGACGGCGCGCCTGGAGGGCAGCCTCATCTGCCCGGAGGGCGCCGCCTGCGTGGCCGCCGTCCGGCGGCTGCGCCGGTCCGGCTGGCTGTCCGGGGCGGAGGAGGTGGTCGTGCTCAACACCGGCACCGGGCTCATCTATCCGCACACCGTGCCGGCGGACGTGCCGGTGCTGCCCCCGTCCGGCTCGATACCGCTCACAGCAGGGTGAGCTGCTCCGGCCGCGCCGGTGCCTGCCCGGCCGGCCGCGGCGGGCCAGCGGGGGGAGCGGGGGCCGGCCTGCCGGGGGGGCGGACCCGCCTGGCTGCGCGCGGGCCCGGGCGGCCGACGCCGTGCCTGTCCGCGAGCTCGCGCACCTGGCCCGCGATCCTGGACTGGTAGTCCCTGGGCGCGTAGGCGCCGCCGCCGTACAGCTCCAGGTAGCGGCCGACCAGTCCGGGGTGCTGCTCGCGCAGCCAGCGGAAGAACCACTGCCGGGCGCCCGGGCGCAGGTGCAGCACGATGGGCGTCACGTGGGTGGCGCCGGACGCCGCGATCATCCTGACCGTCGCGGCGAGCTGGGCGGGGGAGTCGGACAGGAACGGCACCACCGGGTCCATCAGCACCCCGCAGCGCAGCCCTCGCTCGTTCAGCGCCGCGCAGGCCTCCAGCCGCCGCCCCGGCGCGGGCGTGCCCGGCTCGATAGATCTCCATAGCGAGTTGTCGATAAATCCCACGGAGACGTTGAGCCCCACGTCGGTGACCTCGGCCGCCGCCGCGAGCAGGTCGATGTCGCGGAGGATCAGCGTGCCCTTGGTCAGGACGGAGAACGGGTTGGCGGCATCGGCGAGCGCGCCGATGATGCCGGGCATCAGCCGGTACCGGCCCTCGGCCCGCTGGTAGGGATCCACGTTCGTGCCCATCGCGATGTGCTCGCCCCGCCAGGTCGGCGAGGCGAGCTTCTTGCGCACCAGTTCCGGCGCGTTCACCTTGACGACGACCTTGGTGTTGAAGTCCTCGCCCGCGTCGAGGTCCAGGTAGGTGTGGCTGCCGCGGGCGAAGCAGTACGTGCAGGCATGCTGGCATCCGCGGTACGGGTTGATCGTCCAGCGGAACGGCATCCGCGAGGACCCGGGGACGCGGTTGACGACCGAGCGGGCCTGGACCTCGTAGAAGGTCATGCCGCGGAAGCCGGGAGTGTCGAAGGTGCGGCTGACCGCCCCGCGCTCGATCAGCGGGATCGCGGCGTCCCGGCGCCCGGCGGGGAACAGCGCCACGGCGTCGTCGCCCGCGCCGCCGGCGGGCGCGTCGTCGAGCCGCAGGTTGTCCCAGCGCATATGCGATACCATAGAACGGTTATTCGACCATGGCAAGCTCGGCGCGCCGTCGTCCGCCGCCAGTATCCACGGCCGCGCCGGCGGGCAGGCCGGATCTCACGAACCGGAAAACAGTCCAAGTACGAAGCCGGAACGATTGGATAAAGGCCGGCTCCTGAGAGATAGTGGGAGGGTACGCACCCCACTGCGGAAGGCGGAGGTGGCGGTATGGCGCTGTCGATGGACGAGCAGCGCATGCTCGCTGAAATCGAGCGGCGGCTCGCGGCCGAAGACCCCGGGCTTGCCGCTTGCCTGACGTCGTTCCGGCGCCCTGGCCCCGCCATGGTGCTGCGCTCGCCCCGGGCGCGCATCGTCGGCTCGCTGTTCACGGTCCTGCTCGTCGCGATGGTCTCGCTGATGGTCTACGCGATGATCCCGTTCCGCACGCACGCCGTGCGCCCCCCGGATACCAATGCCACGGCCACGGTGGCCTCATCCAGGTCAACCCTGTCGGCCACCGCGCCCGGCGGCCAGCTGCGCGGCACCCAGCAGCCCTCGGCCAGCGCCAGGCCCGGCGCCAAGGCGTCAGTCGGCGCCCCGGGCAAGGCCGCCTCGACGGCGGGCGGTACTCAGGCTGCCGGTTCCGCGGCTTCCGGCCGTCCGGCGTCGCAGGGCCCATAGCCATCGCCGCGCCGCTGCGCCCGGCGGCCGGCGAAGCGGGTGCCACCGCTGGGTCCCGCGACGCGCCCGCGTGGGCCGGCCGGATGGTCGTGACATCCACCCGGTCATAGCCGCTGCCGCATCCATCCGGCCGGCCGCCTGCCGGGCCGGCCCGCTCTGGCCGACTTGAGGTCATGGACCCCCGCAGGGCGCCCGGCGGACCTGCCACGGCTTTTCAGGGCCCTTCAGGGCCACCGCGAACCTCAGGATCCGCGCCACAGCTGTACCAGGTAGCGCTCCAGGCCCTCCAGCGCCCGCTTCTCCTGCTGGAACTCGTCGCTGAGCGGGTTGCGGTGCCGGTCGAACAGCTCGACGTACCGCCGCGTCACCTCCTCGCGGTTGCTGGCGTAGACGCGGACCGAATAGTCGCCGACCCCCCCGGCGAGCCGGAGCCCGCGCACCGCGGTGCCGGCCAGCCCCATGCTGACGCTGAGCTGCCCGCGCAGGTAGACGGTGCCCTTGGCCTCCTCATCCCAGGCATCTCCGCACGGCGGCGGCGCGCCGTCCCACTCCTCCAGCACGAGACGGACATCGATGTCCTCTTGCAGGCTGCCGACCCACAGCTGCTCGCGGCTCGTGCTGATCAGCGAGGCGACCGGCGGCAGCGGCCCGCCGGGCGCGTCCGGGTCGACGGCCGGGTCGTGGATCCGGAATATCCTGCGGTCCGGAGTAACCGGGATGACCAGCTGCAGCAACCTGCGGCTCATGGTTACCCCCTCCGCACCTCGGTCCCGGACGCAGCGCTCCCCCTAGCGGGCTGCTTCGATAGCAAATCTAGACCGGCGGCGCCCGCCATGCGGGCGGAAACTGCACTGAAGCGCTGATCGTAGCCACTTGACTACTGTCTGCTTCGGTGTACCGTCAGATCTGTTATGACCCTTGTGTCCGAACTTGACCGGCCGGCGTCCGGCTATACGGCACCGGGCTTCTCCGCCGACCGCTACCACCAGCAGCTCGCCGGTACCCGCCGGCACGGCTGGCTGGCGCGGCCGCCGCTGGCCTACGTCATCGTTGACCGCGGCAGCGGCGAGTTCTTCGTCCGGTCGAGGCCGACCGCCGTCTGCGCGGAACGGGCGAACCGCGAGGGCGGCGACGGCGAGCGCTTCGACATCACCGCGGCCCGCGATGCCAGGCCGCTCACCTTCGGCGCCGGAGCGCACTACTGCCCGGGCTCCAGCCTCGCGCACGCCGAGCTGGAGGAGGCGCTGGCGTTCCTGGCGCCGCGGGCCCGCGCCCCGGCTCTGGACGGGCCGCCGCGGCTCGGCGGCGTCGAGGGCATCGATGGCATCGGCAGGCTACCGATCATCTGGCCGGGCGGTTCAGGCCCTAGCCGGAACGACGGGCCCGGGCCGGACGGGTAATCAGCAGCCGGTACCCGCCGGCGACGGGTACCTCCCCGAGGGGTTCGCGCGATGCAGGCACCAGCACACCCAGCCCGCGGCTCGTCATGGATAGTACAAGCACGGCTACCAAGCGGCACTGCGCCGCCCGGGCCCGCCGGCGCCCGGCCGCCTGCCCGGTACCGGGCCGCGCCGTCCGGGGCGTACCCGCCGGGCGCCGCCGCCCCCATGGCCCCGGGATGGCGGCCCCCCGGGCCCCCGCAGGCCTCCGGGCGCCGGGCGCTCCTGCTCGCCGTCTGCTGCATCAGCCTGTTCATGGTCGGCCTGGACAACACGATCGTGAACGTCGGGCTGCCGGCCATCGGCCGTGACCTGCACGCCGGCGTCTCCGGCCTGCAGTGGACGGTCGCCGGCTACACGATCGTGCTGGCCAGCCTGCTGATGTTCTCCGGCGCGATCGCCGACAGGATCGGCCGCAAGACCGTCTTCCAGGTCGGCGTCTCGCTGTTCACCCTCGGCTCCTGGCTGTGCAGCCTCGCGCCGGGCCTGGGCTGGCTGATCGGCTTCCGGGTGCTGCAGGGAGTCGGCGGCTCGATGCTGAACCCGGCCGCGCTTGGCATCATCACCAACACGTTCTCCAGGCCAGCCGAGCGGGCCAGGGCCATCGGCGTCTGGGACGGCGTGTTCGGCCTGTCGATGGCCCTTGGCCCGGTGCTCGGCGGCGTGCTGGTCGGCGCGGCCGGCTGGCGCGGCATCTTCTGGGCGAACATCCCGGTGGGGCTGGCCGCCATCTCGCTGACCGCGCTGTTCGTGCCGGAGTCCCGGGCGCCCAGGTCGCGGCGGGCCGACCCGGTGGGCCAGGTCCTCGTCATCGTCATGCTCGGCTCGCTCGCCTACGCGATCATCGAGGGCCCGTCGCACGGGTGGCGCTCGCCAGCGATCTCCGGCCTGTTCGCGGCGAGCGCAGCGGCGCTGGCGGCGCTGCTGGCCTACGAGCCCCGGCGCGCCGAGCCCATGATCGACCTGCGGTTCTTCCGCAGCGTGCCGTTCGCCAGCGCCAACCTCCAGGCCGTCTGCGCGATCGCCGCGATGGCGGGGTTCCTGTTCCTGTCCACCCTGTACCTGCAGGACGTCCGCGGGCTGTCCGCGCTGCAGGCGGGGCTGACCGTCCTGCCGATGCCGGTCGTCATGGCCTTGTGCGCGCCGCTGGCGGGGCGGATCATGGCCAGGCGCGGGCCCCGCATCCCGCTGGTCATCGCCGGCGTGGCGCTCACCCTGTCCAGCGCGGCCCTGTCGCGGCTGACCGGCGGCACGCAGCATGAGTACCTGATCGCCACCTACGCGCTGTTCGGGGTCGGCGCCGGCATGGTCAACTCCCCGATCACCAACGGCGTCATGTCCGGCGTGCCGAAAACCCAGGCGTGCATGGCGTCCGGCATGAACTCCTCCAGCCGGCAACTCGGCCAGTCCCTCGGCGTCGCGATCGTGGGCTCGGTGCTGGCCGCCAGCATGCGCGGGTCCATGCGGGCCGGATTCGTGCACGCCAGCCACGCGGGATGGTGGATCCTGGCCGGCTGCGGGTACGCGGTGCTGCTGCTCGGCCTGCTGTCCACCAGCCGGTGGGCCAGGGCGACCGCCGCCCGGCTCAGCTTCTGACGGGAATCTGCGGCAAGGCGATCATCGTCGCAGCGCGAATGGCGGCGGGCCGAGGAGCACCACGCCGCCGTGCTCGGCGGCGGCCGCCTGCACCCGGGTGAAGTCGGCCGGGCCGTCGATCTGCCCGCTGGCGGCGGGCTCGGAGGCATGCCGGAAGAACGCCTGCCCGCTGCCCGGCGTCTGGATGCACGGCAGCCGGGTCTCGGCGGTGGCCGTGAAGGCGCGCGGCAGGCAGATGCCGGCATATTCGGCTATCCGGCAAAGGTCAGCATTCCCGCCTGGATGTAGCTGCCTGACTCACCGCTGCCGTCGGCTGCCGATGCCGCCCAGCGCCGGCAGGCGGCTTGGCCCGGAGTCCGGGGACGCGGTCACGCAGCCTGCCGATCCCGGAGTCCCAGGCCGACCGTACCCGCCCTCGATTCCCTTCCTGCAGGCGGACCGCGTGTGAGAGCCCGAGCTCAGATATCGCCTTGGCAACCGAATCAGCCAGGAAAGGATCAGGTGCCTGCGCCCGCCAGCTGGAGAGATTGGCCAGCCACCTCTCAACGAAGGACACGAACTCTGCCGGGCAAAGCTGACCGCAGCGCTCCCGCGCCGCGAGCACCGATTGCACCGGCAATGGCTTGTGGCGGCATGGCTGGCCAAGGGCGGACGCGAGGTCGTCGAGCAAGGCAGCGCGCTGACTGAGAACTTCTCTCCAGAAACTTTCCCGTGTGGCTTCGCTCCAGTAATCTGACCGCGGGAAGTCACCGTTTCTCGCGGTGGCCGCCAGCTCCATGCGACTCGTCTTCCCGCCTGCATAGATGAGCCACAGCAGGCCGGACGCGAGAATATCGCCGAATTCTTCGAGCTTTGCGCGCTGCGCGGTGGTAAATGGCTCGTACGGCACCTGGCCGACCGTGCCGCCTATCGCCACGTCGCCCTGCGAGAGATGACCGATGATGCACAGCCAGTCCTCATGGTAGACGGGCGGGAAGAACCCGCTGAGCCGCTGCGGGTCGACCAGCAGCGCTCCGCCCGATATGAACGGCTCCTGCCGGCGGCCGGCCATCCGGCGCGCATGCCCGACGACGGACGCGTCCGGGTACTTGGTGACCTGAAGACCCACGACCGGGTAGTGGTCAAGCAGCGCAGCGGCCGAACCCAGCTTCGTCGCGTTGATCTTGCGGATGTCGTCGTCCAGGAACAGCATGCGCCGCCATCCGCACGCGCGGCCGACCAGCAGGCCGAGGTTACGCTTCCGGCTGATGTCGCGCGCGCACGAGGAGCCGAGGCTTTGCGGTAGGCCGGCCCCGAGGTCCAGCAGGTGGTGTGTCCCCCTGGCGCGCAGGGCGAGCGGCGTAGCCAGGCCACGGTGCTGAATCGGGGCGAGGACCTGCTCCAGCCCGGCCGGGAAGCTATCGGTATGGATGGTGACAAGCTGGCACCGCGCCGCCAGGGCAAGCCTTACCGACGAGACAAGCTGTTCTGCACCGCGGATGGTCGGGACGACGATCGCGTCGACGGCGGGCAGGGAAGCGGTCCCGGCCGCCGCGGGAACCTCAGGGAACCGAAGCAACGGCCGGTAGGACGTGACGTGGAACGGCCGCGGGGGCCCTGCGGCGCCTTCCGGTTCCCGCAGCGGGCGCTGCCCGGCGGCCATGACGGTCACCAGCGGGCTCCGGTCTCCGGAGACCACTCATACAGGCGGGCGTGCTCCCGGCGCAGGTTGGGCGGCAGGGCCTCGTCGTTCCGGACGGGAACGCGCACGACGACGCAGAAGGCCTCGGTATCGCCGAACGTCTCCCGGAGGTACATCTCGTTGTCTGCGCGGACGACCGGGTCGGTGAAGCAGAGCGCGGCACCGTGCACGCCGCGGCTGGTGATGCCGCTGAGCAGGGTCACGGTCCGCGAGGGGACGTTCGGGTGCGGGCCGCGCGCGAACACCCCGACGTCCGCGGTGAGGCTCTCCCCCCGGTACTCGGAGGTGAACTCGCGTTTCTCGTCTCCGACCGCGCACTCGAAAACCCAGCCCTGCCTGGCCGGGATCGGCCTGGCGGCCGGGAGCGGAATGTCCTCGGCGAAGTACGGTGCGGTGTCGTAGACGGCCGCGCCGCCGATGACGACCAGGTGGTTGAGGGCGAAGTCCCGGACGAGATCCTCGGGCGCCAGGATCCGTATCAGCTTTCCCGGGTTCTCCGCCTTCAGCTCGCCGAAGATCTCGATCAGCGCATCCAGGTCGGCGAACCTGGCGTAACGGGTGTAGTAAGGGTGATCCGGGCTGGCATACGGAGGCGGGTCGGCGGCGTCGGAGCCCACGATGCTGACCGCCCTGCCCTCCGGGAAATGCCAGAACACGCTGCGCGGCCCGCTGGCTCCGGCGGGAGCGGCCCTCGCCGCCTGCGTCGTGTTGCGCAGCGCGAGGAGCTCCTGGTACAGCTCGGCCTGCCGTTGCCGCTCCTGCCCGTCCAGCTCATCGTCGCCAAGCAGCCGCGCGTCCCTGGTTCCGAACGACCGGGCGGTGCAGAACAGCCTGGCGTAGGCGGCAAGCTGCTGCGGCGACGGCATCCGCCCCGAGTCCGGCTTCTCCCAGAGCGAGATCGTCGCGGTGCTCAGCGGCTTCTGCCCGCCCAGCACCCGCGCGACGAGCCCCTGGGTGAGCCCCTGCCGCTCCCGCAGCTCCCGCAGGCGCTCGGCCAGCCGGGGCGGTGCGGGCGGGTGATCGTGAGCGGCAGCCATCTGACCTCCGTCCGGGCGGGTGTCCGGCGCGACGAGCGGGCCGGCCGGGAAACATTCGGGTTCTATCACCAGCGCGCCGTCACCGCGCCGGCCATGCGCGGAACTTTACCAAACCTTGACAGCAGTTTACGAGTTTACTGTAGTTTTACAAGGGAACGAATCAAACGTGATCAAATTTACGAAACAGGATGGTACCGCCGGCAGGGGACGAAGGCGGCGTTAGGCGACACGCAACGGTGAGGAGGCGTCGTGGCGTCTGCACCACTACCAGCCAGCCCGCGGCCGCACCACGTGCCCGCACGATGGAGCGGCGCGCCGGGACGCATCCTTCCCCGCCGCAATCCCGGTCACGCCCTGTCACGGGAGGGCGATGCGGGGATGCGGGCGGAGGTCACGACGCCGGCGGCCGCCCCGGTCCGGCCATGGCCGCACCGCCCGGCCATCGTCCACGGCGCCGGCGGCGGTATCTCGCCGCTGAACGGCAGGCGGCCGCGCCGGGCAGCCGTGCTCCCGGTGCACCGGAGCATCCTCGCGGTGGACATCGAGGGCTCCACCCAGCGGACCAACCCGGTCAAGCAGGAACTGCGCGAACTGCTGTACCGGCTGGTGGCGGGGGCCCTCGGCTACGCCGGGATCGGCGAGCCGGACCACGACCCGATCGCGGACCTGGGCGACGGGGTGCTCGTCCTGCTCCGTCCGGCGGACGAGCTGCCCAAGCCGCTGCTGGTCAGCCGGCTGGTCCCCGCCCTGGCCGGCCTGCTCGCCGCGCGCAACGGCGGCATCTCCCCGGCGGAGCAGCCGCGCATCATGCGGCTGCGGGCCGCGGTGCACGCCGGCGAGGTCGTGTACGACGGCAAGGCGCCCTTCGGCGAGGACCTGGACGTGGCGTTCAGGCTGCTGGACGCGCCGAAGTTCAAGGCGCACACCCGGCGCTGCGCGTCACCGGTGGCCCTGGTGGTTTCCGACTACATCTATGACTCGGTCATCCGCCACGGTTACGACGGGATCGACGGCGAGGAGTTCCGCCCGCTGGTGACCGTGAACGTCGGCCGGCGGCGCAGGAGGGGCTGGGTCCACCTGCCCGCAGCCGCCGCGCTGCGGCTGCCGGCGCCCGCGCACGCCTGCGTCGGCTGACCGCGGGCGGCGCCCCGCGAGCGCCTCATGCCCCCTCGCCGACCGCGCGCCGCAGGCCGGGCACGTCGGTGATGGTGATGCTGCGCTGCCCGGTCCGGATGAAGCCGCGCTGCCGCCAGTTGCGCAGCGCGCGGGTGACCGTCGCACGGGACGCGCCGACCAGGCTGGCCAGCTCCTCCTGGGTCAGCGACGGCACGGTGCCTGCCTGGCTCGCCACCGCGTTCCCGCCGGTGTCGGCGATGCCGAGCAGCAGCCGGGCCAGCCGCTGCGCACCAGTGGTAACCGGTCGGCTGCGGAGGGTTGCCGCAACGTCGTTCCAGCGCTGCGTCACCACGCGCCGGTAGGCCCGGGAGGCGTCCGGGCTGGCGTCCAGGAACGAGCCGAACCGCTCGTGCCCGACGATCAGCGAGCGGACCGTGCCGATCGCCTTGACCGTGGCCTGCCGGTACCCGCCTGTCTCTCCCGCCAGCTCCCCGACGATGTCGCCCGGGCCGTGCAGGGCCAGCACGATCTCGTGCCCGTCGCTGGTCACCGACAGCGCCTTGACCCAGCCGGCGAGCAGGATGAACACGTGCGTGGTCGGCTCGCCTTGCACGCAGATGGTGGTGCCGGGCGGGAAGGTGCTGGTCCGGCCGAGCGCCCGCAGGCCCGCGCGCTCGGCGTCGCCGAGAAGACCCCAGAACCTCTCGCCAGCCACCGTCGCACGCAGTTTCCGTCATGTGGGGAAGCGCCCGAATCCACGATGAACCGCCGGCGGCGGCCCGGCAAATCCCCGTTTGGCAAACTCTCGGCAAAGACCGGTCACAGGCCCGCCAGCAGCGCCACCGTCCAGACCGCGAAGCAGGCGGCGGTGACCAGCGCCCAGGTGACGGTGTGCTGGGCGCGCTCCCGGCCGAGGCGCGCCGCGGCGAGCAGCAGGTGCGCGCGCATCACGCTCCACTCCTCCGGCGCGGCGTCCACCGGCGGCAGCGTCAGCCACCGGGGCCGCGGGTCGGCCGGGGCGCCGGTCCGCCAGCGCAGTTCGCCGAGCGCGTCGAGCACCGGCCTGCCGGACAGCGCCAGCAGGCTCACCGCCCGCAGCCAGCAGCACAGCATCGCGCATAGCAGGAGGCCGCTGGCAACGCCGGCCGGGCCCGGCCGCAGCACGCGGCCGGAGAAGGCGACCTCGAGCGCGATGCCGAGCGTGATCGCGGCCAGGACGGCCGCGGCGGCGAGCACGCTGCTGCCGGTATCGCGCAGCAGTCCCGCCATCTCGGCGATGGCGTCCCGGCCGGCGCCGGCGTCCGGCCGGGCGCGATCGCGCTCGTCATCGGAGAAGTATCCGTCCGCCCGCGGCCAGGACGGCCCCGTCATCATCGCTGCGGCCATGGCACCTGCCTCCGTGCTGCGTCAAGCCCCTGCCATCAGCGAACAGGACCGGGCGCGGATGCGCTGCCGCAGGCGAGGCAGCGCGGGCGTCTCACATGAGACAGCGGCGCCTAACGGCAGCCGCAGGCGCCGCCGCAACACCCGCCGCCCGAGGCGCCGGGACCGGCGGCGCCCTCGGACCGGCCAGCGATGCCCGCGACGGCGACGGCCGACAGCAGCTTGACCGTGTCGTCGTGGCCCTGCGGGCAGGCGCACGGCGCGGAGGACTCGCTCATCGGGCGGTTCAGCTCGAACGTGTCACCGCAGGCGCGGCACCGGTACTCGTAACGCGGCACGACCGACATCGTACCGCCTCATCCGGCGCTCGCGTCATCCCGGCGCCTTCGCCGGCCGCCGCTCCCGGCCGGGGCCGCGCCCGCTGCTCCCGGGCCGTCCCCCTCCGCCGCCCCCCGCACCGGGTCGCCGGGGGCCGGGCGGCCACCGCGGGGACCGCCAGCCACCGGAAAGCCGCGGCCGTTGCGGGAAGCGGGCACCGCCCGGCCGTTACGGATCATGCCCTCCTCGGCGGGCGCGGGCGGCGGCGTGACGGCGGGACCCCTCGCGCCCGCCGCGGCCTTGTCGTCGTAGTAGAACTGCCTGCCGCGCAGCAGCGAGACCAGCGCGCCGGTGACCGACATGATCGCGGCGGCGGTGAACACCGTGACCAGGCCGTGGTGGAACGGCGCGGAGATCAGGTCGGGGAAGAACTGCCTGCCGGTGAGCACCGCGGCGTTGTGCGCGGGCAGCCTGGACAGCACGTGGTACGGCGCCAGCAGGTTCTGCACCGGGTTGTAGCCGAGCAGCGCGGCGAACATCGTGCTGACCGGCGGGAGGTGGCTGACCTGAGCGGCGACCGGGGCCGGGACGCCCTGGGCGGTCAGCCCGCCGGCGAGCGTCCTGGGCAGGGTCGAGGCCAGGCCCGCGATCATCAGCGAGAAGAAGATGCCGATGGACAGGGACATGCCGGAGTTCTGGAACGTGGACCGCATGCCGGATGCGGCGCCGCGGTGCCCGGCCGGCACGGCGCTCATGATCGCGGAGGTGTTCGGCGAGGCGAACAGCCCCGAGCCGATCCCGTTGCCGAAGATCAGCAGCGCGAACAGCCAGTACGGGAAGTTCACCGGCAGCAGCATCAGCCCGGTGAAGCAGCACGCGGCCAGCAGCAGGCCGGCGGTGGCGAACGGCCGGGGCCCGTACCGGTCCGACAGCGCGCCGGAGACCGGCCCGGCGACCAGGAAGCCCGCCGTCAGCGGCATCATGTAGATGCCCGCCCACAGCGGGGTGACGGAGAAGTCGTAGCCGTGCAGCGGCAGCCAGATGCCCGCCAGCCAGATGACCAGCATGAACTGCAGACCGCCGCGGGCGATCGCGCCGAGCAGGCTGGCCGCGTTGCCGGCCGCGAACGCCCTGATCTTGAACAGGGTCATCTGGAACATCGGCTCGGCGATCTTGGTCTCGATGACGCAGAACGCCGCCAGCACCGCCGCCCCCCCGGCCAGCCCCGCGAGGATCCACGGGCTGGTCCACCCGGTCGGGTGCCCGCCGTAGGGCCTGATCCCGTAGGTGATGGCGACCAGCAGCACGCCGAGCCCCACGGCGAAGGTGACGTTGCCGATCCAGTCGATGCTGGCCCGCCTGGTCGACGCGATCTCGCGCAGGCTCTTGTATGCCCAGACGGTGCCGAACAGCCCGACCGGCACGTTCACCCAGAACACCAGGCGCCAGTCGACCGCCGACAGCACGCCGCCGAGCAGCAGCCCGACGAACTGCCCGGAGATGCCGGCGATCTGGTTGATGCCGAGAGCCATGCCGCGCTGGTTGGCGGGGAACGCGTCGGTCAGGATCGCCGCCGAGTTGGCCATCAGCATCGCGCCGCCGAAGGCCTGGGCGAACCGCCACCCGATCAGCCACATCGCCCCGTGGGTGCCGGTCAGCGGGTCCAGCGACAGCGCGATCGAGGCCAGCGTGAACACGACGAAGCCCAGGTTGTAGATGCGCACCCGGCCGAACATGTCGCCCAGCCTGCCCAGGGTCACCACCAGCACCGACTGGACGAGCAGGTAGCCGATGATCATCCACAGCAGGTAGCTCACGTTGCCGGGCGTGAGCGGGTTGAGATGGATGCCGCGGAAGATGGCCGGCATCGAGATGATCACGATCGACGCGTCGATCGTCGCCATCGTCATGCTCAGCGTGGTGTTGGACAGCGCAATCCACTTGTACCTGCCGGGCCGCCCCGCAGCGCCGCCGGCCTGCGTCGCACCCGACCCGTTCACATGGCCCGCGCCAGCGCCTTCCCGCACGCTGTCCCAGTGTACAAGGAATCAGTTGCTTGATGGCAACTATTTACCTGGCCTAACTTCTTGCTCCGCGCCATCGCCGGATGCGGCCGGGGCGCCCGGCGCGCGTTCGAAGATGTCATACACGGCGACCAGCGCGATGATCACGAACGCGGCGATCGGGCCGAACGGCGCGGCCCGGCCAAGGGCGCCGGCGTGACATCCACGCCCCCGGGTGGGCGCCGGCGTGACATCCACGCCCCCGGGTGGGCGCCGGCGTGACATCCACGCCCCCGGGTGGGCGCCGGCGTGACATCCACGCCCCCGGGTGGGCGCCGGCGTGACATCCACGCCCTTGCGCCGTGCCACAGCCATGCCGCCCTAGGCTCACATCCCCGGCGGTTTGCCGGGGCCGTGCATCTGATCAGGCAGTGAGGCCGGCGTCGACCGGGATGACCGCGCCGGTGAGGCCGCCGGCATGCGGGCCGCACAGCCAGGCCACCGCGGCTGCGACCTCGCCCGGCTCGAGCAGGCGCCGCAGCAGCGCCTGCGCGGCGAAGGCCTCCTGGCCGGGCAGCTCGTAGATCTCCGCGCTCGCGGCGAGCATGGGCCCGCGCGTGGATCCCGGGCAGACCACGTTGGCGGTCACGCCGGTGCCCGCCAGGTCGGCGGCGAGGGCACGGACGTACCCGACCACCGCCCCCTTGGCCGCGGCGTAGGCGGCGAGCTGCGGCATGGCCCGCAGCGCGGCCGCGGATGCGACGGCGACGAACCGGCCGCAGCCCGCATCGATCATCGCCGGCACGCACGCGTCGGCAAGGTGCCTGACCCCGTACAGGTTCACCCGCAGCATCAGCCCGAAGGCGTCGTCGGGCACCGCCCAGGCCCTGTCGCCCCTGATCACGCCGGCCGCGGCGACGACCGCGGCCGGGGCGCGGCCGCCGAGCGCGTCCCGCAGCGCCTCCCGCACCGAGCCGTCGCCGACGTCGGCGACCAGCTCGTCTGCCGCCTCCGCGCCCAGCGCGGCGCAGTCGGCTGCCACGGCGGCCAGGTCGGCGTGCGTGGGCATCGGATAGTCGGCCGGCGGCTGCGGCGCGCACGCGTCGACCAGCAGCAGCGACCAGCCGTCGGCGGCGAGCGTCCTCGCGACCGCCGCGCCGATGCCGCGCGCCGCGCCCGTCACCACCGCCAGCCGCCCGGTCACGCGGCCCCGGCCTCCGGCAGCCCGGCCGCCGCGGCCTCCAGGCCGTCCGCCGGCCGCGCCGGGATCTGCTCGCTCCCGGCCGCCGCCGCGGCGGCCGGGCCGCCGAGCAGGCCGTTCGGGCTCACCGCCCGCACCCGGCGGTCCCGCGGCAGCGGCATGATCTCCAGCGGGCCCGCCGGGACCACGAGCAGCCGCCGCCCGGCGCGCCGGATGTCCGGCCACCGTGGCCGCGGCAGCGCAAAGGCCCGCGCGGTCAGCACAGCCGGCCGGCGAACGCGGCGCCGAGCTCGCGCATCGCGGAGTCGAGCAGCACGCCGAGGTCGGCATCGCAGTCGTCCAGCCACTGCTCGTATGCCGCGACCGCGACGCCGAGCACGGCGTGCCCGACGGCCTGCGGCGCCAGCGACTCCGGGCGCATGCCGGTACGCTCGGCGACGAACTCCGCGACGACGACGCGCCAGGCGGCGAACCGCAGGGTCGAGTGCGCCAGCAGCGCGGGAACCCGGAGGATGAGCTCCATGCGCCGCCGGTGCAGCGGGATCTGCGCCGGCTCGACCGCGTTGAAGTCGACGAGGGCGGCCCGGATCGCCTCCATCAGCGGGACGTCGGCCGGGCACGCCTTGAGCCTTGCCCGCATGCGCTCGAGTTCCAGCTCGAACATGCCCCATGGCACGTCGTTCTTGGAGGGGAAGTAACGGAAGAAGGTGCGGCGGCCGATGCCCGCGGCAGCCGCGATGTCGTCCACCGTCGTCTGCTCGAAGCCCTGCGCGGCGAACAACTCGAACGCGACGTGTTCCAGCTCCGCCCGGGACGTGACCCGCCGGCGGCCCGGCGTGCCGCCGCCCGCGCCCTCGCCGCCCGACCTGCCGGCCGCGCCGACGGCGCTGTCCCTGCCGCCCCCGCCGGCCGCGCCGGCGGCGCTGTCCCTGCCGCCCCCGCCCGCCGTTGCATCGTTAGCTGCCATCACGGTCATCCCATCCGTCCCAGCGGCCCGGGGCGAGCTGTCCTCGGCCACCCGTGGCAATTCTACGGTCGTTACCCGCAGGTCTGCGTGGCGGTTAACACCGCCTTGGCCTTGAGCGCCGGCACCCGGCGCCGTTAGACTGGCACTGAGTGCCACTAACGGAGGTGTCCCATGGCCGACCCGGCGACGGCCCAGCAGGTCGCGGCAGAGCAGGCCGCGGCAGAGCGCGACGAGGATCCGCTCGCAGCCGACGAGTTGCTGGTGGATGAGGTCAGCATCGACGGCATGTGCGGCGTCTACTGAGGCGCCCGGTGCGCGGCGACCAGCCCCGGGCGCGGGCACAGGCGCCCGCCGGGTCCGCTGAACCGGCCGGGCTCCCCGGGTCCGCCGAACCGGCCGGGCCCGCCGAACCGGCCGCGGAACGGGCCTTCGACCTGGACGCGGCCTGGCATCTTGACGACCGCGCCGCGGTCCGGCCCGAGCCCTTCGGCGCGTTGCTCTACCACTTCGGCACCCGGAAACTCTCCTTCCTCAAGAGCCCCAAGCTGCTGGCCGTCCTGCGCGGCCTCGCGGACCATGCAAGCGCCCGTGCCGCCTGTGCGGCTGCCGGCGTAACCGGAGCCGAGCTGCCGCACTACCGGCGTGCGCTCGCCTGCCTGGCGAGCTCCGGCATGATCGTCCGGTCCGCCCGTCCGGCGCGCCCGGGCGCCGCCGCCGGGCCGGTGCCACCGGCGGCGGTCGGGCGCTTGGCCGGCGGCGATGCCGGCCGGGCCGGGCACCGGCCCGCGGCCCGGCTGGCCGACATGTTCGAACCAGGCCTGACCTCGCCGATCTGTCTGACCTGGGAACTCACCTACGCCTGCAACCTGGCGTGCGTCCACTGCCTGTCCAGCTCGGGTCGCAGGGATCCCCGCGAGCTGACCACCGCCGAGGGCAAGGCCGTCATCGATTCGCTGCGGCGGATGCAGGTGTTCTACGTGAACATAGGCGGCGGCGAGCCCACGGTCCGGCCGGATTTCTGGGAACTGCTCGAGTACGCGACCGCCAGCCGGGTCGGCGTCAAGTTCTCCACGAACGGCGTCAGGCTCGACGCCGCGGCCGCGCGGCGGCTGGCGGCGGCCGACTACGTGGACGTGCAGATCTCGCTGGACGGTGCCACGGCCGAGGTCAACGACGCGGTGCGCGGCCGCGGGTCGCACGCCATGGCGATGCGGGCGATGGCCAGCCTCGCGGCAGCGGGGTTCCGCGGCTTCAAGGTGTCCGTGGTCGTCACCAGGCACAACATCGGCCAGCTCGACGCGTTGAAGAAGATCGCCGACGACCACGGCGCGCAGTTGCGGCTGACCAGGCTGCGGCCGGCCGGGCGCGGCACGGACGTGTGGCCGGACCTGCACCCAACCGCCGCCCAGCAGCGCGAGCTGTACGACTGGCTGGCCGCGCACGGCGAGCAGGTGCTCACCGGCGATTCGTTCTTCCACCTGTCGCCGTTCGGCGGGCCGCTGCCGGGGCTGAACATGTGCGGGGCGGGCCGCGTGGTCTGCCTCATCGACCCGGTCGGGGACGTGTACGCGTGCCCGTTCGCCATCCACGACAGCTTCCTGGCCGGCAGCGTCAGGCAGGCTGGGGGGCTCGAGGCGGTGTGGCGGGGCTCGCCGCTGTTCGCGGAGCTGCGCCGGCCGCGGGCCGGGGGAGCCTGCCGCTCGTGCGGGTCGTTCGACTCATGCCGGGGCGGGTGCATGGCCGCGAAGTTCTTCACCGGCCTGCCGCTGGACGGGCCCGACCCGGAGTGCGTGCACGGTCACGGCGAGGTGGCTCTGGCCGCGGCGGCACGGGCCGGCGGCGCCGCGCCGCCGCGCCCCGCGGCGGATCATTCGCGCCGCGCGGTGCCGGTGACCATCGGCCGCCGGCCGCCGGGGCGGGCCTGCGACTGCGGCCCGCTTCCCGGGCCCGCCAGTCCCCGGGTCGCCCAGCGTCGGCTGGAACGTTAGTGTTTCGCGGTGCTCCGGCACGCCGAATTACTAACGTTTCTCCGGCCGCGCCCGCGGGTGAGCCGGCGCCGGCCGGGATGCGGCTGCGCCCCGACCCCGGCGCCAGGCTGCTGGCCGGCGGGACCGTGCTGGTCGGCGGGTCCCCGGTCCGGCTGCTGCGGCTGACCCCGTCCGGCGCCCGCCACGTGGCCGGCTGGTGGCGGGGGGCCCCGCTGCCGGACGATCCCAGGGCGCGCGCGCTGGCGCGCCGGCTGCTCGACACCGGGATCGCGCACCCCGTGCCGGACGGCATGCCGACGGCCGTCCCCGCCGAGGTGACCGTGGTGATCCCGGTGCGCGACCGCTGCCGCGAGCTTGCCCGCTGCCTGGCGGGGCTGCGGGACCTGCCGGCGGTGATCGTGGTCGACGACGGCTCCGCGGACCCGGCGGCGGTTGCCGAAGTCACGGCCGCCGCCGGGGCGCGGCTGCTGCGGCGGCATGTCAGCGGCGGCCCGGGGGCGGCGAGGAACGCCGGGCTCGCCGTGGCCGGCACGCCGCTGGTGGCCTTCCTCGACTCCGACTGCCTACCCGCTCCGGGGTGGCTGGACCGGCTGCTGCCGCATTTCGCGGATCCGGCGGTCGGCGCCGTCGCGCCGCGCATCGTGCCCGGGTCCGCCGGGCGGACCTGGCTGGCCCGGTACGAGGGCGCGAGCTCCACCCTGGACATGGGCGCCCGGCCCTGCATCGTCCGGCCCGGGTCAGGCGTCCCCTACGTGCCCGGCGCGGCGCTGGTGGTGCGCCGGGCCGCGGCAGGGGCCGGCTTCGCCGAGGATATGCAGGTAGGGGAGGACGTCGACTTCGTCTGGCGGCTGGCCGCGTCCGGCTGGCGGGTCCGGTACGAGCCCGCCGCGGTCATGCGGCACCGGCACCGGGTGCGGCTGCGCGCCTGGTCCGCCAGGCGGCGGGAGTACGGGACCTCGGCTGCGGGCCTGGAACTGCGCCACCCGGGCGACGTGCGCCCGCTGTCGGTGTCGGCGTGGACCGCGCTTGCCTGGCTGGCCGCGGCGGCCGGCCGGCCGGCCGCCGCGGCCGCGGTCACCGGCGCCGGCACCGTGCTGCTCGCCCGGCGGCTGGCCCGGGTCACCGGCGAACGGTGGCCGCGCGCCCGCGCGGCGTGGCTGCTGGCGGCCCGGCTGGCCGGCGGCGGCACCCTGGCGGCGGTCAGGCCGGCCGGCAGCGCGATCTCCCGCACCTGGTGGCCTGCGGCGCTGCCGGCGGCGCTGGCGGTGCCGAGGCTGCGGCTTCCGCTGGCCGCATTGGTGCTGGCGCCGCCGCTGCTCGACTGGCTGGACCGCCGGCCGCCGCTGGACCCGGCGCGCTACCTCGCCGCGCGGCTGCTCGACGACGTAGCGTACAGCATCGGCGTGTGGCAGGGCTGCGCCCGCCACCGGACGGTCCGGCCGCTGCTGCCCCTGGTGACCGGGCTGCGGCTCAGGCCGCCCGCTGCTCCCGGCCCAGGGCGAGGATGATCACCGCCGCGGCGGCGAACGAGGCGGCCATGGCGGTGAACGCCGCCGGGAAACCCGCGGCCGTGATGATCCAGCCGATGATCGCCAGCCACAGCGAGCCGACGCCGTAGCCGATCGCGAAGAACGCGCCGAAGGCGGACCGCGCCGCGCCGTCCTGCGTCAGGTCGGAGAACAGCGACTGCAGCAGCGGTGACTCGGCGTAGGCGAGGATGCCGACCAGCGCGCCGAGCACCCCCAGCGTCACCACGTCGTGCCCCGCGTAGCCGAACCAGGCGATCGCGCCGGCCCCGGCCAGGTAGGTGGCGACCAGGGCGCGGTACCTGCCGAACCTGTCGGCGAGCATCCCCCCGGCCACCTGGCCGAGGATGCTGGCGACCATGACGACGGTGAACAGCGACCCCACGGTCAGCGCGGGCAGGTGCAGGTCGCTGCGCAGGTAGGCGGGGACATAGGTGCTCAGCGTGCCGAGCCCGCGGCCGCCGGCGGCCACGGTGCCGGCGATCAGCACCGCGGCGACCTGCCGGCGGCGAAGCAGGCGCCACAGCGGTACCGGCGCCGCGGCCCGTGCGTCCGGTGCCGGCTGCCCGCGCCCGGCCTCGCGGGGCAGGCCGAGGAACACCAGCAGCCCGCCCGCCCCGAGCACGGCGCCGAGCGCGCCCAGCGCCCAGCGCCACCCCGCCGCGGCGATCACCGCCGCGGCGAGCAGCGGCACGACCGCAGTGCCGATGCTGCCGCCGGCGGTGTGCCAGCTGAGCGCCGTCGCACGGCGGTGCGGGAACCGCTCGGAAAGGTAGGCCGAGCCGACCGGATGCTGCGGCCAGCTCACCGCCGATCCGAGCAGCCGCGCGGCGCCGAAGACGGCGAACGCCGGGGCAACCGCCGCGGCCAGCGACGCGACAGCCATCCCGGCGTTCTGCCCGGCGAGGATGGACCGGGTGCTGAGGCGGCGCAGCACCGCCGCGCTGCCCTGCAGGAACCCGCCCAGCAGCCCGGCTGCGGTCAGCACCGCTCCCAGCTCGGCGTAGGGGATATGAAACTCGGCGACCACGAAGGGATAGGTCACGGCCAGGCCCGCCACGTAGAAGTGCTGGATGCCGTGCGAGACCGTCATCACCGCGAGAGCCCGCCGGTCGCTCGGCTCGCGCGCCATCGGCTGCCTGCCCGCCGGCCGGACCTCGGTCCGCTCGGTCACTTGGACGGCCAGAGGGTGAAGCCGTCCGGCACGATGACGTCCTCGGGGCACACGTCGTGGACGGATGCCCGGCCCAGGGCGAGCAGCGCGGAGTCGATGCCGCCGCGGAGCACGTCGAAGACGTTCCGCACGCCCGCGGCCCCGTTGGCGGCCAGCCCCCACAGGCAGGCGCGGCCGATCATGACCGCGCGGGCGCCGAGCGCCAGCGCCTTGACCACGTCGCCGCCCCGCCGGATGCCCCCGTCGAGCAGTACCTCGGCCTGCCCGCCGACCGCGTCGGCGACGGCGGGCAGCGCCCGGATGGCAGCGGGGGTGCCGTCCAGGTTATTGCCGCCGTGGTTGGACACCGAGACGGCGCTGGCGCCGATGTCGACGGCGCGGCGGGCGTCGTCGGGGCGCATGATGCCCTTGACGAGGAACGGGCCGCCCCACTGCTCGCGCAGCCACGCGATGTCGGCCCAGCCGGGCGGCGGCGTCCGCATCCATTCAGCGTAACCGCTGAAGAAGGTCGGGGCGGGCTCGCCGGGAACGCCCATGTTGGGCACGGTCAGGTCCGGCAGCCGGCCGTGCCGCAGCCACCGAGCCAGGTAGCCGGGGCGGGCGACGGCCGACGGCGCCAGCCGCGCCAGCGCCCGCAGGTCCATCGTCTCCGGCAGCCACGGGCTGCCCCAGTCCCTGCCGTTGCCGAACGACCAGTCAAGGGTCACGATCAGCCCCCTGGCCCCGGCGCGGCGCGCGCGCTCGACGCGTTCGATGATCGTGTCCTTCCCGCCCGACCAGTAGACCTGGAAGAACCACCTGGGATTGGCCACGGCCACCTGCTCGGCTGGCATGCTCGCGAACGAGCTGAGGCCCATCGCGGTGCCCGCCTCGGCCGTGCCGCGGGCCACCGCCACCTCGCCGTCGGGGTGCACGGCCTGCACGCCCACCGGGGACGCGATCACCGGCAGCGCTATCTGCTGCCCGAGCACCGAGGTCGCCAGGTGCCTGGCAGCCGGAAGGCCGGCCACCCGCGGCGGCGCGAACCGTAGCTCGCCGAACGCGGCCACGTTGTCCCGCATCGTGACGCCCTGTTCCGCGCCCGCCACCAGCGCCAGGTACACCGGCCTGGGCAGCCGCCGCCTGGCCCTGCGGCGGGCCTCCGCGATGGTCTCGAACCACTCACGCGTGCTCGCCATCGGCGTCAACTCACCCTCGATCCTGCCTCGCGGACGGCTCGGCACCGCCTGCCGGATATTCAGGCACTCGGTGCTGCAATTGTCCAGCAGGCAGGCCCGTAATATCCACCACATGTGCCCCATCGAGCCCGGGCTGGCCGGCCACCCGGACCGGCTCAGGTGGAACGCCAGGTACGCCGACGGTGCGGCGCCGTCCTTCGCGCCGCACCCCCTGGCGGTCCGGGCGCTGGCGGCCGGCCCGCCGGCCGGGCCCGTGGCCGACCTGGCATGCGGGGCATCCGGCACGGCGCTGGCGGCCGCCGCCGGCGGCCGCCGCGTGACGGCGGTCGACATCTCGGAGGTGGCGCTCGGGATGCTCGCCGCCGAAGCTCGCCGCCGCGGCCTGGGCCACCTGATCACGCTCGTGCACGAGGACCTGGCCGCCTGGCGCCCGCGGCCGCGGTCGTTCGCGCTTGTGCTGTGCACCGGCTTCTGGGACGCCGCGTTGTTCCCGGCCGCGGCCGAGGCGGTCGCACCCGGCGGGCTGCTCGGCTGGGAGGCGTTCACCGCCCGGGCGCGGCGCTCCCGGCCCGGCCTCGACCCCGCGTGGTGCCTGGCCCGCGGGGAGCCCGCATCCCTGCTGCCAGCGGACTTCACCCTCCTAAACCAGAGTGACGTAAGCAATCATGAGCAACGGCAGATGCTGGCGCGTCGCCGGATACCCGCCGCGCGCGCGCTGAAAGGCAGCCGCCTGATGCCGATGCCGCAGTAGCCCGCTGTCAGCGTCCCCGCCGGCCTGGCCGGACCCCGCCGCCGGTGCGGCCGGCGGGCATAGGACGCGGCGGGCCGGGGTTGAGGGCTCGTGGAGGGACGGAGGAACGGTGATGAAGGCGGTCCGTTTCGATCGCTACGGCGGGGTCGACGTGCTGAAGGTGGTGGACGTGCCGAGGCCTGCGCCCGGACGCCGGCAGGTGCTGGTCCAGGTCAAGGCGGCGGGGATCAATCCCGGCGAGGCAAAGATCCGGGAGGGCCTGCTGCATTCCCGGTGGCCGGCCACGTTCCCGTCCGGGGAGGGCAGCGACCTGGCGGGGGTCGTGGCGGAGACCGGTGATCAGGTGACCGGTTTCGCCGTCGGCGATGAGGTCATCGGCTTCACCGACAACCGGGCCAGCCACGCCGAGTACGTGCTGGTGGAGGAGCAGAACCTGACCGCCAGGCCCGCGGGGGTGCCGTGGGAGCCGGCGGGGGCGCTGTTCGTCGCCGGGACCACCGCCTACGCGGCCGTGCGCGCGGTGGCGGCCGGCGAGGGGGACACCGTGGTGGTCTCCGGGGCGGCTGGCGGGGTCGGCTCGATCGCCGTCCAGCTCGCCAGGCGGGCCGGCGCCACCGTGATCGGCCTGGCCAGCGAGGCCAATCACGCATGGCTGGCCGGGCACGGGGTGATTCCGGTCGGCTACGGCGACGGCGTGACCGACCGGATCGCTCGCGCGGCCGGCACGGTGGACGCATTCATCGATACCTACGGCGACGGCTACGTCGAGATCGCGCTGGAGCTAGGCGTGGCGCCGTCCCGCATCGACACCATCGTCCGCTTCGACGCCGCCGGGAAGTACGGCGTCAAGTCCGAGGGGACCGCGGCCGCGGCCAGCGCCGCGGTACTCGCGGAACTCGCCGGCCTGATCGGGGCGGGCGAACTGGAGGTGCCGGTCGCCGCGACGTTCCCGCTCGATCAGGTGGCCGATGCGTACCGCAGGCTGGAGGCCGGGCACATCCTCGGCAAGGTCGTCCTGATCCCGTAGCGCGCGTACTGTCGTGTTATGACGCGGAGGCTGCCGCTGTTCCCGCTCGGCACGGTGCTGTTCCCCGGCATGCTGCTGCCGCTGCACGTCTTCGAGGACCGCTACCGGCACCTGGTCCGGGACCTGCTCGCGCGGCCAGAGCCGCGGCGGTTCGGCGTGATCGCGATCCGCAAGGGCCGGGAGACCGGCGTGGACGGGATAGGCGCGCTGTATGAGATCGGCTGCACCGCGACCGTGCGCCGGGTCCGCGAGCACGCCGACGGCCGCTTCGACCTGGTCACGGTGGGGACGCAGCGGTTCAGGCTGCTCCGCCTCGACCCGGCGCTGCCCTACCTGCAAGGCGAGATCGAGCCGCTGCCCGACGACGAGCCGGATGCAGCCGCCGCGGTGCCGGCGGCCCGCGCCACCGCGGCGGCGTTCCGGGAGTACCTGGACGCGCTCACCGAACGGGCCGGCGTCGGCGTCCGGGTCGGGGACCTGCCGGACTCCCCGGGTCCGCTGTCGTTCCTCGTCGCCGCCGCGATGGTGATCGACCTGCCGGAACGGCAGCGGCTGCTCGCCGAACCGGACGTGCTGGGCCGGCTCAGCGCAGAACGGGAGCTGCTGGCCAGGGAAACCGGAATGCTGCGCCGCACGACCACCCGCCCCGCTCCCGGTCTCAGGTACGCGCCGTACAGCCCGAACTGATGTGGGCCGGGCGCGAGGACGGGTAGGTGCCGGTCATGGCCGAACCGGACGACGCCCCGCCGCGCCCGGCGCAAGCCGCCGCCGAAGCCGCCTCGGATGTCACCGAGGCGGAGCGCCCGGGGCGGCGCCGCGCCCAGGCGGTCGCGGCAGGCAGGGCGGCTGCGGCAGGCAGGGCGGCCGCGGCCAGGGCCGCGCTCGCCGCGGCGGCGGCCGCGGCCGCCCGCGCGGCCGGCCGCGGCACCCGGGTGGCGCGCCGGCGTGCGATCGCCGGCACGGCCTGGCTCGCCGAGCAGGTGCAGGCGATGGCCGTGCAGCTGCGGGTGCGCGACCAGGCGGCGCTGCGGGCCCGGTTCCCGGGCAGGACCCCGGAGGAGATCGCCGATGCCCTCATCGACGCCGCGGCCCGCGCGGCGGCCGCGGCGGGCGGGGCCGCGGGGGTATGGGCGGCGCTGCCGGCGCCACCGGCCTTCCCTGCGGAGGTGGCCGCGGAGACCCTGGTCCTCGTCGGCATCGAGATCAAGCTCATCGCCGAACTGCACGAGGCGTACGGGCTGCCCGCCTCGGGGAGCGCCACCGCGCGGATGACGGCCTACGTCGCGGCGTGGGCGCACCGCCGCGGCGTGTCCGCCATCCCCGGCGGCGTGGCGCTCGCGGCCGGGTCGCCGCTGGCGCGGCTGCTGCGCAGGCGGCTTGCTGCCCGGGCGGCCCGCAGCGCCTTCTCGCTCGGCCCGCTGCTGTCCGGCGCCGCCGCCGGCGCGCTGATCAACGGCCGGGAGACCCGCCGGCTCGGCGAGGCGGTGCGCCGCGACCTGCGCCGTGCGCTCACCGGCCCATGATGCCGGCGCTCACGGCCGCCGGCAGCGCCCGCCCGTCCGGGCCGAAGTAGGGCGGGTCCAGCACCGTGACGGTCAGCCCGCTGCCGGGCGGCGGCCGGTCGGCCAGGCGGCAGGTGACCGTCGCCTCCCCGATCCGCAGGTCCGCTTCCCACCCGGCCCCGGCCGGCCGTGCCGCCGCGGCCACCCCGCTCAGCACCAGGCCCCTGTCGCCGAACGCCCCGCCGATCACCCGCTCCGGATGCACCCCGGCCACCACGGGCCCCGCCCGGGCAGGGAACCCGGCGGCATCCCCGGCGACCGGCACGAACCCCAGGTAGCCGACGAGCGCGGCCACCCGGCGCGAAGCCGGCCGCAGCACGACCTCATCGGGGGCGCCCACCTGCAGCAGCGCGCCCCGGTCCAGCACGGCCAGCCGGTCCGCGAACGCCTGCGCGTCGCCGAGCTCGTGCGCGACGAGCACCGCCGGGACGGATCGCTGCACGACCAGGGAGCCGACCAGGTCGGTGAGGGTCCGCCGCAGGCCCGCGTCCAGGCCGGTGTACGGCTCGTCGAGCAGCAGCGTGTCGCAGCGCGCGAGCAGCAGGCGGCCCAGCGCCACCCGGTGGGCCTGCCCGCCGGACAGCCGGGCCGGCATCGCCGGCAGCAGGCCCTCGATGCCCAGGGCAGCGGCGAGCGCGGACAGCTCCGCGGCCGCGGCCGACCTGGCGTAGCACAGGTTGCCCCGCACCGACAGGTGCGGGAACAGCCCGGGGTCCTGGCGCAGCAGGCCGACCCGGCGCTGCCACGGCGGCATGTCGCGCACCGGCGGGTCGGTCGAGGCGAGCACCCGCCCGGCCAGGCTAATCCGGCCGCGCCGCAGCGGGACCAGGCCGGCGATTGCCTCGAGCAGGGTGGTCTTGCCCGCCCCGGACGGGCCGAACAACGCCAGCCGCTCGCCGGGCGCCACCCGCAGCCGGGCGCGCACGGTGAACTCGCTGCGGTCAACCGCGACGTCGGCGTCCAGCACGGGCGCTCCAGATGTAGGCGGCCAGCGGCAGCGGAAGCGCCACCACCAGCAGGACCAGGGCAAACGGCAGGGCGGACGCCAGCCCGGTCTCCTGCAAGGTGGTGTAGATCTGCATCGGTATCCCGAACGGATGGTAGGCGATGATGACCACCGCGCCGAAGGCGCCCATCGCCCTCGCCCAGGCGACCGAC